>Bissell_p1__coassemble_377_pt1 | contig 31881 bp, 26 predicted proteins | sample Bissell_p1__metabat2_low_PE_033 | metagenome-assembled genome bin Bissell_p1
TATATCATGTAGTCAGTCATTTGTCAACAGTTATTTTTATTTTTCTGAAAAAGTTTTGAATTGTGTTTTTTAGATAAACAATTCATCTCCGACAGCCGTATTAGAGTACCACTGCTGCCGGAGATTGTCAATACTTATTTTCACTTTTTCTAAAACATTTTAAACAATTCATCATTCTTCTTTCAGCTCAGTCGGAAAAGATGTTGTTTCAAACCGCTTATTTATCAATGCATGGAACTTAATTTATCGCATCCGTCAGCTCTTTTCCTCCCTGCGCATACCACTCTTCCACAAACACCTCAAAATAACTGATATCCTGTTCTCCCATTATAATCTGGATAAAAGCATTTCTTTCCAAAATTTTAAGCGCCTGAGGAATTTCTCTGTCTCCCTTTGTCAAATAACGTCTTTTCGGAGGAACATATCCCCCGTCTACAAGAAGTCCCACCGCAGAAATCCGGGATTTATAGGCAGCCCAGTCTTCCGCTGTATATTCTCCGCCATCCAGATAATTTCTGCATGCCTCATAGTAAGACTTCTCAATCGCGCTTAATTTCTCTTCCTCCATCTCTCCGGAAAGAACTTTGCGTATATCGCGCGTCACCTGATACGTTTCTTCATTATAGTCCACATTAATCACAAGAGGTCTTGCTGTTGGATCTACATTAAGCGCAAAATAATCCGTCATCTCCTGTGCATCCTCTGCTTCATACCGTGAATAATCAAAAAGAACACTGATAATCTTCATCACAATCTCCGGATGCTCATATCCCTTTCGAACAACCACAAATTTACTGTCACGGGATGAATTATAAGGGTTTGCACTCTCTTTTCTGTCTTCCGGAAAATAATACGGCTCCCAATTTGCCGTCTTATTCTTTTTCCATCCATCCATAAGCGGATTATTCGGCGTCCACCATAACCCGAAAAATGCCCCGCATTTTCCGTTTACCACTAAATCACGAAGATTATTTGGCGCACGGAGCGCAAAATCTCTGTCCAATACACCCTCCTCATAGAGCGTATTAAGATACATCAGAGCTTCTCTTGTCTCCTGTGTCAGAGAACCATAAATAATTTTTCCGTTTTCATCCTCCTGCCATCTTTGAGGCTTCGCCCCAAATATGTCAAAAATCGGATCTACGGAATAACTGCTGCTGGTTTTTCCCACAAGCTCAATATCGCATACAAGACCTAAGGGCTCTTCTCCTTCTTCTGCTCCCATCCTATTCCTTCGAAATTCCCGGATGATTTCAAAAGCTTCTTCCATGTTGGAAGGTTCTTCAAGCCCCAGCTCATCCATCCAATCCTTACGAAGCCACAGCAAACAGGGGCCATGGTCAATCACCGTTTCCGGCAAAGCCATAAGACGGCCGTCAAATTCCACCGACTTAAAAATCTCTCCGCCATAGCTTTCATACATTTCTTTAATCCTTGGCGTTGTACAGGTTTCATAAACCTCTGTTAAATCTTCAACCAGATCATTTTCCACCAGTCTTTTCAGATTCTCTTGATCCGAAATTACAAGAACATCCGGAAGATTATGGTCATTTACAAGAATATCTTCCATCTCCCCGTACCTGTCTTCACATTCTGAATATACCATCTGATTCTGAATATTCAAAACTTTTTTTAAATACCGGGTATAGGCATTATCATTATAAGAATCCCCTTCCGGAAGGTTGGAATTATTCGCGCCGCTCATCTGCCCTAACGTATAAGTCACTGTCTCCGGATATCTTCCCAGCGGCGTTTCACTGGCTTCTTTCCACGCAGCCGCCTCATCTTCTTTTTCTTTCGCACTGTTTTGTTCTGCTTTTTTTCCGCTTTCACCGCAGCCGCCAAGCGCCATAAAAATAAATACTGCTGAAACCACAGATAAAAACAATTTCATCTTCTTCATTGCGCATCTCCTTTCGGAATTCGCATTTCCACTGTTGTTCCCAGTCCTGCCATACTGGATATCCTGATTGCATATTCCTCTCCATATAAGAGACAAATACGGTCATTTACATTTTTCAATCCATATCCTTCTGCCTGATATGTTACGAGAGACTGCGCAACCTCAGGCTCCATCCCAAGCCCATTGTCAACTACCCGCATGACTACATCGTTTCCTTCCTGAATAAAAAAGAGCTTTAGGATTCTGTCTCCGCCCTCTTTCATATCAAGACCATGTTCCAGCGCATTCTCCACCACAGGCTGCAAAATAAGCTTCGGAACCATCTCGCCTTTTATCTCCGGGTCGATTTCCCATTCTACGGTGAAGTTATTGTCATGCATAACAAGCTGAATCTGAAGATACGCCTCTATATTCTGGATACAGGTTTCCACTGTTACCATATCTGCGCCTTTGCTCAGCGCAGTCCTGTAAAAAGTAGACAGGGCAAGCGTCACCTGACTGATGCTTTTCTGATTACTCTTAATTGCCATCCAGTTTATAATAGACAGGGTATTATAGAGAAAATGAGGATTAATCTGTGCAGTCAGCGCTTTCAGTTCAAATTCCTTCAGAGCAATTTTATTTTCATAAACTTCACGAATCAGACGGTCAATTTCTCCCATCATCCTTCGAAAGCTCCTTATCAAAAGACCGACTTCATCTTCTGAATCGCTGTAGACAGTAACCTCCCGACTTCCATGATTGACCCGATCCATATTTTCGGTGAGTTGCTCGATTTTCCTCGTAAAAATCCTTGAAAAAGACAGACCAAGGGCAAAAATAATCAGCACACAGACAATCACAAGAGGAATTTCACTTAGCATAAGCTGAAACACAGAGCTTTCCATAAAATTCTGCGTTTTATAGAGCAGAAATTCCCAGTCATTCTGCTCGCTTGGACAGTGTACAGAAATATAATTTTTCTGAATTTCTTCCTGAAGCTCCCTGCCTTTTGCTTCTCCGGGAAGCTTGTTTTCCGGAAAATTTTCTTTCCGATATACCACAGTTCCGTCGCCGTCTACAATAAGACCTCCCGTATTTTCTCCTATAATATTTTCGAAAGGCTGAAAGATTTTATCGTAATCAAGAGTCATACAGAGAACCGCTTCCAGTTCCCGTCCATCATAAATTCTCCTGACAGTTGCAATTTCTCTCATTTCCCGATTCACAAGCCACTGCACCTTCACGTCATCCGTAAGATTTTTTTCCCACCACTCATTCTCAATTTCATCAAGAGGAATCAGGGTGTAGCCATGATGTACCTTAATGCTTTTCGCAAAAAGCTGAATCTGTCGTATGGCGTCATGGTAAGATTTCGGAACTGTCAGAAGCGGGTCAACCACTGTCGTGTATCTTTCGTAAGCCCGATAATTATCCATATTTTTTTCTTCTATAACTTCTTCTATATCAGGCGAATATGTCAGATAGTTCAAAAGACTTGTAAATATCTCAATCTGACTGTCAATCCCTTCTTTCGTCTGTTCCAGAATAGAGGACGTATCCTCCATCTCATTTTCCCGTATAAGACTGCTCATTCTGGCATGACTGTAAAGGACCAGCACCGTCACGGGGACAAGACTTGCCACTACAAGAAGAATAGTCAGCTTATGACGGTATTTCATATTTTTAAGCTTTTTCAGTATCGCTTTCATCATCGCCGGTTCCTTTCCGGTAAGATTCGGGACTGCTTCCATAGTATTCCCTGAAACTTCTGCAGAAGTACGAAACATTTGCGAATCCCACCTCTTCACTTATCTGGGCAACCTTCATATTTGTGCTGCACAGAAGCTCCTTTGCTTTTTCCATACGAAATACACGGATGAAACGATTCAGGTTCATCCCTGTCTCTTTCTTAAAGATAAAGCTGAGATAACCTGAAGACAGATAAACCTTTTCTGCCAGCATCTCCAGATTCAGGTCTTCCCCATAATGCTGGTAAATATAATTTTTCACAGTTGCCACTTCATTTCTGGATTCTTTCATGGAATCATCCAGAAACTTTTCATATTCTTTAATATTTTCTCTGGTAATCTCTATTACCTCTCCAATATCATTGCTGTTGTAAAGTCTGTCGATTTCCTTATCCAGCCGACGTTCCTGAGCAAATTTATTTTCCTCAAAAAGCGCCTGTATTACATTAGAAAAAACAAATTTCGTGTACATGGCGGAAAACTGTGTATTTGATTTATATTTTTCTGCGAGGCGCTGGAAATGCAGCCAGAGCTGTTCAATATCTTTCCTGCTGATGTCTTCTGAAATATGCTGGAGAAGCTGCGAATCCTGCGCTGATTTATCTACATACTTATCATCTTCTTCATTATTTGTAAGAATATGATTGTCCGGATGGTAAAACCGTTCTTCCATCTGCTGCTCCAATTGTGTCAATATCTCCGGCAAAGTTTCACACCCCTCAAATTTCCTGCTCACTGCAAGATGGAAAGTCACCTGATAGTGACGTTTCAAAAACAGATAAATATGCTTTGCCAAAAGAAGATAGTCGCAATATACATCACTGAAAAATAACATAGACTGTCTTGCATTGAGATTCAAATAGAAAAAATTTCTGTGAATCTCATTATTGATTTCTTCCGCAATCGTATCCTGTGCAGTATCAAAAAATGCTTTTCCTGCTTCTATAAGAACAGCGAAATGCCACTGATTCCAGCTATCCAGATTTATAATTTCTCCCGCTTTCTCAAGAATTTCCTTTTTTCCCGTATAAATATAATTCTGAAGAAAATACTGCTGCAGGAAGCTCTGTTCTTTTCTATCCCTGATTTCCTGGTTCTTATGCTGTTCTATTTCATTTAAAGTTTTTCTAATCGTACTTTTAAAACTCTCAGGTTCCACAGGCTTCAGAATATAATCCATAACCCCATAACGTAATGCTTTCTGCGCAAATTCAAAGTCACTGTACCCGCTGAATATCACAATTTTTAAATTTTCATTCAATGACCTTGCTTTCTCGGAAAGCTCCAGACCATCCATATGAGGCATCTTTATATCTGTCAAAAGCAAATCCACTTTCTCACTTCGCAAAAATGCCAGCGCCTGCTTCCCATTGGAGAATTCCGTAATTTCACAATTTGGTTCCTCCTGCAAAAGGAGAAATTTAATTCCTTCTCTTTCAATTTTTTCATCATCTGCAATTAATATTTTGTACATTTGCCACACTCCTGTATTTTACTTAAAACCCCTGCTGCCAAACAGTTTATTTTATAGAAAAAAATAAAGACGGTCTTCTGCCTCAGCAGAAAACCATCTTTAATTCTAACATGCAAAAGTGAGGTTGAAAAGATTAAGAATTCTACTTATACTGGCAAAAATTCACTTAACCTTTTACCGCTCCGGCAACAACACCTTCAATGATGTATTTCTGACATACCAGATAAACAACAATGATCGGAATAATATCAATCATAATACATGCCATCATCGGGCCCATCTGCACATGTCCGAAACTTCCTCGGAAATACTGGACTGCCATAGGTATTGTTCTGTATTTCTTGATATCAAGAACCAGAGTCGGCAGAAGATAATCGTTCCATACCCACATCAGCTCAAGGATTGCAGTTGAGATAATAGTCGGCTTCAGAATCGGAATCAGAATCTGGAAGTAAACCTGAAGCGGATTACAGCCGTCAATAAGCGCCGCTTCCTCGATTTCCAGAGGGATTCCTTTTACAAATCCGGTAAACATAAATACTGCAAGCCCTGCGCCAAAGCCAAGGTAGATAATACAGATATTATACGGTGTGTTCAATTTCAAACTATCGGCTGTTTTTGCCAGAGTAAACATTACCATCTGGAACGGTACAACCATACTGAATACGCAGAGATAATAAATTGCCTTTGAAAACAGACCGTTTACTCTGACAATATACCATGCGCACATGGAGCAGCACAGAAGAATCAGGATTACCGATGTCACAGAAATCACCAGACTGTACCAGAAGGACTTCAGGAAATCCATCTGTGTCACACTGGCTATATAGTTTGCAATTCCATTCCATGTTTTAGATGTCGGAAGATCAAATACTCCTGTGGTAGAAATTGCCGATTCTATTTTTAATGAGTTAAAAAGAATCAGAACAATCGGATACAGCCATAAAATACTGACAATCGTCAAAATAACTGTCGCTACGGCACCTCTTATTTTTTTCGTCTTTTCCATTACTGCTGCACCTCCTTAGAGGATGTAGCACGAAGCTGAATCAATGCGATTGCTACAACAAGAATGAAGAATACAACTGCTTTCGCCTGACCGATGCCCTTCCACATAGGTCCGCTTCTTGCATAGAACGTATCGTAAATATTCAGTGCAAGGAGCTGAGAATCTTTTCCCGGGCCTCCGCCTGTAAGCGAGAGGTTCTGGTCAAACATCTTGAAGCCATTGGTCAGTGTAAGGAAGGTACAGATTGTAACAGACGGCATAATCATCGGAATCTTAATCTTAAACAAAATCTGTCTTGATGTAGCGCCGTCAATCTGAGCCGCCTCAATAAGATCCGGCGACACATTGTTCAATCCTGCGACATATATAATCATCATATAACCTATCTGCTGCCACATCAGAAGGATAAGCATACCGATGAAACCGTTTCTTGCAGATAATTTCAGCAGAGGCTGTCCCCAAACAGAAAGAAGACCGTTAAGGACTGTCTGCCAGATGTAACCAAGCACAATACCGCCAATCAGGTTCGGCATGAAGAATACAGTACGGAATGCGTTTGTTCCTTTGTATCCCTTTGTCAAAACCAGCGCAATCATAAATGCAAAAACATTGATCAGAATACTGGATAAAAATGCAAATGCAACTGTACGCCAGAAAGCAGCGCTGAAAGTTTTGTCAATTAAAAGCTTGGAATAATTTGACAGACCGATAAAGGTAACATCCTGTACAGTTGTGAATTTACAGAATGAAAGATAAATTCCCCATAAAAACGGTCCAAGGAATCCGATTAAAAATGCGGCGAATGTAGGCAGTACAAATATCGGCCACCACTTTTTGATTGTCTTTCCTACCATAGTTTTTTCCCTTTCTAAATACTTATCGCCCTAAAAAAGTGCAAAAAACGAGAGGGAGAAGGAATCTTCTCCCCCTCGTGACATTTGTTAGTCAAAAGCTGAATTTCTTAATTATTCTGCTGTTAAAGCTTTTTCCATTGCCCAGTTGTCAACGAATGCGCTTACAACGTCATCCCATGTACCGGTCTCTGCAGCATATGCTGTAAGAGCTGTTCCTAAACCGTTCTTCCACTCTTCAGACGGCATAGTTGTGAAGTTCCATGATACAGGTGTAAGTCCTGATGCTGTATATTCCGCATCCTGTTTTACGAACAGGTTTGGAGATTCTGCTGCTGCTTTGAAAGGAATTGTGAAGCCCATTTCTTCAGACATTGATTTTGTTCCTGTTTCAGAAGTTACACACCAGTTCATAAAGTCCAGAGTTGCCTGAATGTCAGCTTCTTCTGCATTTTTGTTTACGCACCAGTAGTTCTCTGTACCGGTTGCAAGACCTTCATTTTCATCATCAACGCCGAAGTAAATCGGAATCATAGCCAGCTCATCGTCTGAGAATTTCTCAGCAAGTGAACCGTATTCCCAGGAACCATTCTGATAGAAGACTGCTTCGCTGTTAAGGAATTCGTTTCTGGAATCGTCCGCTGTTTTAGCAGAAAGCTCTGCTCCCGGACAGGTAGAATCTGTGATATACAGATCGAATACATTTTTGTAGTTGTCAAGGTAAGTACCTTTGATTTCATCTGTGTCATTTACACCGTCTGCTACATATTCGTAGTAGATTGGAAGGTTTGCAAGATGTGTCTTAAATCTCCAGTCAGAGGAGCCGTCCATACCTGCGGATGTGAAAGCGCCTTTTACACCAAGTTCATCTTTTCTTGCCTGAATGTCATCAGCTACTTTCTTTAAATCGTCAAAGCTCTTGATATCGTCTACTGTGTAGCCGGCTTTTTCAAGAAGTGTTTTATTTGTAATAAGACCATAGGACTCGATTACATATGCGATACCTGCAACAGCGTCTCCGTCTTTTAATGAATAAGCATCAGAAGTAAGCTGAGATGTGATTTCTGCATCTTTCAGATCATAGCAGTAGTCTTTCCAGTTTTTAAGACCTACAGGTCCGTTTACCTGGAAAAGTGTAGGAGCGTCGCTCTTAGCCATTTCAGACTGAAGAGTTGTCTCATACTGTCCAGACGCTGCAGTTACTACTGTTACAGGAACTCCAGTTTCTTCTGTATAAGCTTTTGCCAGCTTCTGCCATGCTTCATCCTGCTCAGGTTTAAAGTTCAGATAATATACGTTTCCTTCGCCTTCTGCCATTACAGGAATTGCCGGTACCATTGTTGCTGTCATTAAAGCAGCAAGTCCTAAAGCTGTAATTTTCTTCATCTTCATAATGTTCAATCTCCTTTTCTTTTATTATCTCATTTTGAACTCCGTTTTAACTTACATTTATTTTAAAATTTTTTTTATTAAATTTCCATGATAAAAAAACCAGAAACATGATAATTTTTCATGTTTTTGTTATTTTTACAATCCGCAAACAACATTCCTCATTAAATCTTCATGCCATTTTCTTTATATATATAAATTTTTCTGGATTTCTTTTTTATTTAATGATACTATGAACTGCGACTGCTGCATAAAACGCACTTTCGAATTATTTTAAGATGAAAGGATTTTGTTTATGAATGACGTTTTAACCAAGATCAATGACACGATGTACACCTTCATTCTGCTCGTTTTACTGACCGGCGCAGGCATCTACTTCACTGTTCGCACAAAAGGCGTTCAAATCCGTCTGCTTGGCGATGGTCTTAAATGTATGCTGGAAAAAGCTCCTAAAGGAAAAAACGGCGAAAAAAAGGTTTCTTCTTTTCAGGCTCTGATGATTTCCACAGCCTCCCGTGTAGGTACCGGAAACATTGCCGGAATTGCCACCGCAATCGCAGCAGGAGGCCCAGGCGCTGTATTCTGGATGTGGGTAATGGCTGTTATCGGCGGTGCATCCGCTTTTGTAGAAAGCACCCTGGCTCAGATTTATAAAGTGAAAGAAGGCGAACAGTTCCGCGGCGGCCCCTCCTACTATATGCAGAAAGCCCTTGGAAAAAGATGGCTTGGAATTCTTTTTTCCATCTCTCTTATTATATGCTTTGCCTACGGGTTTAACGGACTTCAGGCCTTCAATATGTCCTCTTCTCTGGAATATTATATCCCTAACTATGCTTCTACCAATATCCCCATCATTCTGGGACTGATCCTTGCCGCTGCTACAGCTGCAGTTATCTGGGGCGGGGTACACAGAATCGGCTTTATCACCTCAGTAATGGTTCCGGTGATGGCAGGTATTTATATTCTGATTGGCATCTGGGCAATGATCACACATGCCAGCCAGCTTCCTGCTGTGTTTGGCACAATCTTCAAAAACGCCTTTGACTTCCAGGCTATGGCCGGCGGTATGGCCGGAAGTGCAGTTGTAATCGGAATCAAACGTGGACTTTTTTCCAATGAAGCAGGTATGGGAAGTGCCCCCAATGCTTCTGCCTCCGCAGATGTCGATCACCCGGTAAAACAGGGACTTGTACAAGTTATTTCCGTATTCATCGACACCCTGCTTATCTGCTCCAGCACTGCGATGGTGCTGCTTGTTTCCGGCATTCAGGGTGAGAGCGGTATTATGGACGGAATTCCCTATGTACAGGCTGCCATTAAGGCCAATGTAGGAAACTGGGGAATCCATTTTATCACTTTCTCAATTTTCGCCTTCGCATTCAGCAGCCTTATCGGAAATTATTACTATGCAGAATCTAATATTCTGTTTATCAAAAACAACAAAGTGCTCCTGAATCTTTTCCGCGTCACCTGTATCATTGCCATTTTTCTTGGCGCACAAGCCGACTTTTCCCTCATGTGGAATGTTGCAGATATCACTATGGGAATTATGGCAATCATAAATATCCTCTCTATTCTCCTGCTTGGCGGAATCGCAATAAAAGCATTGCGCGATTACGAAAGACAGAAGATAAACGGTCAAAAGATACGCTTCCGTGGAGAAGATATTGGAGTGAAAGATACGGTTTGGAAGTAATTCCCCCATAACTTCTTCATCGTTTCACTATCAAAAAAACCGACAGATTTCTCTGTCGGTTTTTGTATGGTTCTATATTCTTTATAATCAGGCTTTGTTAACTGATCCGAATAATTCCATTTTTTCTTTAACTGTTTCTTTGATAGCTTCAAAGCCAGGTGCAAGAAGTTTACGTGGATCATAGCCTTTACCCTGCTGGTCTTTACCTTCTTCTACATATTTACGTGTAGCTGCTGCGAAGGAAAGCTGGCATTCTGTATTTACATTAATCTTGGATACACCAAGATCGATTGCTTTTTTGATCATATCTGCCGGGATACCTGTGCCGCCGTGAAGAACTAATGGCATATCACCTGTCAGTTTCTGGATTGCATCAAGTGTCTCAAAGCTTAATCCTGCCCAGTTAGCCGGATATTTACCGTGGATATTACCGATACCTGCTGCAAGGAAATCGATTCCCAGATCAGCGATCATTTTACATTCGTTAGGATCTGCACATTCGCCCATTCCAACTACGCCATCTTCTTCTCCGCCGATAGAACCAACTTCAGCTTCAAGAGAAAGACCTTTCTCTGCACAAAGAGCAACCAGTTCTTTTGTTTTAGCCACATTCTCTTCGATTGGGTAGTGAGAACCGTCAAACATGATGGATGAGAATCCAGCCTCAACGCATTTCAGACATCCTTCGTAGCTGCCGTGATCAAGGTGAAGAGCTACAGGAACTGTGATGTTCAGTTCTTCAAGCATTCCGTTTACCATACCTACAACTGTCTTGTAACCAGCCATATATTTTCCAGCGCCTTCGGATACACCAAGGATTACAGGAGAATTCAGTTCCTGAGCTGTTAACAGGATAGCCTTTGTCCACTCAAGGTTGTTGATGTTAAACTGTCCGACTGCATAATGGCCGGCTTTTGCTTTTTTAAGCATTTCTGTTGCACTTACTAACATGATAATTTCCTCCTAACATTGGGATGAGTTTTATTGTATTGACCGCATTTCTGCTGCGGTCAGTAACTAAGCTCTATCCAGATATATTTTATATTACCAGATTTTCACTAATCCGTCTACTGCTTTAAAAAAAAAAGAATATTTTTTGTTGAATATTTTTTCAAAAAAACTCTTGCAATTCAAAAAAATATACGCTATAATAAACTACGTTATATGGATGGGTTCCCGAGTGGCCAAAGGGGGCAGACTGTAAATCTGTTGGCAACGCCTTCGAAGGTTCGAATCCTTCTCCATCCATTATTTAAACCCAGAGGATTAACTCTGGGTTTTCTTTTATCTTGCACTTGAAATGAACGAAGCCCCCGGAGCATCTTCTCCGGAGGCTTTTTTATAATATAAGAATTCCTTTAATTTTTATGATGAAGAATCATCACACCGAATGCAGGCATTTTCACTGTAAGAACTGCTGCCTTGGCAATATATTCTTCACGGGCTTCTGTAAAACCTTCCCTATCAGAAAGAAGAATCCGCTCCAGAGCAGTCTCCTCCATACGGCATATTCCAGACTGCATCAGCTCAACAGCAACTTCTCTGTCTTCACTGTGATTATTTATAATCACAATAATCTGTTCGTCAAAAGAAAATCTGGCATAACAAAGCCCCTGATAATCATTCCACAAAAAACCTACGGAACCATTTTTCAAAATATCGTATTTTTTATGAATACGAATCATAGTTTTATGGAAGTCTATCATCTGCCAGTCTTCTCTCCCCCACGGGTAGGTCCTTCTGTTATCCGGATCTGTAAATCCGCATACGCCGGCTTCATCTCCATAATAAACAGTAGGCGCTCCCGGCCAGGTCATCTGAATCGCAACAGCTTCACGCATCACTGCACGGTTGATTCCCTGAGAAGCAGCCTCCGCTCCTGCATAAGAAATGCGCCCCACACGACGGTTCGTCCTTGTCAGGAACCTGGAATGATCATGGTTTGAGAGCTCATTCATCGCCGTCTGAAGTGCCGACATATGGAGAGAGCGCATATGAGTCTTCATAGCCCCTATAAACGCATCACTGTTTCCATACAAATCTTCTCTGTACTCGTCGCTGTGTTTCTCCATACCTGTGAGAAACCAGGTTACAGGCTCCATAAAGGCATCGTAATTCATAACTGTATCCCACTCGTCACCCATCAGCCATCCTTCCGGATTGCCATAATGTTCAGCCAGAATTATGGCTTCCGGATTTGCCTCTTTCACAGCCTTACGGAAATCTTTCCAGAATTTATGGTTAAATTCATTGCTGTGACCAAGATCCGCAGCAACATCTAATCTCCATCCATCTACATTATACGGAGGTGATACCCACTTTCTGCCAATCTCCAGAATATAGTCGTACAATTCTCCGGAAGCTTCATAGTTCAGCTTAGGGAGCGTATCGTGTGCCCACCATCCGTCATAAGAAGGATTATAAGGCCACCTGTTCGAATCTTTGAAGTCAAAAAAATAACGATAAGGGCTGTCTGCAGAAACATATGCCCCCTTGGGATATCCTTCCTGATACTCATAAATCCTTTCTCTGTCCATCCACTTATTAAAGGAGCCACAGTGATTAAAAACGCCGTCCAGAATCACTCTCATGCCCCTCTTGTGTATTTCCTCCACCAGCTTTGCAAAAAGCGCATTGCTCGCCTCCAGATTTCTCTTATCCGTCACTCTTTTAATATGTTTATAAGCATGAGCATTTTCCCTGTCTCCGCAGGAAAGAAGCCCACCTTCACAGTCCTCTACTATTTTACCGTAATGAGGGTCAATATAATCATAATCCTGGCAATCATACTTATGGTTACTCGGGGATACAAATACAGGGTTGAGATAAATCACCTCCACCCCCAGCTCTTCAAGGTAATCCAGCTTATCCATAACTCCCTGAAGGTCGCCTCCATAGAATTCTCTTACCCCCATAACAGCAGGTATTTTATTCCAGTCCTGAACCCTCATACTGACATCACCGATATAAAAATACTCTCCGGTCTCCACATCATTGGAAGAATCTCCATTATAAAAACGATCCACGTAAATCTGATACATTACTGCACCTTTTGCCCAGTTCGGCGTATCAAATCCCGGATAAATCTCGAAATCCATCCGTTCCTCGTGTCCTGTGCTCACCCCCTGATTATTATAGTAACAAGTTACCCATCCATACTGAATCTCAAAATGATACCGGTAAATCCTATCGTCTATTCTAATCTGTACAGCATAATAATCGAAACCGCCGGAAGTTCTTTCAAGCATCATTTTCTTTCTGTGATTACCGCTCACCAGATAAACATTATCCACATTGTTTCTCTGAGTACGAAAACGAATCGTCACGGTATCCCCGGCTTTCGGCTCCGCAGGGCTTCTGTAATATTCAGTACCGTCACTAAACAGCGCTTCTTTGTTAAAAACAGCGCGCATATTCAGGATATACTGCATTTTCTTCATGATATCTATATTTTGGCTCATGTCCCATCCTCTCTACATCTGGTATCCCATATCTGTGATGTATCTGCCAACAGCAGCTTCTTCACAAATCCTGTTACTATTTTATCTAATTTTTTCAAATTTTACAACCAATTCTCACAACAGATATTTTTTTATAAAAGTAAAAAAGACAGCGGGATAGGCTGTCTTTTTTGGAGAAGGTATTTCTTCTTATGGGGTGTAGCAAAAACTATATAATGTATTGGGGGGTTTTTACAATGTATATAATAGCATGCGGCAAGAAAAAAGTGTGCACAAACTTCACAAAATTTGGCACACTTTTTTATACATTTTAATTACAATCTTTTTCTATCGTCTCATTTCCTGTTGTAAAAAGTGCCTCAAACTCTTCACGATGCACTTTTTCCTTCTCTAAAAGAAGAGCCGCACAGCTGTGAAGCACATTCTGATGCTCCAAAATAATTTCCTTCGCACGGGCATGACACTCCTCAATGATACGATGAATTTCTCCGTCAATATCTTTCGCAACTTCCTCGCTATAACCTCTTGTATGCGCCAGATCGCGTCCTATAAACACTTCATCCTCATCGTCGCCATATGCAATCAGACCAATCTTATCAGACATACCGTATTTCATCACCATACTTCTGGCTGTCTGCGTTGCACGCTTGATATCATTGGATGCTCCTGTAGTAATATCCCCAAAAATAATCTCCTCTGCCACTCGTCCGCCCAGAAGAGTTGTAATATCCTGAAGCATCTTTCCCCGGGTATTAAACATCTCATCCTGCTCCGGAAGAGGCATTGTATAACCGGCAGCGCCCATTCCAGTAGGAATAATTGAAATCGTATAAACAGGCTCCATATCAGGAAGCACATGGAACAGAATTGCATGGCCAGCCTCATGGTAAGCCGTAATCCTCTTCTCTTTGTCGGATATAACCTTGCTCTTCTTTTCAGCGCCAATTCCTACTTTAATGAAAGAATTTTTGATATCCTGCTGAAGTACAAAGCCTCTGCCCTCTCTTGCAACCTGAATAGCAGCCTCGTTGAGCAGGTTTTCCAGATCTGCACCTGTAAAACCTGCTGTCGTCTTTGCAATCTGTTCCAGGTCAACATCCTCTCCAAGAGGTTTATCCTTGGCGTGAACCTTAAGGATTTCCTCCCTGCCTTTCACATCCGGACGTCCCACTGCAACCTTACGGTCAAAACGTCCCGGGCGGAGAATCGCCGGATCGAGGATATCCACACGGTTCGTCGCAGCCATCACAATGATTCCTTCATTTACACCGAAACCATCCATCTCTACAAGAAGCTGATTCAATGTCTGCTCTCTTTCATCGTGACCGCCGCCCATACCTGTTCCTCTTTGTCTGGCAACAGCATCAATCTCATCAATAAAAATAATACATGGTGCATGGCGCTTGCCTTCCTCAAAAAGGTCCCGTACACGGGATGCTCCCACACCAACAAACATCTCTACGAAATCAGAACCTGAAATGGAAAAAAACGGAACTCCCGCCTCTCCGGCAACTGCTTTCGCAAGAAGTGTCTTACCTGTTCCGGGAGGCCCCACAAGAATAACACCCTTTGGAATTCTTGCACCTACCTTGGTATATTTCTCAGGCGCTTTCAGGAAATCCACAACCTCTACAAGATCTTCCTTTTCTTCCTGCAGCCCTGCCACATTATCAAAAGTTACTTTTGTATCATCCGGAGAAGACATTCTTGCACGGCTTTTTCCGAAATTCATCATCTTACTATTGGCTCCGCCGCCTCCTCCCGACATCTGACGATTCATCATCATAATCAGGAAAATCACCAATCCTCCGGTAAGAAGAATCGGTAAAAATGTACTGAAAAATACATTTTCTCTCGGCACATCTTTTACATCCGGATAAACGCCGTTATCTTTGAGCATCTTTTCCGCTTCGCGGACATCTGTTACATAAATCTTTTTTTGCCCTTCCCCTGCGATATCCGCGATAACCGCACCGGTAAGGCTTCCGTTATTCGGCTGAATTGCAGCATCAACCACTCTGTCCTCTTCTAATGCCTGCTCCAATTGTTTGCCATTGTAATTATTCTGTGACATCACCTGATTATTGAGATATAAATATCCTCCGATCAGGGCAACCAACATCACCAGATACAGGCCAATCCTACCTGGCTGTCTATTCACTTAACAAACTCTCCTTTCAGTCATCATTTTCCAGATTTACTACTCCAATAAATGGAAGATTTCTGTATTTCTGAGCATAGTCAAGACCATAACCCACAACAAACTCATCCGGAATATTGAAACAGCAGTAATCCACCTTTACATCCTTCACTCTGCGCTCCGGTTTATCCAGAAGTGTACAAAGACGTACGCTGTTTGGATTTCTTCCTTTTAAGATTTCCATAAGGTAGCTTAACGTTCTTCCTGAGTCAATAATGTCCTCCACGATCAGAACTTCCTTACCCTCTAACGGCTGGTCAAGGTCTTTTACAATCTTAACAACACCGCTGGATTTGGTGTCATCTCCATAACTGGAAACAGACATAAAATCAAGAGATACCGGAACTGTGATTCTCTTTGCAAGCTCGCAGGTAAAGAATACTCCACCCTTTAATACACAGATAAGGTGTATTTCTTTTCCTGCATAATCCTTGCTAATCTGCGCTGCGATTTCTCTGATACGCGCGTCCACTTCTTTCTCACTGAGTAAAACACTGATTTTTTCGCTCATATTCATATCCTCCTTGGTATTTAAGCTCCAACACATATTTTGTGTCGGATTTTATTTTATATTTTTCGCTGATCCTGTAGCCAACCATCCAGAGTATCTCATCCCCGCTGCTTATCAGAGGAATCCTGTCCCGCATTTCTCTCGGGATTTTTTCATCTATCATGTAGCGGTTCAGTTTCTTTCTTTCTCCTTTGCTGTTCAGGATAAAGCTGTCTCCCTCTCTTCTTGTTCGAATACAGAGACTATATAGTATTCTATCATAATCCAGCCATTTCGTATACGTCTTTTCTTCAATCTTCTGACCTTCATAAGGGAAAATTTTTGTTTCTACCCTTCCCAATGGCGTTTCTGTCTTTCCGGAAACGGGAATTTCCCAGCTTTTTTCCGAAAAATCTGCAATTTTCGTAACAACATCTCTTTTCCTGAGAAAAACTCCCTCATAAGTTTTATCAGCCAAAAGTCTGTAAGGAAGAGAAATCTGTCTTCCCGTCTGCATCTCTCCCAATTCCATCACCTTTTCCAAATGAACTGCCGTGAAATCTTTTCGTCTGCCGGCAAGTTCCTCAAAAGCCTGCTGCAGCGCATAAATTCTTATAATCTTATCCACATGAAAAAAATCTTCTGTCAACAGATATCCACCTTTCATTCTTCTCTGCTGTGCAAGAAGCTCCCTGCCCTTTTCACACAGATAGTCCTCTGCCATAGCAAGTTTTCCTGCAGTCTCTGCCATATGCTCTGCTGCACGTCCATTGATTTCTTTTTCCAGCACAGGAAGAATGTGATGACGTATCCGGTTTCTTGTATATTCATCGGAAAGATTAGTTGAATCCACAATATGTGGAATCTGATTCTCTTCTAAATAATAGGCAATTTCCTTTCTGCCTAAACATAAAATTGGGCGGATTCTCCCCCGCGAAACCGGGCGCATAGAGGCAAGGCCTCTCAGCCCCGTTCCTCTTGCAAGATTGTGCAGCATTGTTTCCGCCAAATCCTCCTGATTATGGGCAATAGCAATCCTTACCCTATTCCCTCTTCTTAGAAACTCTTCCCCTGCTTTCTCAAAAGCCTCCTCCCTCACACGTCGGCCGGTCTCTTCATGTCCTTCTTTCCATTCTTTTGCCAGTGCGGGCACGTCATAACAATATGTTATACACTCTATCCCCCATTTTTTGCAGGTGTTTTCCACAAGAACGGCATCTCTGTCCGCCTCTTTTCCACGTATTCCATGATGAACATGGACTGCCAGAAGCGTAAAATCCATTTCCGCTTTCAATTCTCTCAAAATCCCCAGCATTGCCATGGAATCTCCTCCGCCGGAAACTCCGGCAAGAATTACGTCCCCCGGAGAAATCATTTCGTTTTTCATTATGTAATCTTTTACTTTCTTCAGCATTTTTTCTCCCGTTATGAACTTCCTTTATTTTTTCCAAAGGCCTGCCACAAGAACTGTCATATCATCTCTGGCGTGATAATCACTATATCCAAGAACACGCTCCAGAATCCCTCTGCTGATATCCCTTGGGGCCTCCTCCTTCACATCCATGATAATTTCCTTCATTGTTTCTTCTTCTCGTTCTGCCGGAAGTGCATCCAGAACGCCATCCGTCATCATAATCAGATAATCCCCATGATAAAGCTTCCTTGACGCTGTATCAAAATCTATCTGCTGTACCAGCCCTGCCGCCAGACTTTCGGAAGAGATTGCTTCCACCCAGTGATCTCTCTTTATAAAAGTAGAGGCTGCTCCCGCTTTCAGGAAACTGCAAATTCCCGTATAAAGGTCTACCGCACACATATCTACTGTAGAAAACGTATTATCTCTTCCTTTTAGCACAAGAGCAGAATTCACCATTCTTGCTGCAGTTTCCTGGGAAAACCCCGATTCGAGAAACTGCTCCAGAAGTTCAACTACTACCTCACTCTCTCTGCACGCTTCCATACCGGAACCCATACCATCCGAAAGACACATGACAAATTTTCCATCTTCCTCCTGTCTGCAGATATAATTATCCCCGGAAACCTTTTCCGCCTCCTTTGTCAGTCCGGCCACTCCGTAAAGCATCTGATAACTAACATCCTCCACGAAATGTGTCGTATGATATTCCCTGTTCACAATACATCTGCTACCGCTCACCGGAGCCATGCTGCACCCGAAAACTGCAGAAAGACACTGGGAAACCTCCACCATAGAAATACACTGACCGCTCCTTGCCCTCATGGTCAGAAACACCTGCCTGCGTCCTTCTACCTTATCCATTACCCATATCTGTTTCAAAATTATGTGATGTTTTTTCAGCCTTTTTCCCAGATCCTCCTCCAGCTTCTCATCTCCCCGCTCAATATCGTAAAGATCCTCCGCTACCATTTCCATGATTCTGGAAATCTCAGTGAGCTGCTGGGCAACGGCAAGTCTGTTCTCAATCATACGGTTGTCCCATACAAGGCGTTGTTTCTGCCGACGAAAATTTTCACAGACTGTATCAAAATACTGCACAGATCTGCCGCACAGCCCCATCCATTCATTCCTCACAGCCCGGATGCTTTCTTCATCCTCTTCCTCCAGGGAACGCACCATCGCCTCCAGCCCCTGACACATCATCTCTCTGTGTTCATACCAGCAGATATCCCTCTGGTAACATTTTCCGCAGACTTTTTCATTTGTATCCTGCAGAATCTCTTCAATCTGACCGCTGCTGAGATACTCCTTCCTGTAAGGCATTCCATAAAAGGTATCCGCCAGCTTTTGAAAAGAAGCAGCATAACGCTGCACCTTTTCTTTCTGGGGATGACTGTCCCGCGGGGGCAGCATCTCTTCCATCTGCGGCTCTCTGTCCGCTAAGATAGTTTTTGCCATGTCCCGTATAATCAGAAGTACACTGATAACGAGCATGGCAATCATCCATTCCTGCATATGTTCCCCTCCCCTGATATCCTCATCAAATGGATATTATAAGAGGCAGGGCATAAAATATCTGTCAAACACAGACGAATACCTCTAAAAAGTTTTCGTCAAAAAAATCCCTGAAACACCGGCGTGCTCCAAATACTGTCTTCATACACGATTACTGACCCTCTTTAAATACAATCTCATTGTCCTTTACAAGACCCAGTCTTTCTCTCGCAACTTCCTCTGCATATTCATCTGTCTGCATATAATCTCTTAATTCTTCTATTTCTTTCGTCCGTTCCTGTTCCTCTTCTATCGCCTGTTCCAGAGTAGCTGCCTTTGCATCATAAACAGCCAGTCTGCCCTGAAGACGACGACTCTCAATCATCAGCCCGCCAAGCAGGATTAAAACGACCAGGGCAATTGCAAGCATACCGAGACGGTTGTACCCTATTATATTCTTTTTTTTGCTTTTTTTATTTGTTTTACCCAATTTGCCTGCCTTTCATTTTTTGCACATTTATACACAAAAATTTTACAACGTCTGACCGGAAATAGCAACCACTTTATCAAAAGTTTTGATAAAACCGCAGGAATTTCCAGGATTCGGGTACACATTTTTACAAAAAAAGCACTGATTGTCAGCCCACAGAGCAAGCTCCCCAGAGCAATGCCCAAAAATAAAAAAAAGCGCAGACTTCCCTGATTGGTTCTGTATACTGACGAAAAAACCGCAATTGAGCAGAACAGCCAGAACAGAATATCCTCCGCAGCCACCCAAAAAGTATCATGGGGGATCACTCTTCTGAAAGCCCTCAAAAAGTCATAACATAAAAGAAGAGCTGCTCCGGTGACGACTGCCTGCAGAAAAAGTAGCATTTCATGGTGGATATAACTGCTCATAAATTATCGAAACATCCTTTTCAGAAGGGACTCCTCTTTTTTTCCGCTGATTTTCGACAAATATGTCATACTGTCGGTTTTCCCCTCCAGATCTACTTCTCCTTTTTCCAGATCCAGCCTTTTCACATGAAGCTGCTCTCCCTTTATCAAAAGTTTTCCTGCCTCTGTAAAAAGCAAGATTTCTTTTTCATCAAATGACTTCACATCGCTTACTCCACTTACAGTCCCGCCGTTTCGGTTCCAAAGCTCTATGCGATGAGATACCCCATTCTTCCTCTCTTCCACTCCAATCCTCCCAACGGTTATTCCACTATCAGTTTATGTGGATTTCCCGATGATTATGCCGGAGTCAGACCTGAAAGAACTTTATGCTCTGCAGTCAGATCAGAGATAGCGGTACATACTTTCCACTTCTTCTTTTCTCACTGTTTCCTTTACTTCCAGAACTTCTACTTTTACATTTTTGCTTCCGAACTGGATTTCAATGATATCACCTGTCTTCACTGATACAGATGCCTTTGCCGGCTTGTCGTTTACCAGAACACGCCCGGCATCACACGCCTCGTTCGCCACTGTACGACGTTTAATCAGACGGGATACCTTGAGATATTTGTCTAAACGCATGTTTTCCTCCTTAAAAAAGGTAAAAATAAGGGGGAACCGAAGTTCCCCCAGTTATCATCCATGAATTATTTTGCGTTGATCATGTCTTTTAAAGCTTTTCCTGCTTTGAATTTAGGAGCTTTGGAAGCTTCAATTGTCATAGTCTCGCCTGTCTGAGGATTTCTGCCCTCTCTAGCAGCTCTCTCGCTGACTTCAAATGTACCGAAACCAACTAACTGAATTTTACCACCGTTTTTCAGTTCTTTAGATACTACATCAACAAAAGACTTCAGAACGTCTTCAACATCTTTCTTGGAAAGATTTGTCTCTTTCGCCATTGCTGCTACTAATTCTGTTTTATTCATGGTTGTTTCCTCCTCTAATACTTTCATAGTTTGATGACTTCTGCCATTTAGCGACAGAGCCCTATCATCTATATATATACCTTTTCCCTATTGTTGTCAAGGTTTTTCCCTGTTATTATGGCTGCTCAGATTGTTTTTTTGTGAATTTTCACGAAGTTTGCGTTCCCGCGCCTTCAGTTCCTCCCAGCTTAAGGAATTGAGTTCCTGATCCTCAGGAGCAAATATCTTTGGATGACGAAATTTCATCTTTTCTGTAATTCCTTCAATAACATCCTCCAGAGTAAACAACCCTTCCTCTTTGGCGATCACACTATTGAGAACCACCTGAAGCAGTAAGTCACCAAGTTCTTCACAAAGATTATCTCCGCAGCCTTCCTTCTCAAGAGTATCTATACTTTCAAGAACCTCCTGGGTTTCATTGACAAGACAGGTTTTCAGGCTTTCATGGGTCTGGACACTGTCCCATGGGCATTTCTCCCTGAGAAGCTCCACTATCTCCACGAAATCAGAGAAGGTATTTTTCACTGATTCTTTCATAAATTACATCATTTTATTTACCATGGCGAGAACAGCTTCACCCATAGCTGCAGATTTCTCATCTGCATCTGCAAGGGAAGTTCCCTTTACACCATAGTAGAATTTAACCTTAGGCTCTGTTCCGGACGGTCTTACGCATACCCACGCATCGTCTGTCAAATCATAATACAGAACATTGGATTTCGGAAGTCCGGTAGGCTTCACTTCACCGGTTGCAAGATCTTTGACAGTATCTTCTTTATAGTCTCTTGCAGAAACTACTTTATGTCCTGCAAACTCTGCCGGGGGATTCTGACGAAGTGTATCCATGATCTCCTGAATTTTCTGAAGACCTTCAATACCTTTAAGTGTTACAGATTTGATATCATCTTTATAGTATCCGAACTGCTCATACATATCAATCATTGCATCCCATAAGGTCTTGCCCTGAGTCTTGTAATATGCAGCCGCTTCACAAAGCGCCATAGTTGCAACAATGGCATCTTTATCTCTTGCATAAGTTCCGATCAGACATCCATAGCTTTCCTCAAAACCGAAGAGGTAAGTACCTTTTCCGCTGTTTTCAAAGCCGAGAATCTGCTGTCCGATAAATTTAAAGCCTGTGAGAACTTCGATCAGATTTACACCATATCCCTTGGCAATGGCATCTGCCAGATTACTTGTAACAATCGTCTTGATCAGAGCGCCATCTTCCGGAAGACTTCCGTTTACAGCCTTTCTCTGGCTAATTTCATAGTTTGCAAGGAGGCATCCTGACATATTTCCGGTAAGGTCATGGTATTCACCGTTTTTGTCTTTTACACGAACACCAAGACGGTCTGCGTCAGGGTCTGTTGCAAGAACAAGGTCTGCATCGATTTCTTTCGCAAGCTTAAGACCGAGTTCAAAAGCTTCCGCCGCTTCCGGGTTTGGATAGCTGACTGTCGGGAAATTACCATCCGGCAGTTCCTGCTCTTTTACTACATATACGTTTTCAAATCCCAGCTCTTTCAGAATTCTTCTTGCAGGGATGTTTCCTGTTCCGTGAAGAGGACTGTAAACAATTTTTAAGTTTTTACCTTCTGCCTCGATAGCATCCATATGGATTACCTGTTTCTTAAGCTCTGCAATGTAAGCATCGTCAATAGCCTGTCCGATTATTTCAAACAGTCCGGCAGTTTCTGCTGCTGCTTTATCCATAGTTTTTACAGTATTCCAGTCTGAGATTGCTTTTACCTCTGCCATGATTCCGGAATCATGAGGCGGAGTAATCTGCGCGCCATCTTCCCAGTACACTTTATAACCGTTGTATTCAGGCGGATTATGGCTTGCTGTGATATTGATACCTGCCACACAGCCCAGATGACGTACCGCAAAAGAAAGCTCAGGTGTCGGTCTTAAGGATTCAAAAAGAAACGCCTTAATTCCGTTTGCAGCCAGACAAAGCGCTGCTTCCTGTGCAAATTCCGGTGACATATGGCGGGAATCATAAGCAATGGCAACACCCTGTGACTGTTTGTTTACTTTCGCGATATAATTGGCAAGTCCCTGTGTGGCGCGTCTTACAACGTAGATATTCATACGGTTTGTTCCGGCTCCGATAATACCGCGCAGACCTGCTGTACCGAATTCCAGATCCATATAAAAGCGCTCTTTAATCTCGTTTTCATCTTCTTTGACAGCCAATAATTCCTTTTTTGTTTCTTCATCAAAGTATGGGTTTTCTATCCACTGTTCATAAGTTGCCTTGTAATCCATACCAAGCCCTCCTGTACATAATATTTTTTCATAACGATTCGGCATTTTGTATTTACCGGATGTTACATGCTTTCTATATTATATAACAGTTTTATCAAAAAAGGAAGTAAAAACCCAAGGTTTCCTTCGTCAAAACGGATAAATCCCGAAACATTTTTCCCCAAATTTCTCCCAGGTTATACTCTGTTTTATTAATACCCTCAATTTCTCCGTATTCTTTTCGGATATCCAGGCCTTATTGTGAGAATAATAATAATTTGCCAGTTTCCAGTATTTTTCCGGATACATAAAACGTATCCTGAGATTCTCCCATTCCATTCTGGAAATCGGACGAATCCTGTGATAAACACTGAGCATATCACGGGCAAACTCCAGATTCCAATTATATTTCTCCAGAATTTTTCTCATAAAACGGTAAAGATCAGATATTTGAATGTCATAATTCCAATGTCTGAAATTTGTCACTGCCGTGCCATTCTTCATCATCAGCACATTATGCTGGCTGTATTCTCCATGACAGACCTCTCCTTCCTGCCATGACTTTTCCCTGAGTTCCTCATACCCGGAATCTCCCAGCATCTCCAGCGCCAGTTCCCCGCGTTTCAGGAACCATTCCACACTTTCCAGAAATTCTTTTTCAAAAACTCCTGTCCCCCCTTTTTTTCGTATAAATTTGCGGATTTTTCGAATTTCCTGATTATGGCGCACATACACTTCTCTCAGCGATTGTCCCCTGTATTCCTCTGCAGGCGTAAGCTTCATGACGGTATGTAAATTCGCCAATGTACTTACACTTCTGAGAATCTCCTCTCTTGATTTCGTATCGCACTCTCGTCCCTCATACCAGTATTGGAGCGTAAAAGCCACATCATCTTTATCCCGGCTCACAAGATTTCCTTCCTGATTCGGAAGGAAACTGTCCACATAAATTCCCTTTTCCTTCAGAATAAGAAGCAGCTCCTGCTGCTTCCCAAGTTTTTTCTCCGAACCTGCAAATTCCTTCAAAATCAAAAGTCCCTTTTCTGTATGGCAAAGCAGCGCTCCTCTGGTGCGGGCTGTTGTTTCTGCTTTCAGACCATACTGCTCCAGAGTGCTGAGTCCGTAATCATACAATTGCATATCCCCCTCTGATTTTAGTCCCTTTTATCTTATGTACTGCACTCTCAGGATATGTCAGACCTGCCCTGTCATTAACGGACAAAAAAAGAGCGCCGCCTTGACGCTCTTTTTTTACTTATTTATCAAATTTAAAAGTGTCTCTTTTTTGTTCAGCTCCGGTTCTTCCAAAACCATTTCCAGAAGGCTATTCAGAACCGCGCCGATTTCTTTTCCAGGTTTCATTCCTGCATCTATCAGGTCACTCCCTGTTACCGCCAGGGTTTTAAGAGAAATACATTCTTTTTTCTCCAGGATTTCCCGGTAAAGAAACGTAAGCTTTTCAATTCTCTCCAACTTTTCTTCTCTTTTATAATCGCTCTGTGCAAGCATATCTGCTTTCTGCACCATAAGATATTCCGGAAAAAGTTCTCCTCCAATCTTATTCAAAGCCCGCCTTACACTTTTCGGCGTATTTTCCGGACGGTAATCGTGCCATTTCACAAGATGGCTTACCTTTCTTATGGTATCATTGTCAAATTTCAAGCGACGCAGGATTTCCTTTGCCATCTTTTCTCCCACAGAACCATGTGTCTTGAAATGGTCTCTTCCATTCTCATCCGTCGTTTTTACCTTTGGCTTGCCAATATCATGCAGAAGCATCGTCAGACGCAGTACCTTGTCGCAGGGAACATTTAAAAGGCTGTGAAGGGTGTGTTCTCCAACAGTCCAACAGTGATGAGGGGTATTCTGTTCCGTGTTCATACAGGCGTCAAATTCCGGCAGAAATTCTTTTGTGATGCCTGTCTCCCAGGCTGTTCTCAGATAATCGGGATGAGGAGAAACAAGAAGTTTCACCAGCTCTGTCTCAATACGCTCCGCGCTTACATTTTTAAGATTTGGCGCAATAACGGACAGAGCAGCTTTCGTCTCCTTTTCAATCTCAAAGCCCAGTTGGGCGCTGAACCGCACAGCACGCATGATACGTAATGCATCCTCTGTGAACCGTTCCAGAGGATTTCCCACACAGCGGATGATTTTTTTCTTAATATCCTCAAGTCCGCCAAACATATCTACCAGCCCGGAAGACGTATTATATGCCATTGCATTGATGGTAAAATCCCTGCGCTTTAAATCTTCCTCCAGACTTGCTGTAAACGTCACTTCTTTCGGATGGCGGCCGTCCTCATACTCTCCGTCTACACGATATGTCGTCACCTCGAAGCCTTCTTTATCTATCATAACTGTGACAGTCCCATGCTGCAGACCGGTGTCCACTGTCCGCCTAAATAACGCCTTCACCTGTTCCGGCTTCGCCGAAGTAGTGATATCCCAATCATCCGGCTTCCTTCCCAATATGGAGTCACGGACACAGCCGCCCACCGCATAAGCTTCGAATCCGGCTGTTTCTAATTTATTTATGATAAATTCTACTTTTTCTGGTATTGTCAGAACCATTCTGCATCCTCGTGTTAATTAATATGCTCTTCCCCAATATACCATTTTTTTAGCCGGTTTTCCGCAGCAAACACAAACATCGCTTAACTGCTCCTGTTCGAACGGCATACATCTGGAAGTTGCCTGTACGTCTTCTTTAATCTTGTCCTCGCACTCACGGCAGCCGCACCACATTGCTTTTACGAAGCCCGGTTTGTTGTTGATTGTGTCCTTGAACTCTTCGTAATTCGTTGCAACATAAGTATGAGCCTCTCTGTGTGCACGTGCGCGTTCCAGCATCTCTTTCTGCATAGTATCCAGGATTTCCTGAACCTTCTGTGCAAGCTCTTCGAATTTCACTACATATTTCTCTCTTGTATCGCGACGGCAGATTACAGCCTGTCCGTTCTCGATATCCTTTGGTCCGCACTCAATACGAACCGGAATACCGCGCATTTCCTGTTCTGCGAATTTGAATCCCGGACTCTTGTCTGTATCATCCACTTTTACGCGGAATCCGGCTTTCTTTAATTCTGCAAACATTTCGTCTGCTTTCTCAAGAACGCCTTCTTTTCTCTGCTGAATCGGGATGATAACAGCCTGAACAGGAGCGATTCTCGGAGGCAGAACAAGTCCGCTGTTGTCGCCGTGTACCATGATAATAGCGCCGATCATACGTGTTGTCATACCCCATGAAGTCTGGTGTACGTACTGTAACTGGTTGTTTTTATCTGTATACTGGATGCCGAAAGCTCTGGCAAATCCATCGCCGAAGTTATGGCTTGTTCCTGACTGAAGCGCTTTACCGTCGTGCATCAGAGACTCGATTGTATAAGTAGCCTCAGCTCCTGCAAATTTCTCCTTGTCTGTTTTCTGGCCTTTTACAACCGGAATAGCAAGAACTTCTTCACAGAAATCCGCATAAACATTCAGCATCTGAATTGTTCTCTCTTCTGCTTCTTCTGCTGTTGCATGAGCAGTATGCCCTTCCTGCCACAGAAATTCACGGGAACGAAGGAACGGACGGGTTGTCTTTTCCCAACGTACTACGGAACACCACTGATTGTATACTTTTGGCAAATCTCTGTGAGACTGAATTTCTTTCTGATAAAAATCACAGAACAGAGTCTCAGAAGTCGGACGTACACAGAGACGCTCCTGAAGCGGTTCTAATCCTCCATGTGTAACCCATGCTACTTCCGGAGCAAATCCTTCTACATGATCTTTTTCTTTTTCAAGAAGAGATTCCGGAATAAACATTGGCATATATACATTCTGTACTCCTGTCTCCTTGAATCTTCTGTCAAGCTCATTCTGGATATTCTCCCAGATTGCATAACCTGCCGGTTTGATTACCATACATCCCTTTACGCTTGTGTAATCACAGAGTTCTGCTTTTTTTACAACATCTGTATACCACTGGGCGAAATCGTCTTCCATGGAAGTAATAGCTTCCACAAGCTTTTTGTTGTTTGCCATATCTTTTCTCCTTTTTTGATTTTATTTTTGCATTTCACGGGACGGGACTTATATGAACAAAAAAGAAGCCTTCCATCCCTGTCAAGGGACCGAAAGGCTTCGGCGGTACCACCCTAATTAGCATTGTATTGAATATACGCTGCTCTCTCTATTTCCTGTAACGCCGGAATTGCGCCGTACTTCAGTTGCACGGGGCTCCGAGGCCGGTTCCATGATTCACGCACAAAGTCCTCACACCACCGCTGCCTGTGCAGACCGGGACTTCTCTCTGGGATTGCTCCTCATGTACTATTCTCTTCAACGCCATAATTTCTTTATGATTCCTTCACTATTTTATGCGAAACCCCTGAAGGTGTCAACCCCTTTTATACGGTAAAACTGATTTCTCTTCCTGTTCGGTTGTATTTGTAATATCTCACTCCCGCTGCATCCAGCATACGTTTAGATGCGATAACAGACGGGGTATCTGCATACTTGTCACAGTCGTAAACAATTGTCTTGATACCGGCCTGAATGATGGCTTTTGCACATTCATTACACGGAAAAAGGGACACATACAGCTTTGCCCCCTCCAGACTTCCGCCCCGGTAATTCAGTATCGCATTCAATTCGCTGTGCGTAACATAGAGATATTTCGTATCGAGAGGATCCCCCTCCCTTGCCCATGGAAATTTATCATCGGAACACCCCATGGGAAATCCGTTATATCCCATTGAAAGAATTTTATTGTCCTGACTCACAATACAGGCTCCCACCTGTGAATGCGGATCCTTGGAACGCATGCCGGAAAGCATGGCTACTCCCATGAAATATTCATCCCAGGACAGATACCCGTCTCTTTTGTGATCATTGTCCCCCATAACAATACCTCCCCGGCTCTTTTATTCCTCTATCTGTGCGATTCTTCTTGCGTGTCTTTCATCTCCGGAAAACGGTGTATTCAGGAATGTTTCCACAATTTTCACAGCCAGTCCCGGTCCTACTACTCTTCCTCCCAGCGCAAGAACGTTTGCGTCATTGTGAAGTCGTGTAGCCTCTGCACAAAAGCAATCTGTACAGAGAGCTGCGCGAATTCCTTTAAATTTATTTGCAGTGATAGAGATACCGATTCCTGTTCCGCAGATCAGAATTCCCTTTTCACATTCTCCGCTCTGAATTGCCTTCGCTACTTTTTTCGCATAAACCGGGTAATCTACAGCCGCTGTACTGTCACAGCCGAAATCCTTATATTCGATTCCCTTTTCATCCAAATACTTCTTGATTTCCTGTTTCAGTTCATAACCGCCGTGGTCACATCCTAATGCTATCATTTCTTTTCCTCCTACTGTTGTCTTCTGTTTTTGTCTGAAATAATTTTATTCTGCCTGAATCCTTTTATGGCCTGCTGCTTTCAAAAGCCGGTTCATAATCGCCTGTCCCATCCGCGGCGTATAAAAGGCTTCAGAATAAATCACCTTTGCATCTCCCTCGTCAAATTCACGAAGAACTTCGTATAAGTGATGTGCAATCGTCTCTTCCTCCTCACGACTGCCAATACTCTTGATGATACAGGTTTTCGGATATCTGCCCATTGTTTCATCTGTTGCAATAATTCCGACTTTTTTTCCTTCGGCTTCCGCCGCTTTTACAAGAGCTGTGATTTTTCGGATTACCGACTCTGTTTCTCCTTCCACAATAGCCAAATCTGCCCTGGGCGCATAATGTCGATATTTCATTCCCGGAGCTTTTGGCCGCACACTGCTGTCTGTGATCAGAAGCCCCTTATCCATTTTTACATCGCCCAGAAGCTCCTGAAGCATTTCCAGAGAAATATATCCGGGTCTTAATACCACCGGAATTTCCTCTGTAAAATCCACAATCGTGGATTCCAGACCGATTCCCACCTGACCGCCGTCAATAATCATGTCAATAGCGCCGCCTAAATCCTCTTCCACATGCTGAGCAGTAGTTGGACTTGGCCTTCCTGATGTATTGGCACTTGGAGCAGCCACATAGCCTCCTGCTGCCAGAATCAGTTCCTGTGCGATTCTGTCACTTGGAAAACGCACAGCCACACTGTCAAGCCCTCCTGTTGTTTCAGGAGGCACGATTTCTGCCTTAGGAAGAATCATAGTCAGAGGTCCCGGCCAGTATTTTTCTGCCAGAAGCTTCGCCTTCGGGGGAATCTCTTTTACGATGGGAGCAAGAGCGTCCATTCTGGCAATATGTACGATCAGGGGATTATCCGAAGGACGTCCCTTTGCCGCATATATTTTCATAGATGCCTGGGAATCCAGCGCATTCCCTCCAAGTCCGTAGACTGTTTCTGTAGGAAAGGCGACAAGCCCTCCGTTTTTCAGGATTTCCCCTCCGCGTCTTATAGCTTCCATATCCGGTTTTTCCGTTGTCATGGATACAACTTCTGCTTTCATTTCCATCCTGCTTTCTATTGTATAATCTGTTCTTTTAAATCGTCCTTATTTTACACGATTTTTATTCATCTGTCCATTCTGCGTTTATACGCCTTAATCTACCTTCAGAATATATGTGGAAGAATTCCCGGACTGGAACACCTTTTCACCTATTTCCAAAAGCAGCTCTTCGTTGAGTCTGTCCCCATATTTTTCAAATTCCCTGGAGCCCACTACAATATAGGAAATCTCATATTTATCAATCAAAAACTTTACCAGAGCTTCATCTGAAGAAGTGTAAATACTCTGAATATCTGCGCTCTTCTGATTCAGATCTCCGGTATCGTTCCTCCATAGCCATTCGTGAACATACCAGCCAAGAACTGTGGGAAGCCCTGTCATTGCAGACACACGCTCATACCCTGTATAGCTGTCTCCATTTGCCTCTAGAACTACCGGAGAACCTTCGATATTTGCTTTCAGCCAGCGGATAGCGGACGCATCCTGAGGAAAGTCTGTTTCCAGAAAAGCGGTTGCGTTCAGTCCCTGATAATCCGCCGGATTTTGCACATTCCCGAACCATGCGCGAACACTGTTGCCAAAATATCCAAGAGTCCAGCAAAGAAGCGCCAGCGCAATTCCAGCCGACAGCTTCAGGATTTTCGACTTCGTTACTGCAAGCAGCCTGTAAATCCCATATCCCATAGTCATTCCAAACAAGATATATGCCTGATATGTCAGTTTAAACATGGTATTTGCCCTTGCATTTCCGTTTTCGTAAATGTCACGGACATAGACAAGCTCCGGAATGAGCACAAGCCCGATCGCGCAAAGTCCCATGATAACTGCAAAAAGATCCGGTATTTCTATTGCACTCATCACTTTATAGAGGCTTCTGTTTTCTTTCTCTCTGAGTTTTTCCCACAAAACAGAAACAATAAACAGAATCGAAAGAATTCCCGGAAGCCCCCACAAAACCAGAAGTTGATAAAATCTGGAATGGTGCTGGGCGATTCCTATTCCCTGAAACATTGTCTCAAATTTCAGATTAAAAGGAAGAATCACAGTATATGCCACAAGGATAACCTCCACAGCCTGCGCTGCAGTCACAGCCAGAATCGTTCTGACCTTTCCTTTAAACTGAATGATATTTGCAAAGAGCACAACGCCTCCGGTTACCACAAAATAAATCACAAAATCCCAGAAATTTGACCACTGGAACATTCCAAGGAACATGGCTGCAAGAAGGATATGGGGACAGAGAAGCTGTCTCTTCCAAAAACTTTTTCCTGAAAAGTCTTCCTCTTCTCCTCTTTCCGAAAGCACATTTCGCATCCATGCATAAAGAATGCCTGTAATCAGAAGTACAAAAATAATGTTCACAACATGGGCATGAAGATCCCCAAGCACAAAGGAATAGCAGGGAAATTCATGGATTGTCTTGTCCGGAACATCCGGATTATGCCCGATATAGCGGGTTGCATTGGGAAACCAGTATCCCGAAACTTCCTCTCCCTTCCACTTCTGGATCCACGGAAGAATCTTACTGTAAATCACATAATGCATATTTCCTGCAATGGAAACTGCAAATCCCGCTGTAATTCCTGAAACAGCGGGAATCCACTTTTTTTTGCCTGTAAGAGAATGCTTCAACCGGTCAGATGCCATCTGGTAAACAAGGGAAAACGGCATTACAAAGGCAAGTCCCGCCACAAAGGTACGCATAAGATTATAGGTGATTTCCACCTTGCATCCTGAAAGCTTTGACAGGAAAACTGCGAAATACTGTCCTCCGTAATAATAGTTGATGGTTCCTTCCGAATACCACAGGTCTCTCGCCGGAAGCACACTGCTTCGCATCATTGCCTCCATAAATCCATAATCCATGAATTTCTCTGTACGAAAGTCCGCAGCCGGATGAAATCCGGCAAGATAAGTCCATAAAAGAAAGAAGACAAAAAACAGCACTTCTTCCCAGAATATCAGTCTCCCATGGTCAAAGGGCATACATTCAAAGCCCTTTTTTTCCTGATGCCTATGAAGCGCCAGACCGCCTGCTGCGCACACAAGGGTCACAACGCCCACGCAGGTCACTGTCGTAAACGGCAAAAGCTTCACAGCTACCAGAAACCACGTAAGAAAACCGGTAAGCGCAATGGCAAGTACCTTGGAAAACACCCATCCCTTGTCCGAAAATCCCCGAAACAGCCATCCTGTCAGGGGC
>Bissell_p1__coassemble_382_pt1 | contig 31603 bp, 25 predicted proteins | sample Bissell_p1__metabat2_low_PE_033 | metagenome-assembled genome bin Bissell_p1
ATTCTGGAAGATGCAAAAATAGTCGAAAATCCTTATGACGCGTATGCTTCAAATCCTTTTTCACTACCTGAAGGCAGTGAAATTGAACAAACAGATATTGAGGGAGCAGATGCTGCTGTATATGTGATCAGTCGTATTTCAGGAGAAGGGAAAGACCGGAAATGCGAAAAGGGTGATTACTATTTAAGTGAAAAAGAAGAAAGAGATATTATGTATCTCAATCAAATGGGAATCGATACGGCGCTTATTTTAAATGCCGGAGGTCCGGTAGAACTTACAGATATTCTTGAAAAAGCTCCATGTGTGAAAGCTGTTTTGAATATTTCCCAGTTAGGGCAACAGGGGGGAAATGCTGTGGCAGATATCCTTTTGGGAAAAGCAGTTCCAGAGGGAAAACTGACAGCAACCTGGGCAAGAAGGTACGAAGACTATCCATATGCAGATGTATTCGGTCATTTGAATGGGAATCTGGAATACGAAGAATATAAAGAAGGCATTTATGTAGGATATCGGTATTTTGACAGTTTCGATGTTAAGCCACTGTTTCACTTTGGCTATGGACTGTCATATACCACTTTTAAAATCATATTTAGGGATATATGCGTAGAGGCAGACAAAATTCTGGTTGATGTGGAAGTTAGAAATACCGGAGAACATTATGCTGGAAGAGAAGTAGTACAGATATATGCAAGTTTACCACAGACAGGGCAGGCAAGAGAATACCGAAGATTGGTGGGATTTGAGAAGACAGATTTATTGAATCCGGGAGAATCGCAGAAGATTACAGTTATAGTGGAACAGAAAAATCTGGCAGGTTTCTGTGCGAATAATCACTGTTGGATTGTGGAAAAAGGGAAATACAGTATATGGGTAGGCAATCAGTCTGCAGATTTACAGTTGGGAGCTATAATCACAGTTCAAGAAAGTTCTGTTCTGGAAGAAAATAGCGCTGTCTGTACACCAAAAGAGAAGTTTGAAGAGCTTGGAGCGTCAGAAGTCGCAAAGAAAAAGACGGAAGATGCAATTGGAATGGCAATTGAGAATTCTGTACCTGAAATCTCGTTTGCACCGAAGAGAGAAGAAAAAAAAGCATGTAAAGTACATTATGCAGACCAGCAGCCTGTTGAGGATTTGATTCCGCTTTTGTATGGAAATATTACCAAGGGCACCAGCACACTTGGATCTGCGGGAACACGCGTACCGGGATCTGCAGGAGAGACTACAGAGGAATTAGAAGAAACATATGGAATCAGTTCACTGATTATGGCAGATGGACCGGCTGGTTTGCGTTTGCGTCAGAGCTATGAGGTGGATAAAAATACAGGACATATTTATGGGACAGGCGTCTTTGGATCTTTGGAAAACGGCTTTCTGGAAGAAATGGAGCGCCATGAGAATGCAGATATTTATTATCAGTTCTGTACTGCATTTCCTGTGGGCACGGCAATCGCACAGACATGGGATAAGGACTTGATGAAACAATTCGGGGAAGCTGTTGCAGTAGAGATGGAAGAATTTCATGTAGATTTGTGGCTGGCTCCTGGAATGAATATTCAAAGGAATCCGTTATGCGGACGAAATTTCGAATATTATTCAGAAGATCCGGTATTATCAGGAATCACAGCAGCTTTTGTAACAAAAGGAGTGCAGTCTAAAAATGGATGTGGCGTAACGATTAAACATTTTGCCTGCAATAATCAGGAAGATAATCGAATGGGAGTCGATGCCAGAGTATCAGAAAAAGCTCTCAGAGAGATTTATTTCCGCGGTTTTGAGATTGCAGTAAAAGAGAGTAAGCCGTTAGCGATTATGACATCATATAACTTGATCAACGGTGTTCATGCGGCGAATTGTAAAGAACTTTGTACAACGCTTGCCCGTGAGGAATGGGGATTTGACGGATTAATTATGTCAGATTGGAATACTACTGTGCCGGAAGACGGAAGTATTCCATGGAAATGTGCAGAAGCAGGAAACGATGTAATTATGCCGGGAAACCCTGATGACGACAAAAATATTCGGGAAGCATTAAACAAAGGGATATTAACAGAACAGCAAGTTCGTCAATGTGCAGGGAGGGTTATTGCAGTAACAGAAAGAATTAAGAAAAATAGAAAGTCTTTTTGATGCGTAAACTCAAGTTTTCCAGTGTTGAGTTTGTACCATTTCTATAGTATATTTGAGAAAATGGAAAACAGACAGTGAAATAACTCTCAAAGGGAGGAAATGGTATGAGTTTATGGGACACAATCCGAAATTATAAGCCTGTAAATCCGCAGGAAGAGCATGACAGGAAGCAGATGCTGGAGTTCATAGAACATAACGGGGATTATCTGGAACGGAAAAATCTGACAGGTCATTTCACAGCTTCTATGTGGACAGTAAACAAAGCGCGTACAAAGACGCTGATGGCATACCACAATATATACGATTCATGGGCATGGATAGGCGGTCATGCGGATGGGATGGAAGATTTGTGTGCGGTAGCGATGAAGGAACTGCAGGAGGAAACAGGTGTCAATCATGCAAGGCTGGTCAGCGAAGAGGTATTCAGTCTGGAAACGCTTACTGTAGATGGTCATGTAAAAAGAGGTGTATGGGTTCCGAGTCATCTTCACTTTAATCTCACTTATCTGGCGGAAGCAGAGGAAGAGGAAAATCTGGTTGTGCGGGAAGATGAAAATTCAGCCGTGCAATGGTGGACTTTCGAAGATGCGCTGAAAGTTTCGACAGAGCCGTGGATGGTAGAGCACATATATAAGAAACTGATTGAAAAACTGGAAAGTTAATCACAAAAACCACTTCTTTGAAGTGGTTTTTGTGATTATAAGATTCAGTTTGTAAATAATTGAACCCAATATTTATATCCATTTGGAGCTTTATAATATCCAATGCCAATTTTTCCGAAATAATCAGTGAGTATATTTTGGCGATGTCCAAGGCTGTTCATCCAGCCCTTCATAACGGAAGAGGGTGAAGAATATCCGGAAGCAATGTTTTCGCCGGCTGCGTAATAGAAAATTCCGAATTCATTTAAAACGGAAGAACAGATACTGCCATCCGGTCTTGTATGAGAGAATAATGTTTCAAGTTCTCTGGCTCTGACATCTGCTGCAGCATCAATTTTTGCGTCTTCCTTTAAAGGTGGAAGATTTACTTTCGCACGTTCCTGATTTACGATTTTTACAACTTCTGCTTTTATTTTGGCAGTATTTTCCGGCTTTGGAGTCGGGGTAGGAGCAGGCGCAGCAGGAACAGTGATGCTGATTCCTCTGGAATTATATTTTCCGTAAGTGCGGGTTTTGCTGTAGTAGGAGCGGACTGTATAGATGTTCTTTTCTCCGACTTTTGGATTTTTATCTACATAGGATAAAACAGAACCGGGGATTGCAGATGAGGTTACAGTCTTTATTCTTTTCCAGTTTCCTCCGTATAATTTTCTGTAAATCACATAACGATCAGCGCCGCCGGAAGCTTTCCAGCGTACAGTGACAGATTTGTCTGCGTTGAGTCTTGCTGATTCCAGTGTGACGGTATCCGGAAGTGTTTTTACTGAAAGACCATTGGAATTATAGGTTCCGTATTTTTTTGATTTACTGTTGTATCCGCGAACGGTATAGTCATATTTTTGTCCTGTCTGAATGGAATATTTGTTGGACGATTTATGAGTATATTCGGTTTTTCTGGAAGGTACAGTAGCAATGCGAGTCCATTTTTTCGTGCCGTTCTGGCGGTAATATATTGCATAACTTGTGACATTGGATGCCTTTTTCCATTTGACATTTACCGTATTGTAGGATTTGGCGCTCACTTTGCTGAGAGTGACCTTACTGGGAATACTTTTTCCTGCGGCGAAAACACTTTCCGGGAAAATAAGACTCAGAATCATTGCTGTGATTGCCAGAATAACTTTGAATTTTCTCTTTTGTTTCATAGCTTTTTCTCCTTCCTGTGTCTGAGATAAATCGCTCCAGAAATTAACGTCTAGCAGAGACTTTTTATGTGGTTATATCATTATAGCACGATACCATATGCTTGCAATGATTTACTTACACAGAAAATTATCAGAAGAGAAATATGTAGATAGACTCCGTCATTTTGCATAAAAACGAAGCGTTAAAATTAGTGCAATTGTGGAGTAGTATTTTGGATTTCCCACAATGTATAATGAAAACTATCAATATACATTGCAAGCTGGTTAGAGTACATCTAAGAATAAACCAAGAGAGGTAAAACTATGAGAACGATTAAAGCAGAACAACTGACAAGAGAAGCGTTTGCACCATTTGGAACTTTTTATTCTATGACAGAGCCGGAAGGGTATTCTTTAAATGGTGAAATTCATCGCTTTTTCCCGGACAGGATCGCGGAGTCTTATACGACCCGTGTGGGATTTTCTCCGATTCTGGTAAAGAAACCTGAGGAAATGAAGATTACACAGGTGGAATACCACACAACTACTCCGGAGATGATTCTTCCTTTAAATGACGAGATGATTCTTCATGTTGCTCCGGCATCAGGAGGAACTCCGGTACCGGAATATACAAAAGCGTTTATTGTACCGAAGGGAACTCTGGTAAAAATTTCAACGGCAATCTGGCATCTGGCGCCGCTTCCGGTACATGAAGCAGAATTGCAGGCTATGATTATTTTGCCGGAATGTACATATGCAAATGACTGTACAGTAGTGGATTTAAAGGAAGAAGAACAATTTGTAATTGAATTATAAGAAAAAAATTACCGCCGGAGACGATTTGAGATATTGCTCGTTTCCGACGGTATTATTTTATGAATTATTTTTTTTCTGTCTGTTCTGGCGCCCATGCTGTTGTCTGCTCAGGTTGGAGTTTGATTTACGACCATTTGCAGACAGTTTATCAGTTAAATCTTTAATTTCTCTCATGGTCATATTCTGAATATCTGAAACAGTAATGTCAGGATTCAGTGACTGCAGTTCTAAAAATGCCTTATATTTTCCATAAGAAAGTCCAAGTTCATGGGCGGATTCAACATCTTCGGAACGGGCTGAATAGCAGTAAGTATTTTTGTGTTCTCTGGTGCAGGACTGAATATCCGAGAGAACTTTGGAAGATTGGTCGAGAGAGGCTGCAAAGGTGGTTGCTGTTTCACTTATAATACGATTGAAGGAAAGGAAACCATTCACTTTTTTTAAAAAAATTATAAAGAATAAATTTCAGAATATTTCCGGTTAAAGTAATTCAGTAAAGGTTTTGCAGAAATTTCTTTTTGGCAAATGCGCTGAATGACTTCTGCAGAGGTATAGAGGCTGCCGTTCTGGTGGATGTTTTTGTTCAGCCATTTCGTGATTTCCATGATTTTTCCCTGAGCCAGAAGCTCGTCGATGCTTCCCAGTTCTTTCTCTATCTGTTCAAGGAACATGCCGTCGTATACGGAACCGAGAAGATAGGACGGGAAATATCCAAAGGAGCCGTCAGACCAGTGTGTGTCCTGAAGAATACCTTCTGCGTCAGTGGAAGGGCGGATACCAAGTAATTCTTCCATTTTGTCATTCCATAAGGATGGCAGTTCTTCCGTAGTAACCTCATCATTAAAGATTGCGCGTTCTATTTCATAGCGAAGAATAATGTGGAGGCAGTAGGTGACTTCATCGGCATCTATGCGGATCAGACTTGGTTTTACCTCATTGATGGCACGATAGAAGGTTTCGAACGGAATATTCCGGAACTGGGGAAGAAGGTCTCCCATTTTTTCGTAAAGCGGGGTCCAGAAATTGCGGTTTCGTCCCAAAATATTTTCATAAAATCTGGACTGACTTTCATGAAGTCCCATAAGATTTACCTGTCTGACAACTGTATTTTCATAAACAGGGGAAATATTCTGGTCGAAAATTGCGTGTCCTCCTTCATGGATTGCGCTGAATATAGCTGCAATAGGATCGTCCTCACGGAAGTGGTTTGTGACACGCACATCTCCGGAGCCAATGCCTGTTGTGAAAGGATGTTCGCTTTCTGCAACTGCTCCCATAGAGAAATCAAAGCCGATGTAGGAAAGGAGCAGTTCCTGTAATTCCTTCTGTGCCAGGATATCATACGTGCCCTTCATCACAGACAAATCAGGCTGTTTGCTTTCTTTTATTTTTGCAAGAAGAGGACGAAGACCTTCTTTTAATTCATCAAAAATACGGTCAATGGTACAGGTGTTCATACCTTCTTCAAACATATCGACAAGAACCTCATAAGGCGGCTGCTCCGGTTCCATATAGTGGACGTACTGCTTGGTCATGGAAATGATTTTGTCCAGATGAGGCGCGTAAAGGGAGTAATCGTCTGCCTTCTTTGCAGCTTCCCACGCTTTCTGAGAGCGGGCCTTACATGTGACATATTCTGTGTAGAAATCTTCCGGTACACGGACAAAGCGTTCGTAATTTCTAAGCTCTCTTTGAACTGTGACTTTCAGCGCATCATCAAGTTGTTCGAACTGCTCAGGAGTAGATAATTCCTTTAAAAGCGCGCCGTATTCATCGGAGGTGGACAAGCGGAAAGCCTCTGTAGAAAAATAACCGATGGCATCTGCTTTAGACTCTACGCCTTTTTCCGGAGTCATGGTAGATAAATCCCAGTACAGAAGATTTTCGATGGTTTCATACTGCCGGAATTTTTGCATATACTCTTTTAATTTTGATACAGCATTGTTCATTTTTTTATCTCCTTTTCTATTTTTTATTCCACTAATGAGTGATAATTATACGCTTTGGGAAGCGTTCCTTTTTCTTTATGTACCTGTTCATAAACCTCTTCCCACAGTGAACCGATGGAGTCTTCGCATTCTCTGAGATCGCTGAGTACAAGGTGTTTTTCGTTTAAAGAATCAAGAACTTCTTTTGCCTGACCTGTACGGGCGAGGGCGGTAAGAAATCCGAAATAAATGCGTTCTTCAGCTGCAAAATCAGCAGGGAGTTGATGGTAAAGCTCCTTTATGGTTTCATATTTTTCACAGAGGAGAAGAATCTTCCAGGTTTCCTTTAAGTAGGAAAGGTCATCCTTTCGAAGGCTATATCCCTCTTTGATATATGCGGCTGCAACATCGTGTTCTCCGAGCTGGAGATGAAGGGCAGAGAGTGCGTGAAGCGCCCAGGGATTTGCAGTCAGAGACTGAGATGTTTCAAGGTGTTTTTTGGCTTTATAAAGTCTGTTGGAAGTAAGATAATAAAGTCCAAGCTGGTAGTGTGCGTACCAGTTTTGGGCGTTTTCATTATCTATTGTTTCTTTCAATTTTTTAAACAAAAAGTGGTCGGATATGAAATCAAAGGGGCTGTCCTCAGGAGCTTTCTGAGGAAAAATTCCTGTTTTCAGGAAAGAAATCCAGGTTTCATATTCCGGAGAAATATTGCCGAAATCCAGGTGTTCAGAAAGGGGAATGTCCTCTTTTAAAAGGCGAAGTCTGCATTCAAAAGCGCCATAGCCATGTCCGGTATACAGAAGTTTTCCTTTCTGTCTGGCAAGTGATTTTGTGGCAATAAGCGTTGATTCCGGATTGTATTCAAGAGTGCATTTATCTGCGGCTGTGTTCATTTCCTGAAGCGCAGATTCGTAATCAGAAGATGCGGCTTTCGAAGAAACCTGTACAGGTCCATAAAGCTCCAGCCATTCCCAGGCGGTATGGGGAGCCATGGGAAGACAGCCGTACTGTGTCTTGGCAAGGCCGCCCTGAATTTCAATATATCGTCCTGCATGTTCAGTCAGGAAGTTCTGCCAGTTATCGGAGCCTTCGTTATTTCCCCATGAAAAAAGCTTGCGGCTCATAAGACGGGAAGTGGATAAATGAAGAAGACCGTAACCTTCTTTGTTGATATTGGCAATATATTTGGCTGAGGCTTTGGGAATGTTAAAGAAGTAATCCACCTGATTGGGAATTTCTTTGTATTTACTGATATCATGTCCATCTACCATAGGAACGGATACCTTATAAACTCCGTTTGGACGGTTAGTGTAAGCTTCCTTTGCAGGGACGATTATGCGTCCGCCATCGTATTCAGGAACTGCAATATTACTCCACCAGTACATGGGGACAACCTCTTCGGTCTGGTTGGAAATACGCATTCGGCAGTTCAGGAAACGGTCGTTTTTACCGAGCCAGAAATCCATTTGATAGGTTACTTTTCGTACTCGTTCATATTCATACATACGAAGAACCGGGGTACCGTCATCCTTTGTAAGAGAGGCGGTAAAAAGCGGCTCCATAGTAAATGGAGTATGTCCGATCATGCTGATATTCCATTCAACTCCGCCACTGAACCATGCATTACGAATGGCAAGATTTCCGGGACGGATTACATCATTTGTATAAAGAAGATTTTTGCCTGTGGTTTTATCGACAAGTGACCAGAGGCGTCCGCCGAGTTCAGGGAGAAAGACTGCTTTGAGGAAATCGTTTTCCAGAACTGCAGTTTTCAGTTCCTTTTTATGAAGATTGCGGTTGTAACAGGTATACTGGCGATAGGGATAGGAAGTATAAAGTTTTCCGTATCCCTCATAAATTTCATCCTCTTCATCAAGGAAAAATTTTGTCTTATTCTGGATGTTGGAGCCTGCAATCAGGTCCGGTACAGAGGATTCAGCGCCTCTGTCGCTTGTGTTAAAGATTTCTGTCTGAAAAGTTAAAGATGGTTTCATTGTATACATACCTTTCGCTGAATAACAGTGGACAGTTTCTGTACAAGCAGACCGTAAATAGCGCCTGCCGCATTGTTGAGGATTCTGAGAAGAATAGCTCCCGGAAGACCGAAAAGCCCTACTGCAATGGAAATTGCTCCCAGTGAGTTAAAGACTGCCTGCCATCCGTAAGATGCGGAAAAGCCAACGCCGATTCCTCCGATAATTCCCATATATGGCAGCATAGAGGGAGGAAGAATGCTGTATAAAAGCAGGAATAAAAGTCCTCCGCCGATATTTCCGGGAATACGTCCTACAACTCGTTTCTTTAAATCTTCTTCAAAAGGAACGAGCACAGACATGGCTGCAATTGCAATCCACATAGCTCTTGGAATATCCAGAAGACCGGAAATAAACAGTACGCTGGATACGCCGAAGGTAAGGGTAAGCTGCCAGCGGCTTCTTGCGGAATGAAGGTCAAATTCGGCAAGTAAATCTTTGAGATTTCGTTTATATGTTTTCTTATGATGATTACGATAATAGATAATCATAGTTGCGGCTGCGCCGAGAAGAATACCGAAAAGTCTCTGAATATAGAGATTGCCTGTTACGTCATAGCCCTGAAGAAGAAGGTATCCCAGAACAAGTGTGGAGTGGTTGAACATGATTACATTATGGCATCCGAGAATCATCAAAGCAAAGATACATACAAGATTTATGACCAGTGCGCCAAATGCTCCGCACATATTGGAAAGTCTTGGTCCAAATGCAAGAATGGCAAAGACTGCCGCCATGCAGCCAAGTGCGTGAGAGCATTTAATTCCCAGATCTGCGTTTCGAAATACCATGACGCAGAGCAGTACAACGACTCCGACAATGCTGTTGTCAGCGCCGAAAATATTGCTGTATAAAGTTACAAATGCAACGCAGAAAGCAAGGGTAAGGAGCACTTTAAAAAGATAAATGGAAAAGTGTTTTACCTTGTCTTTCGTTGTGGTGCAGTTTTTTAAAAGATTTTTGGAGCCAGCCTGATTTAGCTGTAATTCCTGATAAAAAGTCATTTTCATTGTCACCTCATTCATTTCCTTTTTGTTGTAATTTGTCATTTGTCCGGCGGATCAGACCGGTAAGCTGTTCGAAGTCCTCTTTTCCAATCGTGCGGTAAATACGATAAACAGGAGCAAGAAAATCGTGGTAAGTTTCCTCGAGAATTTTGCGCCCGCAGGGGGTGATACATACGTTGTAGCCCCGTTTATCGCTGTCATTATGCTCTTTTCTGATAAAGCCTTTTTCTTCAGTCTGTTCAATCAGACGAGTAATCAGGGGTTTGGAAAGATTCATAGAACTGCTGAGTCTGGAAGGGCATAATTTCTCTTCGGAAAGCGCGATTCTGGAAAGAAAATCCAGCTCCTGGGCAGTAAGAAGACTGCTCATTTTGGAACGGCTGGTACTCAGTTTACAGAAAAGCCGCAAATCCTGCATTTTTTCCATCATTTCGATCCATGTGTAGTCGTCCATACACTCTCCTTTCAGATGAATAAAAAGAAGTTTACTTTGTTAACTAAGTGGGATTATAGAGGAAAAATATGGAAATGTCAATCAGAAAATATATTCGCTTTCGCAGCAAAATTCAAAACATATTTTATGGGAAAAAACAGTTGGAAAACCTTCTGGATAAGGGTAAAATATAATGTGAAAGTTACAGCATTTAATAGAGAAATGGAAATCTGTATGTTTTTGGAGGAATGAAGATACATGGCTAATATTATAGAAATTACTGACTTTATGGCTCCTGAGCTGGATGTTTATGCCAGACTTTCCGAAGGGCAGCTTCTGAATCGGCATGAGCCGCATAAGGGGATGTTTATTGCTGAGAGTCCGAAGGTTATTGAGCGTGCGCTGGATGCGGGATGTGTACCGGTGTCTTTTCTGATGGAGCATAAGCATGTGGAGGGGGAAGCAAAAGAATTGATTGCGCGCTGCGGTGATATTCCGGTTTATACGGCGGAGTTTGATGTACTCACGCAGCTTACGGGATTTAAGCTTACCCGTGGGATGCTGTGCGCGATGTACAGACCGAAGCTTCCCACAGTGCAGGAAGTCTGTAAGGAAGCAAAGAGAATTGCTGTTTTGGAGAATGTGGTGAATCCCACAAATATCGGGGCAATTTTCCGTTCTGCGGCAGCTTTAAATATGGATGCTGTATTACTGACACCGGAATGCAGCAATCCTTTATACAGAAGGGCAATTCGTGTGAGTATGGGAACCGTTTTTCAGGTTCCGTGGACATTTCTTTGCGAGGAAAAAAAGGTGTTTACCTGGAAAGAGGACGGAGTAAAGTTTCTGCATAATCTGGGATTTAAAACTGCGGCTCTGGCGCTTCGGGATGATTCCGTAAGTATTGACGACGCAGCTTTGATGGCGGAAGACAGGCTTGCCGTTATTCTGGGAACGGAGGGAGATGGCCTTGCGTCTTCCACAATTGCAGATTGCGACTACACTGTGAAGATTCCCATGTCTCATGGAGTAGATTCTCTTAATGTGGCTGCCGCCAGCGCAGTAGCGTTCTGGCAGTTGGGAAATAAAGACGCGAAAGTGGGCGAATAGGTAAAATGCAGAGGAATCCTTTTGAAATTCTCCATAGGAGAAGGAAAAAGCAAGCATTATGCCTAAAATCCGAAAGATTATCTCTTTAAATAGAATAGCTAAACCACAAAACATCAGGAGGAAAAACATATGAAATACGATTTTACATCTGTCATAGACCGCCGCGGTATGGACGCGATGGCGGTGGATTCACTTGGAAACGGCATGGCACCGGGGCTTCCGAAAGAGGGATTTGACGCGATTCCCATGTGGGTAGCAGATATGAACTTTCAGACTGTGCCTACTGTACCGGAAGCGATCATAGAAAGAACGAACCATCATATGTACGGTTATTTCAGTCCAAGAGAAGAATATTTCCAGTCGATTATCCGCTGGCAGGAAACCAGAAATCATGTAAAAGGACTGACACCGGAATGCATTGGTTACGAAAATGGAGTTCTTGGCTGCGTAGTTTCCGCAGCAACAGCCTTCGCTTCTCCGGGGGATGCAATTCTTTTACATAGTCCGACGTATATTGGCTTTACGAATAGTCTGGAAAACAATGGTTTTAAAATTATTCACAGTCCGTTAAAGAAAGACGAGGATGGAATCGGGCGAATGGATTATGAGGATATGGATGAAAAAATCAGGAAATATAACATTCATACAGCTATTTTCTGCAGTCCTCATAATCCCTGCGGACGAGTGTGGGAACGATGGGAAATTGAAAAAGCAATGGAAATTTATAAAGCAAATGACTGTGTGGTAATTTCTGATGAAATCTGGTCTGATATTATTTTGGAGGGCGGACAGCATATTCCGACTCAGTCGGTAAGCGAAGATGCCAGAAATCGTACCATAGCTGTCTATGCGCCAAGCAAAACCTTCAATCTTGCCGGACTTGTGGGAAGTTATCATATTATCTACAATAAATATCTGAGAGACAGGGTAAGAGCAAAGAGCAGCAAGCCCCATTACAATGAAATGAACGTACTGTCCATGTATGCGCTGATTGGCGCGTATAAACCGGAAGGATACGAATGGGTGGATGAATTATGCGAAGTGCTGTCTGCAAATGTGGATTACGCCTGCAAATATATCGAAAAAAACTTTGAGGGAATAGAAGTCAGTAAACCTCAGGGAACGTACATGATTTTTCTTGATTGTACGAAATGGTGTGAAAAAAACAATAAAACACTGGATGAACTTCTCAAAGCAGGATGGGATGTCGGCGTGGCATGGCAGGATGGAAGACCGTTCTATCATCCCTGCGCAATCCGCATGAATCTGGCGCTGCCCTTTGAACGTGTAAAAGAAGCCTTTGTCCGGTTGCAAAAATATGTGTTTCTGTAAACAAAATTCGTAAAGAAAAAAGACCATTGCCAACGAAAAAGTCGTTGGGCAATGGTCTTTTGGCTGCGGGGTTTATAGTTGTGTAAACGTTACTGTTCACTCCGTTCACAGTAACGAGCCAAAATCCCTCGCGGAATAGTGCCGTGTGAACAGTAACTTGTAAAATCTACAATTTCGCTGGTTCTTTCATATTCGCTGTAAAGAAGTCCCTGCGTATCTGTTTCCATTTCTCCGCGCTGGTTATCGTAAGGGTCTGCTCTCCAGTAATCTTTCGCAGGAGTGAAATCTGCCTGGAAAGCTCTGTTTGCAACCATGCGGTAAGCATCCAGATTTCCGAAATAAAAGCGTCGGCGTTCTTCATTTCCGATACGGTTGGAGCCTACTCCGAAGGATGGGTCTGCATAGAACCAACCTGCGCCGTCGATATAGAAACGAGCCCAGTCATGGCAGCCGCAGAAATCAGGCTTTGCACAAAGTCCGCTCTGCCAGCAGGCCGGAATCCCGGCACATCTGCACAGGGTAATAAATAAGAGGGCAAAAACACCGCAGTCTCCTGTATAATTTCTTGCACAGGATTCCGATATGTTTTCCAGAACAAAATATTCCGGCATAAAGGTATAAGTCATGTTTTTGGTGATGAAATCATAAAAAGCTCTTGCCTTGTCCAGAGGGTCTTCCAGTCCGGCGGTCAGAGAATCCACAAGCGCACGGATATATGGTGTAAAAGTAATGTGCGGAGTCTCTTCCTGTGTGTATAACTTCCGTTCTTCTTCTGTAAGAGGAGCATCTGTACAGCCGGCAGCCAGTTCACGGGCGCTCAGATGATAGGCGTCTCTGTATCTGGCAGTATGTGTATAAGAATACTCTACAGTGAATGAATGGTTTTCTGTCATGGTTTTCTCCCAGCAGACAGTTCTCTGGGGAGCATCCGGCTGAGCCAGAACAGCTCCGGCAGGTTCAATTTTTTCGATAACGATATCGCTTTGCTGAGAACAGTCTGCCGGAATGGGAAGGTGAGCGCGGATGAACATTTCAGGCGAAAAAACATCGTCATTTACTTTTAAAGAAGCACAAATGCGGATGCGATTGCTGATTTCGCCGTGTTTTTTCATATATGCCATGCTGTCGTCAAGTAAGGTAGGATGACTTGCATTTGCATCGGGAACTTCCTCTCCCGGGAGATAATTTACAATTCGGGAAACAATGCTGTCGTCTGTTTTCATCATAGTTTCAAAAAAGCGTCCAAAATAGCGCTTTTCATTATTGAGAAAAATCCAGCCGATTTTTCCTGCGTCTTCGCGTTCGTCAAATTCTTTTTCGGAGAAGTCCGGAATATGAGCCTGCACAAGCTTTAATGCTTCTGATTTTGTATAGGGATAGTCAGAGGGCAGACGCAGACAGATTTCCCGCTGGGCAATCAGACAGCAGCGAAGTGTTTCAGGGATGGAGGTGTTTTCCAACTGGCGGTCAATCAGACGGACAGCGTCTGCCAAGTGTCCGCCCAGTTTTAAGCGGAGAATATTTTCCGGAAGCCCGATATTTAAGTAACGAAGCGTGTGATTTGGATTCATAAGTAAACCTCCTGTAATTTAAATCAGCATTTGTATAATGTAACCGCATGCCAGACCGATAAGGAAAATCCAGTCTGCAGCAGATGTGTGAGTTTTCCGTTTTCTTTGTGCTTGTTTTTCAAAAAACGACACAATATCAGTCGAAATGCACAGAAAAATAAAGAGTTTCATAAGTGTTTATGTGCATAATTATAGATTTTGAGGATAAAATTGTCAACAAAACTTTTGTGAGATTGCCGCGCTTACTACACGGAGGAGAAAATAAATGGGAAGGATATAAAAATATAGCACAAAAAAAATGCCTGTGATATAATGAAACGACAGATGAAACCGGAAAAAACGGTGGAAATCGCAGGCATAAACAGAAAAGAGGATGAAAAGAAATGGGTTATAGCTTTGACAGCCGTATTCGATACAGTGAAATTGGGGAAAACGGATGCCTGACACTTCCGGGAATCCTGAATTATTTTCAGGATTGCTGTACCTTTCATTCTGAGTCAATCGGACAGGGAATGGAAGCAGTAAATAAGAGAGAGCGAGTGTGGGTTTTGTCTGCATGGCAGGTGGTTGTAAAACGTTTTCCACATTTGGGAGAGCGTGTGACTGTAACGACAGCACCCTATGAATTTAGAGGGTTTATGGGAAAACGTAATTTTACTCTGGAGACAGAGAACGGGGAAAGACTTGCTTATGCGAACTCTTTCTGGACACATGTGAATCTTCTGACAGGTATTCCGGAAAAACTGAGAGAGGAAGATACAAAGGGATATGAATTGTCTGCGAAGCTTGATATGGAGTACGCGCCAAGGAAGATAAGTCTTCCGGAAGGCTTTGTTTCAAAGCAGGAGTTTCCGGTGCAGAAGCATCATCTGGATACGAATCATCATGTAAATAACTGTCAGTATGTTTGTATGGCAGAGGATTATCTTCCGGAAGGATTTAACCTTCATCAGATGCGGGCAGAGTATAAAAAGCAGGCAAGACTGGGGGATGTGATTTATCCCGGAGTGTATGCGGCAGAAGATAAGGTTGTGGTTCTTCTCGATAATGAAAATGGGGAAGCATACGCCGCTTTAGAGTTTATGAAGTAATAAAAACGGGAGGTTTTTACAATGGAGAAATTAAAAATGGCTCTTCTCGGAGCCGGAAATATTGCCGGAACAATGGCACAGACAGTAAGTGAACTTGAAGAGGCAGAGGTTGTTGCAGTTGCGTCCAGAAGCCAGGAGAAGGCAAAAGCTTTTGCAGAGAAATTCGGGATTGAAAAAGCATATGGTTCTTATGAGGAGATGCTGGAAGACCCACAGGTGCAGCTTGTCTACATTGCAACGCCGCACTCTCATCATTTTAAACATGCAAAAATGAGTCTGGAGGCAGGAAAGCATGTTCTCTGTGAGAAGAGTTTTACCGTAAATGCGGAGCAGGCGCGAGAACTCTGTGCTCTGGCAAAAGAAAGAAATCTTCTGATTACGGAAGCAATCTGGACAAGATATATGCCTGCAAGAGTTGTTATCAACGAGATTATTGAAAAAGGAATGATCGGAGAAGTAACCTCTCTTATGGCAAATTTGAACTACGATGTTATGAAAGCGGAAAGAATCGTGAAACCGGAGCTTGCAGGAGGCGTGCTTCTCGATTTGACCGTATATCCGATTAACTTTGCGAGAATGGTATTTGGAGATACTATGACAGACTGCACAGGAACTGCAGTGTTCCAGGGCGGTGTTGACATTATTGACAGTGTAACCATGACCTTTGAAGGAGGAAAAATGGCTGTTCTTCACAGTAACGCTTCTGCAATGTCAGAGAGAAACGGTATGATTTATGGCAAAGATGGATATATTTCTGTAGAAAATATCAATAATCCGGAAACCATTACAGTATATGACAAAGAGTACAGAGAAATCTTTAAACGTACCTTCCGGCCGGAGGAAAGAGGATACAGATTTGAAGTGCTTTCCTGTGTGAATGCGATTGAGGAGGGAAGGCTGGAATGTCCGGAAATGCCTCATGAGGAAACTATTAAGGTAATGGAAATTATGGATGGACTTCGCAAATCCTGGGGATATGAAATTCCGCTGATCAGATAAGAAAAATAAGAGCCGTGAAGCTGCGGCAGAATGGAGACGTTATGATAGTATTAGGTAAAAAACAGATGCTGACGGTAGTAAAAACAGTAGATTTCGGTGTATATCTTGCCGAGGATATGAAGGCAGAGGCAGATAAGCGTGTGCTGCTTCCGGGGAAACAGGTTCCGGAAGGAACAAAGGAAGGGGATAAACTGGAAGTCTTTGTTTATAAGGATTCTCAGGACAGGCTGATTTCTACTGTGAAAGAACCTCTTTTACAGGTAGGGCAGACGGCTGTGCTGAAGGTTGTTCAGGTAACAAAAATCGGCGCGTTTCTCGACTGGGGTCTGGAAAAAGACCTTCTTCTTCCTTACCATGAGCAGACATTGAAGGTAAGGGAAGGCGAGGAATGTCTGGTTGCTCTTTATGTAGACAAGAGCAGTCGTTTATGTGCGACGATGAAGGTATATAAATATCTTTCTACAAGGACCCCGTATGTGATAGGAGACACTGTGAAAGGGCGCGTGTACGAAATCAGTGACAATTTCGGCGTTTTTGTTGCAGTAGATGATAAATATTCCGCATTGATTCCGGCAAGAGAGGCAAAAGGAAAATATCGTCCGGGAAAGATTCTGGAACTTCGCGTTACAGAAGTGAAAGAAGACGGAAAAATGAATGTTTCCGACAGAAAGCCTGCATATCAGCAGATTGATGAGGATGCAGAATGTGTTCTTGAAGTTATTAATGAATTTGCGGGGGTGCTTCCGTTTGACGATAAGGCGTCACCTGAGGTAATTCAGAGAGAGTTTGGTCTTAGTAAAGCTGCATTTAAACGTGCAGTAGGGCATCTTCTGAAAGCCGGAAAAGTAGAGATTAAAGACCGCCGTATTTATGTGAAAAATTAATGTATTTTTACATGCTGAGAAATTACGCAGATTAAGAGGAGACACAAGATGAATTTTACGCACCTTCACGTTCATACAGAGTACAGTCTTCTGGACGGCTCCAATAAAATTAAAGAATATGTGGCGCGGGTAAAAGAGCTTGGCATGGACAGTGCAGCTATCACTGACCACGGGGTCATGTACGGTGTAATCGATTTTTACCGCGCTGCAAGAGAGGCGGGAATCAATCCGATTCTGGGCTGTGAGGTTTATGTGGCGCCGGGATCCCGCTTTGACAAGGAGACGGGAACAGGGGAAAGTCGCTATTATCATCTGGTTCTGCTTGCAGAAAACAATCAGGGCTATGCAAATCTTATGAAGATTGTGTCCAAAGGATTTGTGGAAGGTTTTTATTATAAACCGAGAGTAGACCTGGAAATTCTGGAAAAATACCATGAAGGTATTATCGCTCTTAGTGCCTGTCTGGCAGGAGAGGTTGCAAGATACCTTTCGAGGGGATTGTATGAGGAAGGAAAAGAGGCTGCCCTTCGTTATCAGAACATTTTTGGAAAAGGAAATTTCTTTCTGGAACTGCAGGATCACGGGATTCCGGAACAGCAGATGGTGAATCAGCAGCTTCTTCGTATGCATCAGGAGACGGGAATTGATCTGGTGGCTACAAATGACGTTCATTATACAACAGCTGCTGATGCAGATCCTCACGATATCCTGCTCTGTCTGCAGACAGGAAAGAAGCTGGCAGATGAGGACAGAATGCGCTATGAGGGCGGACAGTATTATGTGAAATCACCACGGGAAATGGAGGCTTTGTTTCCCTATGCACTGGAAGCGTTGGAAAACACGCACAAGATTGCACAGCGCTGTCATGTAGAGATAGAATTTGGCGTAACCAAACTTCCGAAATATGATGTTCCTCAGGGATATACTTCCTGGGAATATTTGAATAAGCTCTGTTTTGACGGGCTTGGGGAAAGATATGAGTCTGTGACAGATGCTCTGAAGGAACGTCTGACGTATGAGCTGACGACAATCAAAAACATGGGCTATGTGGATTATTTTCTTATCGTATGGGATTTTATCAAATATGCCCGGGATAACGGAATCATGGTAGGTCCGGGACGAGGCTCAGCAGCGGGAAGCCTTGTGGCCTATACACTGGGAATTACTCAGCTTGATCCTATTAAATACGATTTGCTGTTTGAGCGTTTCTTGAATCCGGAACGAGTTTCCATGCCTGATATTGACGTTGATTTCTGTTTTGAACGGCGTCAGGAGGTTATTGACTATGTCAGGAGAAAATATGGAAACGATTGTGTAGTTCAAATTGTAACCTTTGGTACTCTGGCTGCCCGGGGAGTGATCCGAGATGTAGGTCGTGTTCTTGATATGCCCTATGCCCAGGTGGATACTATTGCGAAAATGATTCCTCAAGAGCTTAATATCACTATAGACAAAGCGCTGACTATGAATCCGGAGTTTCGCAAGGCTTATGAAGAGCAGGATGATGTCCGCTATCTCATAGACAATGCCAAACGTCTGGAGGGACTGCCGAGACATACTTCCATGCATGCTGCCGGAGTTGTTATCAGTCAGAAGGATGTATCGGAATACGTTCCCCTTTCCAGAGCATCTGACGGATCCATCGTCACCCAGTTTACCATGACAACTCTGGAAGAACTGGGACTTCTGAAAATGGATTTCCTTGGACTTCGTACGCTTACTGTGATCAGGGATGCTGTAAATCTGGTAAAGAAGGATTACGGTGTGGAATTAAATATGCAGAAGCTTGATTATGCAGATAAAAAAGTGCTTGATTCTCTTGGAACAGGAAAGACAGACGGTGTGTTCCAGCTTGAAAGTGCCGGGATGAAAAACTTTATGAAGGAATTAAAGCCCCAGAATTTCGAGGATATTATTGCCGGAATTTCGTTGTACCGTCCGGGACCTATGGATTTCATTCCTCAGTATATCAGGGGAAAAAACCGTCCGGAGACCATTCGATACGACTGCCCGCAGTTGGAGCCGATTCTGACACCTACTTACGGATGTATCGTTTACCAGGAGCAGGTTATGCAGATTGTGCGTAATCTGGCGGGGTATACTCTTGGTCGAAGTGATCTGGTACGTCGTGCCATGTCCAAGAAGAAAGCTTCCGTTATGGAAAAAGAGCGACAAAATTTTGTCTATGGCAATGAAGAGGAAGGCGTTCCGGGCTGTATTGCAAATGGGATTTCAGAGCAGACGGCCAATAAGATTTACGACGATATGACAGACTTTGCGAAATATGCTTTTAATAAGTCTCATGCGGCAGCCTATGCTCTTGTCGCATACCAGACTGCATTTCTGAAATATTATTACCCGGTTCAGTTTATGGCTGCACTGATGACTTCCGTAATAGAAATGCCGAATAAGGTAGCGGAATATATTCTTGTCTGCCGCCAGATGGGAATTAAGATTCTGCCGCCTGATATCAATGTGGGAGCATATGGGTTTTCTACAGACAACGGTTCGATTCGTTACGGTCTGTCTGCAATTAAGAGTGTGGGGCGTCCGGTTATTGAATCTCTTGTAAAGGAACGGGGGGAAAATGGTGAATACCGTTCCCTGAAAGACTTCATTGAGCGAAATATTGAGCAGATTAATAAGAGAGCCATCGAAAATTTTATCAAGGCAGGTGCCCTTGACTGTCTGGAAGGAAACCGTCATCAGAAGATGATTGTTTATTCTCAGATTACGGACAGTATAAACCAGGAGAAAAAGCACACGATGGCAGGACAGCTTAGCTTTTTTGACATAGTAAGTGAAGAGGATAAAAAGGACTTCGAAATTCGAATGCCAAATGTGCCGGAATTCGACAAGGAACAGATTCTTTCCTATGAAAAAGAGGTTCTGGGTATTTATTTAAGCGGTCATCCGCTGGAAAAATACAGAGCAATGATGGATAAGACTATTTCTGCAAGAACCACGGATTTTCAGCCGGATGAGGAGACGGGGATTCCAAGAGTGACAGACGGACAGAAGGTAATCATAGGCGGAATGATTACGGATAAAACGATTAAATATACAAAGAATAATAAGGTTATGGCATTTCTGACAGTGGAGGACCTTGTGGGAACAGTGGAGGTTGTTGTTTTTCCAAGAGATTTCGAAAAAAATCAGAGTATGCTGGAAGAGGACAACCGTGTATTTCTCCAGGGGAGAGTTTCGGCTGAGGATGATAAAGCCAGTAAACTGATATTGGAAAAAATGCGTTCTTTCGAGGATGTTCCGCGTGAATTGTGGATACAGTTTGGAGATAAAGAGGAGTATAGCCGGAAAGAACAGGACCTTTTTCAGGATATCCTCAAGTCGCCGGGAAATTCCGGGGTGGTGATTTTTCTGCGGGATGTAAAGGCAATGAAGAAGCTGCCAATGAGTTTTCAGGTAAATCTGGAGGATTCGTGGATTGCTTATATGAGTGAAAAATATGGAGAATCCAATGTTAAAATTGTGGAAAGAGTATTGAAAAACTTATGAAAATGCTATAAACTATATGCGAATATCTGTATAGTGGTGCTGTTCGCAGAATTTTCTTCTACGGGCAGTAATGTATAGTTAGTTTCACATAAGTATGGAGGAAATTATTATGGCTGATAAAAAAATTAAGACCATTGGTGTACTTACTAGCGGTGGAGATGCACCGGGAATGAACGCTGCAATTCGTGCAGTAGTCAGACGAGGATTGAGCAGCGGTCTTAATGTAAAAGGAATTCTGAAAGGTTACAACGGCTTATTAAATGAAGAAATTATTGATATGACTGCCAAAGACGTTTCTGATACGATTGAGAGAGGTGGTACTGTTCTTTATACTGCCCGCTGTTCTGAGTTCCGTACAGAAGACGGACAGAGACGTGGTGCGGAAATTTGTAAAAAACATGGAATTGACGGTCTGGTTGTCATCGGAGGAGACGGTTCTTTTGCAGGTGCTCAGAAGCTGGCAAACCTTGGTGTTAATACAATCGGTGTTCCGGGAACTATCGACCTTGACATTGCATGTACAGAATACACAATTGGTTTCGATACCGCTGTAAATACAGCTATGGAAGCAATTGATAAAGTTCGTGATACATCCACATCTCACGAGAGATGCAGTATCATCGAGGTTATGGGACGTCATGCAGGTTACCTTGCTCTGTGGTGTGGTATTGCCAATGGTGCGGAGGATATTCTGATTCCTGAGAAATATGAATATGATGAGCAGAAGCTGATCAATAATATCATTGAGAGCCGTAAAAAAGGCAAGAAACATCACATCATTATTAATGCGGAAGGTATCGGTCATTCTGAAGCTATGGCGAAACGTCTGGAAGCCGCAACAGGTATTGAGACACGAGCAACCATCCTCGGACACATGCAGCGAGGAGGAAGCCCGACATGTAAAGACCGTGTATATGCGTCCATGATGGGTGCGATGGCTGTAGACCTTCTTGTTGCAGGAAAAACCTGCCGTGTAGTTGGATACCGTCACGGCGAATTTGTTGATTTCGATATCAACGAAGCGCTTGCAATGAAGAAAAATGTTTCTGAATATATGTGGGAGATTTGCAATTCACTTTCCCATAACTATACAAAATAATGCACATAAAAAAACAGTTTAGAAGCAGGCTTCATGAACTGAATACTTCCCAGATAATTGCCCTCGGTTTTGCGGGGGTGATTTTCATAGGAGGGCTGATTTTGTGGCTGCCGTTTTGCGCCGCGCCGGGACAGACAACTTCTTTCTCTGACGCAATGTTTACGGCGGCTACAAGTGTTTGTGTGACAGGTCTTGTCACAGTGACAACAGCAACTCATTGGAGTCTGGCAGGAAAAATAGTGATTCTGCTTCTGATACAGATTGGCGGAATCGGTCTTATTGCTCTGGCAAGTCTTATTTTTATAGGATTGCGCAAAAAGATATCTTTGAGGAACAGGCGTATTATCCAGGAGTCTTACAATCTGGATAAAATGGGAGGAATGGTTAATGTAGTAAGGCGTGTGCTCTTCTGTGTGTTCGGCGCGGAAGCGATTGGCGCAGTCTGCTATTCGTTCTGTTTCATTCCGGAATACGGTGTGCTGAAAGGAATCTGGAAATCTGTTTTTACGGCAGTTTCTGCTTTTTGTAATGCAGGAATCGACCTTTTCGGAGATAACAGCCTTGCAGGCTATGCGGAGAACCCTCTTGTGAATTTTACTACAATGGGACTTATTATCATGGCAGGTCTGGGCTTTACCGTATGGTGGGATTTGTGGGGTAATATCCGCAAAGTGTTTAAAGGGAAAATGCCTTTGAGAAGAGTATATAAATGCCTTCGTCTCCACAGTAAGATTGTTCTGGCTATGACGGGCATACTTATATTTGGCGGCGCATTCCTGATTTTTGTATTTGATTTCAACAATCCTGACAGCCTTGGCACATTACCGTTGGGTTCAAAGCTTATGGCTGCGCTGTTTCAGTCGGTTACAACAAGAACAGCAGGATTTTTTACCATAGCGCAGGATAAATTTTCCAGCGCATCTGTACTGATCTGTCTGTTCCTTATGTTTGTGGGCGGTTCGCCAATGGGCACTGCCGGCGGTGTGAAGACTACCTCTCTGGCGGTTATGCTGCTCAGTCTGAAATCCAGTTTACTTGGAAAAAGGGATGTAGAAGCATGTAACCGCAGAATCAGGGAAGGCTATCTCCGTTCTGCAATGGTTGTGGTATGCATGGGTTTCGGCGCTTTGTTCTTTATGACAATGCTCCTGTGCGCTGCTATGCCGGGTGCGTCTTTTGTTGATGTGATTTACGAGATGACATCGGCTATTGCGACAGTAGGACTTTCCAGAGGTCTTACGCCGAACCTGAATACGGTTGGAAAATGGATTGTCATTATCACAATGTATCTGGGAAGAATCGGACCGCTGACTCTGGGCGCCGCAGTTGTGGTACGTGCGCAGAAGCGTCCGGATAACTCGCATCTTGCAGAAGAAGATGTCATGATTGGATAAGCAGGAGGGAACATGAAACAGAAGTCATATGCAGTCATTGGACTGGGGCAGTTCGGTATGACTCTTGCGCTTACTTTAGCGGAAGCGAACTGTGATGTACTTGTAATTGATGATACGGAAGAGAATATTCAGGATATAGCAGAGAAGGTTACTTATGCTGTGAAAGCGGACGTGAGGGAACCGGATACGCTGAAATCCCTTGGCGTACAGAATGTAGATGTGGTAATTGTGGCGGTGGCAGAAAACATGGAGGCAAGTATTACAGCTACCATGCAGGCGAAAGAATTGGGAGTTCCTTTCGTTATGGCGAAGGCAATGAACTCTCTTCATGGAAGAATTTTGAGTAAGCTTGGCGCTGACAGGGTTATTTATCCGGAGCAGTCCATGGGAATCCGTGTGGCAAAAAATCTTTTGTCCAGTGGTTTTGTAGATCTCTTTGAACTTTCTTCTGACTTTAGTATGGCAGAATTTCTGGTTCCTGAAGAATGGATCGGAAAATGCCTGGCAGATTTGAAAATCCGTGAAAAATACAACATCAACCTGATTGGTATTAAGCAGGGAGATGAGGTTAACGTAAATCTGAAACCGGATGAGATTTTTAATTCCGGCTGTACCGTCATCGCAATCGGAAAAAATAAGGACCTGAATAAGGTTTCCGAAAAATGAGGATAACTATATATGATTACCAGCGTAAATAATGGACAGGTAAAAAATATTATACAGCTTAATCAGAAAACAAAAGCCCGCAGAGAACAAGGGCTTTTTGTTGCAGAAGGGCGAAAAATGTTCGGAGAGGCTCCAAGGGACTGGATTTCCAGAGTGTATGTCTCCGAAGCGCTCACAGGAGACGCGGACTTGATGAAAGAGGTGGAGTCTCTGCCATACGAGATTGTGGCAGATCATGTATTCCGCCAGATGAGCGATACCCAGACCCCTCAGGGAATTATGACAGTGCTGAAAAAGCCTGCGTATACTATGGAGGATATTCTGAAAGGAGAGAATCCTCTGATCATGGTGCTTGAGGATTTACAGGATCCCGGAAATGCGGGGACAATATTGAGAACAGGTGAAGGTGCAGGGGTGAGCGGCGTATTATTGACAAAAACCTGTGTGGATATTACCAATCCGAAAGTAATTCGTTCCACAATGGGCTCAATTTACAGAATGCCTTTTCTATACGTGGAAAATGTGTTATCATTGAAACAGCAACTTGCAGAAAAAAATGTCCGCACATTTGCTGCACACTTAAAGGGTAAAAATTCTTACGACAGGGAATCCTACACAGGGGGAACTGCCTTCTTCATCGGAAATGAGGGCAAGGGTCTTACCGGGGAAGCTGCCGAAGCAGCAGACTGTCTCATAAGAATTCCCATGTGCGGGCAGGTAGAATCCCTTAATGCGGCTATGGCAGCCGGGATTCTCATGTATGAGGCAGCGCGTCAGCGTCGCCTGTAATCCGGAAAGGGGGAGTTTCATGGAAATGAATCCTATGATCTGGCTTGGACTGCTTGCAGTGCTTCTTCTGGTAGAAGCAGTTACGGCAGGACTTACGACCATCTGGTTTGCCGGGGGTGCGCTTGTGGCAGCAATCGCAGCCTGGATGGGAGCCGGAGTATTGGTACAGATTGTGCTGTTTCTGGCAGTTTCCGGTGTTCTTCTTGTTTTTACCAGACCGTTAGCTGTAAAATATCTGAATAAAGACAAGATTGCCACCAATGCGAACAGCCTGATCGGAAAAAATGCTGTTGTGACCATTGATATTGATAACCTTGCCCAGACAGGACAGGTGCTTATCAACGATGTGGAGTGGACAGCAAGAACCTCTGACGACAGTCAGAAGATTGCAAAAGGCGCCGTAGTGGAAATTAAAGAAATTCGCGGCGTAAAGCTTATTGTGGAAGAGAAAAAGGAGGTATAGTTATGGGTGGTGCAATATTTTTAATTATTCTTGTGGTTCTTGTATTGTGGATCGTGTCATCCTGTATTCGTATCGTGCCACAGGCATATGCGATTGTTCTGGAACGACTTGGAGCATATCAGGCTACCTGGGGAACAGGTATTCACTTTAAACTGCCGTTTATCGAGCGTGTTGCAAGAAAAGTAAACTTAAAAGAGCAAGTTGTGGATTTCCCGCCGCAGCCGGTTATCACGAAAGATAATGTAACCATGCAGATTGACACTGTTGTATACTTCCAGATTACAGACCCGAAGCTTTATGCATACGGTGTGGAGAATCCGATCATGGCGATTGAGAATCTGTCAGCAACCACACTGCGAAACATTATCGGCGATATGGAGCTGGATGAAACTCTGACTTCCCGTGAGACGATCAATACGAGAATGCGCGCCTCCCTTGACGAAGCTACAGACCCATGGGGAATTAAGGTAAACCGTGTGGAATTAAAGAACATCATCCCTCCGGCTGCTATTCAGGAAGCTATGGAGAAACAGATGAAAGCAGAGCGTGAAAGACGAGAAGCGATTCTGAAAGCAGAAGGTGAGAAGAAATCTACTATTCTTGTTGCAGAAGGTAAAAAAGAGTCTGCAATCCTTGATGCTGAGGCTGAGAAGCAGGCTGCCATCCTTCGCGCAGAAGCACAGAAAGAGCGCATGATCAAAGAGGCAGAAGGTCAGGCAGAGGCAGTTCTGAAGGTACAGAGCGCAACTGCGGAAGGTCTTCGTATGATTAAAGAGGCAGGCGCAGACGAGTCTGTTCTTACCTTGAAGAGTCTGGAAGCATTTGCAAAGGCAGCAGACGGCAAAGCAACCAAGATTATCATTCCGTCAGACATCCAGGGAATTGCCGGGCTTGCGGCATCCTTAAAAGAGGTTATGGTGGACAAAAAGACAGAATAAATTTTGACTGAACGAGGAGAGAATTATTATGGATTTAAAAGGACGCAATTTTCTGACACTCAAAGACTATACACCGGATGAAATTCTGTACCTCATTAATCTGGCAGGAGATTTAAAAGCAAAGAAAAAAGCCGGAGAACTTCACGAATATTATAAGGGTAAAAATATTGCCCTTATTTTTGAAAAAACAAGCACGAGAACAAGATGTGCCTTCGAAGTAGCAGCGCATGACCTTGGTATGGGAAGTACCTATCTTGATCCGACAGGTTCTCAGATCGGTAAGAAGGAAAGTATTGCAGATACTGCCCGTGTTCTCGGAAGAATGTATGATGGAATTGAATACCGTGGATTTGAGCAGGAAATCGTAGAAGAGCTTGCGAAAAACGCAGGGGTTCCGGTATGGAATGGTCTGACTAACGAATATCATCCTACACAGATGCTTGCGGATATGCTGACGATTCGTGAGAATTTCGGCGAATTGAAGGGAATCAAACTGGTATACATGGGAGACGCCCGCTACAATATGGGCAATTCTCTGATGATTGCCTGCGCGAAGCTTGGTATGGATTTTGTTGCGTGTACGACTAAGAAATATTTCCCGAATGCAGAGCTTGTAGCGCAGTGTGAAGAATGGGCGAAAGCTTCCGGCGGAAGCATCACTCTGACTGAGGATGTGGAAAGTGGCACGAAAAATGCGGACGTTATTTATACAGACGTCTGGGTTTCCATGGGAGAGCCGGACGAAGTATGGGAAGAGAGAATCCGAGAACTCACTCCTTATAAAGTTACAAAAGAGGTTATGAATAACGCAGGAGAGAAGGCAATTTTCCTTCACTGTCTGCCTGCGTTCCATGACTTAAAAACAAAAATCGGCAAAGAGATGGGCGAAAGATTTAACCTTACAGACATGGAAGTTACAGACGAGGTATTTGAGTCTTCCCAGTCTAAAGTGTTCGATGAAGCGGAAAACCGTATGCACACCATTAAGGCTGTTATGGTTGCAACCTTAGGTGAGCCGGAGAAATAAGATGCTATATAACGAAGAAACAATTACACAGGCAATACATACGAAATGGGCGGGTAAAACCGTCCATTTTCTGAAAGAAACAGATTCTACGAATATCTGGGCAAAAACACTTGCGCGGGACGGAGCGCCTCACGGAACGCTGGCAGTGACGGAATTCCAGTCTGCAGGACGCGGGCGCTTTAATCGCAAATGGACGGCGTCAGAGGGAACATCCGTTATGATGACTCTCGTGCTCAGACCGCAGTTCAGTCCTTTGTATGCGTCTATGCTCACCCTTGTAATGGGACTTTCTGTGGCGCAGGCAGCAGAGAAATTCGGATTTTTACCCTCTATTAAATGGCCCAATGATGTAGTTCTTTCCCGAAAAAAAATATGCGGTATCCTCACAGAAATGAGCGCAGATGTGGATAAGATTAATTTTGTAGTCATCGGTGTGGGGATAAATGTAAATACACAGAGCTTTCCGGAGGAGGTAGCAGATAAGGCAACTTCTTTTTATGCGGAAAGCGGGCAAAGATTTGACAGAAATCAGATTGTGGCAGCGGTGATGGAAGCTTTTGAAAAAAATTACGAAAAGTTTGAAAAAACCTGTAACCTCACAGAATTAAGGGAAGACTACGAGAGATTTCTGGCAAACTTAAACCAGCCTGTACGTGTTCTGGATTCCCATGCACCTTACGAGGGAATCTGCAGGGGAATCACCGGAACAGGAGAACTTCTGGTAGAGACAGAAGACGGAATTGTGAAAGAGGTAGGCGCAGGAGAAGTATCGGTAAGAGGGTTGTACAGCTACGTCTGAATCGTATCAGAGCCTGTCTGGACAGCTAAAAAACAGATTTTGACAACAAGGAGAATACTATGTATCAGGATAAGATTGTGCTCTGCGGAGCAAGCGCTTATGAGCAGAAATATTACTTTAATCAGGATTTCAATTCCCTTCCGGACCATGTGAAAAAGGAACTGCAGATTATGTGCGTTCTTTTTACAGAGGAGATTGGAGGAATTCTTACACTGGAGTTTGAGGACGACGGTACACTGGAATTTAAGACAGAGGCTCTTGAAGCAGACGCCCGTTTCGATGAAATCGGAAGTGCGCTGAAAATCAAGCAGCTTCAGACAGAAAAAAAAGAACTTCTGGAATCTCTGGAAATGTACTATAAAGTATTTTTCCTCGGAGAGATTACGGAAGACGATCTGAAAAAAACGCCGGGCAGCGAGGAATAAACCATGCAGATGCAGTGGAAAATCGGAAATGTGCAGATGGAAAATCCTTTTGTTCTTGCGCCGATGGCAGGAGTGACAGACCTGCCGTTTCGAACTCTTTGCAAGGAGCAGGGGGCCGGGCTTATCTGTATGGAGATGGTAAGCGCAAAGGCTATTTCTTTTCATAATAAAAATACGGAAGCGCTGATGGAGATTAATCCGTCGGAGCATCCGGTGTCTTTGCAGCTTTTCGGAAGCGAACCGGAGCTTATGGCTGAAGTAGCGAAAAGCATCGAAGAAAGACCTTTTGATATACTGGATATCAATATGGGATGTCCTGTGCCGAAGGTGGTAAATAACGGAGAAGGTTCTGCTCTTTTAAAAAAACCGGATTTGATTGTAGAGATTGTGAAAAAGGTATCCTCTGCCATAAAGAAACCTTTGACCGTGAAAGTTCGTATCGGGTTTGAAAATGAACCGGTGGATATTGTGGAGATTGCAAAAAGAGTAGAAGATGCAGGAGCTGCGGCAATTGCCGTTCACGGAAGAACGAGACAGCAGTATTATTCAGGAGTTGCTGACTGGGACGCCATCCGTCGCGTAAAGGAGGCAGTGAGTATTCCTGTTATTGGAAATGGGGATGTGGATTCTCCGAAAAAAGCAGAGGCCCTGATAAAGGAGACCGGCTGCGATGCAGTGATGATTGGAAGGGCAGTTCGAGGAAATCCCTGGATATTCCGTGAGATGAATCATTATTTTACGACAGGAGAGATCCTGGAGCGCCCTTCTGTGCAGGAGGTGCGTGAGATGATTCTTTGTCATGCCCGCGCTCAGATTGAAGTGAAAGGTGAATTTACAGGAATCTGTGAAATGCGAAAGCATGTGGCATGGTATACGGCAGGAATGCGTCACAGTGCGGGGCTTCGCAGAGAATCCAATACAATAGCCTGCTATGAGGACCTGGAGAAGCTTTTGGGAAAAATGGAATAGCGCTGTGATGACAGTAAAGAAAGGGATTGGACCAGTACCTGCTTTGGCAGCAATGCTTGACAAGAAGTGCTGTTTTCGGTATAATACTGGAATTGTGAATATCCTAGAAGAAGTCTGCCCTTTTATAGGTGAGATGTACTGGGAAGCACATAAACCGAAGAGAATACTTCCGGCGGATTTGCCGGTTGGTAAATGTAATTTTATAAACCTCGGGTTTGAAAGGGAGTAAGGTAAGATGGAAGCGAAAAAAAACTTACTGACTTATGCAGGTCTTAAAAAACTGGAAGACGAGCTGCATGACTTAAAAGTAGTAAAAAGAAAAGAAGTAGCAGAAAAAATCAAAGAAGCCAGAGAGCAGGGCGACTTATCCGAGAATGCTGAGTACGATGCAGCGAAAGACGAGCAGAGAGATATTGAGGCTCGTATTGAAGAAATCGAAAAAATTCTGAAAAACGCAGAGGTTGTTGTTGAGGACGAGGTAGACCTTGATAAAATCAGCGTTGGATGTAAAGTTAAAGTACACGATTATGAATTTGAAGAGGATATTGAACTTAAGATTGTAGGTTCTACAGAGGCAAACAGCCTTGAAGGAAAAATCTCCAACGAATCTCCTGTAGGAAAAGCCTTAATGGGCAGACATAAAGGGGATGTTGTAGAGGTTGAAATGCCATCAGGCGTAATGCAGTATAAGGTTCTCGAAATTCAGAGAAACATTTAATAAATAATGAAGGAGGCACAAAGGTGGCAGAGCAGAAGAAGCAGGAACAGGATTTAAACCAGTTATTAAAAGTTCGCCGTGAGAAACTGGCTGAGCTGCAGGCTAATGGTAAGGATCCATTTGAGATAACAAAATTCGATCAGACTCATCATTCACTGGAAGTAAAGAAGCTTTATGAAGCGCATGAGGCAGAACTTCTCAAAGACCGCACAGAACCGGATGTAACAGGTCTTGATGAAGAGCAGGCAAAGGAAGTGCTCAAAAAAGACTATGAAGAGAGAAGAAGCATCATGGATGCAAGCCCGATCCATGTAACGATTGCCGGACGTATGATGTTCAAGAGAGTTATGGGTAAAGCTTCTTTCTGCAATATTCAGGATTTGGAAGGAAATATTCAGGTATATGTAGCAAGAGATGCCATTGGAGCAGAGACATATGCAGATTTCAAGAAATCCGATATTGGAGACATCTTTGGTCTGGAAGGTTTTGCGTTCAGAACAAGAACAGGCGAAATTTCTATTCATGCAGAAAGCATGACTCTTCTTTCCAAGAGCTTACAGATTCTGCCTGAGAAATTCCACGGGCTGACAGATACAGATATGCGTTATCGTCAGAGATATGTGGATCTGCTTATGAACACAGAGGTAAAGGATACATTTGTAAAACGCTCCAAAATCCTCAGCGCAATCCGTAAATATTTAAGCGGAGAGGGCTTTATGGAGGTTGAAACTCCAATGCTGGTATCCAATGCCGGCGGTGCGGCAGCGCGTCCGTTTGAGACACACTTTAACGCTTTGAATGAAGACCTGAAGCTTCGTATTTCACTGGAGCTTTATCTTAAGAGACTGATTGTAGGCGGACTTGAAAAAGTATATGAAATCGGCAGAGTATTCCGTAACGAGGGTCTTGATACCCGTCACAATCCGGAATTTACACTGATGGAGCTTTATCAGGCATATACAGATTATCACGGTATGATGGATCTGACAGAGAATCTGTACCGTTTTGTGGCGCAGGAAGTTCTGGGTACAACTAAGATTGTGTACAAGGGAATCCAGATGGATCTCGGTCAGCCTTTCGAGCGTCTGACAATGGTTGATGCTGTTAAGAAATATGCAGGTGTTGACTGGAATGAAGTAAAAACTCTGAAGGAAGCGAGAGCGCTTGCGAAAGAGCATAATATTGAATATGAAGAGAGACATAAAAAAGGTGATATCCTGAATCTGTTCTTTGAGGAATTTGTAGAAGAACATCTGCTTCAGCCTACCTTTATTATGGATCATCCTGTTGAAATTTCTCCGCTTACAAAGAAGAAACCGGAAAATCCGGAATATGTAGAGCGTTTTGAGTTCTTTATGAATGGCTGGGAAATGGCGAACGCTTATTCTGAGCTGAACGACCCGATCGATCAGAGAGAACGCTTCAAAGCACAGGAAGAACAGCTTGCACAGGGTGACGAGGAAGCGAATACTACTGATGAAGATTTCCTGAACGCACTGGAAATCGGTATGCCTCCAACAGGCGGTATCGGATTCGGTATTGACCGTATGTGTATGCTCCTTACAGGCGCAGAAGCAATCCGTGATGTGCTTCTGTTCCCGACAATGAAGACACAGGGCGCTGCTAAAAACGAAGCAAACAACGCAGCACAGACAACAACAGCAGCTTCAAAAGCTGTTGAGA
>Bissell_p1__coassemble_385_pt1 | contig 31427 bp, 29 predicted proteins | sample Bissell_p1__metabat2_low_PE_033 | metagenome-assembled genome bin Bissell_p1
ATCTGCTGGATCCTGTTTTAACATTTGACAGATTGATGGGAGGAATCGATTTAAACAAGTATCTGACGGATATTCCGGAGTACACAACCGGACGACTCAGATATAATCCAGTCAACATGTTAAAAACAGTACTTTTCGGATTTATGACTAGCGGCTACTGCTCTCTGAGAGAACTGGAAGACAACTGCAAAGTTAATATCAGGTTCATGTATCTCATGGATCACCAGACTCCGTCATACAGAACCTTTGGATATTTCATCAATGAAATACTTCAAGATAAGATTGAAAACATTTTTAACGACATCAATCATGCTATCTTTAACGATGAGCATGTAGATCTGCAACATCTCTACATCGACGGCTCCAAGTTTGAAGCAAACGCAAACAAGTATACCTGGGTATGGAAGAAGGCTACCGAAAAGTTCCGTTACAAGCTTTACGAAAAAATCACTGCGGAGATTGAGGAGATTAATGCAGAAATCGCATGGAGCGGGGTGCAGATCACAACAAATCCGGAGTATGTACCGGATTATCTGAATGAAATCGTTGAGCAGCTAGTACTTTTATGGGAACTGGATACAAGTACATTTGTTTACGGAAGTGGAAAGCGAAAATCCAAAGAACAGCGTCATTATGAACACTTGACCACTTTCTGTCAGAAACTTCAAGAATACATACAAAAAATTGAAATCTGTGGTCCTAATCGAAACAGTTACTCTAAAACAGATAACTCAGCTACCTTTATGCGTACCAAAACGGATTACATGGGCAATGATCAGCTTCTGCCAGCATATAATGTACAGATTGGTGTAGCAGATGAATATATTGCAGTTGTTGACGTGAACCATTATCGTTCGGATATGGATTGTTTCGTTCCTTTGATGGAGCACTTCAAACAAACTTATGGATTCTATCCCAAATATCCTGTGGCAGATGCTGGATATGGCTCATACAACAATTATATTTTCTGTGAACAGAACGGAATTGAAAAGTATATGAAATTTCCAATGTTTAAAAAGGAAACTAAGGATGAGAAATATCATGAAGATCCATTTCGTGCAGTTAACTTCAGAATTGATGAGCAAGGTGTCATGAGATGTCCTAACGATAAAGCATTCCATTTTTATACAGAAAAAATGTGAGGGGAAATCAATACGGACGTAAGGAAGAATTGTATGAATGCGAAGACTGTAGTGGATGTCCATATGCAGAGAAATGTAAGAAGACAGATAAGAATCGAACCGTTCGGATCAATCAGGAATTAACTTCCATGCATCAGGAAGTAATCGAAAACCTAGAAAGTATCCACGGTGCGTTATTACGAATGAACCGTTCGATACAAGCAGAAGGCACTTTCGGAATTATGAAAAACGACCGTTGGTACAAGAGAATTGTCCGAAGAGGTATTCATTCAGTCAAACTGGAAGTTTTACTCGTGGCGATAGGCCACAATCTATATAAATATCAGAAAAAAAAGATGAGAAACAGAACTGCCGCATAGATTCAAAAAAGAATTTCTATGGGGTAGGGGAAGTGCGCTTTCTTTGCGCATGATTTCAGTCATTTATACACAACAGGTACAAAAAGGGAGATGCGAAAAAACTCAATCGAGTTTTTTTACATCCCCTTTTTCTGTTATATAAAAAGGGATATTTTCCCATCCGCAGCGTCTAATCTATGTAAATAAACTTGCTGGCCAGCAAAGAAAGGCGGAACATTATGACAAAAGATCAACTGGGCGTACTGATTCTGGAAGCGGAACGCCAGATGTATTGCACAGCAAAAACCATTCTGGGCAATGATGAGGATTGTGCAGACGCAATTCAGGAGACGATTGTGAAAGCGTTTCAAAAATTAGACACATTGAAAAAGGATAAGTATGCAAAAACATGGCTGATGCGAATTCTGATTAATGAATGCTATAACTTGATTCGTCGCGAAAGCAGGCTTGTATCTCTGGAAAATCTCTCAGAATTACCGGAGAGGCAGCAAAAAGAAGAGACAGATTACAGCGATTTGTATCAGGCTGTGAATGCATTAAAAGACGAGCTGAAGCTTCCGGTAGTTTTGTATTATGCAGAGGATTTCAGTATAAGAGAAATAGCAGAAATTCTGGGGGGATCGGAAGGAGCAGTACAGAAAAGACTGGCGAGAGCCAGAGGGAAACTAAAAGCGGAGCTGGAGCAAATGGAGGTTATCATATGAGATTAGATGATTTAAAAAAGGATTTCCCTGAAACACCGGAATTTATTCATAAAATGGTTCTTGAGACAGTTGAGTCACAGTTGGAGGAGAAAAAGAAAATTGTGAGCATTTCAGGAGGGAAAAAACGGAAAAAGAGAGTGCTTAGTACAGCATTTATTGCTGCTGCATGTGTTTTGACGGCAACCATAGCCTATGCAGCGGGTTCCAGAATTTATCAGATATATTTGGAAAAGCAAGGAAGCTACGGGATAGAAGCCAAGATAGAAAGCGAAGAGAGCGGAAAAAAACTGACAATACCTGAAAAAATTGATAAGGTCAAAATTGAGTGCGGTTACATTCCGGAAGGCATGGAATGGAACGATGAGTATCATATACAATATCCGGAGACACCGTATCTTGGAGGATTTTCTTTGTCGTCTGTTCTTTTGGACAGCCGCAGCTTTGATGCGGTTTTGCAGGAAACGGGTGTTGTAGAAAGTGAACAGAGAACCTTTGGTACCAGAGAGGGAATTTACCTGCAATATCAGGATATGAAGCAGGATGGCAGCCTTGACAAATGCATTTATCTGCTTTGTCCTGAGGAATATCAAATGCTTATTATCCATATTGGCGATGATATTTCCAAAGAAGATGCAGTCAAATTTGCAGAAAATATTTCTCTTGTAAAAACAGGGGAGCAGGAGGAAACCAGCGGGCTTTATACATGGAGTGATTATCTGAATCCGGAAACCGTATATGACAGCGATATAGGTGAAACCATTACCTGCGTGTCTGAGAATGAACTGAAAATTTTGAAGGTTGGAGATACCATAGAAATTGCAGGCAGCGGTGAAGACGCATCCGGTGAACAATTGGAGCTTCCGGGAATTTTGATAAGGCTCGATGAGGTTCAGATTGTCGATGACCTCAGCCTGCTGGAGGGTAAAAATATTCCCCAAGAGTGGAAGAACGCAACAGGAAGTGACGGAAAGTTACTGGACAGTACCCTTTCTTACATTAAGTCCGGAGATGGAATTGAGACACTGGATACAGTTGTAAGAACAGAGACGGTGAAACAGAAACTGGTATATGCGGTGGTGACTTATGAGAATCCTACAGAAACGGAAATAAATCATATGCTGTATTTGGGGGCGCTGGCAACGATAAAGCACAAAGACGGAAAATATGAGATGTACTGGGAGTCTTCAGGAGCAGATTATGACCGGATTAGTGAGGACGGCGTCTCCCATACGGCAGAGATGACATATTCCAGCGTAAAGGAGAACTACGGAAATGGAGGAAATTATATTCCGACGCTGGAACCGGGCGAGAGTGTACAGGTGGAAATGGCATGGATCGTAAATGAAAAAGAGCTGGAAGATGTGTACCTGGATTTGACAGGTGATGCAGGGTACCTGCAGTTCACAGAAAAGGAATTGAAATATGGACTGTTTGATATCCGGCAGGGAGAGTGAGAGTGTCCGAAGTGGATGTCCTTTTCCATAAATAAACCGCGATTCATCAAGCGGCCACAGTTCCGTATACTTTTATGCAGCTTTTTGAGCCTTTTTTCGTGAAAATACTTGACCTTATACTTACTCCAACCCTTATAATGTAGCCATAAACACAGGAATGCAGGAGCGTTCTTGAAAAAAGAGAGGAGCAAAGGCTATGAACGTAAAGGAAGCGGAAAAGGTCAGCGGCATTTCCGGGCAGAATATCCGTTATTATGAAAAAGAGGGATTAATAACACCAAAGAGAAATCCGGTGAATTCTTATAGAGATTACGATGAGGAAAACATCAGAACATTGAAAATTATCCGTATGCTGCGTATGCTTGGTATGCCCATTGAACAGATTCGTCTGATTCTGGAAGGAAATCTTTCTATGGAAGACGCACTGGGAATGCAGAAAGCGGAACTGGAGCAGCAGACACAGAAGCTGCAGGCGGCAATTCTGTTTTGTGAAAATCTGGAGAGGCAGAAAATTTCTCTGGAGGAATTGAATGTGGATGAATGTCTGGAAAGAATGGAAAGAGAAACTTCGAAGAGCGGGTATTTTACAAGCTGGATGGAAGATTACAAAACAGTGGCGAAAGAGGAACACGAACGTGTCTTTACCTTTATCCCGGATGGGGCAGTTACCAATCCCAGAGAATTTACAGACGCTCTGTTGGCATATGCCGAAGAAAACAATCTGGATATGATAATCACGAAAGAAGGGATGTATCCGGAATTTACTATTGACGGTGTAGAATATCGGGCGGAACGTAATTATGGACGATCATATCGGGTACCGGTAGCAGTTATCCGTTGCGAGATGATACATCCTGAACTCTACGAATCAGAAATGCCTGCCAAACGACGCAGGATTATGAAAATACTTCATCACAGTCTGCCGGCAGCTGCCTTCATATTTATCATGTTCCTTATGATGGGAGGAGCAGGAGGACTGTCCTTCATGGAATACTTTACAACGAAGGAAGGGATGATACTGCTAGCGCTGATGGTGCTTCTGGGAATAGCGGAATTTATTCACTGGTATCTTTTATACCGTAATCTGGACGGAAAAACAGGGAAAAAATAAATTGCTTGGAATTATTTACAAGGAGGGCATGTATATGTTTAAAAAAGCATTTTGGGTTCCTTATGAGGACAGTTCAAAGTATCCTACTCTTGCCAAAACTATGGAGGCGATTTCAAAATACTGTGAAGAAACAGGAGAATCCTGTACGTTTGTCAGCGACGATGAAGTTGAGATAAATGGGAAAAGATATGAAATTTACAGGGGATATGAAAATGGAAGCAGAGGAAATTACGGAATAAAATGTAAAGAAAAATAAAACTGGATTTCTATAAATCGTATTGAAATAAAACATCCATCTTACGCGTCTAATTAGTGTATACAAAAAAATGAACAGTTCGCGGGAGGAGATTTCATGGAAATACTTGTGAAGAAGGCAAAGAAAGGCGATACAGACGCCTTCGCCCAACTGATTCGGATGAATGCCCAAAGTATGTATAAAGTAGCCTGGGCGTATCTGAAGAATGAGGAAGATGCGGCGGATGCCATACAGGAAACAATCCTGATCTGTTATGAAAAGCTTGGTACACTAAAGAAAAGCAAATACTTTAAAACGTGGCTCATACGAATACTGATGAATCAGTGCAATGATTTGCTGAAAACACGCAGAAGGGAAACGGGAGAGTTTGAACAGGCGGAGACTGCCTATGAAGAATCCGGATACCATGAGTGCGAGTGGAAAGAAATTCTTTTAAAACTTGATGAAAAATACAGGGTAATCGTAACCCTTTATTATGGTCAGGGACTTAGCGTAAAAGAAATCAGCAAACTGCTTGAACTGAATCAGAATACAGTTCTCACCCGCCTTTCCAGAGCGAGAGAAAAGCTGCGCAAAGAGTATGAGATGTGAACGGAGGCTTCTTATGAGTAAGATGGAAAATAAATTATTTCAGAGTTTTACAGAGGAAACAGAAATACCGGAAACAGTAAATGCACGGATAGAGAACACTTTAACATATCTGAAAAACGAGAAACAGGAAAAAACAGGAAGAAGAATACATTCATGGAAAAAAGTCCGAAAAACAGCGATTGTTGCTGTTGCCTGTATTGCCCTGACCGGAACCGGCGTATATGCAGTGGGCAGCCATTTCGGTTTGTTTGATTTCATGGAAAGAAGCGGATTGGCAGTATCAGAAGACACGGTGAAAAAGACACAGACAGATGTAGGGAAAAAAGCAGAAAATGCTCTTGCTTCCTTTGAGGTGAAAGAGGCGTTATATGACAACAATTCTGTTTATATCACAATAGAAGTGCAGGCGGCAAAACCGGAGAAATATCTTCTGGTTCCTGAGGATGTTATGGAAACAGATACCCTGTATTATCTGGGAATTGAATCAGAGCAGACAGTAGGGGAATATGCAGCAGAAAAGGGGAGAGAGCTTCTGTTTATAGGAGCAGGATTCCAGTTTACAGAGGAGCTTGCTATGGATACATATGCCTGTGATTTTAAAAGTATCAGCGACGACAAAGCCATCCTGTTTCTGTATGGAAACAGAAGAAACGGAACTTCGGAACCTGAAAAACTGGATTTGTTTTGCACAGGAAGCGCAAGGGAAAAAGATGCAAAAAGTGTAGATGATGTATATCGCTGCAAGATACCTTTTACCTTACAGAAAAGTGAAGAATAAACAGAAATTTCTCTGCCTGAGGAGAAAACCTAAGCGCTCTTACAGGTATACAAAAACAAATAGTTTCACAAACAAACTTTTTGCTTGTAATCCCTTGTCATTTGCCTATGTTATGAGGTATTCTATAGGTTGAACTACTCATGTAACACAAGAAAAATATAAAATGTTGAGGTGCGAAAAAATGCAGGAAATGAAACCTATTAAAGAGGGTAAAGTACGTGAAATCTATGATAACGGCGACAGCCTGATTATGGTTGCGACAGACCGCATCAGTTGCTTCGATGTTATTCTTAAAAATGAAGTAACAAAGAAAGGTACCGTTCTTACACAGATGTCTAAATTCTGGTTTGATATGACAGAGGACATCCTTCCGAATCATATGATTTCTGTAGATGTGAAAGATATGCCAGAGTTTTTCCAGCAGGATAAATTCAACGGAAACAGCATGATGTGCCGTAAACTGAATATGCTTCCAATCGAGTGTATCGTTCGTGGCTATATCACAGGAAGCGGTTGGGAAAGCTATAAGGAAACAGGTAAGGTTTGCGGAATTGAACTTCCTGAAGGATTAAAAGAATCTGATAAACTGCCTGAGCCAATCTACACTCCATCTACAAAGGCTGAAATCGGCGATCACGACGAGAATATTTCCTTTGAGCAGAGTATCGCTCACCTTGAGAAATACTTCCCGGGCAAAGGTCAGGAATACGCTGAGAAACTTCGTGACTGCACAATCGCTCTTTACAAAAAATGTGCGGAATACGCTCTGAGCAAAGGTATCATTATCGCAGATACGAAATTCGAGTTTGGTCTGGACGAAGAAGGCAATATTGTAATCGGTGATGAAATGCTCACACCGGACAGCTCCAGATTCTGGCCTGCAGAAGGCTATGAACCGGGACACGGACAGCCGTCCTTTGACAAACAGTTTGCCCGCGACTGGCTGAAAGCAAATCCGGACAATGACTGGACTTTACCGGAAGAAATCGTAGACAAAACAATCGAGAAATATCTTCAGGGATATGAAATGCTTACAGGTAAAAAATTAGGCTGATTGAGGTAAAACATGATTTCAAAGACAGTACGCAGGATTCTGCAGGCGCTGTCCTATGACAGTAAGGATGTGGAATCTGCCAGACGTATAGCGGATTTGAGGAAACTGGACACTATACGGATTTTTTTAAAGAAACTGGATGTGCGGATCTGTAACGGAGAACATGAAATTCCTGTGAGACTGTATTTTCCTACAGAACAGGCTATGAGGGCAGTGGTGGAGGAAGGTTATACCTTCCCCATTCTGCTCTTTTTTCATGGTGGAGGCTGGATTAAAGAAAGCGTGGAAAATTACGACCGCGTCTGTGCCCGCATGGCACAGTCCACCTCTCACATTGTAGCGTCTGTAGAGTACAGACTGGCTCCGGAACATCCGTTTCCAACAGGCTTGGAGGACTGCTATGCAGCTGCGAAAGCCCTTTATGAAGACCCGAAGATTCCTTCGGATAAAATTACAATTATGGGAGACAGCGCAGGAGGAAATCTGGCAGCAGCGGTAACGCTTCTTGCGAAAGAGAGAGGTGACTTCATGCCCAAAAGGCAGATTCTCATTTATCCGGCTCTGAACAATTGCTATACAGAAGAATCCCCCTATCCTTCTGTGAAAGAAAACGGACAGGGCTATCTTCTGACAGCATCAAAAATGGAGAATTTCCTGAACCTGTACCAGAGCAGCCCGCAGGACAGAAATAATCCTCTGTTTGCACCGATACTGGCGAAGGATTTGCGCCATATGCCGGAAACTTTGATTTTGACAGCAGAATTTGACCCTCTTCGCGATGAAGGAGAGGCTTACGGAGAAAGACTTCGGGAAGCCGGAAATTATGTGGAGGTTCACAGAATCAAGGATGCGCTTCACGGCTTTTTTGCCCTTGGAATCCGGTTTCTTCATGTGCAGGAAAGCTTTGAATATATGAACGAATTTTTGAAAAGGGAAGCGGTAGAACAGTGGAATTCAAATATTCAAAATGGAGAAAATTAGACAATGCAGCTCTGGCATATCCGGCTCTGACCGGAAAGAATCATACCAGAGTGTTTCGGTTTTACTGTCAGTTAAAAGAGTCTGTGAATGAGGAAATTCTTCAGAAGGCTCTTGACATTACAATGGATAAATACCCTCTGTTTCAGGCAGTGCTTCGGAAAGGACTTTTCTGGTTTTATCTGGAGCACAGGGAACTGCGCGCTATGGCGCAAAAAGAAAATAAACCTCCCTGCAGCAGACTTTATATTCCGGATAAAAAGGCGCTTCTGCTGGAAGTGAGCTATTATAAGAACCGCATTAATTTTGAAGTTTTTCATGCTCTGACCGACGGGACGGGAGCCATGCATTTTCTGCAGGAGCTGGTGCAGAATTATCTGATTCTGGCTTATCCGGACAGGAAGCTGGGACGTATTCCGGTGGATGAGACAATTACGGCAAAAGACAGGGAGGAAGACAGTTTTTCCCAGTATTATTCCTCGGAATTGCCTAAGGGAAAGAAGAAGAGGATTCGGGCAGCCCGTATACGGGGAGAAAAGCTCACCCACGATGAAATGAATGTGACAGAGGTTGTCATTCCGGTGAAAGAAACGCTTGCAAAAGCCAGGTCTATGGGTGTTTCCATAACTGTACTTCTGACGGCAATGTTTCTGTGTGCAATCCATGAGGAATTGTCGGGAAACAGCAGGAAACAGCCTGTAAGACTTCTTGTGCCTGTCAATCTCAGGAATTATTTTCCTTCACAGTCTATGGCAAATTTTTTCGGGTGTATTGAAGTGGGATACCGGTTTACCGAAGAAACAAAATTTGAAGATGTGCTTCAGGGCGTAAAAGAGCAGTTTGAGACAGAGCTTGTGAAAGAAAAGATAGCCATGCGCATGAACGATTATGTACGTTTGGAAAAGAATCCGTTTCTCAGGGCAGTTCCTCTGGAAATTAAGAAGCAGGCGCTGATGGTAGGCGGAAATCTGGACAGACGGAGTATCACAGCCGTGTATTCCAATGTGGGAATAATCCGGTTTCCGGAGGAATACAGAGAATATATAGACCGTTTCGGACTTCTGGCAAGTACAAATACCATGCAGCTTTGTTCCTGTTCCTATGAAAATGAGATGGTGCTGGGATTTACTTCCAAGATTGCAGGGCGGAGCATAGAGAGAAATATGCAGCGAATGCTGAAAGAGGCTGATATTCCCGTAAGGGCAGAAAAGAACGATTTTCCGGGAATGGAACAGGAGAGCAGCAGAGGCAGAAAAATTTTTCAGACCTTTACCTTTCTGTGTATTGCAGCAGCGGTTCTATGTGTAATGATGGATTTTATGATGAATAAGAAAACGACATGGAGTCTGTTTTCGGCAGCAGGATGCCTTTGCACCTGGCTGATTGTTGCGGTTGCCTACAGGAAGCGGAGAAATATTCTCAAAAATGAGATGTGGCAGCTTCTCATCGGCACGGTGATTTGTATTTTGTGGGATTTTTTCACAGGCTGGCGCCGCTGGTCTGTGGAGGTGGTCGTGCCGCTGGCATCTTTGTGCGTGAGTGTTTCTATTCCGGTGATTGCCCGTGTGAGCTCCCTGGCAGTAGAGGAATACCTCTTTTATCTGGTGCAGGCAGGGATGTTGGGATGTATTCCCCTTTTGTTTATCTGGACGGGGATCTCGAAGTTTATTTACCTTGACGTAGTGTGCGGAGGCTGCAGCTTCCTTCTCCTTGTGTGGCTGTTTATCTTTCGGAGGAAAGATACTCTGCGGGAATTTAAGAAAAAACTGCGGGTATAAATAAGAAAAAATATTAAAAAACCCCTGTTACGGAGGAAGAAAGAATGTGTCAAAACACAAAAAAAGCAATTTTGGCTGTAAGTTTCGGAACCAGCCACAATGATACAAGAAAAGCCACGATAGATGAGATTGAAAAAGCCCTACAGGAATCGTTTCCTGAGTATCCGCTTTATCGTGCCTGGACAAGCAAAATGATTATCAGGAAACTGAAGAGCAGAGATAATATTCATATAAATACGATTAAAGAAGCGTTGGAACAGATGCGTCAGGACGGGATTACAGATATCTTTGTGCAGACAACTCATGTGATAAACGGTATAGAGAGCGAAGTGATGAAGGAAGAGGTTCTTTCTTATAAAGAATATTTTCAGTCGATTTCTTTTGGAAATCCTCTTCTTACAGAGGAACAGGACAGTCTGGATGTAATAGACGCCGTTGTACAGGAATTTTCTTTTCTAAAAGAGGATGAAGTTCTTGTTCTGATGGGACATGGAACGACCCACTATGCGAATTCTGTGTATACAGCAATTGATCATACATTTAAAGACAGAGGGCACAGGAATATTTTCCTTGGCACAGTGGAAGCTTATCCGTCTATGGAGACGCTTCTGGAAAGGGTCGGGGAGTTTCATCCATCCAGAGTTTATCTTGCGCCGTTTATGATCGTGGCAGGCGACCACGCCAAAAACGACATGGCGGGAGATGATAAGGATTCCTGGTACAGCAGATTTAAGGCAGAAGGATATGAAGTAGAACCTATATTGAAAGGACTTGGCGAATACCCCGAAATCCGCAGGATTTTTGTAGAACATCTGCGTAGTGTGATAAGGTCTTGAGAAGGGTATATACAAATTTGAGCTGCCCCAAAGAAACAGTAACACCTATATATTATAATATGATTTGGAAAATATATTGCATTTTATGAATGAATATGTTATATAATACTTAAGAGACATATATCTCACTTCGCAGATGAGACGAGTGACGGTTCTGACTCGTCGGTAAAATAAAATGTGACCGAGCGATGAGATGAGTGACGGTTCTGACTCATCGGTAAAATAAAATGTGACCGGTGCGAAGAAATATAGCGAGAGGAGAAACCTCTCGCTAATTTTATATCAGATGCGCAGGGATTCGAATGAGAGGAGGCATAAAATGGAATTTGATTATGCGATCTATCGTTTGTCTGATGAATTCTATCGAATGTACCCAGATCCGCCTTACAAAGAAATATTAAAAAAGCAATCCAGAGGATATGCATGTCTGTTATTTCAAAGTCATTATGGATATTTTATTTGTGTTCCATATCGCTCAGAAATATCACATAAGTATGCGTATCATTTTAGAAGTTCAAAACGGTCTCAAAAGCATAAATCAGGGATTGATTATACTAAGGCAGTGATTATAAAAGAATTAAAATATTTGGACAAACCTATATTAATTGATCAGGATGAATATGCAGAAACAAGAAAAAATATTTTGTACATAGCTAAAAAAGCAGAAGACTATGTTGAAACTTACAGGAAGTATTTGAAGGGAGAGAAAAAAATAAGTAACGAGGAATTTTCCAGAAGATACAGATGTACGTCATTAAGATATTTTCATAGAGAACTTGATATATGATTATTTTTTTAAATAATATTATCGCAATCGCTACACTTGCGAATGCGTTTTGCTGCACACATGCGAATGCATTTTGCTGCACACATGCAAATAAAACATAATAGAAGGAGAAAATATGAGGAAAGACGGAATAGGCTATTTGCCTGATTTTAAAAATACAGTAGAAACGGTGAAGGTTCTGCTGAACTTCTTTAAAGAAGAAAAGGGAACTATTGAATTGAAATATTTGTTGGAATCTTATTTTGGCAAAAAAGATATAAGCAACAATAGTGTAAGATTGGTGCAAAATACATTATCCAACTATGGACTGATATATGAAACTTGGGATTATATTTACACTGTAACTGACAGAGGTAGGGAATGGATAAAGAAAGGAGGGGAAGAAGAATTACTGATGATTATTCATGAGCATGTTACATATATGGGAGAGCTGCTTCTGGAGCTGGAAGGTAACAGAATGTCGCGTGAGGAGATACAGGAGCGAGCCATCTCTTTTTGTGGAGTGAAGTTTAATAATACAGATATTACCAGAAGACTTCAGATTTTTAAGAGTACAGGAATGGTTAATATGAATCGCCAGAAAAAATACAGTCTTACACAAAAAGGGAGAGTGTTTTTGAGCAGACTGGAATTAGATGTTGAAAGTCAGACTGTTTCTGAAAAACAAAATAAAGCAGATCAGAATGCAATAGAAAAAGAAAAACTATTTATTATAGAGAAACAGAATGAATATAACATTATAAAAAATCTGTACAAGACCGTGGTTTATTATTTTGCTAATAGAAAAAGTAATAGAAGTGTGGACTTTGATGCAGAAATCAAATCAAATATACCGGAAATTCAAAGTGTAAAAGCCGATGTATTGATATATTCTGTCAGGGAAAATAAAAAAATTCCGGAATTTATAATAGAAGTTGTTACGAAAGAAACAAGAAATAAAGACTTTTTAGAGAAATTGTTTGCTTATCAGAGAATGGGGGTTAAAGAATGTTGGATGGTAGATTACGTGTCTGAAAACGTAGTAATTTATGATTGGAAAAACGGGATTTTTAATATAGAAAATATAAATCAGAAAATCAGAAGTAAAAACTTCCCAGATCTGAATATTAATTTTACATCTTTACAGGAAAAATAATCAGACACCATTAAAAATTTTTAAGTGATTTATTACAACCGCAATTTACGAAGATTTTACAAAGCCGCGATTTTACATTTAACTTTCTTTTTTTATACTAAGTCCTGTCAGTAAGGCAAACGAAAACAGGAAAACAAAATAATAAAGTATAATAAAAGAGGAGAAAAAATCATGAAAAAAAGAATCGCATCTATTTTAACAGCAGCAGTAATCGGAGCAACAGCAATCACAACAGTCGTAAGCGCAGCAAGCGGAGAAATCTCCGTTGTTTCCCGTGAAGATGGATCCGGAACAAGAGGTGCATTTGTAGAGCTTTTCGGAATTGAAGAAAAAATCGACGGTGAAAAAGTAGATATGACAACAGAGGAAGCAAGCGTAACAAACAGCACATCTGTTATGATGACAACTGTTGCAGGAGATGAAAATGCAATTGGATATATTTCTCTTGGTTCTTTAAATGATACAGTAAAGGCTCTGAAAATCGACGGAGTTGAGGCAAGCGTGGAAAATGTTGCAGATGACAGCTATAAAGTATCCCGTCCGTTCAATATCATTACAGGCGAGGAAGTAAGTGCAGAAGCACAGGATTTCATCAACTTCATTCTCAGCGCAGACGGACAGCAGATTGTGGAAGACAACGGATACATTAAAGTGGACAATGAAGCGCCGGCATACGAGAGCACAAATCCGTCCGGAAAAGTGGTTCTTTCAGGCTCCTCATCTGTAACACCGGTTATGGAAAAATTAAGCGAGGCTTATCAGGAAGTTAATAAAGACATGACAATTGAAGTTCAGCAGAGCGATTCCACAACTGGTATTACATCTGCAAAAGACGGAATCTGCGACATTGGTATGGCATCCCGTGATCTTAAAGACGAGGAAAAAGAAGGTCTTACAGCTACAGTTATCGCAAAAGATGGTATCGCAGTAATTGTAAATAATACAAACGAAATGGAAGACATGACAAGCGAGCAGGTTAAATCCATCTTCACAGGCGAGACAACAGAGTGGGAAGAACTTTCCAAATAATCGAAACTACAGTGAAGAAGACCGAGCGGCTCTTAAGAGCCGCTCAAACCTTGTAAGAATCCTGTGCCGGGGCTCTATGGCAGAGCCCTGAATTATATTGGTAATGAAAGGTGTGCATATATGAATCACTTAAATGAAAAGAGCACAAAAAATTCCGGCTTAAAGAAAGGGAGTCTGAAAGAAGGCGGTATGAAGCTGATCTTTATGACTGCAGCGTGTGCTTCTGTACTGGCCGTATTTTTAATCTGTATCTTCCTTTTTGCAAGCGGTGTGCCTGCAATCGGTAAAATCGGTCCTGTAGAATTTTTATTTGGAAAATTATGGAAACCTTCCAACGGAAAATTCGGAATTCTTCCAATGATCGTAGCAAGTATTTATGTGACAGGCGGAGCTATCCTGATGGGCGTACCAATTGCTCTTTTTACTTCAGTATTCATGGCGCGCTACTGTCCGAAAAAAATTTATAGTCCTTTAAAATCAGGAATTGAACTGATGGCGGGAGTTCCGTCTATTGTATATGGTTTCTTTGGATTGATTGTAATTGTACCATTTATTCGGGATACTTTTGGAGGAAGAGGAACAAGTATGCTGGCGGCATCTGTTCTTTTGGGAATTATGATACTTCCTACTATTATCGGGGTGACGGAATCTGCAATTCGAAGCGTGCCGGAGAGCTATTATGAAGGTTCGCTTGCATTGGGAGCAACAAAGGAAAGAAGTATTTTCCGTGTAATGCTTCCGGCTGCCAAATCCGGGATTCTGGCAGGTGTTGTACTGGGAATTGGCCGCGCGATCGGTGAAACAATGGCAGTTGTTATGGTAGCCGGAGGTCAGCCGAGAATGCCTAAGGGAATCCTTAAGGGAGTCCGTACCATGACTGCAAATATCGTGACGGAAATGGGATATGCATCCGGTCTTCACAGAGAAGCTCTGATTGCAACGGCAGTGGTACTTTTTGTCTTTATTCTGATTATAAACTTAAGTATTTCCATGCTGAACAGGAGGGCGGAAAATGCAAATTGATACAACTACAACTGTAGATATTTCAGAAAAGAAGAAGCAGAACAGTTCTTCATTTGTAAGTAAGATAAATGCATATCTGACTCACCCGGGTTCAGGAATTCTGGCACTTATTACAATGCTGGCAGCGATTCTTACTTTCGCGATACTGGCATTTCTGGTAGGATATATTCTTGTGAAAGGTATTCCATATTTGACGGCTGATTTATTTGCTATGGAATACAATTCGGAGAATGTATCGCTGGTTCCGTCTCTGATCAACACCTTTATTATGACAGCAGTTTCCCTTGTGATTGCAGCTCCGCTGGGGATTTTTGCAGCAATTTATCTTGTGGAATATGCAAAAAAAGGAAGCCGTTTTGTAGGGCTTATTCGTATTACTGCTGAGACACTTTCGGGTATTCCATCTATTGTATACGGACTTTTTGGTATGTTGTTTTTCGTGACAACAATGAAGTGGGGACTTTCACTTCTGTCAGGCGCATTTACCATGGTAATTATGATTCTTCCACTGATCATGCGTACTGCAGAGGAGGCTCTGAAATCAGTACCGGATTCCTACAGAGAGGCAAGCTTTGGACTTGGAGCAGGGAAGCTTCGTACGATTTTTACTATAGTTCTTCCATCTGCAGTACCGGGAATTCTGGCTGGTGTGATTCTTGCTATCGGTCGTGTGGTAGGAGAGACTGCAGCGCTGATTTATACGGCAGGTACGGTTGCCCAGGTGCCTGACAGTCTTATGGGGTCAGGCAGAACGTTGGCACTTCATATGTACGTGCTTTCCAGTGAAGCGCTTCATATGAATCAGGCTTCTGCGACAGCAGTTGTGATTTTACTGTTTGTTTTATTCATTAATTTCCTCTCCGGAAAAATTGCAAAAAGAATTGCGAAAGGATAATAATTATGACTTCAAATACAAAAATCCTTGTGGAAAATATGAATCTTCATTATGGGAAATTCCACGCATTAAAAGACATTAATATGATGATTCCGGAAAAGGAAATCACTGCCTTTATCGGGCCGAGCGGATGTGGAAAATCGACTCTTCTTAAGTCTTTAAACAGGATGAATGATCTTGTGGAGGGATGTGTGATAACCGGAAAAGTAGAGCTTGACGGCGAAGATATTTATGGAAATATGGATGTCAATCTTCTCAGAAAAAGAGTGGGAATGGTGTTCCAGAAGCCTAATCCTTTTCCGATGAGCATTTACGACAATATTGCTTACGGTCCTCGTACGCACGGAATCCGTTCCAAGGCAAAGCTTGATGAGATTGTAGAGAAATCTCTCCGTGATGCTGCTATTTGGGATGAAGTAAAGGACAGATTAAAGAAAAGTGCACTTGGAATGTCCGGCGGTCAGCAGCAGCGTCTCTGTATTGCCAGAGCTCTTGCCGTACAGCCGGAGGTTCTTCTTATGGATGAGCCTACATCTGCCCTGGATCCCATTTCCACGTTGAAGATCGAGGATCTTGCACTGGAATTAAAGAAAAATTATACAATTGTCATGGTAACTCATAATATGCAGCAGGCAACTCGTATTTCTGATAAAACAGCGTTTTTCCTTCTTGGAGAAGTCGTGGAATTTGACGATACAGACAAGTTATTCTCCATGCCTCACGACAAGAGGACGGAGGATTATATAACAGGAAGGTTTGGGTGATAGTATGGCAAGATATTTTGAAAGACAGCTTGAAACGCTTCATGTAGAGCTGATTACCATGGGAAGTCTGTGTGAAAAAGCAATTTCTTTTTCTGCAAAAGCGATTCTGGGACAGGCGCAGGAGTTTGCGGAGATTGTGTTTGAAACTGACAGAGAAATTGATGCAAAAGAGCGGGAAATTGAAAATCTGTGTATGCGTCTTCTTCTTCATCAGCACCCGGTTGCAGGAGATTTAAGAGAGGTTTCGGCAGCAATGAAGATGGTATCCGATATGGAAAGAATCGGAGATCAGGCATCGGATATTGCGGATCTGGCGCAATATATTGATAAGCAGTCAGCTTCTGTTGTTATGAATATCGGAGGTATGGCTGATAATGCGGTAAAAATGGTGACAGAAAGTGTGGATGCTTTTGTAAAAAGCGATCTGGAGCTTAGCAGAAAGGTCATTGACAGTGACGATCTGGTAGACGCGGCATTTAATGAGATTAAAGAGAAAATAGCAGAGCTGGTGCAGGGGGGGAATCTTGATGTGAAAACAGGACTTGACCTTCTTATGGCTGCTAAATATCTGGAAAGAATCGGGGATCATGCCGTAAATATTGCCGAATGGGTAGAATACTCTATAACCGGAGAGCATAGAAATAACGAGCATCAGGGGCGTTTGGACGCCAGAGAAAGCTGAGAAAACAGGGCGGAGGATGAGAACTTGACCAAAAAAATTTTTAAATCAATGATGCTGGTATTAAGTATCACACTGGTGGTTGGACTGGCTTTTATCCTGGGAATTCTTTATCGTCATTTTGGCAAACAGATACAGGTAGAGCTGGATAAAGAAGCTGTTTATCTAAGCTATGGCGTGGAGGAAAAAGGGATTTCTTACCTGAAAAATCTGACAGAAAAAGATTCCAGAATCACCTATATTGCTGCAGACGGAACAGTACTGTTTGATAATGAAACAGATGCACAGTCTATGGAAAACCATGGGGAAAGAGACGAAATTCAAAAGGCGCTGAAGTATGGGGAAGGCAACTCTGTCAGAATGTCAGATACTCTTGGGGAAAAAACTATTTATCATGCTCTCCGTCTAAAAGATGGTTCTGTTCTGAGAGTCTCCAGCACACAGTATTCTGCATTGGCTCTTGTGGGGGAACTTGTACTTCCTATGTGCTGGATTCTGGTTTTGATGCTGATTTTATCAGGAATTTTTGCGTCACGGTTGTCGAGAAAAATTGTAGAACCGGTAAATACGCTTAATCTGGATGATCCGGAAAGTAATCAGATTTATGAAGAAGTAGAACCTCTTTTAAGTAGAATCTACAGACAGAATCGGCAGATTCAGAGCCAGCTTGAGGCTGCGAAGCAGCAGCAGGAGGAGTTTGCTCTTATTACAGAAAACATGCAGGAAGGTCTGATCGTAATAGATAAGTACACGATGATTCTTTCGGCAAATACCAGTGCATGGAAGCTTTTCCATGTTACAAAAGAAGAATTCGGACAGAGTGTGTACAATCTGAACAGAAGTGAAGAATTCCGAAAAGTAATAGAAAGCGTGCTGGAAGGCGGTCATGAAGAAACAATACTGAAAATGGACAGTCGTGATATTCAGGTCATTGCGAATCCGGTTATCAGAGAAAATAAGGTAGAGGGTGCGGTAATTCTTCTTATGAATGTGACGGAGAAAGTTGAGCGCGAAAATTTGAGAAGAGAGTTTTCGGCTAATGTATCGCATGAACTAAAGACTCCTTTGACTTCAATTTCCGGTATTGCGGAAATTATTCAGGACGGTTATGTGCAGCCGGATGATGTGAAGCATTTTGCAGGAAGGATATATAAGGAGTCACAGCATTTGATTCAGCTGGTTGAAGATGTTATTCGTATTTCCCAGCTTGACGAAGCACAGGTTCCGTATGAGTGGGAAAACGTGGATCTTTATCAGATGTCAAAAGACATTTTTGCAAGTCTTGGAGACTGGGCAAAAGAACAGAATGTACATCTTTATATTGGCGGTGAACGTACCATTTGCCATACTGTTCGTCCGATTCTTGAGGAAGCAGTTTATAATCTTTGTGAAAATGCGGTTAAATACAACAAAAATGACGGAAGTGTCAGCATTTTGATTAACGAGGATCAAGAAAAGATTCAGATTACCGTGAAGGATACAGGAGTAGGAATTCCGGCAGAAGACCAGAGCCGTGTATTTGAAAGATTTTATCGTGTAGATAAGAGCCATTCCAAAGAAGTATCCGGAACCGGTCTGGGGCTTTCAATCGTAAAACATGCAGTAACTTTCCTGAAGGGAAGTATTACCCTGCAAAGCAGGGAGGGAATCGGAACAGAGATTACCATTGAGCTTCCGAAAGAAATAAAAGAATAGCAGTTGCGCTGAGATAACAGACAGGAAAAATAAAAAAGCACGGAACCTTTCGAAGAGAATTTTCAGAGGTTCTGTGCTTTTGTCTTACTTTGTGAAGAACAGGAAATCTGCGCATGGACGCTGGTAATTTCCAATGAGGTTATTCATGACTCTGCCGTTGTAGTAGAGAGTGGAAGAGCCGCCGCCATCCAGATTATAGGCGTATTTACAGTTGTAGGATTGAAAAATATTTACCATATCCCAGTGATTCAGTCCTGTGTATTCTCCGGTATCTGTAACCAGAAGGACATAATCATTGGGTTTTACCATACCTATAGCAGTACGCGGATAGTATTTCTGGGTTTCGGCCCAAGGAGGCTGTGCTGCACCGTCCTTGATGAGAATCGGGCCGAAGTTATAGGTATCTTTTACTCCTGCCTTTAAAAGATCTCTGCCGGAAAGTCCCTGAGGAGGTGTGTAAATGGTTCCGTCTTTTTTTACAGCCATAACACTGTAGCTTGTTGCGTAATCGCCATAGATTTTTCCATTTTTAATACACATGCCAAGGGGGGAAGGTTTTCCGGTCCCATAGTCGAAAGCGCTTCCGTTAACACCTATGATTCCTTTATTTGCCGAGACTGCGCTGGAGGTTGTCTGCCGCGTTCCCCCATAGGTTCCGTTGGAGAGGGCGGACTTTAGCTGAGAGGGCTTTGAGGTTTTAATATGCGCGACCCAGTAGGAAATTCCGTGAAGCTTCTTTCTCTGAAGATCGATATTCAGGGTTGCGCTGGTGTAGGTATACTTATCCTTGCTTTCTGTTGTAACGGTACGAATAGTACGTCTTCCGTTTTTGTCTACATAATATTTCCCGATATTTTTGTTCCTTGCCATAACACCGGTCTTTTTATCGAAATAATAATAGTATTTTCCGATCTTCTGCCATCCGGTAGCCATAGTGGAATTGGAGAGAAAATAAAACTTTTTATTTCCTTCTGTTTTCCATTTATTTGCGATAGCAACTCCCTGGTTATCGAAATAATATTTATATTTAGTTCCTGTTGCCCAGCGGTTTCGGAACATGGCTCCGTTTTTGCGGTTATAGTAATATTTGTTTCCAGAGCGCTTCATCCAGCCTGTAAACTGCCTTCCGTCTGCCAGACTGTAGTAATAATAGCCCTTATATTTAATAGAGCCACGGAGAAGTCTGCCCTTGGAATTATAAAAATAATAATTATTCCCAATTTTCTGCCAGCCTGTTTTCTTCGAAGTAATACTGACCTTTGCGTTTTCTTTTGATACATAGGAAGCCGCCTGGACAGAAGCTGTGCATGATACGCACAGAAGCAAAACCAGAAACAGCATCCCAAGCTGCCTGCGAATCTTTTTCATTGTATCCTCTCCAATATTTAAAATGATATCATGATTATATCATAGAATGATGAAAAACTGTATTGGGAATTTTATCCAAAAAAAAACCGACACTTAAAGTGCCGGTTTTTTGCCGAAATCAATAATTATACGCCCCTTCATAGGTACTGCAGCGGTTACCGTTAATAATCTGCTTTATGATAAAATCTTCCGTTAATATAGTCTGTTTTGATAATATTTACGAAAGCTTGAGGATCTACCTCATGAACCTTCTTGACCAGATCCTTGGCCTCCTCGCGAGAGACAACGGAATAGAGAAGACTTAATTCCTCGTTGGAGTAGCAGCCGTGTCCCTCAAACTGTGTAGCGCTGTGATTTGTAAGCTGTGAAATCTCTTCATATACCTTCTGCGGTTTCTTTGTGACAATAAAAAGCGTGTGCTTTTTATATTTCTGGTGAAGCATCTGAACTACCTGAGTGGAAGTAAACTGGAAGATAATGGAGTAAAGAGCCTTATCCCAGCCGAAGAACACACCGGCGATAACGAGGATAATTGCATTGACTCCAAGAATATAGTTCCAGATATCCTTTCCGTTTTTCTCGGAAAAATAAATGGCAAGGAAATCAAGACCTCCGCTGCAGGTATTTCCGATCAGACACAGGCTGATACACAGACCGTTTATTAAACCGCCGAAGATACAGGTAAGAAGCGTATCGTAGGTGATTGGCTGTGCGGGAATCAGGTCGGTAAGGAAACTGGAAAGGAAAATCATACAGCATGAGCTAATTGTGAATTTCTTTCCGATAAACTTAAAGCCGATGATAACCGGAAACGCATTCAGCGCCAGATTGACCAGAGAGTAAGGCAGGACAATCCCCAAATACTTTTCGCAAAGATTAATAAGAAGAAGCGAAAGTCCGGTAAGTCCGCCGGGAAAAAGTCCGCCTGCACGGACAAAGGTTTTGATGTTAACAGCAAAAATAACAGCAGCGACACAGGCACAGCCGTAACGTTTGATTTCGTGTTTTAAATTCATTTGTTCCATAAAAGCCCCCACAATTACAGATATTGAATTATTTTGCTTCCCAGCGTCCGGATGCACCGCATGGAAGAACAAGCCCGTTAGAGGATACCGGAAGGCCGATTTCCTGAGAGTCGACATGACCGTCACACTTCTTAAGCTCTGTGGAGAGCATGTAAGTCAAAACAGCAGGAGCAAGCCCTGTGGTATAGGAATTAATCAGGAAAAACAGCGGCTTATCGCTTAAAAGCTGCGCGCATAATTTCACGAGATCATGGATACAGTCCTCAATCTTCCAGATTTCGCCTTTCGGACCTCTGCCGTAGGAAGGAGGGTCCATGATAATGGCGTCATAGTGATTGCCGCGGCGAATCTCACGCTCTACGAATTTCACGCAGTCATCTACAAGCCAGCGGATTGGCGCGTCAGAAAGACCGGAAGCTGCGGCGTTTTCTTTTGCCCAGGTCACCATACCCTTGGAAGCGTCTACATGAGTTACACTGGCTCCTGCGGCAGCCGCTGCAAGAGTGGCACCTCCCGTGTAGGCGAAAAGATTCAGCACTTTGACCGGTCTTCCTGCATTCTTGATTTTATTTCCGAACCAGTCCCAGTTTACTGCCTGTTCCGGAAAAAGCCCGGTGTGTTTGAAACTGAAAGGTTTCAGGTGGAAAGTGAGATTTTTGTAATGGAGATCCCACTGTTCGGGAAGATCAAAAAACTCCCATTCCCCGCCGCCTTTTTTGCTTCTGTGATAATGACCGTTCATTTTTTTCCAGCCTTTTTCTGTCTTCGGAGTGTTCCAGATAACCTGAGGGTCCGGGCGGACCAGAATATAATCGCCCCAGCGTTCAAGTTTTTCTCCGCATGAAGTATCAATGACTTCATATTCTTTCCATCCATCTGCAATCCACATAATGTATATTTACCTCTTTCTGATTTTTATCAAACCCGGGCTATTTTATCCATAACCAGACGGTAAATCCGTTTATAGGTTGCCATGGAATAGTGAAGCCCGTCGTCTGTTTCGTTGTCGTAAACGTCGTTTTTGGTACTGTAACCGTATTTAGCCAGCCGGGTATGGGTGTCCAGATAAGTAAACCTGCTGTTGAGAGCGTTCTGCAGAGCAAGGTTGAAATACCGTACGTCCTCCTCTCTTCTCAGGGCTGCATGACCTTTAAGCATACAGGAGTTCAGAGGATTGACGGACATATAAAAAAGCCGGCAGTTTTTGGAAGCGAGCGTTCTTCCAATCCTGTTGAAATAAGAGCCGTAAAGCTTTGCCAGAGCATCGCAGTCCGGACCTCTGCCGTTTACGTAGCGAAGGTCGTTGACACCCAGATTAAAAACAATCGCGATAGGTTTTCGCTTGGAAGCAGGACCTTCAGCCTGAATCTTATTCTTTAAAAGTGCATAGCCTTCTTCCTGAAACCAGCGTATCCCCTGGCCGCTTTTGCAGACAAAATCCAGATAATCCATAAAATCCCCGCCGCACTGCCGACGGAAGGTGTCTCTCATTTTATAAGTTCTGGAATCGCCTACAAAGATTACCTTTGAATATTTGCGGCGGTTCACTCCGGGAAGCTCCCATGGTTCAGGGTCTGTCTCATTTGCCCTGTTAAAAAAGACAGGATAAAGCTTCATATCTTTTTTTATGCTGATTATCTGTCCTGCATAATATTTGGGATTATTTCGCTGCCCTTTTCTGGTTGACCAGCCAAGAAAGGTATAGCCTTCCGGATTTTTCATACCAGGAAGTTTTTTTTGACCGGATCTGATCGTATATTTGCGAAGAATACTGCCGCTTTTCCGGTAAAGGGTAAGATGAACCGCCTGTCCTTTTGCAGAAGCGGAGGATGAGGCATGAACGGCATTTACGCTACATAATGCTGTAAAAATCAGAAGCCACAGTACAAGCAGTCTCTTAATTTTTTTCATAAATAGAAACAGTCCTTTCTTAAAAATGATGATTATCCGTAGAAAGTGTAAAGTCCGGATAATCAAGTATTATGTTATATACGTATCATATCTAAATCTATAATACGGTTTGTTTGCGATAATGTCAATGATTATATAGTGAAAATGCCAGTCAGAGGGTTTTTTGAAGACAGGACTTTGTATGTGTCGCTGAATACATGGAAAGGGCTTGACAATTAGTGCTTTAGTGTACTAAAATGTGTTAGGCATTGATAGAATAATAACGAAGAAACTCGTTAAAAAATCGAGGAGGACTTTATGAAGAAATACAGTGAGATGAGCAGAGAAGAGCTTCAGGCTCTGAAAGAGCAGTTAGATCAGCAGTATGCGGAAATCAAAGCACAGGGACTTGCCCTTGATATGTCTCGTGGTAAACCAAGCGCAGAGCAGCTTAACCTTTCTATGGATATGATGAATGTGCTTGCCAATGGCGCAGAGCTGAAGTGCGAAACAGGTGTGGACTGCCGTAATTATGGCGTCATCGACGGTATTCCCGAAGCAAAGAGACTTCTCGGTGAGATGTCAGAGGTTGATCCTGAACACATTATTATTTACGGAAACTCCAGTCTGAATGTTATGTTTGACAGTATTGCCCGTTCCATGACGCACGGCGTAATGGGAAATACGCCATGGTGCAAGCTGGACAAAGTGAAATTTTTATGTCCAGTACCTGGATATGACCGCCATTTTAAAATTACGGAATTTTTCGGCATCGAGATGATCAATGTACCGATGCATGAGGACGGTCCTGATATGGATATGGTAGAAAAGCTGGTAAGTGAAGATCCTGCAATAAAGGGAATCTGGTGTGTTCCGAAGTATTCAAATCCTCAGGGATATACTTACTCAAGAGAGACTGTAGAGCGTTTTGCCCGTTTGAAACCGGCAGCGCCGGACTTCCGTATTTACTGGGACAATGCATACAGTATCCACCATCTTTACAATGACCAGTTAGATTTCCTTGTGGAAATTCTTGGAGAATGTGCAAAAGCAGGAAATCCTGATATGGTATATAAATTTACATCAACATCCAAGGTAAGCTTCCCAGGTTCCGGTATTGCGGCGGTGGCAGCTTCCAAAGCAAATCTTGCAGATTTCAAAACCTATATGCAGATTCAGACAATTGGACATGACAAACTGAATCAGTTGCGTCATGTGAAATTCTTTAAAGACCTGAATGGACTTCATGCACATATGATGAAGCATGCGGACATTATCCGTCCGAAATTTGAGCTGGTACTGGAAACTCTGGACAGAGAACTTTCCGGTCTGGACATTGGCGAGTGGACGAAACCTCACGGCGGATATTTCATTTCCTTTGATTCTATGGAAGGCTGTGCGAAACGTATTGTTTCTCTCGCAGCAGAGGCAGGGGTTGTTATGACAGGTGCAGGTGCAACCTATCCATATGGAAAAGACCCAAAAGACTCAAATATCCGTATTGCGCCAACCTTCCCGACTTTGGATGAGCTTGGAAAAGCTGCAGAGGTATTCGTACTTTGTGTGAAGCTTGCAAGTGTTGAAAAACTTCTCGCAGAATAAGGAACATAATATTTACAGAATCAGAATAAGGCATTAATATAATAGTAACTGGCTGAAAGACTCTTTCGGACAGTTACTATTTTCATGTAGTAACGAATATTTAAGCGGGGAGGAATTATGACAGACGAAAAAACAAAAATGAGTGCCGGGAAAAAAGCAGTAATCGGTCTTATTGCGGCTCTTGTTATTCTTACCGGGGCAGCCTACGGATATGGGGTTTATTATTTTACCAATCATTTTCTGCCCGGTTCTATGGTTAACGGTCTGAACTGCTCTTATATGACGGCTGCCGAAGCAGAAGCGCTTCTGGCGAAGCAGATAGATGCTTATGTTCTGACAGTGGATACGAGAAATAACGGCAGAGAGGGAATCACAGCAGAGCAGGCAGGGCTTACCTATGTACCGAATGGTGGAATCGGGAAATTAATGAAGGCGCAGGATCGTTATAAATGGTTTCTGGCGTTTAATCAGAAACAGGAATATGAAATAACATCATCTGTAAAGCTTGATGAGAAACTTTTAAAGAAAGCGATAGCCGGGCTTAACTGTATGCAGGAAGTAAATATTATTAAGCCGGTGGATGCATACATAGCAGAGAAAGAAGATGGATTTGTGGTTTTTCCGGAACAGGAAGGAACTGCACTTCGAGAGAAAAAAACCGTACAGGTGATCAAAAAAGCGATGGAAACCGTTCAGCTTTCGGTAGATTTGGATAAGGAAGACTGTTACATCAGACCGAAGGTTTACAGAGATGACAAACAGTTGGTGAAGGATTGTAAGCAGATGAATAAGCTTACAAAAGCCATTATAACCTATGACTTCGGGGATCGCTCTGAGGTAGTAGACCGCAGTGTGATCAAAAACTGGCTTATAAGAAATAAAAAAGGAAATTACACTCTGGACAAAAAGCTCGTGGCAGATTATGTTTATAATCTGGGATATAAATACGATACTTTTGGCTGCACCAGAACTTTTCTTACCTATGACGGAAGAGAAAAGATTATTGAAGGCGGAGACTATGGCTGGGCGATTGACCAGCAGGCAGAGACAGAAGCTTTGATAAAAGCTATTAAAGATGGTGTGATTGATGTAAGGGAGCCGGTATATGCCTATAAAGGCTGGAGTAGAAAGACAAATGATATCGGTTATACATATATAGAGATTGACCTTACCAACCAGAGAATGGTATTCTATAAGGACGGAGCGCCGATTGTGGATACACCTGTAGTTACGGGAAATCCCAATGTGGAAGGCAATGAGACACCTACAGGCTGTTTTGCTGTTGATGCGATGATGTCTCCCTATGTGCTCAAAGGAGAGGGATATGCTGCTCCTGTGACATATTGGATGCCGTTTTCCGGAAATGTGGGAGTTCATGATGCGTCCTGGCGAACAGAGTTCGGCGGAAATCTGTATCTGCTGGATGGTTCCCATGGCTGTGTGAATACACCTTATAGTCAGGCAGAAATCATATATCAGAATATAGACATCGGAGCGCCGGTGGTCGTATATAAATAAAGACAGAAATTGAAGGAGATAAAGAAATGAAAATCGTTGTATTAGCAGGCGGAACAAGTACAGAGCGTGAAATTTCCATTGTGTCAGGAACCGGAATCTGTAAAGCACTGCGTCAGAAAGGACATCAGGCAGTGCTTGTAGATATTTTCTGCGGAGATGAAAGGATAGATTGGAAGAATCCGTTTCCACAGGAGTATGATGTGGATGCAGCGTCCGCATATATGAGCAGCTTTAACACAGAGATTGAAAATATGAAAAAGACGAGAAGGAACTTTTTCGGACCGAATGTTCTGACTCTCTGCGAGCAGGCTGATGTTGTTTTTCTGGGACTTCACGGAGCCAATGGAGAAGATGGAAAAGTACAGGCGGCTTTTGACCTGATGGGAATTAAATATACAGGAACAGGCTATTTAAGCAGCGCTCTTGCTATGGATAAGGGAATTACCAAGCAAATGTTCCTTATGCACGACGTTCCTACACCAAAGGGTACTTCCATGAAGAAGGCTCATGCTGTCAGGGATGTGAAAGAATTGGGTATGGAGTTCCCTGTAGTAGTAAAGACCTGCTGCGGCGGTTCCAGCGTAGGCGTATATATTGCAGCAGATCAGGCAGAGTATGAAAAGGCTCTGGAAGACGCCTACAGCTATGAAGACGAGGTTGTAATCGAGGAATATATCAAAGGCAGAGAATTTTCTGTCGCAGTTGTGGACGGCAAGGCATATCCTGTTATCGAAATCGCTCCGTTACAGGGCTTCTATGATTACAAAAATAAATACCAGCCGGGCTCTACAATTGAAACATGTCCTGCAGAGCTTTCTCTGGAACTCACCGAAAAAATGCAGAGATATGCAGAGGCAGGAGCGCGCGCTCTTGGTCTGGAAGGCTACTGCCGTCTTGATTTTATGATGAAGGAAAACGGCGATATGTACTGTCTGGAAGCTAACACACTTCCGGGAATGACGCCGACAAGCCTGATTCCGCAGGAGGCTCAGGTGCTGGGAATTGACTATCCAAGCCTTTGTGAACTGCTGATCGAAGTATCAATGAAAAAATATAAATAAAGGAAAATTATGAAGAATTTAACATTAGAGAATATTACGAGAGTCTGCAACGGAACCTATTATGGTCCTGCAGATAAGATGTATACGGAAGTAAGCGCGATTGTCACGGACAGCCGCTGGATTTCCGAAGGCTGTCTTTTTGTTCCCATTGTAGGAGAAAAAGTAGACGCCCATAAATTTATTCCCCAGGTTATGGAGGGGGGCGCTTTGGCAACTCTTTCTGAGAGAGTTCTGGAAGATGCGGCGTTTCCGTACATTGTGGTGGAATCTTCTCTTCAGGCAGTGAAAGACATTGCGGAATTTTATCTGGAGCAACTTTCCATCCCTGTAGTGGGAATTATCGGAAGTGTGGGAAAAACAAGCACAAAAGAAGCAATTGCTTCTGTTCTGAAGGAGAAATATCGTACTTTAAAGACAGAAGGGAACTTTAACAATGAACTTGGACTTCCGCTGACAGTTTTTCGCCTTAGAGATGAGGACGAGATTGCAGTTCTGGAAATGGGAATCAGTGACTTCGGCGAGATGAGTCGTTTGGCTAAGATTGCAAAGCCGGATACGGCAGTCATTACCAATATCGGAACCTGTCATCTGGAGTATCTGGGAGACAGAGACGGGGTGTTGAAGGCAAAAACAGAGGTGTTCGATTACATGAAAGCAGACGGACATATTGTTTTAAACGGAGACGACGACAAACTTCGCACAGTAAAAGAACCTCAGGGAATCAAACCGGTGTATTTCGGGCTTGATGAAACAAGTGACATTTATGCAGACAATATTGTAAGCCGTGGATTAAAAGGAATGACCTGTACCATACATATGGGAGAAACTGCTCTTGAGGCAGATATTCCGATGCCGGGGCGTCATATGGTGTACAATGCGCTTGCTGCAGCTGCAGTAGGCAGGATTTATGGTCTTACACCGGGGCAGATTAAGGCAGGAATCGAAAGCCTGGAACCGATCAGCGGCCGTTTCCGTATGATTGAGACAGATAATTTCCTGATTGTGGACGACTGCTACAATGCAAATCCCATGTCTATGAAAGCGTCCCTTGATGTTTTAAGAGACGGTGCAGGACGGAGAGTTGCGATTCTCGGAGATATGGGAGAGCTTGGCAAAGATGAGGCTGCCCTTCATGCAGAGGTAGGAGAACACGCAGGAGTCTGCGGAATTGATGTTCTTATTTGTGTGGGAGAGCTTTGCAGTCATATGGCCCAAAAAGCTTCCGAGACAAATCCGGAGCTTAAAGTAATTTATGAAAAAGATCGTGAGAACCTTCTGAAAGCGCTTTCCGGTTATGTGAGAAAAGGCGATACTATTTTGGTAAAAGCATCCCACTTTATGAAGTTTGAGGAAGTTGTAGCCGCTTTGCAGGAGATGTAAGGTTATGAAAGAATTTGGCGAACGATTTTAGTTTCCTGTGAAAGGGGAGAGAGGTATAATGTTCTTAATGATTTAAGTAAGGGAGGACATTATGCTGGAAAAAATCATGAACCTGCACATATTGCTCTACTGCATGGCTGCCCTGGGGGCGTTGGGAGCAATAGGAATGTTAGCCACGCATCTTACTTACAGAAGAATGATAAAAAAGAATACAAACGGATTTATGAGCCTGAAAGAGAAATGGATGAACTTGTGGAAAACGAGAGATAAGCTTTTAAACCGTATGAACCGTCTGGTGTGGTATCCGGCGCTCTTAAGTACAGCGCTTCTGGGAACAGCGGTTTATCTGGTGACAAGACTTAAGCTTGATGGTCTGTCCCTTCGGTATCTTTACCTGGGAGCTGCGATTCCCACAGCTCTGCTGCTTCTTCGTCAGGCTCTTGATTTTTCTTATAAGGAAGAGCTTATTATGAATTCTCTGGTGGATTATGTAGAACAGATGCGTACCTGGGTAGAGGAAATTCCGGCAGAGCATCGGCCCGATGAGGCAATGCAGGAAGAAATGGTGGAACGTATTGCAGAAAGCATCCGTCAGACTGCTGCGGCAGGAAGTCATTTCAGCAAACGCCTGACAGAGGAAGAAGAAGAGATCATGAGAGAAATAATTCGCGAGTTTATGGCATAATTGTCACAATTTACCTTGTGAAATAAGTTTTTATTTGATATACTGAACACAGAAGATTTTTACATTTTTAAAGGAGAGAAAAGCCATGAGTAAAGTAACATTTGATTATTCAAAAGCCGGCTGCTTCGTTTCAGAACAAGAAGTAGAATCTATGAAAGTTCTGGCAGAAGCTGCAAAAGAAACTTTAGTATCCAGATCCGGAGCAGGAAATGATTTCCTCGGATGGATCGATCTCCCTGTAAATTATGATAAAGAAGAGTTTGCGCGTATTAAAGAGGCGGCAAAGAAAATTCAGGAAGATTCAGAAGTATTACTGGTAATCGGTATTGGCGGTTCTTACCTTGGCGCAAGAGCAGCAATCGAGTTTTTAAGACATGGTTTCTATAATAATGTTTCAAAAGAAATCCGTAAAACTCCGGAAATTTATTTCGTGGGAAACAGCATCAGCAGCAGTTATATTAAAGGTCTGATTGATGTAATTGGTGACAGAGATTTCTCTATCAATATGATTTCCAAATCAGGTACAACCACAGAGCCTGCAATTGCTTTCCGTGTATTCAAGGAAATGCTTGAGAAGAAATACGGCAAAGAAGAAGCTTCTAAGAGAATATATGCAACAACTGATAAGGCTCGCGGAGCTCTTAAAAAAGTTGCAGACGAAGAAGGATATGCAGAGTTTGTTGTTCCGGATGACGTAGGTGGACGATTCTCTGTTCTTACCGCAGTTGGTCTTCTTCCAATCGCTGTAAGCGGTGCGGATATTGATAAATTAATGGAAGGTGCGGCTTCCGGACGTGAGCTTGCCCTGAACAGCCCATTTGAGGAAAATGATGCTGTAAAATATGCAGCTCTTCGTAATATCCTTCTTCGTAAGGGCAAAAATGTGGAAGTGCTTGCAAACTATGAGCCAAGCCTTCACTACATGAACGAGTGGTGGAAACAGCTTTATGGTGAGAGTGAGGGTAAAGATCAGAAAGGTATTTTCCCGGCAGCAGTTGACCTTACCACAGATTTACATTCTATGGGACAGTTCATTCAGGACGGCGCACGTATCATGTTTGAGACCGTTATGAATGTAGAGAAATCCGGAGCAGAAATTGTGATCGGAGAAGAAGCGGTTGATCTTGACGGACTGAATTACCTGGCAGGCAAAACAGTAGACTTTGTAAATAAGAGTGCAATGAACGGAACAATCCTTGCTCACACAGACGGTAATGTACCGAACTTAAGAGTTGATATCCCGCAGCAGGATGAGTTTACACTTGGACAGTTATTCTATTTCTTCGAGTTTGCCTGCGGTGTAAGCGGATACCTTCTCGGAGTAAATCCATTCAACCAGCCGGGTGTTGAAAGCTATAAGAAGAATATGTTCGCGCTTCTTGGCAAACCGGGCTTTGAGAGTGAAAGAGAAGAGCTTCTTAAGAGACTGTAATGAAAATTGTAATACTGGAAGCGGAAAGTTTGGGTGAAGACATGGTCTTCACCCCTTTTCATAAATTTGGAGAAGTGGTTATCTATCCAAGAAGTACGGCTGCGGAGGTTCCACAGCGTACGCAGGATGCGGATGTAATCATTGCGAACAAAGTTCCGATTTGTGAAGAGACGATCAGAGATGCAAAAAATTTAAAGCTTGTGTGTGTGACTGCGACAGGGATTAATAATCTGGACGGAGATTATCTTAAGGAGAGAGGGATTGCGGCGTATAACGTGGCAGGATATTCTACAGACGGGGTAGCGCAGCACACCTTTGCCCTTTTATTTTATGTTCTGGAAAAACTGAATTACTATGATTATTATGTGAAATCCGGTGAATACGCCAGAGGAAGCTGTTTTTCCCATTTCAGTCAGAG
>Bissell_p1__coassemble_390_pt1 | contig 31150 bp, 27 predicted proteins | sample Bissell_p1__metabat2_low_PE_033 | metagenome-assembled genome bin Bissell_p1
CCTTATTATCAATAAGCATTGAATTTACAGCATAAAAAGTCGTCGCATCTCCGCCTGCCAGGATTTGTTTCCCTGCCGCATATTCGCTGGTTTCTTCCGTTACTGCCGGAAACGGAACTGCTTTTCGCAAAAATTCACCTTTAAGCTTCTCGTCATCCTCGCTGGTGGCAAATATGAGCGGAGTCTCACCCTGCGCAAAAGCTTTCAGAGACTCTTCGTATCCCATATCATTTCCTGCGGATAAATCAAATAATTCCTTCAGACACTGCAAAGCAACCTGCATCTGCGGCTGTGTGTAGTCAATAATCTCTTTATCTGTTCCCTTACATGCTTCCGCAAGCTCCACATAACGATCTTCTGTTTCGTCCAGAGAATCTGCCAGATTCAAATCCATCTGGCTGCAAAGATAATTCATCACCCACTGCCATACCGGACTTTTTGAATCCTTTTCCGGAAAAATCAGAGGGGTCATTCCCTGTTCACGAAACTGTTTACATATTTCTATGAACTCATCCCAGGTATTTGGAATTTCCACGCCTGCCTTTTCAAATAAATCTTCATTGCAAAACATCCGCACAACCGATCTTGAAGCCGGATAACCGGGAATCTCTCTTTTATAAATCTGAAGTTTCTCCCTGATTTCTTCAGGAAGAGTTTCCCCCCAGGAAACAGTCTTGCTATAGGAACTTTTTTTTTCCATATAGGGATAGAGATTAACAATGCTCCCTTTTCTGTACTGTTCTGTTACCCCGGCAAAATCATCAATGCATATATCCGCCTCCCCGGATACAGTCTCTACCAAAATTCCTGTTTTCTCCGTGTATTCCGATAGAAGCTTATCTATCACAGACTTCTCTTTTTTTCCTGCAACATCACAGTTAAAAGTAAGGCGAACTTCTTTTGCCTGTACAGTAACGACTCCTGTCAAAATTCCTCCAAGAATTGTTATTGTCAAAACCGCTGTCAGAATTTTTCTCTTCAAGTTTTTCCCTTTCTTTCCAGCCTGCTGTCTCAGGTATTTCTTTACAATTAACCAAAAGACAAAAGGACAGAACACCGACTACGCCGGCTCCCCAAAAAGAGTCGTTCAGTTTTTGTCAGTATTCTGTCCTTATACTTTATCAGCCTTTAACCGCTCCGATTGTTACACCTTTTACAAAATATTTCTGTACAAACGGATAAATCATAAGAACCGGCACAGATGCTACCACGATAACAGAATATTTCAGAAGCTCTGTCATACCCTGAAGTTTGGAAAGTGCCGAGGCATCCGTCAGCATGGTCGGGTCAATCTGGTTCTGAATAAGGATTTCACGAAGAACCATTGTGATAGGCCATTTGCTTGAATCGTTCAAATAAAGCATAGCGTCAAAATAGTTGTTCCACTTTGCAATTCCGTAATACAGCGCCAGAACCGCGATAATCGGTTTACTCAGCGGCACGATTACTTTCATCAGATATTTGAATGGAGAACAGCCGTCAAGCTGCGCTGCCTCATACAGTTCATCCGGAATGGAGTTGACCATATAAGTACGTGCAATAATCATATTGTATGTAGACATTGCTGTCGGAATAAGCATTGCCCAACGAGTGTTGATAAGACCAAGTTTGCTGACAATCATGTAGTTTGGTACAAGTCCGCCTGAGAAATACATGGTAAATACAAACAGCGCTGCGATTTTATTTCTTGCTGTAAACTCTTTACGGGAAAGAGGATATGCACAAAGCATAGTCATAACAAGGTTGATGGCTGTACCTACAAACATATAAAACAGGGAGTTTGCAAAACCTGTAAGAATCTTAGGATTCTTAAATACCGCCTGATAGCCTCTCAGTGTTACATCCACCGGCCAGAGAATTACCTTTCCGCTGATAACTGCCTGCGGGTCTGAGAAGGATGCTGCTACTACATAAATCAATGGATACAGTACAATAACAAGGATAATTGACAGTATTGCATATACAGAAACAATAAAAATCTTATCACCTGTACTCTGGTTTTTAAATTTTACGTTCATATATCTACCTCCTACCACAAGCTGTTGTCTGTAACCTTTTTACTGATCTGGTTAACAGAAACCAGAAGAATAAAGCTTACGACAGACTGGAACAGACCGGCCGCTGTTGAGAAGCCGTAATCTGCCTGTGTGATACCGACCTTATATACGAAGGTTGAGATAACCTCGGATACGCTTGCGTTCATCGGGTTCTGTAATAAGAATACTTTATCGAAACCGATATTGATAATATTACCGCAGCTCATGATCAGCATGATTACAAGTGTCGGCATGATACAAGGAATATCTACATGGAGAATTCTCTGAATTCGGCTGGCACCGTCCATTACCGCAGCTTCTTTCAGCTCAGGACTAACACCTGCAAGAGCTGCGATATAAATAATCGCCGAATATCCGGCTGTCTGCCAGACACCACTCCATACATACAAATGCCGGAATGTCTCCGGGCTTCCTGTAAAGTTAATTGGATCAATTCCGATTTTTCCTAATAAGATATTAAAAATACCTGTACGAAGGTCTGTCATAGTGAACAGCATGCCACAAAGTACGACGATGGAAATGAAGTACGGTGCGTATGTAACCATCTGTACAGTTTTCTTAAAGAATTTAGACTGAATCTCATTGATGCAGACTGCAAGAATAACCGGAATCGGGAAACTGATAATCAGGTTATATGCACCAAGAATCAGAGTATTTTTAATAACCTGAACACTGGAAGTCGAGGTAAGGAATCTGGTGAAATGTTTCAGACCAACCCAGTCACTTCCCAGGAATCCACGTCTCGGACTGTAGTCCTCAAACGCCATAAGGATACCGCCCATAGGCACATAGGCAAAGATTAATGCATAAATACATGGCAGGGCAATAATCAGCCAGAACTGCCAGTTAGAGGATTTCATTTTAGTTTTTTTCACTTTGTTTTTTCCCACTTTTTATGCTCCTCCTTTTCATTTTTTAATAAAAGTGGCCGGACCATCCTGGCCCGGCCACCCATGATCTCTTTTGCAGATTTCTTATTTCATCTGTCTGTCGTATGCTGTCTGGTATGTTTCAAGCAGCTCTTGGAGACCTGCACTCTCGAGAGATGTTTTGAAGGATTCCCAATCTTTATCATCTTCGATATTTCTTGCTCCTGTGATAAATGCAGCAGAGTTCTCATCAATCATTTTTTCAACTTCTACAGCGATTGTGGAAACATTTGTTGTCTCCTCGCTTGTCAGTTTCAGACGAGGAAGAACATCAAGGTCTGAGTTTTCTTCTGTCTGTGTATATGGTTCATAATCATTTTTGGAAGATTCATATAATAATTTCTCAAGTCCTTCGCCAGTCTTAATATCAACATCCTGAGGAGTTGCAGCACCTAATCTGTATTCAGCCGGAGCTACACGGATACCAAGATCCTGCCAGTCATGGTTCTGAGTTTCAGCAGTATATGGATTGAGAATCTTGTAATCTGCCGGTTCGCCGTCAAGACCGAATTCACCTTCCGGATTAAGAGCCCAGTCAACGCCTTCTTCCGCACCGTACTGGGACATTAAGTCACCTGTCTCACTGTAGAAGAAATCTGCCCAACGCATTGCTGCTTCAGGACTCTTACATGTATCTGTGATACAGAAGCTTCTGTCAGAAAGAGCTAAATATCTGAAGAATGTTGTAAGTCTTGTGCCATCTGGACCTTCAAGCGGAGAAAGTGTCTCATACTGAGCATACAGTTCCGGATTTGAAGAAGAATCAATACAGTCGGAAATTGTACCTTCCGGGAAGCACAGAACCGGTGCATCTTCCTGGTTGATGATTGCTTTCATCTGCTCTACTGTCTGTGTAAAGTTACCATCGTAAAGAGCTCCAGCCTCATAGAGGGAGTTCGCATATTTCAGGAATTCTCTGTAACGGTCATCTGTAGCAACACATTTTACCTCACCGTCCCATGTCACTGCTGTCTTATCGCGAACACTCAGTGTATAGGAAGAGCTTGGAGGAAGAATGAAAGATCCCATTAACCAGTTCTCAAACTCAGCATACCAGCCTTTTCCAGGTGCAGTACCTACAACTGCGATTCCGTTTGGCTTGTACTCTTTGAATTTCACACACATATCATAAAATTCCTGAGTTGTAGTTGGCTTCTCCAGACCCATCTCTTCCAGATATTTGGTGTTGATCCACATTTTACGTCCATAAGAGCAGTGGTAGCAGTCATTCTCGCTGAACAGGGAGTAAATCTGTCCGTCTGTCTCACGGCTTAAGTCAAGTTTCTCACCGTAACGTGCCATATAATTCGGCATGATATCTTCATTGATGTACTCATCTAACGGAACAATAATCTGTTCTTTTACACCGAATTTCGCAAGGTCAGGTGATACGCCAAGCATCATATCCGGATAGTCACCGGAAGCAAGCATCATATTCAGTTTTTCCTGCCAATCATCACGTCCTGCAGTCACCCATTCAATATGTATGCCAGTCTGCTCCTCAAGATACTTGGTGAAATCGTTTGTTTCAAAGTTTTCTACGTTAGGCATGGTCATTGTGAAACATGTCAGAGTAAGTTCTTCTCCTTCCGGTACAATAGGATAACCTGCTTCTGTGAGTTTCACTTCGTCTTTCTTTTTGGCAAGTGCCGGAACTGCGCTTCCAACTACCATAGTGGACGCAAGTGCAAGTGCCATGATTCTTCTGAATCCTTTGTTCGTCATACCTGTTCCTCCCTTTAGAGTATTTTTATAAGTTACGATTCCGCAAACGTTCCCGGTCATTCTCTAATTGTATATTGTGCCGTGAACGGACCGCTTTAACTTACTTACATTATATATATATATGTATGTATTGTCAATTGTTTCGTCGTGTTTTTTATTGATTCGTTACATGTTCACGAATTATGCACATTTCTTTTGTACTTTATAACCAAAAAAGGGGCTTATCTCCCCTTTTATTGCCGTTTTTTGTTATATTACCAGCTGCATTATTATTGTTTTGTATTGTTTCATCCGGAAGTCACTTTGAAGCCATCTTGTTTTTCAACTGTTCAACCTTTTCCTGACTTAATCCGGAAATCATACAGATCTCAGCAACAGTGTATTTTCCCGCTTCCAGCATACGCTGTGCAGTCTTCAATGCCTGTTGTTCTTCTCCCTGTTCAAATCCTCTTTGAATCAGTCGGTCAGATTCCAGTTCCAATACGTTTCCTCCCATTATATCACCTACTCCTTTCCTTGCCTTTCCTGCATCGGAGAAAATATAATCTGAGATTCGGGTTATCAGCTCTATCAAATCCCGGTATTCTTTCTCTTTTCCCCTGTCCAGTAATGTTTCCTCCAGATGCTGTTCAATGAGATGGTACTCGGACAGCAGGCTGTCCAGTTTCTCTGTGTTTTCTTCTAATTCTTTTTTCTGTTTTTCATAGCGTATTACATAAAACGGAAGCAGAAACAGCAGATTTTTCTGAAATATTACATCTCTGGTATACTGTTCCATCCGAATGATGGGCACATGATATTCCAATATCTTTCCATCCGGCATCACGACTTCCAGTTCCAGTGCAGCCGTGCCGGACTTTCCACGAAGATATAATACGCAAGAATGGGGAAAATATATACGGAACTTTCCATTTTCTCTTTCTACGTATTCCAATGCTGTCGCAAAGTCGTATTCTACCATACGAATCACCATTACAGGATCTCCGGTACTCTGGCACTCAATATGATAGACTTTGTTCCCAACAAAAAGATGGGAGTCTGTAATAATCTCTCCGCCCTTCGTTTCATGCTCATTTCTCTTTTGTATAATGGGGATATCCTCCGGATAAGCCGTTCCAAAAACCTCATTGATCAATGGTATAACAAGCCCCGGCATCTTCTCAAGCATCGTCCGGAAGACATCATCAAAAATAGTATTATTCTTATTCCCCACGAGGAATCTCCTTTCCTGAAGCTATGTATCGTCATCTTCCGTATCTAAGAGATTTCCTCTGAAGTATTCTCTGATTCTGTCGCTTAATCTTTACAGAATTTTTCTCTTTAGTAAGTTCCACACGTCTGCTTCACTCACCTTCTTTACTTGTTTTCTATAATCTGATTTTACCAAAAAGATAAATATAATACCAGAAAAATAGTATGAAAATCTTTTTTTATCTGTATAAAAAATCCCCTGTCCAGTGACAGAGGATTTTGTCATATTTCAGCTTCGGTTCTTTCCGCGGATGTATGGATTTGTCCAGAAGGCAAATACCAGCTCCACAGCCATGAAGCACCAAATAATCGGTTCGCACCAGATAACTGCCTGATAATGGAAAATCGGAATAAAAATCATGGCGAAAATAATCTTTCCCACTAATTCAATCACACTGGAGAGAATCGGAAGAATTTTGCGCCCGATTGCCTGCAATGCGGAACGCGTCTGGTTAATCACCCCCAGAACAAAATAGAACGGCGCTACCACTCGCAGATACATGGAGCCGTTTCCAAGAACTACCGCCTCTTCTGAACCGGAGATAAAGCTCACCATCTGCGGTGCGAAGCTGTAAATCACCACCATAAGAATTCCCGTTACCAGCGCATTATAGCAATACGCATATTTCATCGCTCTGCGGATTCTGTCCGGTTTCCCTGCACCGTAATTCTGAGAAACAAAGGTATTGATAGAACCGTTCATCGCTGAAAACGGCATCAGACAGAACATACAAAGCTTTCTTGCTGCAGTATGTCCGGCAATCACAAGATATCCAAGCCCATTGATTCCTGACTGGAGAACAGCAGTTCCTGCTGAGACAAAACAACTCATAAAACTCATGGAAAGACCCTGAGCAATCATCTCTTTATAAAGAGGTTTATCCGTCTCGAAGTGTTTTTTTTCCGGGACAAGAAGAGGAGTCTTTCTTACAATATAAACCAGACAGAGTACCACGGATACAGCCTGGGCAATAACTGTTGCTGCTGCAGCTCCCCGGATTCCCATCTGAAACTGTGTGATAAAGAGAATATCCAGCACAATATTAATAATAGAAGAAATAATAAGAAAAACCAAAGGCATTACACTGTTTCCGATGGCACGAAGAGCACCGGAACACAAATTGTAGGCTAAAGTTATTGCACTAAACTGAGTGATAAAAGATACATAACTATACGCCTCATGGATAATCTCTCCCGGTGTGTGCATAAGCTCCAAAAACGGGAACAACACAAACCTGGTAACAACTGTTATAATCACTGCAATGGCAATTCCGATTTTAATTGTCGCTGCTACTGATTTTTTTAATAAAGTTTCATTTCCAGATCCAAAGCTTCTCGCTGTCACAATAGAAAGGCCATGCCCCATTCCCATTGCAAATCCCATAAGAAGATCATACACCGGCATGGCAGCTCCCACTGCTGCCAGAGAAGTTTCCCCCAGAATATTTCCTACGATAATCGTATCCATTGTATTATAAAGCTGCTGAAAAATACTGGATAAAAGAACCGGTATCGCAAACCGGACCATAGACGTAAATATCGGGCCGTTCAGCAGATCGACCCGAGTTTTTTTCGTAATAGAATTCATCAATAAAAATCCCCTGTATCATTCTTTTATATGAACCTGAAGCTGATTATATGGAATCTCAATTCCCTGCGCATCAAATTCTTCTTTAATTCTTTGATTCAGTCTCCATTTCGCAGGCCAGTAAGCATCTGTCGCTACCCACACACGAAATCCCATAATCACTGCGCTGGCTCCCAGCTCATCTACAAAAACCACCATTCCTTCGTCGTCCTTCGTATCTTCATCCTCACGAAGAAGCTTCTCCAGAATTTCCTTTGCTTTTCCTATATCTGAATGATAGGAAATCCCCACCTTAACCTCCAGTTTTCGCAAATCTCTGGCAGTCACATTGGTTATAATACTGTTGGAGAGAGTTCCGTTAGGAATTACCACATGCTTATTATCTATAGAAAGAAGAGTGGTATAACACATCTCCACCTTATAAACAGTTCCTTCACATCCAGCCTGTCCCTGGACAATAATGTAATCTCCCACCTGAAACGGCTTAAAGACCAGAAGAATCACACCGCCTGCAATATTGGCAAGGCCGCCCTGCAGAGCAAGACCGATGGTAACACCGGCGGTACCAAGAAGAGCTGCTACTGAAGTCTCTGTTACACCAAAGCTTGTGGCAATATTAAAAATAAGCAAAATATAAAGAATTGCTTTTATAAGAGAGCCCACAAACTGCGTCACACCTTTATCCACAGAGGCCTTTTCCATGGAAGTCTTCACAAATTTTACCAGCCATTTAATCAGCTTTCTTCCCACAAAAAAGGCAAGAATGGCAATTATTACTTTAAATCCAAAACGGGTAAATTCCGGAATATTATCATAAAGATACTGCTGAAGCTGGTTTACTCCTTCTGTTACTTCCTGCACACTCTGCTTCACTCCCTGTTCTACCTGTTCCTGCACCTGTTGTTCCATACGTATCACCTCTGTCAGTAATCTCTCATTCCTTTTATGGTAACAATACAGGGTCGCCAACGCGGCCCTGTATTTTAAACTTGCTGATACACGTTATTGTACCATCGGCTTTTCAGTAGTTATATTTTTGAAAAAAGACAAGCAAAGCCGTAACCTGTATCATAAAAATCACAGGTACTCCGATATAAAATTTCCCTTTTCTCGTTTTATGGTGAAAAAACTTCATTGCTATGTAAGCCCCTACAGAGCCTCCCATAACTGCTGCAAGGAGCAGCGCCTTCTCCGGAATTCTCCAGAGCCCGCGCTGCGCTTTAAATTTGTCAATGCCATATATGGAAAAAGCAAATACGTTAATTCCCACCAGATAATAATAGAAATAATTCATTACCGGTCTCCCGCTGTTCAGTGAATTCCTTTCATGGAAAGACTGATTCGCTTCTTCTTCATATCTACACCGATAACCTTTACATCTACCACATCTCCTACGCTCACTGCTTCCAGCGGATGTTTGATGAATTTCTCACTCATCTCGGAAATATGAACAAGGCCGTCCTGATGTACACCGATATCTACGAAAGCGCCGAAGTCGATGACGTTTCTTACAGTTCCTTTGAGAATCATTCCCTCTTTCAGGTCTTTCATATCAAGGACGTCTGTTCGAAGGATTGGTTTCGGCATCTCATCACGAGGGTCACGGGCAGGTTTTTCCAGTTCTTTTACAATATCCTGAAGCGTAATCTCACCAATTCCCAGTTCCTGCGCCATTTTTTCATATTTGCCTTTCATCTGAAGGGAAATTCCAAGAAGCTTGCCGCCACTGATGTCGGAAATTTTATAACCGAGCTTTTCCAGAAGCTTAGAAGCAGCCTCATAACTTTCCGGATGTACGCTTGTTGCATCCAGTGGATTTTTGCCTCCGGAAATACGCATGAAACCTGCACACTGCTCAAAAGCTTTCGGACCTAATTTGGCAACCTTGAGCAGTTCTCTTCTGCTTTCAAAACGTCCATTTTCTTCGCGGTAAGCCACAATATTTTTTGCAATTGCTTTACTGATACCTGAAATATACTCTAAAAGAGAGGCAGATGCTGTATTTAAGTCAACACCGACTTTATTTACGCAATCCTCCACAACACCGCTTAAGGCCTCTCCCAGTTTCTTCTGATTCATATCATGCTGATACTGACCAACTCCGATTGATTTCGGATCGATTTTTACAAGCTCCGCAAGAGGATCCTGTACACGTCTTGCAATTGACGCAGCACTCCTCTGTCCCACATCAAAGTTCGGAAACTCCTCTGTAGCCAGCTTGCTTGCAGAATAAACAGATGCTCCTGCCTCATTGGTAATTACGTACTGAACCTTTTTCTGAGGAATCTCTTTGAGCATATCTACGATCACCTGTTCAGACTCACGGCAGGCAGTACCGTTACCTACAGAAATCAGGGAAATATCGTATTTGTCGATCATGCTCTCCACGGTATCTTTTGCTGCTCTGATTTTTGCCTCGGTAGTCGGAGCCGTAGGGTAAACAACCGTTGTATCAAGAACTTTTCCCGTACTGTCTACAACTGCAAGCTTACATCCGGTACGGAATGCCGGATCCCATCCCAGTACAACCTTTCCTGCAATCGGAGGCTGCATCAGAAGCTGTTCCAGATTTTTGCCGAATACGTGAATCGCACCGTCTTCTGCCTTTTCTGTAAGGCTGTTACGAATTTCACGCTCAATAGCAGGACCGATAAGACGTTTGTAGCTGTCTTCCACTACTTCTTTCAAAATTTCTGTTGTATTCGGGTTTTCTTTTACGATTATTTTTTTGTTTAAATAGCGAAGGATATCTTCTTCCGGCGCATTAATCTTAACTGTAAGAATTTTTTCTTTTTCCCCACGGTTTAAAGCCAGAACTTTATGTCCCGGTAATTTATCTACAGCCCCTTCAAAATCATAATACATTTCGTAGACAGACTGCTCTTCCGGTTTCTTTGCCACAGAAGCAATGATTCCCTTTTTGGCAGTAAGATTTCGAATATAAATACGATAATCCGCCTCATCGGAAATACGTTCTGCAAGAATATCCTTGGCACCGTTAATAGCGACGCTTACAGACGGCACTTCTTTCTCTTCGGAAACAAAGGCTTTTGCCTCATCTTCAATAGATTTGTCCGTCATCTGGAGCATAATGATATTTGCCAGCGGCTCCAGACCTTTTTCTTTGGCAATGGTCGCTCTGGTACGGCGTTTCGGACGGTAAGGACGGTATAAATCCTCTACCACAACAAGGGTCTGCGCTTCCAGAATCTGTTTTTTCAAATCTTCGGTAAGCTTGCCCTGCTCCTCAATACTTCCCAGAACCTGTGTCTTTTTATCCTCCAGATTTCTTAAATAAGCCAGTCTGTCGAAGAGATTACGGAGCTGTTCGTCATTCAAAGCTCCTGTCGCTTCTTTTCTGTATCGTGAAATAAACGGTATGGTATTGCCTTCATCAATTAATTTAACTGCAGCTTCCACCTGCCATTTTTCTACTTTTAGTTCTTGTGTGATTACCTGAATAATATCCATAAATGAATCTGTCTCCTATAAATTTATGCTTCGGAATTGTAATCGTCCTTCTGCTCTTTTTTCTCGTCGGAAGCCTCTGGCTGATCCGGTTTTTCCGGAAGAGACGGAGCCTCCGGCAGCTCAATCACCTGTGAACCGGTTTCTCCTGTATACATACCGGTACCTGGAATTACAGTGTCCAGCTCCCCTAAAATATCCCTGTAAAACATGGCAGCGCTCATCTGCATATAAGGCATAACCCAGATAAGGGGAATATAAAAAGCCAGCACGGAAAGCAGCATCAGCGGGAAAAAGCTGAGCTGCAGAAGCAGGTATTTTCCGATTCTTCCTTTCATCATACGTGCACTTGTTTTTACCGCCTGCATTCCACCCATTTCCTCATTATCTGAAAGAAGAAAATAAATCATCGCAAATGGAATCCCAATCAGCATACTGAGAATACTTGTCACCATAAAGATAACAGAATACGTTGTCAGCCACTCCATCTGAGCTTCCATGGAAGCCCCCGGTTCAACTGCCAGATTGTAGTAAGTTGCCGGAAAAGTAGCTACCACATCAATTACAGCAAGAACGGTTGACGCTATGATCACTCTGTCCGGATGGCTTTGAAAAAAATAAAACAAATCCCCCAAAACACAGGAGCCTTCCCTTGCCACTTTCAGAAGCATATAGGAATATCCTGCTGTTACAATACTGAATACAAGCGAAAGAATAACCGCAAAAATCTGACTCAGAGCAATAGCCAGCACCGAATCTCCCGGAAAGAGCGCAGCAGTAAGTGTGCTTCCCAGAAAACTTAAAAGTGAACTGACTATAGATGCCATAATCAAAATTCCATAGTTTCCTCTCAAAGCAGCCTTTGCCGCTCTTTTTAAGTCGCCTATACTTCTCATTACTTACTCCTTTTTAATCTGCCAGATTAAACGCATCATGAACTGCATTCATAGCGCGGATGCCATCCTTTTCATTGATAAGAACAGTTACACGGATTTCGGATGTTGAAATCATATTAATATTTACACCTTCATTATAAAGGCTCTCGAACATTTTTGCAGCGACACCCGGATTGCTCATCATACCTGCGCCTACAATAGAAAGCTTCGCAATATTTCTCTCGGAATGAAGCTCCTTATATCCAAGACGTGCCTGATTTGCCTCCAGAACCGCTACAGCCTCATCCAGATCATTTTTATCTACAGTAAAGGAAATATCCTTTGTACCTGCACGACCGATAGACTGCAGAATTACATCTACATTAATATTTTTCTTTGCAAGGGTATCAAATAACTTAAATGCCACACCCGGAGTATCCTTTAATCCAATCACTGCAATTCTTACGGCATCTGTATCAAGCGCAACACCACTGATCAACATTCTTTCCACTGTAACTTCCTCCTTTACAACAGTTCCTTCACTGTCATTTAAACTGGAACGCACAACAAGAGGCACTCCGTATTTTTTCGCCATCTCTACAGAACGATTGTGAAGAACACCCGCTCCCAGAGTTGCAAGATCCAGCATCTCATCGTAAGTAATCTCCTTTAATTTTCGTGCTTTCGGAACCTTACGGGGATCTGCGGTATAAACACCATCTACATCTGTATAGATTTCACATGCGTCTGCGTGAAGAGCCGCTGCAAGAGCAACTGCCGTAGTGTCCGAACCGCCCCTGCCCAGAGTTGTGTAATCATCGTACTTATTAATTCCCTGAAAACCTGTGACAATTACAATTTTTCCACATTCCAGTTCACGTTTGATTCGCTCTGTATCAATCCGTTTCAAACGAGCATTTCCATGAGAACTCGTGGTGTGCATGGAAACCTGAAAAGCATTCAGAGACACTGCCGGAACCCCCAGCTTGTTCATCGCCATCGCCATAAGAGAGACTGACATCTGCTCACCGATGGTAAACAGCATATCCATCTCTCTTTTCGGTGGCTTCTCATTGATGTCCTGCGCCTTGGCAATCAGCTCATCCGTGTATTTGCCCATTGCGGACAAAACAACAACCACTTCATTTCCTTTTTTATATTCCTCGATGCACCTGTTCGCTACATTAAAGATTCTCTCTTTATCTGCTACTGAGGTGCCGCCAAATTTTTTGACAATTAACATTATCTGCCTCCTTTAATCAATTCCGGCATTTTTCGTCTTTTATGTGACGGACAAAGCTTCCGCCCTTCCTTACCTGCCGGATTCAGCAAAAAGGTATTTCATCATATCCCAGCCGTGTTCAACCCTATTTCCGCTCTCTGCTGCTTCTTTTTCATTATAACACCAGTTATGAGAACGGGGTGCCGTACTGTCATAGAGAAGATATGGCACCGGCTCTGCCACATGGGTGCGCACCTTTATCGGAGTAGGGTGATCCGGAAGAATCAGCATTCTATAATCCTCCCCTGCCGCATCAAGTCCTTCTTTTATAAGACGGATAAGACGGTTGTCCAGATATTCGATAGACTGGATTTTTTTTGAAATACTTCCCTGATGTCCCATTTCGTCAGGAGCCTCCACATGTACGTAAGCAAAGTCATATCCTTTCTTTGTCAGAGCCTCCACTGCTGCCTCCGCTTTTCCCTCGTAATTCGTATGAAGCCCTCCATTGGCGCCTTCCACAAGAATACGATCCATCTCTGCGCCCACTGCAATACCCTTCAAAAGATCCACAGCGGAAATCATAACACCTTTTTTATGATAAATATCCTCAAACGACGTAAGGATTGGCTTCGTTCCTGCCCCCCAGAACCAAAAGCTATTGGCAGGATTAAGACCTTTTTTCTTTCTTTCTGTATTAAGAGGGTGTTTTTTCAAAATTTCATAGCTTCGCTTCTGCATATACAAAAGTGCTTCATTCTCAGGGAGATAATCTCCGATCGTCCGGGTCAGAATATCATGAGGAGGCGTAAGATCAAAGCTCTCCCCTCTGTCCCAGATCATGCAGTGACGGTAACTGGTTCCGGTATAAAATCGGAAAGCGGGATTTGACAGTTCCTTACAGACTGCTTCCAGAAGAATGGTTGCCTCTTCTGTACTGATTTCATCAGAACTGTGATCAATCATAATCTGCTCCTCATAAGCACCATCATTTTCAGACAGAGTCACGATATTGCATCTGTACACTACATCTGTTTCTTTCATGTCAGCGCCAATACTCAGAGCTTCCAGAGGGGAGCGTCCTGTATAATATTTCTTCGGGTCATATCCCATTACCGAAAGATTCGCCGTATCGCTTCCCGGCGCCATTCCATCCGGAATCGTTGAGACTGTTCCGATTTCTGAAACCTTCGCGAGCGCATCCATAACAGGTGTCCTGGCTCTGAAAAGAGGTGTTTCTCCCTGAAGCTCATCTAAAGGCCAGTCTGCCATACCGTCTCCCAAAATCACCACGTATTTCATAAAATCTCCTTTCAACGCACCTATGGGCGCGAAACCATGACAGGTTCCCGCCCACAGATAATCTCAGTCTTTCACTCTGATCTCAGACAGAACCAGTCCGTTGAGTCCATCCAGTTTCATTTTAAACTCTCCCTGTGTCATCTCAGAAGTAAGGAAAGCAAATTCACCCGGAAACTGCGCCAGCTTTACAACCTTTACCTTTCCGAAAAGTGCATTGACTTTCTCAGAAGCTACCTCACGCACGCGAACAAAGAAACGGCCTTTCACCTCATCCATACTGAGAAGCTTCGCAGGTTCGCTGCTCCATCTCGTAAAAATAGTTTTGTGAAGATGCTTCGCTTCATCAATGATATCTCCTACGACTGCGCTTGCTGTAGGAAGTTTCCCTGCTCCGCTTCCGTAATACATGGAGTCGCCAAGCATATTTCCGTGAACAAAAACTGCATTAAATACATCGTTCACACTGTAAAGAGGACTCTGTTTACCTACAAGGAAAGGCGCTGTCATTGCATAATAAGCGTTATCATCCACCTTTTTGCTTGTTGCAAGAAGCTTAATGTTCATGCCGAGAGCTTCTGCATATTCCATATCCTCAGGCGTAATCTTTGTGATACCCTCTGTATAAATCTCTTCAAAATCAAAATATTTCCCGTATGCAAGGGAAGACAGAATTGCAATCTTCCGGCAGGCATCGTGTCCTTCCACATCAGCAGTAGGGTCAGCTTCCGCGTATCCCATTGCCTGCGCTTCTTTCAGCACATCGTCAAAATCACTGCCTTCGCTGCTCATCTTATACAGCATGTAGTTCGTCGTTCCGTTCAGGATTCCGGTAACTTCATCAATCTCATCTGCCGTGAGAGATGAGTTCAGCACACGGATAATCGGAATTCCTCCGCCGCAGCTTGCCTCGAATAAAAAGTTGATACTCTTTTCTTTGGCAATGTCCATAAGCTCTCTGCCGTGCTTGGCTACCAGAGCCTTGTTGGAGGTGCAGACGCTTTTGCCCGCAAGAAGCGCTCTCTTTACAAAGGTGTAAGCAGGTTCAATTCCTCCCATAACCTCTACTACGATATCTACTTCCGGGTCATTGACAATCGTCTCATAATCGTGAACCAGCACTTCCTGTACCGGATCCCCCGGAAAATCCCGAAGGTCAAGAACATATTTGATTCTTAACTCCTCCCCGGCTCTCTGGTTAATGCTCTCATGGTTTGTATTGATAACTTCCACCACGCCGCTTCCTACTGTGCCGTAGCCCAAAACTGCTATATTTATCATTCTGTTTACTCCCTGCCTAAAATTTTCAGATAGTGAATCCCTTCGCTGTGTTCAATTACGTCTATAATCGCCTCTGCATCGCCTTCTCCCGGAAGGATATCCACACTCAGCGTCAGAGTTGCCACCCCATTGATGGGAATACTCTGGTGAATGGTGAGGATATTTCCGTGAAATCTTGCGATGGTTTGCAGGACAACGGAAAGCAGTCCCGGTTCATCATCCATTTGAATAATGAAGGTGATGGTTTTCCCCTTCGCTTCTTCGTGGAAAGGAAAAATATCATCCTTATATTTATAAAATGAACTTCTGCTGATTCCGGTCTGCTCTGCCGCCTCCTGTACAGTCATGGCTCTGCCTGAGTCAAGAAGACGCTTCGCTTCCACAACCTTTAAAAGGACCTCCGGAACCGCGCGTTCTGTTACTACAAAGTATTTTCTCTTTTCTGTAAGTTTTTGCATTTCTTTCACCTGTACGCTCTATAAAGACATTTGTTTTCATATTAGGGCTATGCTAACACACATGGCAAAAGTGTGCAAGTATTTTTTATGTAATTGTAATAGTGCCGCGTTAATAGTAACACGGGACTATCATTGCTCTGACAGTCCCGCTTCCTGTTCTTTATTTTGACAAAGCAATCCATTTCAGATATGCGTTGATAAAAATATCAATGCTTCCATCCATAACTGCATCCACATTTCCTGTCTCTTCATTGGTGCGGTGATCTTTAACCATCGTATATGGCTGCATTACATAAGAACGGATCTGATTGCCCCAGCCGATATCTGTAACCTCTCCTCTGATGCCGGAAAGCTTGGCTTCCGCTTCCTGCTGTTTGAGAAGATACAGTTTCGCTTTCAGCATCTGCATCGCCTTATCCTTATTCATGTGCTGAGAACGCTCATTCTGACACTGTACCACAATTCCGGTCGGGAAATGTGTGATACGGATTGCAGATGAGGTTTTGTTGATGTGCTGTCCGCCCGCGCCGCTGCTTCGGTAGGTATCAATACGAATATCTTCGTCGTTGATTTCTACATCCAGGTCTTTCTTGATATCCGGCATAACATCACAGGATACAAAGGAAGTCTGGCGTTTGCCCGCTGCATTAAACGGGGAAATACGCACAAGACGGTGTACGCCCTTTTCGGATTTAAGATAGCCATAGGCATTTTCTCCGTTTACCTGGAAGGTTACGGATTTTACGCCTGCTTCATCGCCATCAAGATAATCAAGAACCTCCATGGAGAAGCCTTTTTTATCTACCCAGCGGCTGTACATACGGTAAAGCATTCCGCACCAGTCACATGCCTCTGTTCCGCCTGCGCCTGCGTTCAGCTTAATGATTGCGTTTTCATTGTCATATTCTCCGGAAAGGAGGGTTTTGATACGGATATTGTCAAAATCAGCCTGGAACTGGTCAAGCATCTCCTGAATTTCAGGAATCAGATCCGGATCATTCTCCTCATATCCCATCTCAATCATGGTTTCCATATCTTCCATCTGTGTCACCAGATTATGATATGTCTCCATGTCATCTTTCATGCTCTTTAATTCTTTCATCTTCATCTGGGAAACTTCTGCGTCATCCCAGAAATCAGGCGCTTCCATTTCGCGCTCTAATTCTTCGACCTTCTGCTCTTTGTTAGCGAGGTCAAAGTGAATCCCTCACTTCCACTAATGGTTCTGTGTAAGTTGCAAGAATGCTCTTGAACTGATCTAATTCAACCACAGCTTCACCTTCTTTCTTATAATTCAATTGCCTTTGTAATTGTCTTTCGGTTGAAATCACACGGCTTATGATAACATATCTTTTAGGAAATTACAAACTTTATATACAGTTTTTCTGTTATCTTAACGTAATCATGTTACTGTTCACAGTCTTTATCGCAACTCAATCACTTCTCCGTTTTTCAGACGGCTTTCCTCGGCAGCAAGTGCGATAATATGGCTTTCCACCGCTTCCTCGGCGCTGCTTCTGCTCTTTCCTTTTCCATCTGCTGCCACAAGAGCGGTAAATTCTTTCATCAGCATGGAGTCGCTTCCGCTGTGACCGGATTCCGAGACAGAAAGCTCTATTTTGTATGTATGACCTGTTACAAAATCCATAACCTCAATGTGGTTTTTTTCCATGTTTCCGCGAATCTGTCCTCTTGTTCCCATAAGATTGATTACACGTTCCATTTCATTAGTAAAAGCGCACATGGTCATATTTGCGGTAACGCCGTTTTCAAATTCCAGATTCACTACCTGATGATCTACCACGTTATTGTCGCAATGATAAACGCATCTTCCATAAGGGCCGTCTTTCAGAGCTTTTAAGATTCCTTCTCTGCTGGTATCCAGTGTAAATGCATTTGCAAACCCCTTTCCATATTTATGCTCCAGATAAAATTTCGGAGCAAAATACGGGCATTCATCTCTGTGAGGACAGCCGTCCATACAGTACCTCGGTGCTCCCTGAGGAGCATTTTCTGCCTTAAAATGCATCAGGCTTCCAAAACTTGAAACTCGTTTACAATGACTTCCAACCAACCAGAGAAGAATGTCCATATCATGGCAGCATTTCTGTAAAATCATAGAAGAACTTTCATCGCTGTTTCTCCAGTTCCCCCTGACAAAACTGTGCGCCTGATGCCAGAATCCCACGCTTTCAATGTGCTGTACAGAGACAAACTCTCCGATTGCGCCTGCATCCAGCAGACGTTTCAATTCGCTGAAAAAAGGAGAATAGCGAAGCACATGACAGATAGAAAACACCTTTCCGCTTTCTCTTGCAATACGAGCCATATCCTCCAGTTCTTCCCTGTCCGAGCTCATAGGTTTTTCACACAAAATATGATACCCCTTCTCTGCCGCCATTTTTACAGGACCATAGTGCATATTGTCCATAGTGCAGATTAAAACACAATCTGCCATCTTCGGCTGTGAAAGAAGCTCTTCCCAGCTCTTAAAGCAGTTCTCTTTCGGAATCCTGTGTTCTTCTCTGAACGCCTCACGTTTCTCTTCATCCGGTTCTGCCACTCCCACAATTTTCAGTTCATTGGGATTATCCAACGCATAGGATGCATAGGCTTTTCTGCCGCGCCTTCCTGCTCCTGCTACAATTGCAGTTACCTGTTTCATAATATAAAGTCCGCCTTTCCCTTCTTATTTATATAGTTTTCTTAATCAGATATTTTATCTCAGCAAAAAATTCTCTGAGCATATTATTGGGAAGGAATGATTTCGTTGAAGCAGCGGAAATGCCGCAGATATTTTTCATTCCCTGACTGCGCGCAATCTGCAGCGCACGAAACATATGGAAATCATTGGTTATGATTCCCACAGATGCGCTCTCCCTCATAAGCTTTCGGCTGTTTGTAATATTCTCCGCAGTTGTCTTTGACTCTGCTTCCAGAATGAGTTTTTCTTTGGGAATCCCCTTCTCAAGAAGATAATCAGCCATTCCTTCTGCCTCCGAAAAAGGTTCGTTGAAGCCCTGACCGCCGGATACCACACAGAGAGTATCCGGATTTCCTTCCATATATTCTGCCGCCTTGTCAAGTCTGTATTTCAAAGACCTGCTCGGTCCGTCTTTATTAACCTGAGCTCCCAGAACAAGAATATAATCAAGCCCGTTTTTCCCTTTCTGACTCATCTGACTGATAATCATTCCTTCCACAACAACAAACAAAAGGATACCTGCTGCCGCCAGAATGAGAATCGCTCTTTGTAAAAGCCCCGGCATTTTCGTCCACAATCCCAGATGTAAAAATACTCCAAGACCTGCAAATCCTCCTCCCATCAGGAACCATACAACAAAAAAACCTGTCCCCGATCCTGCGGAGAGTACGACCATTCCATATAAGAAACAGATAACTGCCAGCAAAATACCGGATATCAGATATATACTGTTCATACTGCCTAAACCTTTCCTGTGTTTCTTTTTTGTCTCTCTGTTTTTCAGAAGCCTTCCCTCCGTCTTGTTTTCCATAATTCCGCCCGCTTCACAGCCGCTTCATCTTCAATCTGCTGGGTAACGCCTTCAATAATCAGTCCCGGCACCTCCACCGGATGCTGGTTCTCGTCTGTTCCAACCATTGTGAAATATGCACGGTTTATCATTGTTCTTGTTCCGTCGCTTGCTTCACGGTAAGTATCTATACGCACCTCCATAGAGGAATGCCCCACATGGGTCAGGCGACCGATCAGGACAATCATATCATTTACTTTTGCTCCTGCTTTAAAATACATATTATCAATGGCAACCGTTACCACATTCATTTCTGAATGGCGTTTTCCCACGATTCCGGCAGTCTCATCAATCCACGCCAGAAGCTGCCCTCCAAACAGATATCCCGATGAATTCAAATCCCTTGGCATAATCAGGTGTGACTGCTCTGTAATCGAATCCTCAACTCGTTTCATTTTGCGTTCTGACATCTTTTTATCTCCTTCATTCTCAATATTTGTACTTATTTAATACCTGTCATTTCCCCTCTTAAATTCCTATTAGATTTATAGTAGCAATTTCCATATGTTTTTTCAAGTATGCACCTGCCAAACCTTTGAAACAAAACAAACCTTCCATTTGGAGCGCTCCCGTCCAAATGAAAGGTTCGTTTTTATCAGGAGAAGAAACTCTCTGCAACGCTTACATCTGCAATATAGCCTACTGTTCCCGTCATATAGATAGTTCCGTCCTCCTCTATATCAATCTGAATCATTCCTCCCGGCTGATTCACGTTAATCCGTGATTCTACAAGCCCCAGTTTATAGGCTGCAACTGCTGCCGCGCAGCTTCCTGTGCCGGAGGCTTTCGTATAACCGGAGCCTCTCTCCCAGATTTCAATGTCCAGATTTCCGGTGTCAATCTTGCGGCAAATCTGCAGATTCATTCTTTCCGGAAACTCATCTGCGTTTTCCACATAAGGACCGAGATTTTTGACTGCTTCTGCACTTACTCTGTCCATAAAAATAATACAGTGTGGATTTCCTACAGTGAGGCAGGTTGCTTTGTATTCTGTTTCGTTAAAAGTAAACGTCTCATTTACTACCTCGCGAAGCTCTCCTGTCACCGGAATTTCTCTGGAAAGGAAAGATGCCTTCCCCATGTTTACACGAAATTCCGTCGCACGGCTGTTGAGACATTCTACATGAATCGTTCCTGCCAGAGTCTCAATATCGAATTTTTTCTCTTTTACATATAAATTGTCCATCAGATATTTAGCAAAAATACGTACGCCGTTTCCGCTGATTGCAGCTTCACTTCCATCTGCATTAAAAATATGCACACCCATTTTCCCATTAATATCTACGGGTCCGTAAAGAACGCCGTCCGCACCCAAACCAAACCCTCTCTGACAGAGAAGAGCAACCTTTTTTCCCTGAAGCTGTACACGGTTTCTGTTCGGGTCTAAAATAAGATAATCATTTCCAAGTCCCTGATATTTCGTCATTATAATATTGTTATTCATGGTCGGCTTCCTTCCTTTTATTTTCAAACGTCCTCCGACGTATCTTTTGATTGTTTAATATTATTATATCCCATATTTTTTACTATGTATATAGAATAAATTGCATTATATATTGCAAAAAATGCTCTTTATGAGTATTATAAAAGGAAAAGGAGGAAAACCGATGATTCAGACAGAACAACTGGAGCAGATGGAAAAAACAGGGTATCTTGATCGGGAGTTTCGGCTTTTTCATATTAAGGATCAAACGAAAAAAGACTTTTCCTTTCATTACCATGATTTTCACAAGGTTGTAATCTTTCTTTCCGGAAATGTCACTTACCATATCGAAGGAAAAGCTTACCATCTTAAACCGTGGGACATTCTTCTTGTAAACAGACATGCAATCCACAAACCTGAAATTGACGCGTCTGTACCCTACGAGCGTTTCATCCTCTGGATTCAGAATGATATTTCAGAAAATGACCTGACGAAATGTTTCCAGAAAGCCAGCGACCGCAGCTACAATCTGATTCGACTTCACAGCGACCTTCAGGAAAAACTGAAGGATATTCTTTTTGAACTGGAAGTTTCTCTGAAATCCGATTCTTATGGAAGCGAAATTCTAAGCCGTGCGCTTTTTTCCCAGTTTATGGTTTATCTGAACCGTATTTTTTTGGAAAAGCAGTACATTTTTGATAAAAAATCCTATTCCTGCGATTCCCAGATTGCAGATTTGATTCAATATATCAACCGTCATTTACAGGAAGAACTGACTATAGATATCCTTGCAAAACAGAGTTATCTGAGCAAGTATTATCTTATGCGGAAATTCAAAGAAAATACAGGATACACTCTCCACAACTACATTACCAGCAAACGTCTCCTTCTCGCACGAAGCCTCATCGCAGAGGGAACTCCTGTGATTAAAGCAGCCCGACAATGCGGCTTTAAAGAATACAGCACTTTTGTCCGCGCCTATAAGCGCCAGTTCAGCAAAGTCCCAAGTCAGGAAACCTGTTGATTTCCTTCTTTCGGTATACTATAATATTATCAACTGAAAAGAGCGAAAGATTTTCACAAGGAGGTACACGATATGTTTTCATGGAAAGAATTATATTTTGGAACAGATTTTAAAGAATACACCAGAATCAGAAACATTCTGGAAGATAACCAAATCCCTGCTAAAACTCAGGTAACAAACACAAGAAGCCGAATGTCCGGTGACCTTCCCCTCGGTGGAAATCCTGCAGTTCTTGACTCCGCAGGTCAGAAAAACCTTAACGATGAATACAAGATTCTCGTAAAAAAACAGGATTGGGAAAATGCAAAGTATCTCATTTCCTCAAGAAAATAAATTTAAGAGCCAATACACGGAAGCTATCCGATGCATTGGCTCTTTGTTTAATCGTATGAAATTCTTTATTTCGTTTTCTTCCTGGCTGTCGCGCAGTAAATCACAAAGGCAAGCAACACAAGGGCAACTACCATCCATCCTGCAAGCATCTTCATACCAAGAGGCTGGAATTTGTCATAGTAGCCTTTCAGATAAATAACAATAATAATTGCCGGAATCACATAGGATACATAACCTTTCAGAGAAGATGGGAATTTCAGTCCCTCACCTGCATTGGCTTCTTTCAGGAAATTATCCCAGCCCCAGCCATTCTTTCTTGTACAGAAAAGAAGATAACCGAGACTTCCAAGAGGAAGCAGGTTGTTGGATACAATGAAATCCTCCAGATCCATAATCGTGCTTCCTGCGCCAAGAGGCTGGAAGCCGGAAAGGATATTAAATCCAAGCACACACGGAATACTCAGCACGATCACTGTACCTGCGCAGACAAGAACACTCTTCTTACGTGACCAGCCTTTGCTGTCCATGTTAAACACGATTAGATTCTCAAATACCGCAATAATCGTAGTCAGAGCTGCAAAAGTCAGAAACAGGAAGAACAGGCTGCTCCACCATCTTCCGCCGCTCATCCGCACAAAAATATTCGGCAGCGTAATAAAAATCAGGCTCGGTCCCGCATCCGGCTGAATTCCGAACGCAAAGCAGGCTGGAATGATAATAAATCCCGCTGTCAACGCAACGAACGTATCCAGAATTGTAATACTTACTGCTTCTCCTGTAAGACTTCTGGAACGATCCAGATAGCTTCCGAAGATCAGCATTGCGCCGATACCGATGGACAGGGTGAAAAACGCCTGACTGAGAGCTGCAAACACCACATTTCCGATTCCATTTTCCACCATCTTATTGAAATCAGGCACTAAGTAAAAACGAACACCTTCTGCTGCATTGTCCATAAGAAGGGAATGAATTGCCAGAACTACCATAATGACCATCAACGCAGTCATCATAACTTTGGTAATCTTTTCGATTCCATTCTGCAGTCCGAAGTAGCATACCAGAAAACCAATAATACAGATGACAACCATCCATACGCCCATTGTCGGAGCATCTCCCAACATCTGGTTAAAGGCATTGTTGATTCCTTTTGAATCCAGTCCCGCAAAGTCACCGCGAACACTTTTAAAACAGTAATACAGCATCCAGCCCCCGACTGTAGTGTAGAACATCATCAGCATATAACAGCCGATTGTTCCGATATGCCTCAAAGAATTCCATGCCGTCCCCTTAGGAGCCAACACGTCAAAGCATTTCACAACACTTCGCTTACTTCCCCGTCCTACTGCAAATTCACAGACCATGACGGGGATTCCCATGATAAGCAAAAACAAAAGATAAATCAATATGAAGGCTGCTCCTCCATACTCCCCGCAGATATACGGGAATTTCCAAACATTGCCAATACCTATCGCGCATCCTGCTGACACGAGGATGAACCCAAGGCGTGAACCGAAAGACTCTCTTTTCATGCCTTTACCGCCTTACGTCCACAGCACTGTTTGTATTTCTTTCCGCTTCCGCAAGGACACGGATCGTTTGGATATACTTTAATCTCTTTTCTCTGAATCGGCTTCTTCACAGAGCTGTCGTCCTTATTTGTACCGGTAACCTTGGCTACCTGCTCACGCTCAAGCTTCTGCTCTACGTGTACATGGTAAAGCATACGGAGCGTATCTTCCTGAATTGCGCTGATCATATTGTTAAACATATCAAAAGCGCTCATCTTATATTCTACAACCGGATCTCTCTGGCCATATGCAGCAAGACCGATACCCTGACGGAGAATTTCCATATCGTCAATGTGATCCATCCACTTACTGTCAATACTCTTGAGAAGAACCACTCGTTCAAGTTCACGAAGCTGCTCCGGTTCAGGGAACTCAGCCTCTTTTTCCTCATAAAGCTTCACAGCCTCTTCCTTGATGATATGTTTCATCTCATCTTTTCTCTTGCCTTTCACAGTTTCCACAGTAAGAGGTTCAATCGGAATAATCTGAGTAAGAGTTCCGTTGAACTGCTCAAGATCCCACTCTTCCGCATCTACATCATCAGAGAAGCACATATCCACATAAGTATCTACTGTATCTGTGATCATCTTGTAAACTGTATCACGCATGTTCTCTCCATCCAGAACCTGACGGCGCTCTTTGTAGATAATCTCACGCTGCTCATTATTTACCTGATCATAGTCAAGAAGATTTTTACGGATACCAAAGTTGTTAAACTCAATCTTTTCCTGGGCTTTCTGGATGGCATTGGAAAGCATCTTATGCTCAATCTGCTCGTTCTCAGCTACGCCAAGAGAAGTAAATACCTTCATCAGACGCTCGGAACCAAACAGACGCATCAAATCGTCTTCAAGCGAAATATAGAAACGGGACTCACCCGGGTCTCCCTGACGACCGGAACGTCCGCGGAGCTGATTATCAATACGTCTGGACTCGTGACGCTCTGTACCGATAATCTTAAGACCGCCGGCCTCTCTTGCCACATCGTCAAGTTTGATATCCGTACCACGACCGGCCATGTTAGTCGCAATGGTAACTGCTCCTGCCTGACCTGCCTGTGCCACAATTTCCGCTTCCAGCTCATGGAATTTCGCATTCAGTACGTTATGCGGGATACCTTCACGTTTAAGCATTTTGCTCAGGAGCTCGGAAGTTTCAATTGTAATGGTACCAACCAGTACCGGCTGTTTCTTTGCATGAGCCTCAACAACAGATCTTACAACAGCATTGAATTTCTCTTTCTTTGTCATGTAAACGGCATCTTCATGGTCAACACGGATAACCGGTTTATTCGTCGGAATGGCAACAACGTCCATACCATAGATATCACGGAACTCTTTCTCTTCTGTGATAGCTGTACCTGTCATACCGCCTTTTTTATCGTATTTATTAAAGAAGTTCTGGAATGTGATCGTTGCAAGAGTCTTGCTCTCACGTTTGATTTTTACATGCTCCTTAGCTTCAATTGCCTGATGAAGTCCGTCGGAATAACGACGTCCCGGCATAATACGTCCTGTAAATTCGTCTACAATAAGAATCTCGTCATCTTTTACAACATAATCCTGATCCTTATGCATCAGATTGTGCGCACGAAGCGCAAGAATGATATTGTGCTGAATTTCCAGATTTTCCGGATCTGCAAGGTTCTCAATATTAAAAAATTTCTCTACTTTATGAACACCCTGCTCTGTAAGATTGACAATCTTATCTTTCTCGTTTACAACAAAATCTCCTGTCTCAACAACTTCCTCACCCATGATAGCAGCCATCTTTGTCATTTCATGGCTGGCTTCACCGCGCTCCAGCTGTTTCGCAAGAATATCACATGCCTCATAAAGCTTGGTGGATTTACCACTCTGACCGGAAATAATAAGAGGTGTACGTGCCTCATCAATAAGGATGGAGTCAACCTCGTCGATGATACAGTAATGAAGATCTCTCTGTACAAGCTGCTCTTTGTAAACAACCATGTTGTCACGAAGGTAGTCGAATCCCAGTTCATTGTTTGTTACGTAAGTAATGTCGCATCCGTATGCTGCACGGCGCTCTTCCGGTTTCATATCATTTAAAACACAGCCGACTGTCAGCCCCAGGAATTCATGAACCTGTCCCATCTCGTCTGCATCTCGTTTTGCAAGATAGTCGTTGACAGTTACAACATGAACGCCTTTGCCTTCCAGTGCGTTTAAGTAAGAAGGCAGTGTAGCTACCAGAGTCTTACCTTCACCTGTACGCATCTCTGCAATACGCCCCTGATGAAGGATAATACCGCCGATTAACTGTACTCTGTAGTGTTCCAGTCCCAGTACACGCTTGGCAGCTTCTCTTACAACGGCAAATGCTTCCGGAAGCAGGTCATCCAGTGTTGCCCCCTCTTCCAGACGTTTCTTAAATTCTCTTGTTTTATCTCTCAGTTCCTCATCAGTTAATTTCTGCATTTCAGGACGAAAACTCTCGGTTTTATCAACCAGAGACATGATACGTTTAACTTCACGCTCACTTCTTGTCCCGAAAACCTTTGAAAACATTCCCATGGCTTACTCCCTGTCTATTATATTTGCGGATTTTGTTCCGGTCACCGGCTTATCCACTTTATTAATTGGAATCATTGTGTTTACTTCCCCAGTTTCCGCTATGCCGGTCTGTGGGATTCTGTGTAAACTAAATCTAGTCTATTCTAACACTTTCCGCCACGGAAAACAATAAATTTTTGGTGAATTCGGAATTTACCTTTATCTAACCTTGCGTTTTCATTTGCGGCTATGCTATGATAGGAAAAAATCAGAGTAAAAAGAGGTTGTTTTATTGAAGAAAAAAGAAATGATATTTATTGGCAGTATTCTGGTTCTGGCGATGGTTCTCTGGCTGGGTCTGTCTTTTTTCCGAAAAGGCGATTACGGAACTATCCGCATCACAGTTGACGGCGTAGAATATGGTGTCTACTCTCTTGGTGAAGACTGTACAATCGAGATTAACGATACCAATGTCTGTGAGATTAAAGACGGAAGTGCGCATATGATTCACGCCACCTGCCCGGACAAACTTTGCATAAAGCAAAAAGCCATTGACAAAAACGGCGGATCCATTATCTGTCTTCCCAATAAAGTCATGATAGAAGGAGAAAAAACTGCAGAACTGGATGCAGTGACATAATTATATATGAAATCAAAACTTGCATATCTCGGTCTTTTTTCGGCCGTTGCCATTATTTTTGGCTATGTAGAATCTCTGATTCCGTTTTTTATGGGAATCCCCGGCATTAAGCTGGGGCTTGCCAATCTGGCTGTACTCTTTCTTTTACAGAAATATTCTGCAAAGGAGGCAGCACTCGTCTCTGTTGTGCGGATTCTTGTCATCGGATTCATGTTCGGCAATCTGTTCAGCATTCTCTATAGTATGGCCGGGGCGCTTTTAAGTCTCACAGTCATGACACTGATGATAAAAAAGACAGATTTCAGTCTCGTTGGCGTCAGCGTGGCAGGCGGAATCGCCCACAATGTAGGGCAGCTCATCATCGCCATGCTTACAGTCAGCAGCCTGAATCTGATTTACTATGCGCCGGCGCTTTTGATATCCGGCGTTATAACAGGCATCGTAATCGGAAAATTAACCGAAGAAGTTGCAAAAAGAATCCCCTCCGGAGCATGATTCCGAAGGGGATTTGAATTATTTCTTCCCGTTTTTTACCCTTATCCGTTTAAGCTCAGACCATTCGCCAAATGCTTTCGGATGCCTGGAACCCACGGCAAAATCTCTGTTATATCCATGGACTCCAACATAATAAGTTCCATTTTTTACATTTTTAAAAGTCAGGGTTGTCTGTTTCCTGTTTTTTACTATATAAACACTCTTATATGGTTTCCCATAAAACTCCATCTCTGCAAGAACTCCATCATAACCGTCGCAGTTTCTGCAATTCTCCACAGTTACCTGTACTGTCGCCCCTTTTATTTTCACAGATTTTATGACAGCTTTTCCGGGTCGTCTGGATTTTTTTACTGTTTTTACAGAATCAGACCATTCTGAATATGTTTTTACACCATTTCTGTATTCATAGGTTCGCATAGCAAAATAATACGTTCCCTTCTCCACCGAATCAAAGGATAAATATCCCAGACCATATCCCTGATTGTCCAATTTCCTGAAACAATACTCTCCTTTTTTCAGTTGTTCCGGATTTTTGGCGGCAACTACATCATATCCAGCCACGCCATAATCCGTCGCTTCAAATGAAAAATCAATACAATTATTCAGCTCTTCTCTCACCTTAAGGATTATTGGCTTTTTTAAAGGCACATAGGCTTCTACCTGTACCTCTGTGGACACATGAAGGTCTATATTATTTTCGTTCTGCACCGTCTTCGGAAGTTTTACCAAACCATTTACTGTAAATTTTTGTTCTGTTGTCTGCATTGGATTATAGGCACAGTTTTTTACATCCCATGCAATTTCTCCATATTTCTCTGTATAATCACTGCCATCCAGTTCCAGTCCGACTGTTTCCGGAAGTCCCAGCCCCTCTGCTGTTTTTTCTCTTCCATTGCGTATTCCGGTAATTGGAGAAATTTCCGCGATTGCAGTCAACTTATACGGATATACTCTAAATGCCGCGTTTACCGCATATTCCGTCTGTGTATTTTTCTTTGCATAAATCCGGAACAAAAGCTGCTCTTTATAAATCTTGCCTTTCAGTCCGGACTTTGGCTGCACCGTATAAAAAGCTTTCTCCCCCGGTTTCAGCGTTTCTCTGCTGAAATCGCTTACATTAAATGCATCTGAGGATCCCTTGTGCTGCAGCCGGATTGTCTCTTTGCTGATATTTGTCACTGTTATTTTTTTCGCCTTAGGCGGTGTCTGATATCCGACGCCCGTTGCTCCAAACTCCAGCTCCTCTGCGCTCACCCTCACAAAGTCCTCCGCTTCTGCCACCGGAGGACAATCCTGTGAAATGGTATAACTCAGTTTCGTACCGTTACTTACATTAATTTTTATATTTTCTTTAAAAATACCCTCTGATTTTTTACAGTAAACCCTGACAAACAGATATTTCCCCGGTTCTAAGGTTCCTGAACCGGAAAAAACTCCCTCATATCCTGTATTTACATCATATTTTTCTGTCATCGTGAAGAAATGTTTCATTGCCCCAATGTTCACCTTCACAGGTTTATTTCCATTGTTTACGATTTCTATATCACGACGGGGATTTTCCTCTATGTCTCCGTCATCCCACACAGACTCATATTCCTTTGGCAAAATCGGCTCAAATACCGTGCCATTTGCAGGAGTACAGACAATCCCGCTGCGCTTTTCATTTCCGTCTATGGCTTCTTCCGGCAAAATCTCTATATTTTCTTCCGGTTCTTTTTCTGTAAATTCTTCCTCTCCTCCTGCTCCTGAAGAAAAGATTTCCGCGTCATCTGTAAAAATCTCTGCTGCCTGCTTCTCCTGTATCAGTTCAGCAGCCAACGCCTGCTGACCGGAACACATTACAGCAGCCAATATTACCGCAAGAGCCTGTTTTCTTTTCTTTTTTAACATATTTCCCCTTCTTTCTTATCCATAGGTTTCATTATATTGTCCTTGTATTAATATATTATATATCTTGCGTAATATTTTTTCAATATATTTTTAACAAAAGCCCTCTCCGGCATTTCCGGAGAGGGCTTTCTCTTATAATACTTTCATTCACTTAAAATTCAGGTTCGATCAGACCATAGGTGTTGCCTTTACGTTTATAAACAACATTCACCTGCTCTGTCTCTGCATTATAGAATACGAAGAAATTGTGTCCCAGAAGTTCCATCTGTACGCAGGCATCTTCCGGATACATTGGCTTGATACCGAAGCGTTTCGTACGAATAATCTTCACTTCTTCATCTTCCTCGTAATCTTTGTCAAGATATGCTTTCTGGAAATTTCCAGGTTCCTGCTGTCTGTCTACGATTTTATTCTTGTATTTACGAAGCTGACGCTCGATAACCTCCTCTACCAGGTCAATTGAGACATACATATCGTTGCTCACCTGTTCGGAACGGATAATATTTCCCTTTACAGGAATTGTAACTTCGATCTTCTGTCTTTCTTTTTCTACACTCAATGTTACGATAATTTCGGTGTCAGGAGTGAAATACCTCTCCAGTTTCCCAAGCTTGTCTTCCACTGCTGTCTTAAGTCCTTCGGTAACTGTGATATTTTTTCCGCTGATGATATAATTCATGCTTCCATCCCCTTTGCTGTTTGATGGACTTATTATATCACATCTCCATGAATTTTAACACCTCTTTAGAAAATTTTTATATATTTTTCTGATAAGTTTTGTGCAATCGTCAAAATTCACAAAATCAAAAAGACAAAATCAGCATAATTTCTTCAGTTTTTGAAATGGACTTTTTCCCAAAAACTGATTCTATGCACTGCCAACGATCACGTCAAACGTGTATCTGAATATTCTCTTATCTTCCGTCCACTGCGTTTTCCACTGCATCTCCGGTATCCTTTACAGCATCTCCTATACCGTCTCCTATATCTCTGGCTGCATTTCCAAGTTCACCGGAAACCGTTCCATCATTATTGTTATCGTCTGTGACTGTATTTGTGTTATCTTTGTTTCCATCCATAACATCATTGTTGCTTTCATCTGTTCCATTTATTGTTTCTGTTTTCTCTGCGTCGCTGCGGGAATCGGCACCGTTTTCTGTATCGGTGTTTCCGTCAGTGTTTTCATTTCCGGCATTGTCGCCGGTTCCGGTATCTGTTCCCTCATCCGTTCCCAACATATCATTATCTGCAGAACTGTTATCATCCGGAATCTCATCTGCCGCAGTGTCATCCATGTTCTTCTCATCCGCAGTCTTATTTTTTGTCTCATCCGCATTGTTCACTGTACCGTTATTATCATTTCCGCAGGCGGCAAACATGGCAAGGCAGCCCAGAAGCAGTACACTCATAAGAAGTCTTCTTATTTTTTTCATTGTATCGTTCTCCTTTGCTATAAGATTTATGTACTCTTAATATGTGCAATCTGCAAAAATGTATTCCGGAAGAAACTGGAAAAAAATCCAAAAAAGAAGTTCCTCTCCCAACTCAGGGAAAGGA
>Bissell_p1__coassemble_471_pt1 | contig 26902 bp, 20 predicted proteins | sample Bissell_p1__metabat2_low_PE_033 | metagenome-assembled genome bin Bissell_p1
TCAGTCCTCTGCTCTACCAACTGAGCTATCTGGGCTTGTTAGCAATTTGCTACTTTATAATACTACCATACTTATTGAAAAAATGCAAGATATAATTTCAAAAATATGAAAAATTAATACAATAAAGTCTATAAATAATAAAAAGATTTTATATCCGCTGGTTGGATATGTGTAAAAATACAAAAAGTCCTTTTCGAAAAAACATGGAAATCTTTTTTGATAAAGAAAGTATGATTTTTTTGAAAAAGTTATGTGTAAATGATGGAAATTTTGACAGAATAGTTGTATAGTAAAGATATACGAATGATTTGGCGGGAACTATGCAGACGCTGAACCATTACGATACAGACAAACAGAAAGAAGGTGACAGAATTGGAAAAAGTGATTATCATTGGAGCGGGACCGGCCGGAATTTCAGCAGCTCTGTATGCAGCCAGAGGAAATATGGAGCCACTTGTGATAAATAACGGGATCGGCGCTCTGGAAAAGGCTGAAAAAATTGAAAATTACTATGGTCTTGCCAGCCCCATGTCAGGTCAGGAGCTTTACGAGACAGGACTTGCACAGGCGAGAGCTCTGGGAGTTCGTATTATTGACGCTCAAGTCCTTGCAGTGGAAGGCTTTGATACCTTTCAGATTAAAACAACCGAAGGGGAATTTGAAAGCATAAGTCTGATTCTTGCCACCGGAAGCAGGCGCGTGGCTCCGAAGATTCCGGGACTTAAGGAATTTGAGGGAAAAGGTGTGAGTTACTGTGCAGTATGTGATGCCTTTTTCTACAGAGGTAAAGATGTTGCGGTTGTGGGGAATGGCGATTTTGCTCTTCATGAAGCGGGAGAACTTCAGAATACCGCCTCTTCAGTAACGATTTATACAAATGGTAAAGAACCTGAATTTACCAGAGAAACAGATATTCAGGTAAATACTATGAAAATACAGTCTATAGAGGGAGAAGAAAAAGTATCCGGAATCCGTCTGGAAGGGGATGTGAAGGCTCAGGAAAATGAGGCAGTCCTTGCTCGTGCTGATGGTATATTCATTGCTCTTGGAACTGCCGGAAGTGCGGAAATTGCCCGTCAGATGGGGGCAGAACTTGATGCAAAGGGGAATATAAAGGTAAATGCAGATATGGAAACCACGATTCCTGGAATGTATGCGGCAGGTGACTGCACAGGAGGACTCCTTCAGATTGCGAAAGCTGTGCATGAGGGGTGTACGGCTGGGATTTCAGCGGGTAAATATGTAAGAAACAGGAATAAGTGATTACGTTTAATTTATAATAAAGGAGAAAAATTATGGCAAAAACTTTTACAGCACAGAATTTTCAAGCGGAAGTATTGAAATCAGAGAAACCTGTACTTGTAGACTTTTGGGCAACCTGGTGCGGACCGTGTAAACGTCAGGCTCCCATTATAGATCAGCTTGCAGAAGAAGGCTACTGTGTAGGAAAAGTAAATGTGGACGAAGAGCCAATGCTGGCTCAGCAGTTTCAGATTATGAGCATTCCGACAATGATTATTTTCCGGGATGGCAGAGAGATTGAGCGTCTGGTAGGTCTTAACTCCAGAGAAACTCTGAAACAGGCGCTGGATGAATAAAAAGATGGGTGGCGCGGCAATGCCGCGCTGCTTTTTTCATTCACATATATTTGAACGGAGAGTCATATTTGATGAAGATTTTATTAGTGGCATGTAATGCCAAATACATACATTCCAATTTAGCGGTATATGATTTGAAAAGCTATGCAGAGGAGTATGAGAAGCAGGTTGTTTTGAAGGAGTATACTATAAATCAGCCAAAAGATGATATTCTCAGAGACATCTATTTGGAAGCGCCGGACGTTCTATGCGTTTCCTGTTATATCTGGAATATTACTTTTGTAAAAGAACTGATGCGGGATCTGGCCAAAATACTTCCGGATACCGTATTTTGGGCAGGTGGACCGGAGGTTTCTTTTGATGCAGAGACTTTTCTTGTGGAAAATCCTCATTTCACGGGAGTAATGCTTGGAGAAGGGGAGGAAACCTTCAGAGAGCTTGCCGGCCATTATGTAGAAAATATAACAAAATTAACAGAGATTAAAGGGATTGTATTTAGAAACAATGGGGAAATACACAATAATGGCTGGAGAGAAATTATGGATTTGAGCCGTGTGCCATTTGTGTACAAAGACCTTGAGGATTTTCAAAACCGTATTATTTATTATGAAAGCAGCAGAGGCTGTCCGTTTGCCTGTAGCTACTGTCTTTCCTCTGTGGATAAAAAGTTAAGGTTTCGCGATTTGGAACTGGTAAAGCGGGAATTACAGTTTTTTATTGATAACAAAGTTCCTCAGGTGAAATTTGTAGACCGCACCTTTAACTGTAAGCATGATCATGCTGTGTCAATCTGGAAGTATATCAAAGAACATGACAATGGGATTACAAATTTTCATTTTGAGATTTCGGCAGATTTGCTTAATGAAGAGGAACTGGAACTTATGTCAGATATGCGTCCCGGGTTGATTCAGCTTGAAATTGGTGTGCAGTCAACCAATCCGCAAACAATTAAGGCAATCCGCAGAACTATGAATTTCGAGAAGCTTGCAGGAATTGTAAACAGGATTCACAGCTTTGGAAATATTCATCAGCATCTTGATCTTATTGCAGGGCTTCCCTATGAGGATTACAACAGTTTCCGGAAATCTTTTAATGATGTGTATGCCCTGAAACCACAGCAGCTTCAGCTTGGCTTTTTGAAGGTTCTGAAAGGTTCTTTTATGAAGGAGATGTCAGAGGAATATGGGATTGTTCACAAGGAACAGGAACCGTATGAGGTATTATCCACCAGATGGCTTTCCTATCGGGATGTTTTAAAGCTGAAAACTGTGGAAAATATGGTGGAAATATATTATAATAGTGGACAATTCCAAAATACTCTGAAGTATGTGGAAGGATTTTTTGAAGACAGTTTTTCTTTGTATGAAAGACTGGGAGAATTCTATGAGACAAAAGGCTACAGCAGTGTTTCCCATACAAGAATGCGTCGCTACGAGATTTTACTGGAATTTCTCAGGACAGTGGAAGGTGTTTCAGAGGAAACTGTATCGGACAGGATGATCTGCGATCTTTATCTGAGGGAAAATTTAAAGAGCCGTCCGTCTTTTGCCCGTGACCAGAAATCATGTGAAAAAGCGGTCTGGGAATACAGACGAATGAATAAAATTCCAAAAACTGCCCATATTGAGATTCTGGCTGATAACAGAGTTTTACTTTTCGATTACACCAATCGCGATCGTCTGACAAATAATGCATCTGTTACAGACATCAGCAAAGAACTGGAGTGTTTATGATTTTTGAACACTCCCAATAAAAAAACAAGAGGTGAAAAAAATGGGAATGTTTGATCCGAAAAAAAGAAAAATTATAACAGCAATTATTGCAGTGATTATCGTGCTTGCAATGGTAGTTCCGACTGCACTTGCATATCTTCTGTAAGTATGAGGTATCATGTATGAAACTTGGAAAAGCAGCAATGGAGGCATTGCAGGCAGAGGTTACAGGAAGACTTACACCCGGTGACGAGATTCTTGTTGCCGGGGCGATTGCCCTTGAGGGGACTTCCATTATTTCAGAATCAGAGAAAGAAAAGCTTGGGAAATTATTTTCACCGGGCTTTTTATATAATTGTAAATCGCTTCTTACAGATTATGGTGTGGGAAGCTGTGAAGGAGAAGCGTGGAAGGCGGCAGAGGAGGCAGGAGCATCAGCGCTCTTTGCTCTTAAAGAAGGCGGCTTTCTGAGTGGATTGTGGAAGATGGCGGAGGCCTCTTCCGTGGGGCTGGAGGCTGATTTGAGAAAAGTGCCAATCCGTCAGGAAACGGTAGAAGTATGTGAAGTGTTTGATATAAACCCTTACAGACTTTTATCAGGAGGAGCTATTCTCATTGGGATTCGCGGCGGAGAAGCTCTGGTGCAGGAGCTTAAAAGAAAAGGATTCATGGCAGCAGTTATCGGGCAGGCAAATTCCGGGAATGACCGTTTGCTGTACAGTGGAGCAAATGCAAGATATCTGGAGCATCCTGCGGTGGATGAAATCCAAAAAATACAGAAGTAAAGAGTTGGAGGAAAAGAATCATGGCAAAGCTTAATATTGTACTTCATGAGCCTGAGATTCCTGCGAATACGGGGAATATCGGACGTACCTGTGTGGCGACGGGAACAAGGCTTCATCTTATAGAACCCCTCGGTTTCCTGTTGAACGAAAAAGCAATCAAACGCGCAGGAATGGATTACTGGAAAGATCTGGATGTGACGACTTATTTGAATTATGAAGATTTTCTTCAGAGAAATCCGGGTGCTAAGATTTATTACGCGACTACAAAAGCGCAGCATACCTACACAGAAGTAGAGTATGAGGAAGATTGTTATATCATGTTTGGAAAAGAGAGTGCCGGAATTCCGGAGGAGATTCTTGTCAATCATCCGGATACCTGTGTTCGTATTCCCATGATTGGAGATATCCGTTCTCTAAATCTCAGCAATTCTGTGGCAATTGTGCTGTATGAGGCGCTGAGACAGAACAATTTTGATCACATGAATCTTGAGGGGCATCTTCATCATTTACAGTGGTAATAGTGAAATTGTTATAAAAGTGAAAACTATATGAAAAGGAGGAAGAAATATAATGGAACTTGAAAACTATCGGAAGTATTCAAAGATGGCAAGAGGACTGGAGAAGGCAGACCTTGTGTTTAAGAATGCACAGGTATTTCTTTCTCAGACAGGGGAGTTTGTGGAAGGAGATGTGGCCGTTTCCGACGGAAAGATTCTGGGGGTGGGATCTTACGATGGAAAAGAAGAAATTGACCTTACAGGGAAAATTATCTGTCCGGGGTTTATTGACAGTCATCTTCATTTGGAGTCTACGCTTGTGACTCCGGGAGAACTGATTCGTCAGGCTGCGCAGTGCGGAACAACTACCTTTATTGTGGATCCGCATGAATCTGCCAATGTTTCCGGAATACAGGGGATTGATTATATTCTGGCGCAGACGGAAGATGTCCCGGCAAATGTTTACGTTATGATGCCTTCCTGCGTACCGGCGACTTCTGTGGATGATAATGGATGTGCTTTAACTGCCGGGAAAATGAAAAGTTATCTCAATAATCCAAGAGTTTTGGGGTTGGGCGAGGTGATGGATGCACCCTCTGTAATTTCAGGGGCAGTTTCCATGCATGAGAAGCTTCGACTTTTTGAGGGAAAAGTAAGGGATGGTCATGCTCCGTTTCTTTCAAGAGGGGATCTGGCAGCTTATGTGCTGGCGGGTATATGCACAGACCACGAGTGCGTAGATTATGAATATGCGATGCAAGAGCGCAGAAACGGAATGTATGTACATATTCGGGAAGGTAGTGCTGCGCGTAATCTGGATGCTATTGTAAAGGGAATTGTAGAGAACCAGACAGATACCGATGGGTTTTGTTTCTGTACGGATGATAAGCACATTGAGGAAATTAGAAGAGAAGGTCATATTAATTACAATGTGAGACGTTCTGTGGAGCTTGGGCTTCCGGTGAAAGAGGCACTGAAGATGGCGACGATTCATGCGGCAAGATGTTACAAACTGGAGCATTTGGGAGCTATTGCGCCCGGATACCAGGCTGATTTTGTCATCCTTGATGATTTGGAGACTCTCCATGTTTCGGATGTTTATTACCGTGGAAGAAAGATTATCAGAGACGAGGCTCTGGAGATTAAACCCTGCTCTTTGCAGCTTAAAGATACGATTCATATCGGAGAATTTTCAGAGGAAAATCTCAGACTTATTCATCCTGGAAAAAAAGCACATGTTCTTCAGATGATGGAGGGACAGATTACAACGGAGGATGTGTTTGAGGATGTTCCGAGAGTTTCTTCAGGCGGGACAGATTATTTCGTATCAGATGATACATACCAGAAGATTTCTGTGATTGAGCGCCATAAAAATACAGGTAAAATAGGCGTGGGAATAGTAAAAGGCTTTGGGCTTCGCGGCGGAGCTATCGCATCCAGTGTATCTCATGATTCCCATAATATCATTGTTATAGGGGACAATGATCGGGATATGTATATTGCAGTTCAAGAATTGAAGCGTACCAGGGGCGGATACGTTCTGGTGTGCGGCGGAGAGGTATTTGGAACATTGCCGCTTCCGGTAATGGGGCTGATGAGTGATGCCGGATATGAGACAGTAAATGAGCTTCTTGCAAAGATGATACCAAAAGCCCATGAAATGGGGATTCCGAAAGGCTTTGATCCGTTTATTACATTATCCTTCATGGCTCTTCCGGTCATTCCGGAGATAAGAATCACACCGAGAGGTGTATACCTTGTAAATGAGGGAAGGATGCTTAAGACTCCGTTTGAAGAGTAAAGACAACTCTAAAGAAATGAAAGAAGATGAGGCATTATCCGTTTTAATATCGGGGACTAGCCTCATCTTTTTAGTGTGATTTTTCGAGTGTAAATATAAATTCAGTTCCCACGCCGGGGGTGCTGACAACATCAATGTGCTGCTGATGTGCATTGATAATTTCTTTTACAATAGAAAGCCCAAGACCTGTACTTTTTCGGTCACGGCCGCGGGAGGCATCATGCTTGTAGAAGCGATCCCAGATTTTGGGAATACTTTCTTTGGGAATTCCCTCTCCGTGGTCTTTCACAGAAACAAAAACTTTTCCGTTTTTTTCTGTTGTTTCCATTACAATGGTAGAATCATCCGGGCTGAATTTAATGGCATTATCCAGAAGATTGTAAAGGACCTGCTGTATTTTTTCCCTGTCTGCATTTACAGAAAGTTCCTTTCCGGAAAGAATCAGTTCCAGATGAATCTTACGTGGAGTGCATATGCCCTCAAAAAAAGCTGCTGTGCTTTTCAGTGTATCGTTAATATCAAATGGTCGGAATTCCATCATACGTTTTTTGATATCTATCTCGTTTAAAGTCAGGAGACTTCTGGTGAGCTTTTCCAGACGATCTGTTTCAGTCGCGATAATTTTTAAATATTTTTCCTGAAATTCAGGAGGAATGGTTCCGTCCAGAATTGCCTCTACATAGCCTTTGATAGAGGTGAGTGGAGAGCGAAAATCATGAGAAACATTGGAGACAAATTTACGCTGATATTCCCCGTTCAGGTTAAGCTCATCTGACATATAGTTCAGGGTGTTGGCAAGATAGCCCAGTTCATCGTCGGATTTTACGGCGATGTTATAACTGAGATTTCCGTTGGCGTATTCAGAGGCGCCGCGAATAATCGCCTGAAGAGGGCGATAAATCTGCCATTTGTATATCAGGATCAAAAGGTATGTCATGGCATAAAAGATGAAGAAAAGAAACAGCATAATCTGCATAATCGTACTTCTTGTACGATATAGAGCACTTGCCTGATAGTGGATAGCAACATATCCTTTGGTAGTCATCTCAGAAGTAATAGGGGCGATGACACTGATCTGATCATTAGGAAAATAGCCGTAAAACGTACCGATCTGATAATAATTTCTGCCCCATGCAGAAACATCGAAGTCTTCCAGTGGTACAGGGGAATCGGGGTCAATCTGTTTGCGGGTGCTGAACAGAACGTCACCTTGGCAGTTGATAATCCAGATAACAGTATCCTGAAAAACTGCCAGGGAGGAGAGGGGATTCCGTATTTCCTCCAGATTTTTGGCAGACAGATTATTTTTTATTGTATCATAGGAAGCGATACTGTGAGCTTCTTTATAAAGAGCATCGCTCAAATCGCGTTCCAGATACTGTTCCACAAGATAGGAACCGCCTAGGCTGATAAGAAAGAATCCACAGATTCCGATTAAAAGATAGCTGGCGATAAACTTCAGGGATAAAAGATGTTTCATTCGTTTTTTACCTCAAATTTATATCCGATTCCCCAGACAGTTGCAAGCGACCAGCGGGGATGATCTTTGATTTTCTCGCGCAGCCGTTTTATATGGACGTCTACTGTGCGGGTGTCTCCGATGTACTCGTATCCCCAGATGTGATCGAGAAGCTGTTCTCTTGTAAAAACCTGATTAGGAGATGAGGCAAGGAAATAGAGAAGTTCCAGTTCCTTCGGCGGCATATCCACCTGTTTGCCCATGTAGGTGACAGCATAGTTCGTCAGATTTACAATGAGGTCGGGGTAGGTTACACATTTTTCTCCTGTTGAAACAGCCGGTTGTTTTGGCTGAAAGCGACGCAGGACTGCACGGACTCTGGCAACCAGTTCTTTGGAGTCAAATGGTTTGATCATATAATCGTCTGCTCCGAGTTCGAGTCCCAGAACCTTATCGAAGGTTTCACCCTTGGCGGAAAGCATAATAATAGGGACATCAGAATTATGACGAATCTCACGGCAGACCTGATAACCGTCGATGCCGGGGAGCATCAGATCCAGGATGATAAGATCCGGGCGAAAGCTCTGAAATTCTTTCAGAGCCTCCTCTCCGTCATTGACAATTTTAACCTCAAAACATTCTTTGGTGAGGTACAGTGCAATCAATTCGGCGATGTTATTGTCATCGTCAACAATAAGAATTTTCTGTTTATAAGCCATGTTAAAGTTCTCCTTCCTGTTGATCATCAGATCATTTTTTGAACTCAACAATTGTCACACCTGCATCGCCTTCTCCAAATTCGCCCAGTCTGAAGGAAGCTACATGCTTCTGGCGCTTCAAGTAGTTATGCACCCCTTTTCTCAGAGCACCGGTGCCTTTACCATGTACAACACGGACGCTCTTGAGATGGGCAATATATGCGTCGTCGAGATATTTGTCAAGCTCTGCGATTGCTTCATCTACAGTTTTACCCAGAAGGTTGATTTCTGTAGAAACGCTGGCAGATTTTGACATACGTATCTTGCCTGCTCCTGTGCGCTGCAGAGTAGGCGTTGTGATTTCTGCTTCGTCAACAAGCTCCAGGTCGGAGATGTGAACCTTAGAACGGATAATTCCCATCTGAACGAATAAGTAGCCCTTGGAATCCGGACGGCTGCTCACAGTACCGTTCAGATTCATGCTGAGGACTTTTACAGATTCTCCAAGAGAAAGGTCTTTGGCAGAAAGTTCTTTTTTCGGTTTTTTTACAGCTGCATTTTGAGCCATGCCGGATTCGGCTTTGTTCATGCGCTGGCGGAGTTTCTGACGTTCTTTTTCCATATATGCTGTGTCTACATGGTCTTTCTGAAATTTGTGGAACATCTTCATGGTCTGATCAGCATATTCCTTTGTTTCGCGAAGGATGGCATGCGCTTCTTCATTTGCTTGACGCAGGATGCGTTCTTTTCGTTCATCCAGTTTTTCCTGCTTGGATTCCAGTTTTTCTTTGAGCGCTTCGATTTCTTTTTTGTATTGTTCGATTTCAGCGCGCTCATTTTCAATCGTTATCCTGCTGTTTTCCAGAGAGGTGAGTACGTCTTCAAAAGATTCGTCCTGTTCGCTAATCTGCTCTTTCGCTTTCTCGATAATGTAGTCCGGAAGTCCCAGTTTAGAAGAGATGGCAAAAGCGTTACTCTTTCCCGGAACACCGATGAGAAGACGGTAGGTGGGGCGCAGAGTTTCTACGTCGAATTCACAGCAGCCGTTCTCCACGCCCGGAGTAGAAAGGGCGTAAACCTTCAGTTCGCTGTAATGAGTGGTTGCCATCGTACGGATTCCTCTCTCGTGAAGATGAGAGAGAATGGAAATAGCAAGGGCTGCGCCTTCAGTCGGGTCTGTTCCTGCACCGAGCTCATCAAAGAGGACAAGGGAGTGGGTATCTGCATTTTTTAGGAAAGAAACCACGTTTGTCATATGAGAGGAAAAGGTACTTAAGGACTGTTCGATGCTCTGTTCATCTCCGATATCTGCGTAAACCTCGTGGAAAAGGGCAAGCTCTGAGCGGTCAAGAGCCGGGATATGCAGTCCGGACTGTCCCATCATGGTAAGAAGTCCAACAGTCTTTAAAGAGACGGTTTTACCTCCTGTATTTGGACCTGTAATTACAAGAAGATCGAAGTCGTCGCCAAGACGAATATCAATGGGGACAGCTTTTTTCTTATCAATGAGAGGATGGCGGGCTTTTTTTAAGTTGATGCGTCCTTTGTCATTGAAGAGAGGTTCGTTTCCGTTCATGTCCATTGCAAGAGATGCTCTTGCGAAGATGAAGTCAAGCTGAACCATAATTTCGAGGTCAGTTTTAATGAGTTCGCTGTGGACAGCTGTCTGTTCGCTGAGGTCGGCAAGGATTATTTCGATTTCCTTTTGTTCTTTTAATTCCAGCTCACGGATGTCGTTGTTCAGCTTTACGATTGCCATAGGCTCGATAAAAAGGGTGGAGCCGGTAGAGGACTGGTCGTGTACCATGCCCGGAACCTGACCTTTGTATTCGGATTTTACGGGAATACAGTAGCGGCCGTTTCGCATGGTTATTACCGCGTCCTGAAGGTAGTTGCGGGCACTGCCGCTTACCAGAGAGGAAAGCTGTGTATGTATTTTGTCATTGGCTACTTTCATGTTCCTGCGGATTTGGCGCAGAGCGCTGCTTGCATCGTCGCTGATCTCGTCTTCGGACAGGATACATCTGCGTATTTCTGCGGAAAGAGGAGTCAGAGGTTCCAGTGCGCTGAACATACCGTCGAGAGAATCCGGCAGGCAATCACTTCTGTCATTTCGCGAATAAGCCTTTACGCGGTTTACATTTTCCAGAAGGCTACAGATAGAAAGAAGTTCCGTAATACCCAGTGCGCTTCCGATTTCCAGTCTTTTCAGTGAGCCGCGTACATCTTTCACACTGCCAAAGGAAATATTACCTTTCTGAAAGAGGCGGGTAAGCGCATCCTTTGTTTGTGTCTGCATGTGACGGATTTCCTCAAGATCAGTGGATGGAGTGAGCTTACGGCAAAGCTCTTTGCCCATGAAAGAGGATGCTTTATCTGTGAGCATATCAATAATCTTGTAGTATTCCAATGCTTTATATGCTTTTTGATTCATATATGTCTCCTAAATTTTGTTGTTCTATAATACTGTGTATTGTATAAAAGGGTAAAAAACCCTCATTATTAGTTTACACGATTTTGGACGGAAATGGAAGATGGATTAATAAGAATTATTATTTGGGAATAAAAATCTGGGGAATAGGATTTGCTGTTCTAATAAAACTTATTTAATTTGTCGGGTGATTTTTTGAATTTATTCAGATTTTATTTTTCTTATTTATAATATATAATCAAAGTATTTAACTTGAAATTAATAACAAAAGAGGAGTTTAGGAGGCGTGAAATGAAGACGTTAATAACAATAAAAAAGTGTTTTGCACAGAAATCTGTAGTAGGTGGGAAAGCGGGTGTGGCACTTATGTCAGATGTGCTTAGTGATAAAAATATTATGAAGCTGGTAACAACCCACTACAATAGTATTACATGTGAAAATGAGATGAAACCGGAAGTGATTTTGGGTAAGACACCGGTATACATGACTGACTCAGAAAGAAATATATGCTTTGATGAGTGTGGAAGTCCTGTTTTAAAGCTTGATTTCAGAAGAGCTGACAAAATTATGGATTATGTAAGAAATTATAATGAAAAAAATCCGGATGATAAGATACAGGTAAGAGGACACGTATTAGTATGGCATTCTCAGACTCCAGATTGGTTTTTTCGAGAAGAATATGACAGCCGAAAACCATATGTTTCTAAAGAAAAAATGATTAAACGCCTTGAAAAATATATCCGGGATGTAATTTTACATTATGATGGGGAAAACAGTCCATATCGGGGAATTATTTATGCATGGGATGTAGTAAATGAACAGATTGAACCTGATGATTTTCAGCCATCTGTTAATCCCGGAGCTTTACGATTTACATGCAACGGAGAAAATACAAACTGGTACAATATTTTTCAGGGGGATACCAGTTATATTACCCAGGCATTTGTATTTGCCAATCGATATGCACCGAAAAACATTAAACTTTTTTATAATGATTACAATGATGCAGAGCCTGTAAAGAGGGAGGCTATATGCAATTTACTCAGAGAGATTAAAGAAACAGAAGGTGCACGAATTGATGGAATGGGAATGCAGGCACATTATCATATGGATTGTCCATCGATTGAACTGATAAAAGAAGCGGTATGCAAGTATTCTTCTATCGTTGAAGAAATACAGTTTACTGAATTTGACGTACAGTCGAGCAGAGGATATGATGGAAGTGATAAAGAGACAGAATTGGAACTTCAAGGAGAACGATATAAAGAAATTTTTCAGACGATATATACACTTGATAAACAGGATGAAATTCATATCACGGGAGTTACATTTTGGGGAACTCATGACGGAGCTTCCTGGTTGCAGGATACTTCTGTAGTCGGAGGAGGGGCGGATGGAAAAAGACCGCAGATGCCATTACCATTTGACAATGATTGTAACGTGAAACCTTCCTATTGGGGGATTATAGACGCATAAATGCTTCAGGCAGCGGTATACGGATTTACGAAAAATAAAATCAAGAGGAGTAGGCGGAAGTGAAATTCACATTAGAAAAACTTACAAGGCGGATTGATAACTTTTCAATTCGAAAAAAGATGATTTTAATCTATATCTTTTGTATGCTCCTGCCAATCACATTGACAGACGGGGCAATTATTTATACAGTTGTGCATACAGAGGAGCAGTTGCAAAAAACTGAACTGGAAGATGTTGCGGATGCAGTTAATAACCAGTTTTTTTATGATGTAGATACTGTTTCAAAAGTGGCAAAAAGAATATATTCTAATCAGTATATTAATGACTTTCTTGAAGCGGAATATATAAATCCATTTGACTATGTTGTTCATTATCAAAAATTTTTTAAGGACACGCTTTTTCAAAGCTGGGATATGACCGGAAATTCGACTATATCAATGTATACGGATAATACCACGATTGTAAGTGGTGGAACAGTGAAAAATCTGAATTTGGTCAAAGATAGCGAGTGGTATCAGGAAATGGATGAAAATAATGTGGAGCAAATATTATATTTTGCATATGAGCCAGCTGTACCCGGAGCAGTAATGGATCCGGAAAGACACGTATATTTTGTCAAGAAGATGAATTGTTACGGCGGTGGACGTTCGGAAAAACTTTTAAAGATTGAAATGGATTACAGTACAATAAATAGAAAACTTCGCAGTTTAAACTATGATATGCCAGTGTATATATGCCATGACGACAGGATTATATTTTCAAATCAGGAAGGTGAGAATATAGGAGATCCATATGAACGGTTTTCAACATCAGGGAAAGTAAAGTGCGTAAAAGAAAGTATTATTTATGGGGCGGATATGAAAATATACGTGATGCGACCGGAAACGGTTCTTGCCGATAAATTGATGGAGAAGCTTCCCATGTTACTTGTACTTATTTTGATTAATATTATTTTCCCATTGATTATGGTGTTGCTGCTGAATCGTTCATTAACTGTACGGATTACCAGACTGAGTAGTATTTTCAGGAATACGGAAGATGAAAATCTGGTTGAGATAAAAGATGTTATCGCAAAAGACGAGATAGGAGATCTTATGCGGAATTATAACAAGATGGCATCCCGTATAAAGACTTTAGTGAAAATTGTATATAGAAACCGTATACATGAACAGGAAATAACAGTAGCAAGACAAAAGGCGGAACTTCTTGCATTGAGAAGTCAGATTAATCCACATTTTCTTTTTAATGCGCTTGAAAGTATACGGATGCACAGTATAATAAGAAAGGAAAAAACTACAGCAGAGATGGTCGAAAAGCTTGCTGTTATGCAGAGACAGTACGTAGACTGGGGTGAGGATCTTATAGAGGTAAGGCAGGAAATGGAGATTGTCGGTAATTATATGGACTTACAGCAATATAGATTTGGCTCCAGACTGTCATATGAGATAGAGGTGGAAGAGGAATGCCTTTATCAGAAGATTCCAAAGCTTACAATTGTGACATTTGCCGAAAATGCATGTGTGCATGGAATAGAGAAAAAAACTACATCGGGATGGGTGTTTATCCGTGTGTATAGAGATGGTGGTCAAATGTGTATAGAAGTAGAAGATACAGGCAGTGGCATGACAGATGAAGAGTTTGACAGGCTGCGGAAGAAAATGGAAAATGCAAGTATTGATTTACTAGAGACTGAAAAAGGAGTAGGTATTATTAACGCTTGTCTGAGGCTGAAAATAATGTCGGACAGTAAGGTACAGTTTGAATTAAGTGGAGAAGAAGGTACAGGCACGATAGTTCTTATACGCCTGCCGTTTTTAGAAGGAGATAAAAGGTGATAATATGTTGAGAGTGTTATTGGTAGACGATGAACCATTCATACTTCGTGGTATGGAAGAGTTGATAGACTGGAAACAGGAAGGATTTGAGATTGCAGGAACGGCGTCAAATGGTGAGGAGGCTTTCTGCTTTTTGGAAAATAATAATATTGACCTTATTTTGACTGATATTAAGATGCCGATTATGGATGGGCTTGAACTTTTAAAAATGATTCGTAATTCTGAAAGTCATAAGGATGTTTTTTTTATTATTTTAAGCGGATATGCTGATTTTCAGTATGCTCAAGAAGCAATAAAGTATACATGTACAGATTATATTTTAAAACCAGTAGAAAAGGATAAGCTGATTCAGGCACTCAGGAAAGTAAGAGGAATTAAAAATATAAAGCTGGAAAGAGACAGAGAGACAAAAAAATTAGAGAACGCTTATCTGGCTAGAACACTTATTTCTGTCATACAGGGAAGGTTTGATACTGCGATGGTTGAGTATGTCCGTCAGCATATACGTTTATCGAAAGGAATAAGGTATGTTGAAATTTTGATTGATGGGAATGATTATGACGGAGAGTTTGAGGACACTGTAAGTCGGGCAAATCAGATACTGTTATATAAGACATGTATAGATTATCTTCAAGATGACAGCGGTCATTGTGTGATGGATGTTTCGATACAGGAAAAAGTTTATGATGTTGGTTTCCTGTTATGCAGATATATGTATGAATCATCGGATATAAAGGAATATCTGGAAAATTTTATGAAGTATTTGAGGGAGATGTTGGGACTTCAGGTAATCATGATTGTTGGAAAAGAAGTAAAAAATCTGGAAGAAACAGCAAAGTCATACAGTACATCACGTATGGTCAGATCTTTTCAGGGATTCAGAGAGAAAAAGAATATCTATTACTATGAAGAAGAGATTCAGGTCCATACCCCTGGAATCATGCTCTGCAAAAATAGTCTGGATATTTTACTTAATGCTGTTGAACAAAATAATCATTCGGATATCATGAAAGCTGTTGACAGCTTTTATAAAGAGATGAGACAACGGGAAGTATCTGATGAAATTATGAGACTGAATGTTAATTATCTGCTATTCCAACTTTTGCATCTGGCACTGGAATTGGATGATACGGTGAACCAGGAAGAAATATTGAGAATGATCAGTGAAGGAACCTTTAAGGATGGTGTTCTGAGAGGAAGTAAAGCACATCTTTGCAGAGTAGCTTGCGAATATGGGGATTATCTGGCTCAAATGCGGGAAGATTCTTCATGTGGAATACTCATGAAAATAGAAAAAGAGGTCAGAGAGCGGTATGCGGATAATCTGACTCTTAAAGAGCTTAGTGAAAAATATTATGTAAACAGTGCATATTTGGGGCAGCTCTTTAGAAAGAGATTTGGACAGGCGTTTAAGGATTATCTGAACCATTGCAGAATAGAGCAGGCTTGTCAGCTATTGCTTAGGACTGATAAAAAAATTTATCAGATTGCGGAGACGGTAGGATACCACGATTTGGACTATTTTGTAAACAGGTTTATCTCTGTGAAAGGCTGTACTCCGGCAAAATTTCGTAAACAGGTAAGAGACTATGGTAAACAATAAGGAATTAAATTCATCAGGGGAAAGTTCTATATTTTACCATGCTGTTTACCATAGTTTATCCGATTCAAATTGAGCGGTGCTTTGCTAAAATAATGTTATCAAGCTTAAGGAGGAAAGTTATGAAAGTAAAAAAAGTAACGGGAATATTGACAGCATCCGTACTTTCAGTGTCATTACTTGCCGGATGCGGTGGTGATTCAAAAAGTAAAGATGGAGACGGCGTTAAAGAATTTACAGCATTTTTTGCCGTACCGGGATCAGAAATCAATGATGACAATGAAATTCAGCAAATCATCGCAGAAAAGACTGGTGCGAAAGTGGATGAGACATGGCTTACAGGTCAGACTGCTTCAGAAGCAGTAGGTACTTTAATTGCCGGAGGAGAATATCCGGATTTCATTGATGGTGGGGATGCAATGGGGCAACTTTACGAGGCAGGAGCGCTTGTACCGATTGATGAATATCTGGACAAATACCCGAATATTAAGGCGTATTATTCTGAGGAAGAATGGAATAAGCTGAAGCAGGATGACGGGCATATTTATTGGATTCAACAATTTCAGAATATAAAGGGCGAAGAAAAAGCTACTACACATAATGATGAAGCATTCTGGATTCAGACACGAGTGTTGGAATGGGCGGGATATCCGGAAATAAATACATTGGACGAGTATTTTGAACTTCTGGAAAACTATATAGAGGCAAATCCGGAAATGGAAGATGGAACGGAAAATATTGCATACACAATTTTGTGTGAAGACTGGAGATATTATTGCCTTGAAAATGCACCGCAATTTCTGGATGGTTATCCAAATGATGGATCTGTAATCGTTGATCCGGACGAATTAAAAATTATTGATTATAATACAACGGATACTGCAAAAAGATATTTCAAAAAATTAAATGAGGAATATCAGAAAGGATATGTTGACCCTGAATCTTTTACCCAGACTTACGATGAATATATTGCGAAACTTTCCACAGGGCGTGTACTGGGAATGGTCGATCAGTGGTGGAACTTCGCATATAATGTAAACGATTCTTTGAAACAACAGGGACTTGATGAGAAGGGCTGCAGTTATGTACCTCTTCCGATTACTATTGATGAAGGCATCAAAAATCAGTGGCACAATTCAGACGGTGCTCTGAATGTAGGTTCTGGTCTTGCAATTACAACAAGCTGTGAAGATGTAGAAGGTGCGCTTCAGTTTATTGATGATCTGCTCAGTCAGGAAATTCATAACCTGAGGTTTTGGGGAAAAGAAGATATTGATTATAAAGTAAACGATGAAGGCTTATTTTACCGTACCGAAGAGCAGAGAATGCAGGCGGCTGATACGGCGTATAAGGCATCACATCTTTGTTCATATTCTTATTTTCCGTCCTATAAAGGAACCAGTGATGATGGTATTAATGCAAACTGGCCGGATGAGCAGCCGGGAGAGTTTTTTGACAGTCTGAACTCCTCTGTACAGAAATGTTTTGAAGCATATGGTGTTGACACATATGTAGAGATGCTGGGAACAAGCGAGGCACCCGGTCCATGGTATCCTATGTATTCATTTTCAAATGCTATGACAACAAGTACACCAGGAGGCGTGGCATGGACGAAAATGGGAGAAATTAAACATGAGTATCTCCCGAGAGTTGTCATGTCAGATGATTTTGAAAGTGAATGGGATACATATATGGAAGTATATGATGGATGTAATCCACAGGTATTCCTTGAAGAGATGCAGGAAGAACTGAATCGCAGAATGGAAGAGGCATCTAAGTTTGAATAGAAATTGATATACAAAACGGGCGGATATGCTACAGGCTTATCTGCCTGTTTGAAAAATGAGGTGAATGTATGGCTTTTGGAGTAAAAAGAAAAAAAGCAGAAATGACAGAACAAAAAATCTGTTTTAGCTGGAAGGAGGCAAAACGTCAGAAGGTTCTTTTGATCTGGTCAGGAATTATTGTTATTTATGGTATCATTTTTTACTATCTCCCTTTGGGAGGCTGGCTGATGGCTTTTCAGAATTATAGACCAATTGATGGTCTTTTTCATTCTGAGTTCGTCGGTCTGCAGAAATTCCAGCAGCTTTTTTCAGATGCAACATTTTTACGAGTGATACGAAACACACTTGCGATGGGTGTGATTAATTTGGTGGTGACGTTTGTTGCTGCGATTGCTTTTGCCATTCTTCTTAATGAAGTACGCAATGCATTTGGAAAAAAGACGGTGCAGACGATTTCATATCTTCCACATTTTCTATCATGGATTATTGTAACAGGAATCATCCATGACGCATTGTCTGGAACTGGAATTATTAACGAGTTGCTTGTGAATTTCAATATTATTGATCAGCCGATTAATTTTTTTGCTCATAAGAAATATTTCTGGCCGATTGTAGCATTTGCAAATGTATGGAAGGAAACAGGATGGAATGCGATCATATATTTAGCTGCAATTACATCTATCGATCCTTCGCTTTATGAGGCGGCATCTATTGATGGAGCAGGAAGATGGGCGAAAATTAAACATGTAACTCTTCCGGGAATAAGACCAACAATTATGATTCTTCTCCTTATGAATGTCGGAAATGTATTGAACGCCGGTTTTGAAATCCAGTATCTGTTAGGAAATGGTCTTGTACAGGGAGTTTCCCAGACGATTGATATCTATGTTTTGAATTGGGGAATTAGCCAGGGTGACTTTTCAATTGGTACAGCGGCAGGTATATTCAAGAGCGTGGTAAGTATTATTCTGATTGTGATAGCAAACCAGATTGCCAAACGGAATGGCGATGAAAGGTTATTCTAAGGAGGGTTTAAGATGAAAACAGGAAGAAAAATAAAATCATCGCCTGCAGATAAAGTTTTTACTGTATGTAATACAATCTTTATGATTCTGTTTATTCTTGTCACATTGTATCCGATTCTGAATACACTTGCGATTGCATTTAATGATGGAACTGATGCATTGCGGGGGGGAATATATCTGTGGCCAAGAAAATGGACATTGAAAAATTTCATTACAGTGTTAGAAAAAGACAACCTGATTACAGGCGCCTATATTACTGTGGCACGAACTTTATTAGGTACGGCTACTGCGCTTGTAACAAATGCTATTCTGGCATTTATTGTAAGTAGAAAAAGGTTTTTATTTAAAAAACAGTTATCACTTTTTTGGGTTATAACAATGTATGTAAATGGTGGTATGATTCCGACATTTTTATTGTATAAAGGGCTGGGTTTGACAAATAGTTTCTGGGTGTATATAATTCCGGGAATGATCAGTGCATTTAATATGCTGGTGATTCGTACATATATGAATGGACTTCCAGACAGCCTGGAAGAATCGGCACAGCTTGACGGGGCAGGGTATTTTACGATTTTTACAAAGATTATTTCGCCATTGTGCAAGCCGGTTTATGCAACGGTTGCTCTTTTTGCGGCAGTAGGGCAGTGGAACTCATGGTTTGATGCTATGTTGTATAACAGAATGAATGTAAAATTGACAACACTTCAATATGAACTTATGAAACTGCTGTCATCTGTGACAAATCAGGGTGCTTCTGCAGAAGCAATGAAAAACGCAACAGGCTCAGTAACTCCTGAGACAGTTCGGGCGGCAGCGTCAATACTTACTATGCTCCCGATCATCTGTATTTATCCGTTTTTACAAAGATATTTTGTGACAGGACTTACTCTGGGTGGAGTAAAAGAATAATAGATAATTGGAGGATGTAGATCAGGATGAATAGAAAAGACGCGAGACAAAAAGCACAGGAACTGGTTTCAAAAATGACGATAGAAGAGAAGGCTTCTCAGTTAAGATACGATTCACCTGGAATTCCAAGACTTGGAATTCCGGAGTACAATTGGTGGAATGAAGGATTACATGGAGTTGCCAGAGCAGGAACGGCAACAGTTTTTCCGCAGGCAATTGGGTTGGCTGCATCATTTGATGAAAATATGATTAGAGAAATAGGAGACATTATTGCAGAGGAAGGGAGAGCAAAATATAATGCGGCATCTGCAAAGGGAGACAGAGATATTTATAAAGGGCTTACATTCTGGGCACCTAATGTAAATATTTTTCGTGATCCCAGATGGGGAAGAGGTCATGAAACATATGGAGAGGATCCATATCTTACATCTGCTCTTGGGAAGGCTTATGTGGAAGGGCTTCAGGGAAATAGTGAAACAATGAAAGCAGCTGCATGTGCAAAACATTATGCAGTGCATTCCGGACCAGAAGCACTTCGTCATGAGTTTGATGCCGAAGTGTCTCCAAAAGATATGGAAGAGACATACCTTCCGGCATTCAGAACACTTGTTAAAGATGCCCATGTGGAATCCGTCATGGGAGCGTATAATCGTGTCAATGGTGAACCCTGTTGTGGCAGCACGACATTAATAAAAAAGAAACTTCGGGAAGAGTGGAAATTTGAAGGACATTTTGTTTCCGATTGCTGGGCAATAAGAGATTTTCATGAAAATCATATGGTTACAGGAAGTCCGATGCAGTCTGCAGCAATGGCTCTGAATGCAGGCTGTGATTTGAATTGTGGAAATACATATCTGCTGATTCTCAATGCATACTATCATGGTATGGTTACAGAAGAAGCTATTACGGAGGCGGCAATTCGTCTTTTTACGACTCGTTTTATGCTGGGACTCTTTGATGGAAGTGAGTATGACGATATACCATATACAAAGGTGGAGTGCAGCGAGCATCTTCATGTGGCGCATAAGGCTGCATTGGAGAGTATAGTTCTGCTAAAAAATGAGAATGGAATTCTTCCTTTGAAAAAAAATGAAATAAAAACAATAGGTGTTATAGGGCCTAATGCAGACAGCAGGGCGGCATTGATTGGAAATTATCATGGAACTGCATCAGAGTATGTAACAGTACTGGAAGGAATCAGAAAATATGTAGGGCATGAGGTGCGTATTCTTTACTCGCAGGGAAGTGATCTTTTTCGTGATAAAACAGAAACTCTTGCACATGATATGGATCGTATTTCAGAGGCTGTAACAGTAGCAGAAAACAGCGATGTCGTTATTCTGTGTCTTGGATTAGATGAGACGTTAGAAGGAGAAGAAGGAGATACAGGTAACAGCTATGCTTCCGGAGATAAGGAAAATCTTGAGCTTCCTTTATGTCAGCGCAGATTGATGGAGGCGGTGGCACAGACAGGAAAACCGGTTGTATTGTGTATGCTGGCAGGCAGTGATATGGATATGAGCTTTGCCAAAAAACATTTTGAAGGAATCTTACAGCTTTGGTATCCAGGCGCTCGCGGAGGAAATGCGGTAGCAGAAATCCTGTTTGGTAAGGAATCTCCATCGGGAAAACTTCCTGTCACCTTTTATGAAGGATTAAACGACCTTCCGGCATTTGAAGATTATTCCATGAAAGGAAGAACCTACAGGTATATGGAGGGAAAAGCACAATACCCGTTTGGATATGGTCTTACTTATGGAAAAGCAGAAGTTGAATCAGGAACGGTTTCAGAAAATGAATCGGGAGTGATTGTATCTGCACAGATGAGAAATACTGGAGACAGAGATATTTGTGAGGTTTTACAGATTTACATTAAATGTATGGATTCGGTGTATTCGGTTCCAAATCCACAGTTATGTGGGTTCAGAAGAGTAAATTTGAAGCAGGGAGAATCAAAAAAGATTTCAGTCAAACTTCCGGATGAAGCATTTACTGTTGTAGATGAAGAAGGAAAACGGATTATTGGAGGAGAAGAGTTCGTTATATATGTCGGTTTTTCTCAACCAGATTTAAAAAGTGAGGAACTGACAGGTATGCATCCGGTCAAAATAGAATTTAGAAGAAAGAACGGAGAAAAACATGAAGATTAATCTGGACAGCCCTGTTATTAGTTTTTTAAATAAGGTTGCGGATTTCATGATTCTGAATATTCTGTTTATTTTGTGCTGTGCGCCGATTGTTACAATCGGTCCGGCGCTCAGTGCGTTGTATACGATTACCATGCGTGAAGCCAGACATGAGGATAGTTATATATTAAAACCTTTCTTCAAAGCATTTAAAAATAATTTTATACAGTCGTTTTTTTCATCAATATTATATTTGTTTTTGGGAGCAGTTATTGTTTATGGCTGGCAGTTTTGGTTGAAAAGGTCGGGAGAATCAACAGTTAATCAGGTGATGCTTGTTATTTTGGGAATGTTCGCAATTGTTTGCCTGCTGTCGCTTTTTTATGCATTTGCGCTAATTGCCAGATTTGATAATTCTGTGTTTAAAACTGTAAAAAATGCATTGATTCTGACGGTTTTTAATTTGAAGGAAACAATATTGTTGACGTTGTTTTCAGGTATTGTGATGTTGCTCATGATTTTTACAAAGAGTATATGGCTTTTTATGGTAGTGGGGGGATTTGCATGTTGTGCATATGTTCAATCGTTATTATTCATAAGGGTGTTTGAGCCGTATGAGAAAGTAGAAGGAGGAAATTGAAATGACAGGAATGGTGATTGATACAAACAAAAAACTAAGTAGAATCAGCAAAGAAATATACGGCCATTTTTCGGAACATTTAGGAAGATGTATTTATGGTGGAATTTATGTGGGAAAGGATTCTCCGATTGAAAATGTAAATGGAATGCGATCGGATGTAGTAGAAGCTCTTAAGCAGATACGTGTTCCTGTACTGCGGTGGCCAGGAGGATGCTTTGCGGATGAGTATCATTGGAAAGATGGAATAGGATCGGCAGATACAAGAAAAAAAATAATTAATACAAACTGGGGAGGAGTAGTAGAGGATAACAGTTTTGGTACTCACGAGTATTTTGAACTTTGTCGCCAACTTGGCTGTGAGACATACATTAATGGAAATCTGGGAAGCGGTACCATAAAGGAAATGGCTGAATGGGTTGAGTATATGACATTTGATGGTGTTTCACCTATGGCAGAACTTCGGAAGAAAAATGGAAGTTGCGCTCCATGGAAAGTTGATTTCTTCGGTCTGGGAAATGAAAACTGGGGTTGCGGAGGAAATATGAACCCAGATTATTATGCTAACGAATATCGAAGATATCAGACTTTTATAAGAGATTATAACAGTGAACGGCATATTAAGAAAATTTGCTGCGGAGCACCTCATGATGATTATGAATGGACGAAAGAAGTTCTTGAAACTTGTTTCAGGAGAGTGGCAAAAGAACAACATGGCTTTATGGATGGTCTTTCACTCCATTATTATGTATATCCGGAGGGAATCGATACCAAAGGAAGTTCGACGGACTTTGACCAAAAAGTCTGGTATAAGACACTGAATAAAGCAGTTTTTATGGATGAACTTATTACAAAGCATGGTGAGATTATGGACGAATATGATCCGGATAAAAAAATAGGTATGATTGTAGATGAGTGGGGAACTTGGTATACATGTGAGCCTGGGACAAATCCGGGATTTCTTTATCAGCAAAATACAATGAGAGATGCGCTTGTAGCAGGAATTACACTGAATATATTCAATAAACACAGTGACCGTGTGAAGATGGCAAATCTTGCGCAGATTGTCAATGTACTTCAGGCTGTGATACTTACGGAAGGGGATAAAATAGTAAAGACTCCGACATATCATGTTTTTGATATTTATAAGTATCATCAGGATGCAGAACTTATATTCAGCGATATTGATATAAAGATGATTGGAGTGGAGAATGAGTGGCAGGTACCGAATCTGACTGAATCTGTTTCAATCACATCGGATGGAGTACTCCACCTTACAATGACAAATCTTTCTGCTGAGGAAAGTTTTGATATAGATGCAGAAATTATTGGAAAAAAACCTGAGAAAGTATTAGGTGAGATTGTTACAGGTGAGATTCATGCAAAAAATACGTTTGACGAACCGGAATGTGTTGTTGTGAGAAAGTACGATGGAGTTCAGATTACAGAGAAAGGAATAAGATTTATCATTCCAGCAAGTAGTGTTTTGCATCTTGAGCTGAGGTAAAAGAGTTGTGGAAAACAATGAGGAGCGGATATGTAAATAAGGTCCTTTGAAAATGTTATCAGAATGGTAGATTATACTGATTTATCACAGGGAGGTTTTATGAAAAAAAAGGTAAAGCAAACAGGTTTACTGCAATTGTTCTGACTGGACTGGTGTTGCTTGGCGGAAGTAATTTCGAGATGGTTTCTGCAGCAGATTCGGAGAGAAGAGATATTCAAATGAATATTCTTCAGGAGTTTAATACGGATTTTGAAGGTGCAGATGAAGAAGGTGTACCGTATTGGTGGAATAATAGTTCGTGGAATAGTAGTACACTTACACAGAAAGTATATATGTCAGATGAGCCCCGTCTGAATTCGTCTGGAAATAGTTATATGGAAGTTGTACCGGAGGATAACGGAGTTAGTGCGGTACAGATTAATAATAAAGATATTGCTGTCCTGCTGGAAAGTGGAAGCACTTATGAATTTTCTTTTTATGCAAAAGCAGTAAGCGGTACGGTGAATTTGGAGGTTTTGAGTCATGATAACTGGGCATCTCAACAATCTGCAACGGTAATATACGACGAGCCAGTGGAACTGAATGATAACTGGCAGTTTATAAGCGGCACGTTTGCAATGCCGGAGAATGATGCACATAAAGAAGTGCAGCTCAGGCTGAGCGGTGACAATGGAATGACATTTTGCTTGGATGATCTCAAGATTACGGCGCTGACAGACAGGGGTGAAAATAAGAAAATTGAAAAAAACATTCCCAGTCTTAAGGATACTGTGTCTGGTGCATCAGGATTGGGAGAAGATGCGTATACAGGAGTTGCTCTTGCAAATGATCAGATTAACAATCAGACGCTTATGGAGTTGATTGAAAAACATTTTAATGCGGTAACATTCGAAAATGAGTTGAAAATGGATGCGATTTTTGGTTACCATAACGATGTGATGCCAGAGGAGAAATTTGAAGAAATTACCTGGACACGGGCAGATGGAACAACTGTTACAGGAACATATCCACAGATGGATTTTAGTTTGGCAGAAAAGATGCTGGATTTTGTTAAGGCATGGAATAATAAAAATCCTGATAATCAGATTAAGGTAAGGGGGCATGTACTTGTGTGGCATTCCCAAGCGCCGGAGTGGTTCTTCCATCAGGAGTGGGATAAAACTAAACCATATGTCAGTGCAGAAGAGATGGATGTTCGTCAGGAATGGTATATTAAGCAGGTGCTGGAACATTTTCTGGGTCAGGATAGCCCGTACAAAGATATGTTTTATGGATGGGATGTGGTAAATGAGGCGGTTAGCGACACCAGTGGCACATATCGAAAGGATGGAGACGAAAAGTCTTGTTGGTGGGCTGTCTATAAAAATGAGAGTTATATTGTGAATGCTTTTCGCTATGCGAATTATTATGCGCCTGAAACATTGGAACTTTATTACAACGACTATAATGAGTGTTCCAGTTCCAAGATAGGTGGAATTGAAGTACTGCTTAAGGAGATTAAATCTCATGAAAACGATATTGAACTTCCGACCAGAATCACAGGAATGGGAATGCAGGCACATTATGACATGATTTCTCCTACAGTAAATCAATTCGAAGCAGCAGTCATTTCTTATGGGGAAATTGTGGAGAAAGTACAGCTTACAGAGTTTGATTTAAAAGCCAGTAAGGGGTATGATGGAACTAAAGCGGCACAGAGTGACGAATATACAAAGCAGGCATATCGTTATAAAGAAATATATGATGTTTTAAAAGATATTGATTCAATGGACGGAATCGATATCAATGGTCTGACTATATGGGGAGTGATTGACAGTCTTTCCTGGCTGCAGAACAGCAATAATGCAGGAGGTGGCTCGGATGGTAGCCAACAGCATGTGCCCCTGCTGTTTGATGACGAATACAGGGCAAAGCCAGCCTTTTATGCTTTTGTAGAGCCGGCAAAGCTGGAGCCGTTCATTAATAATGTTGTGGTTATGCAGGCACTGGATGGCAGTGATCCATATGCAAAGAGCAACGTCTATACTATTAAAGACACGGATGATTCATTTCAGATGATTTGGGAAGAGGAATATCTTAAGGTAAAGGTAACAGTAAGGGATACTCAGGTTCAGAATACTGACAGCGTTACCTTGTATTTGGACTGGGATAAAACGGATGGAGATACTACTACGGAGAAAAAAACAGTTTTTCGAGAGGATGCTCAATTGACAACAGACGGTTACATTGCCGAATTTACAGTGGATAAAGAACTGGCAGTTGGAAGCAACTTTGCATTTGATGTACTCGTCACCGATGGGAAAAGTAAAGCGGCGTTTAATGATTTTAAACTGTCTCAGGAAAGCAGTAGCAAGTACTATGCGATGGCGACTGCCAAACCTTATATGTCTGTGAGTGCAGGAACCGTTATTGTGGATGGGGTAGCAGATTCGATTTGGAACGAGGTTAGTGCAGTACCGCTTACCATTGAGATGGGAGCTGTTGCTGAGGCTCAGGCAAAACTGCTGTGGGATAAGTCGAACTTGTATCTTTGGATGGAAGTTATGGATAACGAACTGGATAAAACTTCGTTGGAGTCTCATGAACAGGATTCTGTTGAGGTGTTTCTTGATGAAAATAACGGCAAAACGGAAGAATATGAGGATGATGATAAGCAGTACCGTATTAATTATATGGATGAGAAAAGCTTTAATGGTATAAAATGTACGGCAGAAAACGTGACTTCGGCAGTAAAAGTAACAGATGGCGGGTACATTGTGGAGGCTGCATTTAAGTGGACAGATATCACGCCGAAAGCAGGAACAGAGATTGGAATCGAACTGCAGATTAACAATGGTGCAGGAGGAACACGAATTGGCACACTGAGCTGGTTTGACGAATCAGGTATGGGTTGGTCTTCGCCCCGTGTATTTGGTACGGCTTTTCTGACAAATGAAAAAACTGTAGCATAGCTTAATTTATTACAACAAAAAATCGCTGTATCCCTTGTGTTTTCTGGGGGACAGCGATTTTGGTCGTT
>Bissell_p1__coassemble_566_pt1 | contig 23418 bp, 14 predicted proteins | sample Bissell_p1__metabat2_low_PE_033 | metagenome-assembled genome bin Bissell_p1
ACAGTATCGTATTTATTGATGAGGGAAATGATTTTATCAAGACTGAGGAGTTTGCCAGAGAAATTCAGAAAACAGACAATTATTATGTGATTGTTACGAGAGAATCATTGCCGACTTTACCATACAGTGTGGAAGAGATTTATGGAATCCGGACATCTGGAAAGTATGGAACATTGAAGCAGAGTTACCATGAATTTTACCGGATATATGGTACGTTTACTCATGAGAAAGATGTAACACCTGAATTGGTAATTACAGAAGATAGTAATTCTGGATACCAGTTTTTCAATCATGTGTGTCGAGAAAATCATTTGCGATGTGAAACTATGAATGGGAAATCCAATGTATTCCATTATTTGCGAGAGCATAAGAGTGAGAGAATGCTTATCATTGCGGATGGCGCTGCTTTTGGATCAGAAATTGACCGGGTATTAAGGTTAATAGAAGGATACGAGAATGTGGCATTGTATTTACCGGAATCTTTTGAGTGGCTGATTTTATCCGCCGGAATTCTGAAAAACAATCATGTGACAGAGATATTGGATGCTCCATATGATTATGTGGATAGTGAAGAGTTCTTCAGTTGGGAAAGATTTTTTACATCAGTTTTAAGTGATGAAACGAAAGATACCTATCTTGCGTATATGAAAAAGAAACTGAATCCGGCATACCTACAGGATGTGATTAAGGAGACAATCCTTAATAAAATGGAAAAGATCAGTCTCACATGGAAATAATAAAAGCGATTGCAATTATAATTTAGTAGTCAAAACACCGTAGACAAGCAGTCTAAAGTACGGTATTATATGTGTAGAAATCAATTCAATTTCATATTGTTTATCATTCTCGAATGCTTGAATGATGGTAGCCATATTTTTCATAATGGTGGTGACACGAAGGTATTCCCCAAGTATTAGCTGATGCAAATATTCTGCTAATAAACAGGTTCTATCTAAGGTATATATGTGGGGTACAGAGATTGACTTGATTTGACTCGGAAGTAGAAAAAAGCCGTGACTTTAAAGGGCTTATAATGATAGTTCCTGTCTGGAATTGACACTACCTATTCGCTCTCCTAAGCGTCTGATGTGGGTTCGATTCCCGCAGGGAACGGTAGCGGAATGTTTACATTTACGATGAAACATTCCGTTTTTTTTTGTTAACAAATAGATATTGGAGATTTGGGCGCCGGTATTTTCATTAAATATGAAAAATGTATGTTGGTGATCCGCCTGAAAAATGGGGATAGCGGGTTAGATCTCGATGATTTTGATTTCGGGTAATTGGAGAAGATAATAAGTGATTGATGCTATATGAGGCGGACAAGCTGTTTTACATATTATTAACCAAGTGTTTGCAGTATATTGATAGATGAAGCATCCTTAAATTTGGTAAGATAATAAAGAAGAAATTATTAAAAATCAAATTTCAAAGGATGGTAGTTATGAAATTAAAAGGAGTAGGAATTTTTACATTAGCGCTGGCAATGTCTTTGGGAAGTGTAACCAGTTATGCGTCAAATGATGGAACAAGTCAGACTGAGAGTACAGCTGAAAATTTTGAGAATCAGGTAACGATGGAAGGACAGACGCTTGGTTTGTATGGAGTAGAAAATGCGAGACAATTAGGCGGATATTATACCACGGATGGCAGAAAGGTAAAATCAAATATGCTGTTTCGTTCTGCAAAACTGGCTAAAGCAACAGAGGAGGATATTGACAAACTTATCAGAGAATATAATCTTGGAACTGTTGTAGATTTCAGAACAACAGAAGAAATAGCAGAAGCACCGGATCCTGAAATAGAGGGTGTGAAGAATGAACAAATTCGTATACTTGATGAAGAGAATGCATCTGACAGTAACAGTGCGGCTATGACTCAGATTTATGGTAATGATCCTGTAAACGGATTGATTGAGATGGTTAAAAACGGGACATTAAGTGATGATATGTATATTACTACTGTAAAAAATGAAACTGCGCAAAAAGGTTTTTCTGATTTTTTCCATGTGTTATTAAATAATGATGAAGAAAAGGCGGTCCTGTGGCATTGTACAGGAGGGAAAGACCGTGCGGGTACAGCAGCAGTTCTTGTTTTGTCTGCGTTAGGAGTTGATGAAAAAACAATTCTGGATGATTTTGCCCTTACAAATGAATTCTATGCGAAAAAAATAGAGTATATGGGAAATGAAGCTGCTAAACAGACAGATGACCAGACAATTATAGATGGTGTAAAAACGCTAAGTGGTGTATCAAGAAATTTCATGGAAAAAATGATGGACTCTCTGAAAGCGGAATATGGTTCTGTTCAAAATTATATTATAGAAGAACTGGGTATTAATGAGGATGAAATTGTAAAACTGCAGAATATGTATCTTGAATAAATATAATACTGGAAATACTGGCGGAATGATTTTGGGTGATTAAAAATCATTCCGCTGTTTTTGTGTGAAATATTAAAAGATGATGGTAGAGAGTAAACAGAGAAAATATAGAATAAGACCGAGTACAATGTTTACAATAATAGAATATGTGATAAAATAAATTGATTGCATTAGAATTCGTTACTTACGTATCTGAAATCCATTTAACAAAAAGAACACATTTTTCCCACAAAGTAAACACAATTGCTCTATATACTAAGGGCATAAAAGAAAAAATTATAAGTTCCAAAGGAGGACTTTTATCATGATGAATAAAGAAGAGAGAAATAAAAAGATTAAAAATATTGCAAAAAAAGGTCTTACAATCAGCCTTTGTGCAGTGTTGACTACCGGTATATTCGGAAGTGTCAGCAATGTGATGAACTGGAATGAGGGAATTGAAGTAAATGCGGCAAATGATGAAGCAAAGCTTACAATGACAAAAGCATCTAAGAAGAGTGATGATACAGAAAAAGCGGATAAAAAAGAAACTGCTGCAAAAGGCAGTCTTGATGTTTCCGATATCGCAGAAGAGGTAATGCCGTCTGTAGTGTCTATTACAACAAAATCAATTCAGGAAGTACAGAATTACTTCGGAATGTTCGGAGGATATGGTGGATATTCCTATGCTCCTGAGATTCAGGAGGTAGAGGGAAGCGGTTCCGGTATCATTATTGGAAAGAACAGCAGTGAGCTTTTAATTGCGACAAATTACCATGTAGTACAGGGCGCAAATACTTTATCTGTATCTTTCGTAGATAACGAAGTATATGAAGCAAAGGTAAAAGGCTTTGATGATGAGAAAGACCTTGCAGTTGTGTCTGTAAAGCTGGATGACATTGAAGATGAGACGATGGATGCGATTAAAATTGCAACCATCGGAAGCTCAGATGATCTGAAGGTTGGAAATCAGGTTGTGGCAATTGGTAATGCGCTTGGATATGGACAGTCTGTAACAACCGGTATTGTAAGTGCAAAGAACCGCAGAATGGATGAGTCTTCTCAGACAGTCAGTGAAGGTGAAGAAGGAAACGGTGTAAATCTGATTCAGACAGATGCGGCAATCAATCCCGGAAACAGCGGCGGCGCGCTTCTGAATATGGATGGTGAGGTTGTAGGAATTAACTCCGCGAAACTGGCATCTACAGAGGTAGAGGGTATGGGTTATGCAATTGCTATCTCTGATGTATCAGATATTATTGAAAATCTGATGAATGAAGAGTCCAGAGACAGACTGGAAGATGAGGAACACGGAGTATTGCAGATTACAGGTAAATCTGTAAGTGAGGAAGCCCAGTATTATGGAATTCCGGCAGGTGCTTTTGTGGAGGAAGTAACCAGAAAAGGTGCAGCTGATAAGGCAGGAATTAAACATGGAGATATCATTACACAATTTAACGGCAAAACAGTTTCCAGCATTGAACAGTTAATTGAATATCTTTCTTACTATGCACCGGATGAAGAAGTAGAACTTACTATTGCTGTTCAGAGCGGTGATGGTTACAAAGAAGAAACAGTGACAGTTGTTCTTGGTGACAGTGATGCTTCTTCAGAACAGGAAGAGAATAAAGAAGATAAGAAAAAATCCGAGAAAGAAGACAGAGCTACCCTGAACAGGGGAGATGCAGCAGATGAAGAAGAAGACTGGGAAGAAGACCCGGAGGAAGCTTCTGAAGAAGAAAATTCAATTCTTGATTTCTTCAGACAGGGATAATGAATTAGTTTAAGACAGGAAATATAAAAAAGCTCCGACAGTTAACCGAAGAAGCGGCTGACTGTCGGAGTTTTCAATATGTTGTAATATAAAATATTATCTGGAAATATTTTTCCCTGCATGATAATACATGCGTAGATAGAGTATAAAAGAAACCAGTATGGAAATAATGCAGATTGCAGTCAGTCCTGTAACGACAGCTTCTGATAAATCCGGGAACAGAAGGAAGATGAACATTACAAGATCAAGGAGAGCTGTGCAGATTTTTCCATGCATATGAGCTCCGTTCATACGGTATTTGTGTTTCATCATATAAAGCCCGATAATTCCCATTGCCATCTCTTTTATAACAAAAATGACTAAAAGGACTCTGACAACAGGGAATCGGAAGGCAAAACCTAACGCAAGTACCAACTGCGTAATCTTGTCTGCTACTGGATCAAGGATTTTGCCGAATTCCGTAATCATGTTGAAGCGTCGGGCTATTTTGCCATCTATAAAATCAGAGAAGAACGACAGAAACATAATAAAGGCAGCCACATAGTAATCATGAACAGATTCTGCATTCAAATAAACATAAAGGTAAAAAGGAAGCAGAAGAATTCGAAAGTAACCCAGAAGGTTGGGGATGGATAAGTATTCTTTTACAAAATTTTTTTTCATAAGAATGCCTCTTTTTCTATTTTATTTTACCCATAATAACACAGATTTCATTAGGTTGGTAGTAAGAAAATATATTGATAAAAGGAGAGAGAGTCTGTTATACTATAAAACAGAATAAAAACAGAGGAAAAAACAATGAATTATATAGTCTTTGATTTGGAATGGAATCAGAGTCCCAACGGTAAAAAATTTCAGAATGACAGACTTCCTTTCGAGATCATTGAAATTGGCGCAGTAAAAATGAATGCCAGAAAGGAAATTGTGGATACGTTTCACAGGTTGATTAAACCGGAAGTGTATAAATGGATTCATGACAGCATACGTGAAGTGATTCATGTTAATTACAGTGATCTTACAAAGGGAGTTCCCTTTGCAGAGGCAGCGCAGGATTTTCTGAAATGGTGTGGTGAAGATTGCGGATTCTGTACATGGGGAAACCAGGATGTCATGGAGCTTCAGCGTAATATGAAGTATTACGGGATACTGGACAGGCTTCCCGGTCCTGTTACTTATTATGATGTGCAGAAGCTTTACAGCATCTGTTATGAAGATGGGACAAGTCGCCGTTCTCTTGAATATGCCATAGACAAATTGAATATAGAGAAAGAAAAAGATTTTCATCGTGCTTTGGCAGATGCAAGATATACAGCAGATGTATTGAAGGAAATCGATGATATCAGCATTTTTTCAAATTCATCTCTTGATGTGTATCAGAATCCAAAAACAAAAAAAGAGGAAATTCATGTTTCCTATCCATTGTATGATAAATACGTTTCACGCGAGTTTTCGCAGAGGGAAAGGATTATGAAGGACAGAGAAGTTACAAGTACCCGCTGTCCAATCTGTCATCTTTCGGCAAAACGAAAAATACGCTGGTTTATGAATAATCCGAAGGTATATTACAGTATGTCTGTATGTGAAAAACATGGATATGTCAGAGGAAAAATCCGTATTCGAAAGACAGACGAGGAAAAATATTTTGCAATAAAAACGCTGCGGATCGCAGATATGAAAGAAGCGGAGGAGCTTCTTGAAAGAAAAGAAGTCCTCCGCCGTAAAAGGCAGTTAAAGAAAAAAGCAGAAAAGAAATAATATTATTGGAGAAGGAGGTCCGGAAGGATCTCCTTTTCGTATTGCATTCCCCAGCCGACCATATGACCGTCCAGGTAATATTTACTCTTAATCCGGTAAGGACCTGCTGCATTGAAAAGAGTTGCCTGTTTCCGTTTCAGTTTTTTGACATTGTAGCCTGTAGGAACAGTGACATAAACATTGCGGATATAGTAGAACGGATAAGTGTTTCCTCCGTCTCTGAGAATATATTTCACATTTGGGAGAAGTTTTACCGGAGTCGGGGTTCTGTCCAGTTTCAGGTTTACTTTCTCGAAATTATTAAAGCCGTAATCCAGAAGTGCAGCAGTGTCTGCCCAGTTTCCGTTGATTCCCCCCATCACAACTGCCATCAGCACAGTGGAGCCTCTTTTGGCAAAAGTTACAAGAGTACTGCCGGCAGCAGAGGTCCATCCTGTTTTTCCGCCGAGAACCCCCTCGTATGCATAATCTCTGGTGGGCATCATTTTGTGGTGGTTGAGGAGATAACGGGTTTCCTCAAATTTATTTGTAGGAGGGATTTCATAAATTCCCTGGGTACAGAACTTGCGGAATTCGGGATTAAACCAGGCAGCCTTTGCTATTTTAGCCATATCATTGGCTGTTGTATAGTGGAGTTCATCATGAAGTCCGTGCGGGTTATTGAAATGTGTGTTTTTACAGCTCAGGTGTCGGGCGCGCCAGTTCATAAGTTCTACGAATTTTTTTACAGAACCGCTTGTTTTTTCTGCCAGAGCCAGAGCCATTTCATTGGCTGATTCCAACATAAGTCCCATCATTGCCTGTTCCACTGTGAATTCCTCACCGGCATCCCCGTAAATAGAAGAGCTTCCGCTCTCAATGCCGTAGGCTGCGGCTTCTGATACGACGAGCTTGTCCTCCATATTCAGATTTTCACAGGCAAGAAGCGCAGTCATGATTTTCGTGATACTTGCCGGATAGAGCTGCTGGTCAGCATTTTTTGAATAGAGGACAGATTCTGTGACGACATCCATGAGGACTGCGGAAGTTGCCTCGATTTTCGGTCCTTTTGGCCAGTCTTTTATAGAATCTGTATCCGGCGCCTGAGAATAGCTTTCTGTATGTTCCGGTACAGGGGCAGCTGTCACGATTGGATCTTCACTGGCTTCAATAATACCTGCCTGCGTGGTGAGCAGACTCAGACCCAGAAGACCGGCAGTTATACGTTTTAAAATATGTGATTTAAATTTCTTCATGTTATAAAAAATACCCTTCTTGTAAAAAAATATACCCTTATTTTTGCATAGGGAAAGTTCTTTTCAGTCTTTCCTGAAACAGCATTATATCATCTTTTGGAAAAATAGACTACTGTTTAAGAAAGGTTTTACCTGTTATTAACCAAAAAAGCCTTGACGAAGGAAAAATCAACTATTATAATAAACTGGCATACAAATAACCAGCAAAGACAATGATGGAGACAGTAAGCTGTGTTAAAAGTCTTCAGCGAGCCGGAGATGGTGCGAGTCCGGTGCAAGTAGATACAGCCGAAAATCCCTCCGGAGTTTCATTTCCGAAGACAGGGCACAGACAATTGACTGAAAAAAACACATCAGCCGGAAGTAAGAAATGACGGTGATTCCCCCGTTACAGGAACGTGTATCGGTACAAGAATGCCCGTACAGTGTAACAGGTGGTATAGCGAATGCATAGATTTCGTCCTTTTACAAGAGGGCGATTTTTTTGTATCTGAAAATAAAAAACAAAAACAGGAGGTAAATAACTGTGTACCAGAAAGTAGACACCAACTTAAATTTTGTAGACCGTGAAAAAAAAGTCGAAGCATTCTGGAAAGAAAACCATATCTTCGAAAAGAGTATGGAGAACAGAAAAGAGGGAGAGACATATACCTTTTATGACGGCCCTCCGACTGCCAACGGCAAACCGCATATCGGTCACGTACTCACCCGAGTAATCAAAGATATGATTCCGCGTTACCGTACAATGAAAGGATATATGGTACCGCGTAAAGCAGGATGGGATACGCACGGACTTCCGGTAGAGCTGGAAGTAGAGAAGAAGCTTGGTCTGGACGGAAAAGAACAGATCGAGGAATACGGAATGGAGCCATTCATTCAGGAATGTAAAGAAAGCGTCTGGAAGTACAAAGGTATGTGGGAAGACTTTTCCTCAACCGTTGGATTCTGGGCTGATATGGAACATCCGTATGTAACTTATGAGGACAATTACATTGAGTCCGAGTGGTGGGCTCTGAAAGAAATCTGGAATAAGAAGCTTCTTTACAAAGGCTTCAAAATCGTTCCGTATTGTCCGCGTTGTGGAACACCGCTTTCCGCCCAGGAGGTAGCTCAGGGGTATAAATCTGTAAAAGAGCGTTCCGCAGTAGTAAGATTTAAGGTTGTGGGAGAGGATGCATATTTCCTTGCATGGACAACCACACCATGGACACTTCCGTCTAACGTTGCACTTTGTGTAAACCCGGAGGAGACATACTGTAAAGTAAAAGCTGTCGATGGATACACGTATTATATGGCAGAAGCTCTTCTTGACAAGGTACTTGGTAAATTGGCAGAGGAAGGACAGAAGGCTTACGAGATTCTGGAAACATATAAAGGAACAGATCTTGAGTATAAAGAGTACGAGCCGCTTTGGGCATGTACCGGAGAGGCAGCTGCAAAACAGCGCAAAAAAGGTCATTTCGTAGTATGCGATGACTACGTAACAATGAGCGACGGTACCGGTATCGTTCATATCGCACCTGCCTTTGGTGAAGATGATAATCGTGTAGGACGCAAATATGAGCTTCCGTTTGTGCAGTTTGTAGACGGACAGGGTAACCTTACAAAAGAAACTCCATATGCAGGAATTTTTGTAAAGAAAGCAGACCCTGTTATTCTTACGGATCTGGACAAAGAAGGAAAGCTTTTTGATGCTCCGAAATTTGAGCATGATTATCCACACTGTTGGAGATGTGATACACCACTTATCTACTATGCAAGAGAGTCCTGGTTTATCAAAATGACAGCAGTGAAAGATGATCTGATTCGCAATAACAATACAATCAACTGGATTCCGGAAAGCATCGGTAAAGGACGTTTCGGCGACTGGCTGGAGAACGTTCAGGACTGGGGTATCAGCCGTAATCGTTACTGGGGAACACCACTGAATATCTGGGAATGTGAATGCGGACATATGCACTCCATCGGAAGCCGTCAGGAATTATTTGAGATGAGTGGAGATGAGAGAGCGAAAACCGTAGAGTTTCATCGTCCATACATTGATGAAATTACACTGAAGTGTCCGGAGTGTGGTGGTATCATGCACCGTGTACCGGAGGTAATCGATTGCTGGTTCGATTCCGGAGCAATGCCATTTGCACAGCATCATTACCCATTTGAAAATAAAGATTTATTTGAGCAGCAGTTCCCGGCAGACTTCATCTCCGAGGCAGTAGACCAGACACGAGGATGGTTCTATTCTCTCCTTGCAGAGTCAACCCTGCTGTTTAATAAAGCTCCATACAAAAACGTAATCGTTCTTGGTCATGTACAGGATGAGAACGGACAGAAAATGAGTAAATCAAAAGGAAATGCAGTAGACCCGTTTGATGCTCTTGAAAAATACGGTGCAGACGCAATTCGTTGGTATTTCTATATCAACAGTGCTCCGTGGCTGCCGAACCGTTTCCATGGCAAAGCTGTTGTTGAGGGACAGCGTAAATTTATGAGCACTCTCTGGAACACCTATGCGTTCTTTGTACTGTACGCAGAAATCGATCAGTTCGATGCTACGAAATATACACTGGATTACGATAAGCTTTCTGTAATGGACAAGTGGCTGTTAAGCAGACTTAACTCCCTTGTGAAAGCTGTTGATGAAAACCTCGTATCCTACAAGATTCCGGAAACTGCACGTGCACTTCAGGAATTTGTAGATGATATGAGTAACTGGTATGTAAGAAGAAGTCGTGAACGTTTCTGGGCAAAGGGCATGGAGCAGGATAAGATCAATGCTTATATGACTCTTTATACAGCTCTGGTAACAGTTGCCAAGGCAGCAGCTCCGATGATTCCGTTTATGACAGAAGACATTTACCAGAATCTTGTAAGAAGCATTGATAACGATGCCATTGAAAGTATCCATCTCTGCGAGTTCCCTGCTGTCAATGAAGCATGGATTGATAAGAAACTGGAAGCAGACATGAAGGAACTGCTTGAAATTGTAGTTCTTGGACGTGCCTGCCGTAATACTGCAAATATTAAGAACCGTCAGCCGATCGGAACCATGTTTGTAAAAGCAGAGGAGAAAATGGACAAATTCTATACAGACATTATTGCAGATGAGCTTAACGTAAAAGAAGTGAAATTTGCAGATGATGTGGAATCCTTCATTTCTTACAGCTTTAAACCACAGCTTCGTACAGTAGGTCCGAAATACGGAAAACTTCTTGGTGGAATCCGTCAGGCATTGACTGATATCGACGGAAGCAAGGCGATGGCAGATTTAAGAGCAAATGGCGTGCTTGTGCTTGATATTGACGGAAATAAGGTAGAGCTTACAGAGGAAGACCTGCTTATCGAAACTGCTCAGACAGAAGGTTATGTGACAGAGTCCGATGGAGATACTTCTGTAGTTCTCGATACAAACCTGACAGAAGAGCTTCTTGAGGAAGGTTTTGTCCGCGAGATTATCAGTAAAGTACAGACTATGCGTAAGGAAGCCGGCTTTGAAGTGATGGATAAGATCAGAATCTTTGTTAAAGACAACGAAAAGATCATGAACCTTATGAATAGTCATGCAGAGGAAATCAAGGCGGAAGTTCTCGCTCAGGATATTGTCCTTGGCGAAATGGACGGCTATACAAAAGAGTGGAGCATTAATAAAGAACAGGTAACCTTAGGGGTATCTAAAATAGAGTAACTCAAACGGCTGATCCGCGGATCAGCCGGAAACAAAACAATGAGGGGGCTCTGTCCGGGAATTTAATTCCCGGATGGAATCCTGCTGACAGGAGGAATGACATGATTAGCAGTCAGTTTAAGAAAGAAGCATTTAAACAGAGTGTTAAAGATAACGTAAAATATCTTTACCGCAAAACACTGGATGAAGCTACACAGGAGCAGATTTTTCAGGCAGTAAGCTATACGGTAAAAGACGTTATCATTGACAATTGGCTGGAAACCCAGAATGCATATGATGAGCAGGATCCAAAAACTGTTTATTATATGTCCATGGAGTTCTTAATGGGACGTGCACTGGGAAATAACCTGATCAATCTTTGCGCATATGACGAGGTAAAAGAAGCGCTTACAGAGTTAGGTCTTGATATCAACTGTCTGGAAGACCAGGAGCCGGATCCGGCCCTTGGAAACGGTGGTCTCGGAAGACTTGCAGCCTGCTTCCTTGATTCTCTTGCAACATTAAACTACAGTGCATACGGCTGTGGAATCCGTTATCGTTACGGTATGTTCAAACAGGAGATCAAAGACGGCTTTCAGCTTGAAGTGCCGGATAACTGGCTCAAGGATGGATATCCATTCGAATTACGTCGTCCGGAATATGCGAAAGAAGTTCATTTCGGCGGATACGTAAGAGTAGAATATAATCATGAAAAAGGCGAAAATAAATTCATCCATGAAGGATACCAGGCTGTAAAAGCAATTCCTTATGATATGCCGATTGTAGGATATGACAACGATGTTGTAAATACACTCCGTATCTGGGATGCTGAGCCGATTGTAGACTTTGCACTTGACTCCTTTGACAAAGGTGATTACAAAAAAGCAGTTGAGCAGGAAAATCTGGCTCGTAATATTGTAGAGGTACTTTACCCGAATGACAATCACTATGCAGGAAAAGAACTTCGTCTGAAACAGCAGTATTTCTTTGTTTCTGCAAGCTTACAGGCAGCTATTGAAAAATATAAAAAGAAACACGATGATATCACTAAGCTTTACGAAAAAGTTGTATTCCAGATGAACGATACTCATCCGACTGTAGCTGTAGCTGAGTTGATGAGAATCCTTATGGATGAGGAAGGACTTGGCTGGGATCAGGCATGGGATATAACAACGAAATGTGTTGCTTACACAAACCACACCATCATGTCCGAGGCTCTTGAGAAATGGCCAATCGAGCTGTTCTCCAGACTTCTTCCGCGTGTATATCAGATTATCGAGGAGATTAACCGCCGCTTTATCATTGAAGTACAGGCAAAATATCCTGGAGATTACGAGAAGATCAGAAAAATGGCTATCATTTACGATGGTCAGGTTAAAATGGCTCATCTTGCAATCGTTGCAGGCTTCTCTGTAAATGGTGTTGCAAGACTTCACACAGAAATTCTGAAAAACCAGGAGCTGAAAGATTTCTACCAGATGATGCCTGAGAAATTCAACAATAAGACAAACGGTATCACACAGAGAAGATTCCTTCTTCACGGAAATCAGCTTCTTGCGAACTGGATTACAGACCATATCGGAGCTGACTGGATTACAGATCTGTCTCAGTTAAAGAAGTTGGCTGTATATGCAGACGACGAAAAGGCACTTCAGGAATTTATGAATATTAAATACCAGAACAAGGTACGTCTGGCAAAATATATTCTTGAGCACAATGGAGTAGAGGTAAATCCACGTTCTATTTTTGATGTTCAGGTTAAGAGACTTCATGAGTACAAACGCCAGTTACTGAATATTCTTCATGTAATCTATCTGTATAATCAGATTAAGATGCATCCGGAAATGGAATCCTATCCAAGAACATTTATTTTCGGCGCGAAAGCATCTGCAGGTTATCATCGTGCGAAGAAAATCATCAAACTGATCAACTCCGTAGCAGATGTAGTAAACAACGATGCTTCCATCGGCGGCAAGCTGAAGGTTGTATTCATCGAAAACTACCGTGTATCCAATGCTGAGATGATTTTTGCGGCAGCAGACGTTTCCGAACAGATTTCCACAGCAAGTAAGGAAGCATCCGGTACAGGTAACATGAAGTTTATGCTTAACGGTGCTCCTACACTGGGAACAATGGACGGCGCTAACGTAGAGATCGTAGAAGAGGTAGGTGCAGAAAATGCATTTATCTTCGGTTTAAGTTCAGATGAGGTAATTAACTACGAAAATAACGGTGGCTATGATCCAAACGTAATCTACAATACAGATACAGAAATCCGTCAGGTACTGATGCAGCTGATCAATGGAACTTTCTCCAACGATACAGAGTTGTTCCGCGATCTGTACGATTCCTTACTTAATACAAATAACTGTGACAGAGCAGATCAGTATTTCATCCTTGCAGACTTCAGAAGCTATGTAGAGGCTCAGAAGCGCGTAGAAGCTGCATACAGAGACGAAAAAGGCTGGGCTAAGAAAGCACTCCTGAATACAGCATGCAGCGGCAAATTCACTTCTGACAGAACCATTCAGGAATACGTGGACGATATCTGGCATCTGGATAAAGTAACAGTACGTAAGAAATAAATGATTTAAGACAAAATCGGTTCCGTAAAATACGGAGCCGATTTTTTTAAAAGAATTCTTCTTTGAAATGACCGCAATATAATAGGAAATTCTTTTTTGGGGTACCGCCCTGCCCGGAGCTTAGTTTTCTGAAATAAGACTCTGGGAAAGCTTGTTTTTCTATTGGGGAGCAGGAATAAAAACTTATAAAAATTTCTGATGATAAAGCATGATTTTTCTGGATACTTTATAATTTTTTTGATAAAATCAAATTATAAAAAAGAGAAGAAGGTGAGTGAACAAAACAAAGATCACTTACAAAAGAGAAACAGCAAGGAATTCGGGCATGGATTCAGCGTGGATCAAAACAGACTGCACGTAAGATAGTTGACGTGTTATTGGAAGATGGAAGACTGTCTGCAGAAGAAATATCCGAAGCTACAGGGCTGAGTCTGGAAAAGGTTAAGCAATTAAGTACAGAGGATAAAGGAAATCTTTAAAGGCAACAGATTTTATTTACATAAGAAACAACAAAAAGTACATCAAGAGGAAATCCTTTATATACAAAAGCGAAATATACAGAATAAAAAGAAAGGAGACTCCTCGTGAGCATAAGTGACAATACTATTTTTGATGATGTATTTCGGACGATGCTGGAAAAGATGCCGGAGTTAGTAATACCGTTGATCAATGAGGTATTTGGGACCGATTATCCAAAAGATACTCCGATCATCCAAAAAAAGAACGAGCATGAGACGAAAAGTGGAGAGATAATTACAGATTCCCATTTGTTCATTGGAAACAGGATATACCATCTGGAATGCCAGAGTACGGGAGATACCCGGATGGTAATACGAATGATAGAATATGATTTTGCCATTGCACTGGAAAACGCAAGCAGGGAAAATGGGAGATTCCGTATAATATTCCCCCATTCCTGCGTATTATATCTCCGTGGGAAGAGCGGAGCAGAGGAACTGGAGATGGAAATCCTGATGCCTGACGGAAGGATTGTGGAGTATCGGGTACCGGTCATCCGGGCAGAAGAATATACCCGAAATGAAATCTTTCAGAAGAATCTGCTCTTCCTGCTCCCGTTTTATGTAATCCGGTACGAAAAACAGTTAAAAAAACTGGAGGAGAGCACAGAAGAACTGGAAAAACTATTAGAGGAATATCGCGGGATTGAAAAGTGTCTGGAAGAAAGTTTGTTGAACCAAGGGAGAGAGGAGATCTATCGGGATCTGATTGATCTGATTATCCGCATTGCAGATTATATTTTTCGTAAAACAGAAACGATAAGGAAAGGGGTAGGTGAAATTATGGGAGGTCGTGTATTAGAATTACCATCAGAACGGTTAATTCAGCAAGGAATAGAACTTGGAGAAGAAAAACAAAGCTATCGAATAGCGCGGGCAATGCTGGAGGACGGGGAACTTTCTCTGGAGAAAATATCCTGTCTGACTGGGCTGAATATGGAAGAACTTGAAAAAATACAGGGAGAAGAAAAATAGTTAGAAAAGTATTCTTGAAAGTGGGGACAGAAAAAGTCCCTGCTTTCTTTGAGGATAATAGTCCGCTTCAATTCTTCTTATAAGGTTACTTCAAAAGTAATTACAGTCAGAGTTGCAAACATAAAATTTTCTTTATAAATACATGATATTGTGTCTCATGTTAATACAACCTCGAATTGTTACAATTTATTGATTTGACCGCGAGAAAACAAAGGAAATCAAATGCTTTTACAGTTTGTGAAATTTAAAAAATTCGTAAAAAATTTAAGGATTACCCTTGACAAAAAGCTTTGAAAGCACTATATTAATCGTAACAGACAGATTATGTCTAGGAATCTTTACCCAAAAAAGAAATAGTTATATTAAGGAAAGGGGAACTATAACATGACGAAAATTAAAAACACAAAGAAGGGCATGGCGAAGAAAACGCTGAGCATTTCTCTTGCTGTTGCAATGCTGGCTACTTCTAATGTGCCGGTATGGGCTGCTGAGTTTACTGATGGAACAGACGCAGCGTTTACATCTGAAGCTCCGGCTGAAGTTGTTGACGAAGCTCCAGTTGTTGAAGAAGTTGTTGAAGCTCCTGTAGCAGAAGTTGCTGCTGATTACAAATTAGATACGAACATGGAATTGGCATCTGGTACATGGAATGATACTGTTAAATTAGTAAAAAAAGAAGGCGTTACTGACGCTGCTAAATTTGAAATTTCTAAAAATGGTGTACCTGTAGCGCTTGATCAGATTAGTTATGAAGTCTATTATAACGATGATATGGTAACTGGAAACGGAAGCATAAGCAAAGTTTCTGACTCAATGCAGCTGATGAGTGCAGCTCCTGGTCTTGATGCATATAAAGGCGGGAAAAAGGTTACTGTTAAATTTTACGTAACTGGTGAAAAAGAGGAAGCAGCTATTTTTGAAACAACATTAAAAGCTGTTAATCTTACTGATGCTGTAATTACCTACAATAAAAAAGGGCAGGATTATAATGGAAAAAGTCAGAGACCTGCTGCAGGCGATTTAAGCGTAACATTAAATGGTGCTAATGTATCTTCAGATGCATATGTGGTAAAATTTGCAGATGACGAAGAAGCTAAAAATTATAAAGAAAATGGTTATCAGTTTGCCGTAGAAGGTGTAGAAGAAAAAGGCTACGTTGGCACATCCAAATATACAGGTAAATTTGTAATTGATCGTATTTCAGCAAATAAAGATAACCTTTCTGTTGTGCTTTCCGGTGAAGCTACATATAATGGAAAAAACACAAAACCAACTGTTGTAGTTACAGATAAATTGTCAGGTGCTACAATTCCGTCAGAATTATATGAAGTAAAATTAGATAGTCATAATATTGGAGAATATACTTCCGATAAGGCCACTATTACAATGAAAGAATCTGCAAAGGTTGGAAGCGATACAGAGTCGACTTATAATAACTTTAAAGCTGAAGATGTTGCAAAAGAATGTGTTACTGGTTCATTCAAAATCAACGTTCTTGATTTAAGCAAATTAGGTGATAAATATACCGTTGAAGTAAAAGCACAGGAAACAGGAAATGTTGGCACATTAAATTGGGATCAGATTATCTTAACAGATAAAGCAACAGGAAAAGTTGTTAGAGCTGAAGATATTCTTCCAACAAACGAGCTTTCTGCTGTGATTACAAATAACGCAACTGCTGGTAAAGGAAGACTTACAATCAAGGCAACAAACGTTCAGAATCAGAACATTATTAATGAATACGTTACAGATGTTACAGTTTCTAAAAATGTAATGACAGAAGACGATGTTGCGCTTCCAAAGGGAACAAAGATTACTTCATCTTCCACACCTCTTTCAAAGAGAACGCCATTAAGTGATAGCACATTGAAGAAAGAGATTCAGAATGCTTTAAATGCTACTGTATATACAGGATCTGCTTTAGAACCTCTGAAATCAGTATTTGAAAGTATTGTTTGGGTTAATGATGCTCCAAACGGCGAAGATATGAAATTCGTTCTTGGAAAAGATTATACGTTAACTTATACTGAAAATAAGGACTCTGAAGCAGTAAGCGGAAAGAAAGCGACTGTTACATTAAAGTTCCAGGGCGATTATGTGGGAACAGTTTCTTATGATTTTTCAATTCAGCAGGCAGAAGCTTTTGTAACAGGTGCAAATATTGCTTATACACCAGGACAGAATTCTTATGATGCAAATGTGAAGGTTGTGACTAAATCAGGTACAACTGAAACTGCTGTTCCAACAACAGAGTATGTTGTTAAAACAACAAAAAAAGCTCGTATGATTGGTGATGTAGCACTCGCAGATGTTGTGTTTACAAATCCGAACTATAAAATCAATGGTTCTACAAATGTAAATGCTGATAAATGTGCTTATATTAAAAATATTCAGTCAGAACTTGTTGGTAAATCACTTGAAGCAGAAAGTGTAACAGCTGTTATTGAGGGCACTTACACCTACACTGGAAAAGAGATTACACCAACTATTGTAGTAAAGGATGGCGATACTACTTTAAAATTAGGCACAGATTATAAGATTGTTGCTAAACATGGTACCGAAGCTGGTGAGGCATATGTAACAATTGAAGGTATTGGTAACTATTCCGGTAAACTTACACTGAAATATACAATTGAAAAAGCTGATTTGGCAACTGCAACAGTATTAAATGCAGCTGGAAAAGAAAATTACGATGTTTCTTATGATGGTCTTGCGCAGAAACCTGATGTTGCGAAAGTTAAAATTGGCGATACTGAATTAGAGGAATACAATCCAATTACCAAATCTGGAGATTATGAACTTACATGGAATTTAGATGCGGTAGAAGTTGGAACGTATGAATTTACTATTACAGCCGTAGCCAGCAGCACAAAGGTTCAGGGAACTTTCAAAGGAACATATAAAGTTATTCCTAGCGAGTTATCTGCACACTTTGCTCTGAAATCTAATCCAAGTAAAGAAGTTAGCTCCTTAACAGCAGCTCAGACTGGGGCATATTACACGGGTAAAGCTTACACTGTAAATGATTTTAAAACAAAAGTTGTCGTTTATGATAAAGATGCAAGCAAAGTATTAACAGAGGGTACAGACTATCGTTTAGTTTACGAAAACAATGTTGATGCCGGAAAAGCAACTGTAAAGGCATATGGAATTGGAAATCATGCATATACAGATAAAAATGGTAAAGAAGTAGCTATTGCAACTCTTACATTTGAAATCGATGCCAAGGATACAATTAAAACTAATTGGATTAGAAAAATCAATGATGTTGAGTACGCAGGTGGTCTTCCGGTAGAACCAGAAGTTGTTGTTGCTGATAATGATAACAATCGTCTTGTACAGGGTGTAGACTTTACAGTTGAAACTACAGTTACAGAAATCGGTGATTATACTCAAACAAATATCACTATTAAAGGAAAAGGGGCATATGTTGCTACATCCATTAACAATGAAGGAGTTCAGGGAACAAATCTTTCATGGAAAGTAACAAAGAAAGACCTGAAGAACACTACTATTTCCGTAGATAAAAACGATAACGTAATCGTTATGAATGGTACCGTAGTGGTTCCATCTACTGAATACACTGTAGCATTCAATGCTGACGGCTCAAAAGTAACTGTAACAGCAAAAGAAGACAGCAAGCATTACACCGGTTCTAAAGAGCAGGATGTAGATATGGCTAAAGTTGGTCAGGCTATGATCAAAGAGGTAAAAGTTGTTGGTAACAAAGCAACAGTAGTTCTTTCTGATAAAGTAGAAAATGCAGAAGGCTATGACTTCGTAATCGCTACAGAAGCTGATTACAAGAACGGCCGTGTAGACATCACAAAGAACCAGCTTAAGACATCTGGTGACTTCACATATGTACAGAAAGGCGTATACTATGCATACTGCCACGCATGGAAACGTGATGAAAACAATCAGAAAGTATTTGGTGACTGGTCTAACCTGTTCCAGTTCACAGTATCTGCTACAACACCAGAGACTCCGGTTATCACAAGCGTAAAACGCAGCGGTAAGAACGTAACTGTTACTTACAAGAATGCTAAGAATGCAGAAGGTTATGATGTGGTACTTGGTTCTAAACGTACAAAAGTAAATGGAGAACTCCGTCCGGTAGAATACGGAAAACTTGTACAGAAAAACAAAACAACCACAACTGTAACATTCAAGAATGTTCCAAAGGGAAGCTACTATGTTGGAATGCATGCTTACAACAGATCTAGCGTGGACAACAAGAAAGTATTCAGCCGCTGGGCAAACTGGAGCAGCAGAGTAACAGTTAAATAATCTGATTTCAGATTACCAAACTAACAAAAATACTCCATCTTGGATAGCTAAACAATATTGAAATAATCCATTTTGGGTGATTTATAAGATTCCTAAAAAAGCGCTCCGGCTCCCCGCCGGGGCGCTTTTCAAAAGAGGAAAACAATTTACGGGTGATAAATTATAAGGTCACTTCTTCTTTTTTGATACAGCACTTCTTCTTATAAAAGGCAATACCATAGCGGATGGAACGCTGGTGCCCTTCGTTCTTAAATTCCCGGTCATATTCTTTCTCTGCAATCTGCTCAAGGGCTTCCTGCACTCGGCTTTCGAGAGAAGGGAATTTCTTTGCCGTTTTAAATTCCATAAGTATCAGCGGCTTTGTAACATCCAAGCTGCGGATCAGGACATCGTATCGACCGTCCCCGGACTCACGGTTGGACTTTACGATATGGCTTTTTATATTTGCCAGTATTCCCTCCATAAATCCGTGATAAAAAGCCTCTGCATTCTTTTGTGCTCCTGAGACATCCGGTAATCGCAGCAAAGTAAAGATGGGGATTGGTCTTCAGGGCAGATTCAAACAGGGAACGGATAAAGTCAATCATCTGCTGATAAAGACCATTGAAATAAGCATTTTCCAATGGATTCCTTCAGACTTTCATAAGCCAGTTCCCATGTCGGCTGCTTCGCAGACTTTAAGGACAGGGAAATGACCGGATACTTCTGCATATGGGAAAGATATTTTTCTCCTGCAGACATGATTTGCAGTCCATCAAAAAGCCTTTTATTTTCGGCATTAATTTCTTCCTTTCCCGTATCTTCGAAAAAGTAACGGAGCATACCCATGATCAGAGCTTTCCCAAAACGATGGGGACGGATGAACAGGTTTGCTTTCTCTTTTTTATCCAGGCAAAGCTACAGGTTGAGAAAAAAACTCGAACAACGTGTTTTAAGGGCAGGATGAAACTGTGGCTTCCTAATTTGAGGAAAAATATCAGAAGATACTTTTTTAACGACTTATGTCGTTTATTACCTGCATGCTGGTGTTTTCTGAAAAATCATAGTATAATCCATATATATAATTGTTATTCTGATAATAGCGCATCTAAAAATCTAAAAACTGCACTAATAAGAGGAGGCGATAAAGTTATACAAATTTAACATCTGGCACACGTGATTACTAAAAAGAAAGGAGCATTATGAACACAGAAGAATCTATTAATTATATTGAATTAGACCAAAAATTTAGTGAATTTCTGTTTTCTTATAGTACGTCTAACGGCAATAAATATCCTGATTTTTATGGCGGTAACCGTTATGACGAAAAAGAAGGCTATACCTTTTTTTTGAATGATATGAAAGAGATTGATAAAATTAAAGCAACAATACTGAAATTGATACCTGATTCTAAATTTCAAATGGTTTCCTATACTTATCAGGAACTTTTGGATTATTATACCTATCTCAATGAACAGAAAGATTTTGACAGCGATTTTATTGGCTACTATGTAGATGATGAACGAGGTGCGGTTGTAATCTGTACCAGAAAGGATCCTGAAGAAAGCCAACGGAAATTCTCCCAATTATACGCCCCATTTAAGCGTTTAATTTTTGAAGAAACGAGTGATATCGTAGAGGAAACAAAAGTTGGCGAAAATGTAGTTGCCAATGGACGCATTTCAACCATTGGTTTTCCTGCAAGACAAAGGGGAACGCAAAATATTGGTTTTGTAACGACACAGCATGGGAATACAAATAATGGTGTACAGTTTTATAGCAACGGGAACCCCAATATTGTAATTGGTATTCAGGAAACCTCCATGTATGATGGAAATACTGATGCATGTTTTGTCGTTAATGTAGGTAATAATACTGTACAAAGAACCTCTATACACTCAGATTATTTACGTATTATTGGTCATGCTCATCCCCAATGTCTCAAAGTACCTGTTGCAAAACATGGACAGATAGGTGGTTACGCAAGGGGAAGAATCATATCACTAAATTTTACTGATATAATAAACAATATTGATGATCAATACTATTGCTCTTATGATTCAAGACCAGGAGATAGCGGCGGAGCTGTTACGTGTTTCGGTTTTGTTCTTGGCATACACCGAGCAGCACATACAAATCGTGAAGGGCAGCATCGGACCTGTGTATGTAAATATAATAACATTGCTGAAGATTTAAATATAGAGCTTTACTAGGAGGGAGAAAAATGAATCAGAATCCGTTTATGAATGATACTTATTTTAAAGAAGTATGCAATAGCCATTTTAAAGAGATAGAATGCAAACCTTTCATGTTAAGATCCGCTAATGAAAATTCTTTAGGCGAAATGTCTATTCCGGAACCAATGATTATCGATGCCAGACAAGACATGGATGAAAATGAGTACAGAGCATGTTCCATGTTAGTCAATGTATGCAAACATATGATACAAAAAACTTTGACAGATACAGCAGAAAAGAATAATATTGATGCTGCTAAAGCTTTAAAGGATATGGATTTGTGGGTTAAAGGTTTTGTTGATTTTCCGCTTCCGTTCTTCACTTTTGAGAGTATGCAGGAGCAAGAATACAAAAATGATGACTTCTGTCTTTCTGCTAATGCAGATGTTATAGAGCAAATTGTCAACATTGATGGTGTCCCCTCTTTAAAAAGAGCAGTTATTAGTGCATTGAAATCTTCCGGAGAAAAAGGAAATATTGCCTCATATAGTAATACAGAAAAAAGTTTTTCCTATTTTGGTCTTATTACTGGATATGAGCAAAAACAGATTTCTATGCGTCTTGTTTCTTTTACTATGAATATGAAAAACACCAATGTATCATCACTCTGTGGTATGGTCGAAAAGACTCATTTGGATTCTACATATAGAACATATCATTTTACAGCTGATAAAGCACTTATGATGGCAATGCAAAAAAATATGGAAGGTAAGATAATCGAAGTTGTCAGCAAATATTTGCTTGATTTTATTGAAGTTTTTTATGGCGAACAAATGGAACGTTATAAAAAAATGCTGGATGAACTTATAAACAAGTAAGGAGAATTTATATGTCATTGGAAATACTTGTAAATTATCTTCAGCAGTTGAACCCTGATATGAATTTGGATATGCTCGCTCTTGAAACAAAATTGACAGAAATTGGACTGACTTCGTTGGATATTATGCTTTTAGTCGGTGAGGTGGAGAATACTTGTAATGTGGAATTCAGTGCAGAAGAGATACAAAATATAAAGACATTAAGAGACGTATTAAACTTAATTGACAAGTGAAAATAGGGTATTGGCTCCACGTCTGTCGGAAACAATTTTTTTTTGCGGATGTATCAAAATTATATTTCCATTGAAAAGTGCCCTGGCGGGGAGCCAGAGCACTTTTTTAGGAATCTTATAAATCACCCAAAATGGATTATTATGCGATTGATATAACTGTGATAAATTGGCAGTCTATTTAACCAAAAAATCATCTAAGTCCTTTGGAAACAATCCGGAATGTAATTGTTTTTGTTCCATAATAGTTATTTTTTCCTTTGATGATAATGCTTGCTCTGCCACGTTTAATATTATTCTTATAAGTGATTGTATAATCTTTATTTAATTTTAAGACTTTTCTTCCATCTTTAATGGTAACTCTTGGTCTAATCTGTTTTCCAGTCTGTTCGTATGCTGCAGCCACACCTCTGAATGAAAGTGTGCTGATTCTCTTTCTGGAAACACTGGAAGAAATTTTTGTAACGATTGCAGTTACATTATCTCCTACAATCCTTAAGTTTCCTTCAGATACAAGTTTATAGCCCTTTGGAGCTGTAAGATTGGAAGCATCCACATATTTTTCTGTGTATGGAACCATCATCGCTTTGTTGGAAATTACATTTCCAGTTTTAGTCTTGAATACAACATTAATCTTCTTTTCTGATGCATCAAAGGCTGCTTTAAAGCTAAACAGGTATCCCTGTACACCATCTGCATTTGTTCCCATATCCTGAGCAAGGGCTTTGTCGAATGTAAAGTTTTCGCCTGCTGCATATACTTTTTTGCCATCCAGTGTCCATCCGGCAAATACTTTGCCTTCTGGAACTTTACCAAGGAAGTTCATGAGTGGTACTGTAGTGCCAAGTTTTACCTCTGTCTGTACAGTTTCCATTCCTTCTCCTGAAAACTGGATATATCCAGCTTCGTTTACTTTTGCATCTTCAAAACTTGCTTTGAAGCTGAACAGGTATCCCTGTACACCATCTGCATTTGTTCCCATATCCTGAGCAAGGGCTT
>Bissell_p1__coassemble_593_pt1 | contig 22887 bp, 28 predicted proteins | sample Bissell_p1__metabat2_low_PE_033 | metagenome-assembled genome bin Bissell_p1
CGCTCTTCAGAATCAGTTGAAGTTCTTTGATAAACTTCTCTGTAAGAGCTGCCTTGGCATTGTCAATAATCATATCAATACAGCGAAAGTGATTTGCTGTTTCAATCACATCGTCCACATTCAACACTTCTTTTTCTACACCGATGGTATTGGTTTCAAAGATGTATCTGGTCTGATCGTGGGTCAGACGGCTTCCTTCGATATGATTGGAGTTATATGTTAAATCAATCTGTGTCTTATGGTAAATGCCACCTGAATATTTGCTCTTCTTCTGTTCCTGCAGAATATCCAGCAAGGTAATCGGCGGTTCTTTCTTTTTATTGGAACGCTCCGGCTTTTCTGCATTTTCAGGAATATTCCAGGTCTTGCCGGTAAGAAACGCCCCCTCTACTCGTCCCTGAGCGCAGTAATTTCGAACGCTTCGTTCCGACACATTCCATTTTTTCGCTATTTCATTAACTGAACGATACTGCATCCATATTCCTCCACTTTTCTAACGCTAAATCAAGTTAATCCTTTGTGTCCGTCAAATTTTCCATCTTAAACACATAATAACCTTCATAGTAATAACTGTGATCAATACCCTTCATATAGATTTCTCGATCATTTACATTATCCGTAAGAGCATTTTTCAAAAGGAATTTAATTTCGATATCTTTAATAGGGCTTCGCTCCATTGCAAGCATATAATCCTCTTTATCTACCTTACTCCAGTCAAACACATAGCCGATTTCTTTTTTCAGCATCAGATCAAGCCATATTCTCGTACTTCTCCCATTTCCTTCTCTAAACGGATGAGCCACATTCATTTCTACATATTTTTCTACAATTTCATCAAAAGTTGACTGAGGCATTTTATCTATGCTCTCCAGTGCTGCTTCCAAATATATTAGCGGAGCAAATCGAAAATTCCCTTTTGATATATTGACTTTGCATAATTTACCTCATATTCTTCATGCGATTACATTTTCCGTCACAAGTTTATTATTGTAAGTATACCATAACATTTGCAACAAATTCAATTTTTTGCGAAGCATTTTTAGGTACAATTATAAATTGATTTTTATACCCGTTTTACGTATTTTATGATATACTTTGTATGAATATAAAAAGCTGCCTAAGGAGGAGAACATGAAACCTATTCTTATTGGTATAGCAGGCGGTACAGGATCAGGTAAATCAACCTTTACCAACCGAATCAAGGATGCTTTTGGAGATCGAGTTTCCATACTCTATCATGACAACTATTACAAAGCGCATGATGAAATGCCTTTTGAAGAAAGAAAAAAGCTCAACTATGATCATCCGGATGCTTTTGACACGGAACTGCTCATTGAGCATATAAAAGCGCTAAAATCAGGACAAAGCATTATTTGTCCTACATATGACTATTCCAAACATAATCGTGCTAAAAACACTATTACCGTTGAGCCAAGAAAAGTTATTCTTATCGAAGGTATCCTTACACTTTGTGACAGCCGTTTAAGAGATCTTATGGATATTAAGATATTTGTAGATGCGGATGCTGATGAGCGAATCTTAAGACGAGTACTTCGCGATACAAAGGAAAGAGGCAGAAATATAGAAAACATCATAGACCAGTATCTTACTACTGTTAAGCCTATGCATTATTTATACGTAGAACCAACTAAAAGTTACGCAGATTTAGTAGTAAACAGCGGACTTAATAATGTAGCATTTGAGGTTATGAAGACCAAAATCGAAGATCTTCTGAAAGAATAAAACAGAGGAGTCTGTTGCTTTAATGGTGAAAAGTCAGAACAACGGGCGGATTCCCGCCCGCTTTTGACATACAATTTTGTAACTATATTATATACAAAGCAAAGCCTTATTTCATATTACAGGATTTCTCCTTATATACAGTGTCCTTTTACTCTATCAAATATCCTCCGCACGTCTGAGCTGAACAAAACAAAACGCACAATTTCAATCTTCCCTGGATTCTGGGTACAGAAATCTTTCACTGTTTTGACAGCAATCGTTGCCGCTTCATCCACTGGATAGCCGTAAACACCTGTTGAAATAGCTGGAAATGCAATGGTCTTTATCCCATTGTCCACAGCACACTGCAAAGAATTACGGTAAGCATTTTCCAAAAGCTTTGCCTCTCCATTATTTCCACCATGCCAGATTGGTCCAACTGTATGGATCACGTATTTACAAGGCAGCTTATATGCCTTTGTAATCTTAGCTTCGCCGGTTTTACACCCATATAATGTGCGGCATTCGGTCAAGAGTTCTGGTCCTGCTGCACGATGAATGGCGCCATCTACACCTCCACCGCCAAGAAGACTGTTATTTGCTGCATTTACAATTGCCTCCAGATCGTCAACCTTTGTAATATCTCCTTGTACTGTCTGTATACAAAAATTCATGGACTACGCCTCCCTGAAATCATACCGAATCACCGCACAATTCTTCACTCCCCATGCAGCATATTCTTCGTTGGTCATGTCTGTGAAGTATGACTGTACCACTCTGGCGATTCCGTTATGTGCAACCAGAATGTAAGTTTTTTCATCAGATTCTGCCTTAATGTCATCGAGCAGATTATAGATTCTCTGTGCCAGACGAAGTGTAGATTCACCACCCTCATGGCTGCAGGCAAAATATTCCTTGGCTTTCTTAAAGTCCAGCCCGTCACGAGGCGTAGACTCCCATTTACCAAAATTTTGCTCAATCAATCTTGGTTCTACTCTGCATGGGATTCCCGTCATTTCAGAGATTAGCCGGGCTGTATCTGCAGCTCGACTAAGAGGTGAGTATAATATTTCATCTGCCTTAATTCCCTCTGCAATAATCCTGCGTCCGGTTTCCCGAGCCTGTTCGCGCCCATATTCTGTAAGCGGACTGTCCGTAGTCCCGCAAATTTTATTTTCAACATTCCACACTGTCTGTCCGTGGCGAACAAAATAAAAATGTCCCATCATTCACTCATTTCCATCCCTTCCAAATATCCGGCTGATACCCTACTGTTGCCTGCTTCCCATTACGAACAACAGGAATTTTGATAATCTTTTGATTTTCCAGAATCTTTTCAACTTTATCCTCTTCAGCAATATAAGTAATCAGCGCAAGAAGATCCCTATCCTTACAATTCTGATCAATCAGCTTCTGGTATCCGCCAACAGCCTGACAAACAGAATTAAATTCCCCTTTACTCATGCCTTTTTCCTTCATATCGATAAACTGCGCCTTGATTCCGCGCTCCTTAAAATACCGTTCCGCTTTTTTTGTATCAAAATCCTTCTTACTTCCAAAAATCTGTATATTCATAACCCCTCCTACTTATCGCAATACGCCTGTATCGCTTTATCTGCAAATTCAGCTGTTCCGTCTCCTCCGGCTTTATCAATATTAGCGGTAAATTCTTCACTGCCTGAATACATAGAGCCAAGTCCCCGCAGAATTTCGTTTGTACAGGTATAAAAATGCTCTGTGATGAAATCCTGCAGTTCCTTTACCAGCTCTAACGCTTTTTCGCTGTCAGGATTCTGATTTTTTATTTTTCCGAATTCTGAAAAAATCTCCATCATTTTGACATTAAGCATCTGATTATCCTCCCTGCTTCGCCCTTCTGACTTCTGTTCATATTCCTGATATGCTTCTGTTTTTCCCCAGTATTCTTTTGCCTGTTTTGCGTATTCATCCATTTTTCTTGTATCAAATGTTTCAAAGTTCATATGCTTTACTCCAACCGCTTTTATTCCACAGGCGAGATCTATTAGTTTCTGTAAATGTTCCCTGCGAAGCTTAAGCAGTTGTATCTGCTGCTCTAATGCTTTGTTCCGGTCAAAATCCGGGCTGTCCAGAATAGCTTTGATCTCTTTCAGGGAAAATTCCAGTTCTTTGAAAAGTAAAATATACTGCAGCCGTTCTAATGCTGTTTCATCATACAGCCGATATCCGGCATTTGTGACCTCTGTGGCCGGCAGAAGTCCTATTTTATCATAGTGGTGAAGAGCACGTATACTTACTCCCGATATTTTACTTACTTCATGTACTGTCATCATTACATTCACCTCGTTCTCTGTGGTAGGCATAGTATAAACTATGACATAACGTCAGAGTCAACAGTCAAAAACTATATTTTTATAAAAAATCGCAGTTTCTACAACTCCGTATATTTTTCCTTCCTCCCATATGCTTTCTCTACCGGATATTTTTCATTATTCTTTTTTATTTTTTCAAGAACTATTTCGTCTATATTAAGATTGCATATATCTGCCATTAACACACAATAATTTACAATATCCGCAAGCTCTTCTTTTATTTTTTCTATTTTCCCCTCACCGGATACATCTCTTCCGCTCCATTGAAAAACTTCAAGTAATTCCGCTGCCTCTAAAGAAATCGATATTGCCAGATCTTTAGGATTATGAAATTGTTTCCAGTTGCGGTCATCTCTGAATTTTATTATTTCTTCTATAATCTTCTGTTCCAAATTTCATCCTCCATTTCCCGTAATTTGGTTTTATATTATTATTCATTTTCTATTCCAAACATTTTTCTGTGTGCTTCAAAATAAGCTTTCGTATTTTCATTATAATACTTGCATACCCTGCCGTTTATTTTTTGCAGTTCTGTCTTTAAATCATCTGTACACCATTTTTTACTGTTTATTTTTACAATTCCGTCATTAACATAAATATAACCTTTTTCGTACAAATCATCACATCCGAATTTACACATCGGCATTACAACATTCTTATAATCCAGTTTTTCCTGCCTGTTGCATTCGCTTCTTTTTTTAATGTGTGAAGTTATCATCATACTGACAGGCAACGTTCTTCCACAAATCCCGCAAACGCAAGAACTTTTTCCTTTAAACAGATAATTTCGTAAAAAATCCTGTTCTCTCCTCCTGAAGCCCTGTTTTTCTATATCCAGAATCTCTCCATCATCCCATTTTACAATACACTCCATGTATTCACGTTCTGAAAGTTCTTCACAGGTTTCTTTACTAAACAGGTCATATTCCATATTCAGTTTTTCACTTTGTTTATCATCCAAAACACTGAATCCCTGAATAACATTATTTTCTTTGTACCCTAATATCATATTTAGTTTTTTGTATGGAATACATATATTTTTTACATCCTCAAGTAAATATATATTTTCCCAGGTGTTTCCATTCTTATCTACGCCCCACAGCTCCTGTGCCAGTTTTTTATTATGTAATGTCAAAGTTGTCACTGCACTGGCAAAAATTCCTCCTTTCTTCGAAAAAAGAGTAATATCTCCCCGTGCTATTTTTTCCCACTTTTTCTTATTGACATCTTTTACTCCATTCATAACTCCCCAGACATATGCGTGTCCGTTTGGATATTGAGCTGCTATTTTCTCATATATTCGATCGTCAACATGTCTCTTTAGCGTTTCGATAGGAACAGCATGTTCAATAGTATCAACATAATGCTCATACGCTATCTTATTTGATGTTGGCTGTAATATGATTTTTCTCATTTGTACATCCTCCTCATAAGTTCAGAATTTCTCTGTTCTTCTCAACCTACATCTTTTTCAATAAGTTTTTGTAAAATTCCACCGCTCTTGCCACCGCATCCATCCCGATGTTTTCATTTCCGTTGTGAACTGAGGCATACTGCTGGCTGTTGATGTCAATAGGGGCAAAACGGATGACTGCATCGCTTAAATCGCTGAAGTGTCTTGCGTCTGTCCCTGCCGGAAGAATGAAGGGCGCGCAGGCAGCATAGTTAAACTGCTCTTCTACACAGGATTTAATAAAGCGGTATCCTTCGCTTGTGAGGCTTGCCGGACGATGGTATTCATCCTCCAAAATCTCTTCTATTTCAATCTCATATTCTGCAGCAATCTGATTTCGAAATACTTCTAAATCAGATTGTAAGTCTTCTTCCTTTACGCATCTGAAAAAGACCTCTGCAGTACAGTCTCCTGCCTGTGCATTCAGAGCAGGAATCAGGCGTTTTAAAAGCCCGCCAAAGCACCACATATTTGCTTTTCGATTTCTGTGATAGGCCCTGCCATACGCGCTGCCGGCGTTTTTACCTGCTTTGCAAGACTGCTGTGACCAGCCTGCTGCAAAGCCTTTATCCGCACTGTATAACGTCCCTTTTCGTGAACGGCGAGCATTGCGCATTTACAGTTTATTCCGCTCATTGGCGCGTCAATTACTGCGCCGCCCTCGTCTAAAATCCAGGCAAAGATAATCTTTTTATCCTGCAGCCAGCTCAGTACTTTTGGAACTCCATCCCCTGCAATTTCCTCATTATGGGAAGAAACCAGGTATACATTGCAGGGTGGATTCCATCCGTCTTTCAGCAGTTCTTACAGAGCAGAAAACTCTGCAAACAACGGTGTTTTTGTGTCTACTGTGCCACGTCCCCAGATACAGTTTTCTGCAATTTGTCCGGAAAACGGAGGATATTTCCATTCTCCCTCTGCTGCAACTACATCATGGTGAGACATGAGCATCACATTTTTTTCTGTCTTTTGGCAAAGCTTACGCCCTCTCTGCCTGCACATACCGGCACGTACAAGTAAAAGAAGAAAAAAACAAACTAGGATTCCCTCCAAAATAATCAACCATTTCATATTTATAAATTCCTTATTCAATATCCGATTTCTTTTAAAATTTTGTCCATAACCCGCGCATTTCGCAGGGAAAATTCATGTGATACGTGCGGCTGTTCTCCTTTTATGATGCAGTTTCCGAGCTGTTCCACTTCCAGACAGTAATTATCTCTGGCAGTGACATGGATTTCCTGACAGGTATCACCTTTTTTCACATAATAGGTCAGTTCTCCATCTGCGTTAAATGGAACCGGAGCCTCAATGGTTCCTTCTGTTCCGTAGAGGAAGAAACGGTCACCCCTCTGCGGGGAGCACATTCCTGATACCATACAGGCTCTTTTGTTTTCAGCAAACTGAAAATATGCGGAAGCAAAGTCATCAATATGCTGGTCTGTAAAATGTCCTACTGCTTTGACTTCTTTTGGCTCTTCTCCAAACAGTGTCAGCATCAGGCTCGTGCAGTAGCATCCCAGATCATACACCGAACCCCCAAGTGTCTCGCGGCGTACACGGATGTTTTCCGGCGCATATCCCGGAGTTATAAAGATTGATTCCATGAAAGAAAGTTCTCCGATTTCACCGGAAGCCAGCGTTTCTTTTACAGATGCAACCAGAGGGCTATGCAGATATGCAAAAGCTTCCATAAACACAACTCCTGCTTTTTCGCAGGCGTCAACCATTTCTTTTACATCAGCTTCTGTTCCGGATAATGGCTTTTCACATAAAATATGTTTTCCCTTCGCCGCAGCCTTCAGCACCCATTCTTTATGTAAGGTATTTGGAAGTGGAATATAAACCGCCTCAATATTTTCATCCTCCAGCATTTCATCCAGAGAATAATAACTCTTCTCAAATCCAAATTCTTTTTTGAACCGATCTACTTTATCCTTCGACCGTCCCGCAATTCCATAAAGGCAGCAGTTCTCTGCCTTTTTCATTCCCGGAATTGTACAGCATCTTGCTATATCTGCTGTTCCCAGTACACCCCATTTAATTTTTCTGCTCATACAAAATACCTCCTATTTTTTGTGATATCTCAGAGAACAAACGTCGTCCCCTTTTGCAATACATTTCGGCAAATCCAAATCACTGTCATATCTCTCACCGATTCCATGGTCGCCACACATGGCGATATCGCACAGCTTTGCAATTTCCTCATCTGAGCATCCGGCTTTTTGCCATGCCTTTACAAGAGGACAATAATGAAAATCAAGAAACAGCTTTTCATCTGTGCTTTCCAACACATCCATTTCAAATACCCACTGCGCAGGCTTCGTGAACAATGTTTTTTTCAAACCTTTCAGACTCGTTGTCTTTCCCTTTTTTACAAGGTTCTTTCCCTGTATCCGTCCGCATCTTCGAATCGCCGCACTGGAAAATTCGTTCGGGTCAAGCCCCGTTTTTCGCCTCGTCCCGCAGAAGATACAGCCACAATGCGCGATGTTCTAATTGTTCTCGCACTGCCATGATGATTTTGTTTTTGATTTTTGGTTCGTTTTTGATATTACTCATAAGCGCCCTCTCCTCCTTTTAACAGCCCTTTCTGCTGTAAATCTCGATAACTACATTTTACCATAAATATCCCGATATTTCAGTATAAAAAACCAGCCCCAAACACCTCTCTACCACCAGGCAACTGCCCTTACAGGCGCTCCGTCGCTGTTTTTCAGCTTCAGCGGACAACAACTGAAATTAACAAGATCGTTTTTACATAAATGAAGATTTTTGAGGTTTTCTATATTTACGATGTCACAGGTTTCAAAGAGTTTTTTATGCCTTGTCAGATTTTCGTCGTCAATAGGGTCAAGACCGATTACGTCAAATCCGATTCCTTTATACTTCCCCTCAATGATATAATTCAGCACCTCATCGTCTATACAGGGATAACTGCCGGAAGAAGCTTCGGTGTTTCTGTCCCCGGATAAACTGTCATATCTTCTGTAATGGTATGTGTTAAGTCGATTATTTTCATTTGTCCATACAATAACTCCTTCTTCTTTTCGTATATCATCCGCTTTTTCTGTTTCATTTCTTCCTGTCTTCCCCTGTTCATCCTTTCACAAAAGGAACCAGTGTAAAACAGAATCGGAAAAAGTTTTCATCTAACCTGTATTTTTCTATTACCTCAGGTCCGCAGCTATTAGAACAAATTCCATTTAAGGCATAATCCACACAAAGCACCGTACTGTCTGCCTCGACAAGCTCGTAATTGTGCGCTGCCCGCTCCAGCTCTTCCTGAGTATAACGTGATGCATTAATCGTAAGCTCTAATACCCGCTTCGTCATAATGCGCCTTCTTCCACTGCGCTTTTATGTACATATCATTATCTGTAGGCGCTCTCCAAATATTCAGTTCCATCGGATGATTCAGCCATTTCAAAGCCTGCTGATTTCTCCCTGTGCTCGTCCGGATTATCCTGTCTTTTCGATGCAGGCACATAATACGCTCTGGGCGGCATGGTATTTTCATTTCGGAAATTCGGAAAATGAAACAATTGTTTCGGCAGGAAATATAGTTTTGTTCCGACCTAAAGAATTTCAGAAATATGAATACTATGGTGTGGATAAAACAGAAGTTTACTGGATTCATTTCACAGGAAGCGATGTTAAAAATATTCTGCGCAAATATGGGTTTTCAGATAAACAGCGTGTTTTCCCTGTAGGTACTTTACTGGAACATGAAATGAGCGCTGCCGCCGCCTGTTTCCATGAGAATTACAATCGTGATATCAATATTGAGGAATATGCTGCTTCCAGAGATATGAGCGTTAGCTGGTTTATACGAAATTTCAAAAAATATACCGGCTCCACTCCCATGCAGTTTATTGTCTCTCTCCGCATCAGCAATGCACAGATTCTTCTGGAAACCACTAATTATGCAGTAAATGAGATTTCCAGAATTGTAGGATATGATAACCCGCTCTATTTCAGCAGACTTTTTCACAAACTAAAGGGATATTCTCCGACGAAGTATCGAAAACGAAAAACAGAAATTCAGATATAGTATTTGAATCAGGGGAAGTTTCTCTGCCTGAAACCTCCCCTTTCATATGTATTGAAATATTTTTCAGATACGCTCCAGCACATCGCTCATCCCGTCAATGGCATCATCAACTGCAGCCAATGCCTCAGAAAGAGCGTCCATAACAATTGAATCAGCCCCTTCTTCCTCATACTCATCTACAAGCTCTGCAAATTCCATTTTCACTGACTCCATTTCCTCTGCCAGTTTCTGTAATCTTGCTCCTTTTGTATCTGTTTTCATTGAAACGATTTTTTTCATGTTTTAAGACTCCTGTTCTATATTCTTGTCTTGAAATTTTTTATACTCTTATTCTCCGTGAACCGGACAGAACAATTCATTTTCTCTTCTTTCTGCACAGACTTTTGAAAGCTTCTGTGAAAACATTTCCTGAAGAGAGCTGCTTAATCTCCTGGCCTCCTCCGGACACACCGCAATACAGCGCATACAGGAAATACATTTCGTGGAATCTGCTGTTTTCAGATTTACCGATGATATCGCTCCTGTCGGGCAAAGCTCCAAACAGAGTCCACACAACGTACAGTTATCATTTGCCTCTGGTACTGCCGGCATTACTTTATATTCCTTGTATGGATAATTTCCCGGAAGCTGCAAAACACTCTCCCTGTCTTCTTCCTCAAAAATGCTATAAATCCTCTCAGCAAACTGTCCCAGTTGTTTCCTGTCTTCCTGATCCGGTCTTCCCTCTGCAAACTGACGGGCAATAGAATGCTCTGCAATGGCAGCAACTCCCGCCTTACAGCAAAATCCCGCCTCTTCCAGATCGTCCTTTAATTCCAGAAGCGCATCCTCATAAGCTCTGTTTCCATACACTGCCACAGCAGCAGCCTTCGCTCCGTTTCCTTTCAGTCTGCTCAGATTCGCACTTGCCATCATAGGAATGCGTCCCCCATACACAGGAGCCGCCACAATACAGACATCATCTTTCCTGATTTTATAGTCCTGAAAACGCAGTCTGGAGTTGGAAAGATCAATCTCCACTTTTTCGCAGTCCCATTGACTGCTCAAAATATCTGCAACCTGTTTCGTTCCGCCTGTGGGACTGAAATATATTTCGTATAATATCATTTTCGCCTTTACTCCTCTCGCCCTGATTCTTAATTGTCTTTATTATAACAAACAAAAGAAAGAAAAGGAACTGCTTCAGTCCCTTTTCCTTCTCTTTTCCTGCTCTTTATTTCTCTTTTTTTCCTTCTGCTGCAAAGGTAATCATAACCTTAAATAAATCGCCGTCCACAAACAGCTTGAACTCGCCGCCCTGAAGCTCTGTCAGACTCTTTGCAATGGAAAGACCAAGGCCGCTGCCCTCTGTGTTTCTGGAAATATCTCCTCGTATAAAACGCTCTGTAAGTTCATCTGCGGAGATATTCAGCGGTTGTGCAGAGATGTTTTTCAGAGTAAAGATCACTTTTTTGTTCTTATTGCGTACCTCTGCATAAACTCTCGTCCCCTCCATGGCGTATTTGACAACATTGCCGAAAATATTGGAAAGCACACGCCACATTCTCTGTCCGTCAGCACGAATCACGGAGGCTTCATCCTCGAAATGTACCATCATGGTAAGATTCTTTTCCTGAAATTTTTCTTCAAATTCACCGAGAACCTGATGAATCAGTTCCACAAAATCAAGCTCTGTCATTTCTAAATTAATATTACCGGAGCTCGCCTTGGAAGCTTCTACCACATCCTCTGTAAGAATCTTTAATCTCTGTGATTTCTCATCCAGAATCTGCAGGTATCCCTGAATTTTCGGGTCTGTAAAGTTCTCTCTTTTCAGAAGGTCCACATAATTGATAATGGAAGTAAGAGGCGTCTTAATATCATGGGACACGTTGGTGATAAGGTCTGTTTTCATCCGCTCGCTTCTCATAGTTTTTTCCACTGCCGCGTCAAGACCGTCACCGATGTTATTGATATATTTCGCCATTTCCCTGCGCTTGCCGTTTACCTTCTCAAGAGGAATCTTATATTGCAGTTCCCCTCCGCTGATGCGTTTGAGTCCGTCAAGTAATATGTCCCTGCCGTAAATCATTGCCTGAAACCCGTTTATAATTTTTTTGAACCATTTAAGGATTCTCTTACAGCCTTTATAGATCCACTTGCAAACCAGTCTGCAAAGACTGTTTTCCCAGATTGTCTTAGCCTTGATTCTGCGGACAAGACTGAGCCATCCAACAAGGAACAAGGTCTGTGCAAAAATGGCAAAGGCAATTCCCAGAATCGTAAGTTCTTTCACATGATCAATCGGCATATTCAGGTTCAGTCCCAACATAAGTCCAAAAAACAGAACCCCGCCTGTCAGAACTGCCGCAATCTCTGTATAGATACCGTCAAACCAGTTCAGATGGATTTCTTCATCCTCCGGCTTTCTTCCTGCCATCAGAGTCAGCCATAAAATCAGCATCAGCCATAAAACTGCGCTGATCGCTTCTGCTGCAAGAACCGGCTTCAATTTTCCGGCAAATCGGTTATATTCTTCATTCGCCGCTGCAAGCTTATCGTCGGCCGAAAACCCTGTATCAATTCCAATGGCAAAAACATAATTTGAGGCATCGCTGATATAGTCTGCATGATATTCCAGAGAGCCCAGCAGATTATTTTCCGTCATCTTGTCAATATTTGTACTGCTGCCCTCCTCAGAAGAAATCAGTACATAGGATAAAAAGGAATACCCCTGCATTTCTCCCAACGCTCTGTCAAGATTGTTATAGCTTTCGTAATCTTTTTTATTTGTATATATCTTTTCCTGCTCCAAATCCGCATAAAGATAGGTTACGTTTGTTTTTCCCTCTTCATAAGTGGAAAGGTCTCCATATCCATAAGTACCGTTTATAAATCCGTTGAGTTCATTCAGCGCGTAAGCAAGCTCTGTAAATGCTTCCTCAGGTTTCCATTCCGGGTTCTGATTGACAAAATCCAGAATGTTTTCATAGCCTTCCGGACTGTAGGGTTCTCCAATCCCTGTTGTCTGGTCTATAAGATTTGGATTGTAATCCCCCACTGCCATACATCCCACATAATTCTGAGGAATCGAAGTGCTTTTGTCTGTAACCTTGCCGAATTCCCTACCATCATAGGCTGCATAGCTGAGAAATCCCGCTATCTGACTATCTGTACAATTTTGGAGGAATCCTCCTGTCTCCTCATAAGTGAAGTATTCTTCTGCTTTCCGACTTAATTCACACTCAATTGTTCCATTCTGAAGCCCCTGTATAAACTCTTTGTAATAGTAATAGTGATACGTTCCATCTTCCTTTCTGCATTTAAGAAGAGGCATATCGTATCCATAATAATCTGTATTTCCCCACTCCTCTGCCCATTTGTTCAGGTCCGCTGCTTTATACAGAAATCCGCTGCTTTCTTCCCTGGAAGGATTGATAGCTTTTGTAAGGGAAACCGCTTCTCCCTGATAGAAGATGTCCACATCCATAAGTGCAGAATCCGTATTCTCTCCCAGTATCTCTTTTACAATTTCCGACTTTAAATCAAAGATAATCCTGTATCCATTGTCATACACAAGCTCACTGAACTTCGAACTGTCCCTGAAATCCTCTCCGCTTTCCAGAGAAATTCCGGCTCTTCCCATTCGGTAAATAACAATTCCCCCAAAGGCGGCACATACCAGCATTACATAAGATAAAAGAATTGCAATTCCTTTCATCCATCCACTTCTGTACCATTTTTTCTTCATAATCCTCGTCCCCTTTCTTCAAAAACACACTTCCATTCAAATTTTTTCCATTTTATATCCAAGTCCCCAGACCACCTTTAAATATCTCGGCTCTTTTGGGTTAATTTCAATTTTTTCCCGGATGTGACGGATGTGCACTGCCACTGTATTCTCTGCTGCCACAGCCTCCTCATTCCAGATATTTTCGTATATCTGATTAATGGAAAATACCTTTCCCTGATTTTTAATCAGAAATAAAAGAATGTTGTACTCTATTGGCGTAAGCTTCACAAGCTCTCCGTCTACTCTTACTTCCTTCAATTCATCGTTTACACTAAGTCCTCCTGTTTCATAAATCATGGAATTCTCTCTGGGCACTGCGGCTCCCAGTCTGGTGTATCTGCGAAGCTGGGATTTCACTCTGGCTACCAGCTCCAGCGGGCTGAACGGCTTCGTCACATAATCGTCAGCCCCCACATTAAGTCCGAGGATTTTGTCCGCATCCTCTGACTTTGCAGAAAGAATAATAATGGGGAGAGGATTTTCCTCCCGAATCTTTAAAGTTGCACGAATACCGTCAAGCCTTGGCATCATAATGTCGATAATCAGAAGATCTACGTTCTGATTCCGAAGTACCTCCATTGCCTCAACTCCGTCATAGGCTGTAACAATCTCATATCCTTCCTGCTGCAGATAAATGGATATCGCTTCCACAATCGCCTTATCATCATCGCAAACTAATATCTTTGCCATAACTATCTCCTTCCTCCTGCTGTCAAAGCTTTCTGTCTTTTATGCTTTAAGGATAACAGTGTTTTTTTAATTTGAAAGGGGGAAATTCTTAAGAATTTCTTATTTTTTCGTTTATACAGACTTTACAGTAAGTTTACAATATATTTTTAAATCTGTCTATTCATAAGGTAACTCCGAAAAAAGATTCGGGAATTCCAGCATATAATATAATTTTTTGTACTTTTTGTGTTTTTCTATAGAAAAATCAAAAAAATTATGGTAAAATCAGGCAGTATTACAATACAATATCGTACATACTCTGTAAGATGTACAGAAAACTTTACTAAGTAAAAAGGAGGCGTAATTCTATGAATCAGAAATTCAAAAAATTTACTGCAATTTCCCTGACAGCCTTGTTAGGACTTACTGCTGCACCTGCTTCAGCTTTTGCTCAGAGTTTCACGGAAATCGAACAGCCTGCTCTCACAAATGCAATCTCAGCTCTTGCTCAGCAGTACGCACAGAGTTTTGAGGAATTCGAAGCCCTGCAGTCCGGCATCCATGAGGAAATGACTTTTACACTGGACGACGCCGGACGTTCTCTTCTCGGCATTTTAGTCCCTGTGGATATTTCCTGGTTTAAAGACGTACGTCTCTCTGCCGATATTTCTATGGAAGAAAGCGCCCAGTTCATGACTGCCGGCGTTTATATGAACGACACGAAGATTTGTACGCTGGAATATTTCTTTGATCTGGAAAATCTGGAAATCTATATGAGGATTCCTGAGCTTCGGGAAGGTTATATCAAAGTAGATTACGAAGAAACTCTGAAACAGCAGAAAGCAATGCTGGAACAGCAGCGACAGGCTCTGGAAGAAAGCGGCGAAGTCAGTCAGGCTGCAGAAGATGCTTTGGAATCTATGGAGAATTCCTCATTTTCAGATCCGGCATTCATAAAAGAATATATGAAGTTTCTGACCAATCTTCCGGAATATATGCCGGAAGCAGCTACTGCAGAAAATATTCTCAACAAATATTCCTCCATTCTCTTTGACCATATAGAGAATACAGAAGCTTCCGAATCAGAAACTCTGGATATTGCCGGTGCCTCTGAAGAATGTACTGTATATGAAGGAATTCTTTCCCAGACAAATGCAAGGTCATTCCTGAAGGAGGTTGTGGAAACTGCCAAATCCGATGAGGAAATAAAAGAAATCCTTGATAAGCTGGATGAAAGCCTCTATCAGAACTTCATGGATGCCCTCGATGAAACATCCGAAAATTTAGGTGAAGAGCTTGAAGACGACGGTTCCCATATTTCTGCAAAAGTATGGATTACAGAGGACAATACGGTTGTAGGACGTTCCCTTACTCTGAATGATACAGATGAAAGCATCCCGATTTACGACTGGAAGAGAATCACAGATGGAAGCAACGTACAAAGCTCTCTGGCTATCGGTCCTGAGGATGAAGGTTTCAGTATCAGCGGCAAGGGAATCATTGAAAACGATATTCTTTCCGGACAGTGGCTCCTCAAAACCTCTTCCGGAGACTATGATACGGAAAGCGGCGAGACTCCTGCTCCGACAGACTGGATCACGATTAATGTAAACAGCTATGATACAACTGCTCTCAAAAAAGGCTGTTTCAAAGGAAGCTACAGCTTCGGATTACCTTCTGTTTTGAGCGCAGATGCAACCCCTGAAGAAAACGCAGCAAACAATCCTCTTGCCAGCTTCCAGCTTCTTCTTGATATTGATTCAGACAGAGATCATGGAAATGTTTCGCTCAGCCTTACAAACGAGGGCGTTTCCCTTGGCAGCATCAATGTTGGGGCAAACCTTGGCGTTACCGTGGAAAAACCTGATTTCGCAGACCTTACAAATGTATACGACAGTATGGATGAAGCAGCTATGAATGAATATATGTCAGGAATTACTCTTGACACCATTTTAAACAATCTGGTAGAATCAGGTATGCCCGAGGAGCTTCTTATGCAGCTTCTCACAGGCGGTACAGCAGAAGAAGCTCTGCCGGAAGCGGAGATGAATCCGGAGACAGCTTCCTGAGACTTCTAGGCTGTTTCACATGAATATTACTAAGAAATAAGGAACTGAACACAAATGAAAATGAAAACTGATCTGGGAGCGGACTCTGTCCGTTCCCTTGTTTTGCGGCTGGCAATCCCGGCAATGATTGCCCAATTCGTCAATGTTTTATACAGCATTATCGACCGTATGTATATCGGTCACATCCCGGGAGACGGCGCTTTGGCGCTGGCAGGCGTAGGCGTCTGCGGTCCTATTGTTACTCTCCTCTCCTCTTTTGGAACTCTGGTCGGGCTGGGCGGCTCCATCCTCATGGGTATCCGCCTTGGTGAAAAAAATTATCAGAAAGCGCGGAAGATTCTTTCCAACTCCTTCCTGCTTTTGTGTTTTTTCTCCCTCATCCTCACAGTGAGCTTCCTTCTTTCCAAGGATGCTCTGCTGATGTGGTTTGGAGCAAGTAAGGAAACTTTCAAATACGCGAATACCTATATGACCATTTATACAGCAGGCACTTTTTTTGCACTGATGGCAGCCGGACTTAATTACTTTATCAACAGTCAGGGTTTCCCGCTTTTCGGTATGGCAACTGTACTTATCGGAGCTGTCACAAATATCATTCTGGACCCCGTATTTATTTTCGGCTTCCATATGAATGTGGCAGGCGCGGCAATTGCCACTGTCATCTCCCAGATGGCTTCCTGTGCCTTCGCCCTGTGGTTCCTCTTTGGCAAAAGAGTTCCTGTAAAAATCACCTTCGGGCAGTACAGTATCAGGCAGATGGTTCAGATCATTTACCTTGGTCTTTCCCCTTTCCTGATTCTTGCAACAGACAGCCTGATACTGATTGTAATGAATTCCGTACTCCAGAAATACGGCGGCCCTTCCCAGGGCGATATGCTCATCACCTGCGCTACCATCGCGCAGAGCTATCTGCTTTTGATTACCTCGCCTATGATTGGAATCAGCGGCGGTACTCAGGCAATCTTAAGCTATAACTACGGAGCAAGACAGTCAGCCCGTGTAAAATCTGCAGAGAAACATATCCTGCTTCTCATGCTTGCTTTCACAACAGTTATGTTCCTGATTTCCCGGTTTGCTCCTCAGTATTTCGTCCGTCTGTTTACCTCAGACCCGAAATACATGGATTTTTCCATCTGGGCAATCAAGACCTACACTCTTATGATCATTCCACTGAGCTTTCAATATGTTTTCGTGGATGGTCTTACAGCGCTGGAACGTACAAAAACAGCCCTTGGACTTTCTGTTTTCCGAAAGTCTCTGTATGTAATCTGTACAATCCTGCTTCCGTATTTCTTCACTGCCCAGTCTGCTTTCTACGCAGAACCGATCAGTGATGTAGTCAGCGCCACTTTATCCACGGTTGTTTTTCTTCTGGTAATCAATAAGCATCTCTCCAGAAGGGAAAACTTTATCTCCGCCCCGTAATTATTTTAATCCCATAACAAAAACAGCCTATGTAAATCAGTTTATGATTTATATAGGCTGTTTTTATAACTTTACTATCTTTATTCTCTTTCCACCAAAGATGCAATCCACTTCGCAGCATTCTCTGTATTTTCTGCACTGGCAGGTACTGCCAGACAGATTGGCTGATACCTCAGACCAAATTCCTCGTCCAGAGAAGTTTCTGTTCCAAGTACAATATAATCACCTTTCAGTCGGTCGCCAAGAGCAGCTTTCGTTTCTTCATCCAGAATATTCTCCAGATTATCAAAAATCCCTGAACTGTTTGCTCTCTCATAAAGACTCTCCGGGAAAATCAGAACATCAATTCCTCTTGCCTGAATCTGCGTGGAATATGCCATCTGCGCATAATAATCAAACTCTGTTCCATCCGCTCCTGTCGTCAGATTACCCGCAATTTCAACAGAGCTGTATTCATCTCCTTCACAGCCCAGAATCTTTTTTATTTCTTCCGTAACAGGTTCCGCCTCCGTCATAGCTGAGTTCACGGCGGAAATTGCCAGTACTGTTTCTATCTGAAGATTATGATACCAGTCCACTCCGAATTTGGCAACAAGAATCAGGGCAAGCACAGCCACCATTGTTGATTTATAATACATCCAGATATATTCCAGTTTCTTTTTAAATCCCATTCCCTTAATCTTCTCTTTTTCAAGAAGACGGCGTTCCTTCCTTGAAAGATCCGCCCCAAGAGACTGCTCCGGATTCAGCACACTGGAATCGTGGTCGTCCTCCGGTTTATTTAAGCCTTCCATTTCTATTCTCATATTCTGATCCTCTGTGCGTCTGAGTTTCTTATTTCAGGAAACCACTGATAATCTGTTCTTCTGCCTCAGCTTCTGTAAGCCCAAGAGTCATAAGTTTAATAATCTGCTCTCCCGCAATTTTACCGATTGCAGCCTCATGGATCAATGCTGCATCCACATGATTCGCAGAAAGCTCCGGAACTGCTCGGATTTTTGCGTCTTCCATAATGATGGCATCACATTCTGTATGTCCGGTACAGCGATTATTTCCCACAATGTTAGAAGCAAAAAGCTGATAAGAATTGTCTCTTGCAACAGAACGGGAGACTACATTTGCAGAACTGTCCTCTCCGTCCAGCTGCACATCAAAATAACTTTCTGCATGCTGATTTCCGTGAGTGAGGAGACGTTCCATAACAACAAGCTTGGCTCCAGCCTTTAAATGCGCAGTATTTTTACGGTTCGTGGAATCCACTCCCTTAATCTGAACCGTATCCATCTCCATAAAGCTGTCTTCGTCAAGAGAAATCTCCGTAACGGGATTCATGACCCTTTCTCCCTTGCCGTCACCGCTTCCGTAATGCTTTTCCACATATTTTACATGTGCGCCTTTCTCAAGGAAAAAGCGATGGATACCATTGTGGCGTGTAGATAAATCGCCTCCGTTATGAATACCGCAGCCTGCGATAATAGTCACATCTGCGCCTTCTCCGATGTAAAAATCATTATACACCACTTCATCAAGACCTGACTGGCTCATAATTACAGGAATGTGTACACTCTCATGCTTTGTCCCCGCTTTTACACGGACTTCAAGACCTTTCTGATCTTCTCTTGTCACAATCTCGATATTTGCGGAGCTTGCTCTTCCCACACTTGCACCATTGGCACGGATATTATATGCTCCTTCCGGAATTTCATGAAGTCCGGCTACCTGAAGTAATAATTCTCTCTGAATTGCATCCATTTCTATCATTCCCTCCTATTAACGCGCTTCTGCTTTTCCGCAGGCAACAGCCGCATTCGCCGTGCCGAGAAGCTGTGGCAGAATTTCATCTCTTGTACCCTGTTTTGTAACTTTTCCATCTGCAATCAGAACAATCTCGTCTGCAATATTCAGGATACGTTCCTGATGGGAAATGATAAGGATAGACCCATGAAGCTGACTGTGCATCTCCTCAAACACCTGAATCAGGTTCTGAAAACTCCACAGATCGATTCCTGCCTCCGGCTCGTCAAACACGGAAACTTTTGTCTTTCTTGCCATAATTGTAGCAATTTCAATACGTTTGATCTCTCCTCCGGAAAGACTTCCGTTTACCTCTCGTCTGATATAATCCTTTGCACAAAGACCTACCTTGGAAAGATATTCACAGGCACTTCCTACTGTAATCTCTTTGCCTGCTGCCAGACGAATCAGATCAAACACGGTTACTCCTTTAAATCTGACCGGCTGCTGAAAGGCATAGCTGATTCCAAGCTTCGCTCTGTCCGTAATACTCATATCCGTAATATCCTGTCCATCCCAAAGAATCTGACCGGACGTCGGCTTCTCGATTCCTGCTATAATTTTGGCAAGTGTCGATTTACCTCCTCCGTTGGGGCCTGTGATAACAACGAACTTATTATCCTCCAGTGTCATGCTGACGTTATCAAGAATTCCGATTTCTTTCGCATTTTTCGCTTTTTCGTCAGGAACCTGAAAACTGATATTTCTTAATTCTAACATACTTTTCGTTCCTCCATACCGGCGGCATCTCTGTTTCCGCCTGTTTTTTCCGCATTCTTTCCCGGTTGGGATTCTTCTGCGTCTTTATCTTAAATACACAGCAGTTCAATCTTTTTATAACTGCATTAATCTCTATAATACCACATTTTTCTATTTGTGAATAGTTTATTTTTACACACTTGCAGGCGCCAGCCATCCGCTGTCAAGCCGTGCGAGAAGTCTTGCGTTGTGATACGCCATTTTTAAAGTAAGGCAGGTTCTTCCAAGGTATTTGCTGCCGTCCGCTGTCTTCATACAGGCAAGCGCCAAATCAGCTTTACCCGGATGCTGCAGGCAAATAGGTATCAAAAGTTGAATAGAGTGATTATAGTATTGGGGAATTGCAGTTTTATAATCCGCTTCCAGCATACGTCTTGTCTGCTTGAGTGCGCCGTCAAAAAGCTGAACTCTCATACTGCTTTCCCTCACCTCTCTGGGAAGACGACGCGCATTTTCTTCCTCTCCGAAAATATGCTCATACTGTGGAATAATCGGAAGGCTGGAATCAAAAACCAAATCTGAGGGATTCTCCACATAACTTGCCTTCTCCGGCAACTGAGTAATTTCTTCTCTTAACAGATGATATTCCGTGTAAAATCCGTCAAGATACCAAGCCTGACGCTCTGGCACCAGATTCGGTACAAAAAACGCGTAAATAGGCTGATAATAGCGATTAAAAAGACCTGTATTAAAGATTGCATAATTCTTATTCTCGAAAACCTTTCCCTCCTCGTAAAGTCTGTGAAAAGTATGTTCCAGATACCCTTTGAGGATTCCCTTGTCCTGTCCTTCCCCGAAACTCCACCTCTCCGGCGCCATTCTGGCAAGATTTTCAATCTGCCGATTATAATTTCCACAATAAGTGAAATCAAATAAATCCATTGGTAACCTCCTGTTCTTTCTTATTTAATTCTGTTTTATTACTATTGTATTTGGAAAAAATCGCGGCAGAACTGCCGGACTTAAGATTGTCATCCGTAGAAATTATATTCAAAGTATCACATTTTTTATAAAATAACAAGTCCTTGCCCGGATTTTTGTTTTTGTTTATAATAAAAGCAGTAAAATTAAGAAAGGTCTGTATTTATGAAAAAAGAAGGTTATTATTCCAGTGGAGAATTCGCGCGCATGGCTCACGTTACTTTGCGCACTATCCGCTATTATGATAAACAGGAGCTTCTCAAGCCCTCCTATGTGACGGATTCCGGAGCCCGCTTTTATACAGATGAAGATTTCGCAAGGCTTTCCCAGATTCTGCTCCTCAAATATCTCGGCTTTTCTTTAGAAGATATCAGAGAAATGCTCATTGATGACTGCGATTATCACTTTATGCTGAACTCCTTAAATATCCAGTTAAAGCTTGTACGTGACCGGATTGAACAGATGCAGCTTGTGGAAAAAGCAATTCAGGATACTGCCGATGCCATCGGTTCCCGCCACACTATTGACTGGAACCGGATGCTTGACCTCATCCACCTCACAGGAATGGAAAAAAGTCTTAAAAATCAATACCAGAATGCCACAAATATCTCATCAAGAATCAACCTTCACAGCCTTTATTCCCAAAACCGGACAGGCTGGTTTCCCTGGATTTATGATAAATGCCGGATTTCGGACGATATGAACATTCTTGAGACAGGATGCGGTGACGGCACGCTCTGGACACAAAGTATCGCTTCCCTTCCGTCCAAAGTCTCTGTGACACTTTCTGATATTTCTGAAGGTATGCTCCGCGATGCAAGACGAGCCATCGGCAGGAAAGATTCCCGCTTTTCATTTGAAGTTTTTAACTGCGAAAACCTCCCTTATCCAAATGAAATCTTCGACCTTGTCATTGCTAATCACGTACTTTTTTACTGCGAAGATATTGCCGCTGCATGCCGGGAAATTTCCCGGGTTCTCAAACCAGGCGGTTGCTTTGTCTGCAGTACCTACGGAAGCCGTCACATGCAGGAGGTCAGTCGCCTTGTTCAGGATTTTGACAATAGAATCGTCCTTTCCGCAGACCGCCTTTATGAGCGTTTCGGAAGAGAAAACGGTCTGGAAATTCTCCGTCCGTTTTTTTCCCGGGTAAGCTGGGACTCTTATGAAGATTCTCTTATTGTCCCTGACGCCGAACCTCTGATTTCCTATATTCTCTCCTGCCACGGTAATCAGAATCAGTATATTCTGGAGCATTACAAGGAATTTCGTACCTTTGTAACAAAAAAAACAACAAATGGTTTCCATATTACAAAGGATGCAGGGGTTTTCCTTTGTGAAAAATAACCAAATTTTAATTATTTTGTAAAAAAAGCTTGAAGGTGACCTTGCGTCACCTTTTATAATAGGGATAACTTGAATACGAAAGACGCAAACTATCTGAAAAAGGAGATTATATTTTAATATGAAAGGTATTATTTTAGCAGGAGGTTCCGGCACACGCCTTTACCCGCTTACCATGGTAACCTCCAAACAGTTACTTCCCATTTATGACAAACCGATGATTTACTACCCGATGTCTGTTCTTATGAATGCAGGTATCCGCGATATCCTGATTATTTCCACTCCTCAGGATACCCCACGTTTTCAGGAACTTTTAGGAGACGGTCATCAGTTCGGTGTAAGTCTTACCTATGCAGTTCAGCCAAGCCCTGACGGACTTGCGCAGGCGTTCATTATCGGCGAGGAATTTATCGGCAATGACACCGTGGCAATGGTGCTCGGAGACAATATTTTCGCAGGACACGGTCTGAAAAAGCGCTTAAAAGCTGCTGTAGAGAATGCAGAATCAGGCAAGGGCGCTACTGTTTTCGGCTACTATGTGGACGACCCGGAAC
>Bissell_p1__coassemble_616_pt1 | contig 22399 bp, 24 predicted proteins | sample Bissell_p1__metabat2_low_PE_033 | metagenome-assembled genome bin Bissell_p1
AACATCCGCTACGCCGATGAACCCTCAAAACAATATCTCCACGATCTGTTCAGTTCTGTACAGTTAAAAGACATCTTAAAACGCAATAAAATTCGTGATGTAGATTTATTGGAACGCATCATTGCCTATGTAATGGCAAACGTCGGAAATACTTTTTCCGCAGCTTCTCTTGCCAGATTTTTAAAAAGCGAGCAACGTACCGTAGCTCCCGAAACACTCCTCAATTACATCAAATATTGCTGTAATGCTTATTTGTTCTATCAGGTAAAACGGTAAGATTTACAGGGCAAACAAATTCTTGCCTCCAATGAAAAATACTATATTGCAGATCACGGCATCCGTGAAGCAGTTTTTGGAGGTAACATGAAACAAATCAATCTTACTTTAGAAAATATTGTTTATCTGGAACTGCTCCGCCGCGGCCATGAAGTTACTGTCGGAAGAATCGGCGATAAAGAAATAGATTTTGTCTGTCATAAACGAGATGAAAAACTCTACGTTCAGGTTACTTATCTGCTTGCTTCTGATGAGACGATTCAACGCGAATTCGGGGTATATGATAATATTCGTGATAACTTTCCGAAATATGTTGTCTCTTTGGATGAATTCGACATGAGCCGCAATGGTATTAAACATCGCAATATCCGTGATTTTCTCTTAGCTGAGGAATGGAACTGAGCTGAGGTTATCTATCACCAAAGAATTTTATATTCTGGAAAAGGAAAGCCTATTCAAGTTCCGACTTGATCGTTGAATTTGGATTGATGATATGATAAAAACATTTGATTTGAATTTGGTGGGGGAAAAGAAATGTATATAGAGACTGAAAGATTAATAATTAGAGATTTACAAATTGAAGATGAGTTAGCTTATATTACAATGGCTTCTGACGGGAGCCTTAATGATTGCGGTTTTGATAAAGATTGTGGCAAATGGATATGCCATTGGATAACAGAAGCGAGAAAATTAGCATATCTTGATAATCCTCTGAAGGAGTTTTTAGCTTATACGGTTTGTTTGAAAAATGAAAATATTGTAATTGGTTCTGTTGGATGTTCTTACTATGAAGATCTTTATGAAACAGGTATTACGTATTTTATTGGTTCACAGTACAGAAATAAAGGTTATGCAACCGAATCAGTACAAGCATATGTAAATTATTTTTTGAGTCATTATGACGTTCCAAGATTAATCGCGACAGTGCGAGATGAGAATATATCTTCTTGGAAAGTTGTTGAAAGAATAGGATTTGTTTTAACTGAAAAGCGGATGTATAAAGATTTGAATGATGATAAAGAGGAGTTCTATCATTTTTATGAACTAAAAAAGGAATAAAGCAACAGGTATAAAGTATGAACTTTGTTCCATCATATTTTCTGGAATTGGATAATGCGAAATACGTGGAGGTGTTATTAATGACGGTACCGAATACGGAATACGGAAAAATTATAACAGAAACAGAGCGTCTTATTATCAGAGAAATGGTATCTTCTGATCTCAATGCATTGTGCAGAATATTGTGCGATGAAGAAGTAATGTGTACCGCTTATGAAAGCGCGTTCAGTGTGGAAGAAGCACAAAATTGGATGAACAGGCATTTCAGAAGATATGCAGAGTATGGTTTTGGACTTTGGGCTGTTGTGTTAAAAGAAACAAACGAAATGATTGGTCAGTGTGGATTAACCTTTCAAAGCTGGAGAGAAAGAGAACTTCTGGAAATCGGATACTTGTTTCAAAAAGCGTATTGGCACAAAGGTTATGCAACAGAAGCGGCAATTGCATGTAAAAACTATGCTTTCACAGTTCTAAATGCAAATAGCGTATATTCGATTATCAGAGATAATCATACAGCTTCTCAAAATGTTGCTGTTCGTAATGGAATGAGAGTTGTTGATAAGTTTACCAAAAATTTCAGGAATGTAGATATGAATTTTTTGTTGTACTGTGCAGAGAAGATACACAGGGATTATAATAGTTTCACTGGGAAAAGCACGAACAACCCGTCCTGCACATAGACTATATAAAACTCCTCTTTGAGGTACCATTTTGAGGGCATTTCTGAAACCTTTGTCTTTATCTGAGGAGAAAGAGTATCTTCTTCAATACCAGCGAGGAAGTCCGGAGGCTAAGAATATTCTGATTGAACGAAATCTCCGGCTGGTCGCACATATCGTAAAAAAATATCAGAACACGGATGAAGAACTGGACGATTTGATTTCCATAGGAACAATCGGGCTGATTAAAGCCATTTCGACCTTTGACGGAGAAAGGGCATCAAGACTTTGCACCTACGCAGCGCGCTGTATCGAAAATGAACTTCTCATGTTCTTCCGCAGCAAGAAAAAACATTCCAGAGAAGTCTCTCTTTACGAGCCTATCGGAACAGATAAAGAGGGGAATGAAATCAGTCTTCTTGATGTGATTGAAAGCGCGCCTGTTGATGTTGTAGAAAACTGTACAGTCAGGGATAATACCCTTGCCGTTCTTGATGCTATGCCAAAGCTTCTTACAGAAAAGGAATATCAGGTTCTCTGTTGCCGCTATGGGCTTTTCGGAGAGGAGGAACAAACACAGCGGGAAATCGCCGAAAAGCTGTCTATCAGCCGTTCTTATGTATCCAGAATCGAGAAAAATGCCATCCAGAAGCTTCGGACTATTTTCCCGGATTATTTAACGTAGCAAAAAGCTCCCTTGCTTAAAGGGAGCTGTAATTCCTCCCTCACAGCTATGGGAGGACTTTCTTATATTTATTTAGGCTTCTGCTCTTCTCAGAAGATCATACATCTCAATTTCTGTTCCCAGATCTACATAAAGTTTCTGCTGGGCATGAGGCGCACTCTCCTGAGATTCTCCATCTTCATTGTAAATTCCCTGAACTGTAACAGAAAGATTCCGTCCGTCCGGCTTCATAATTTCGATGGTTTCTCCAACAGTAAATTTATTTCTCTGGGTAATCTGCGCAAAGCCGCGTTCATCTACGCCCTCTGCATATCCCAGATATGTGTATTCTTTCTCGTAAGTATTGTTATCGTAAATCTGTGTATTTTCATCCGGTTTGCCATAGAAAAAGCCAGTGGTAAACTGACGGTACGTACAGTTGGAAATCTGTTCCTGATACCAGGACATATTTGCCTGATACTTCTCAGGGCTCTCCATATAATCGTCAATTGCCTTCCGATAAGTTCTCGCAACTGTTGCAACGTAAAGTGCAGTCTTCATTCTGCCCTCAATCTTTAAGCTGTCAATGCCGCTTTCCAAAATATCGCCGATATGTTCGATCATACACAGGTCTTTGGAATTGAAAATATAAGTTCCTCTCTCATTTTCAAAGACAGGCATATATTCTCCGGGACGCTTTTCCTCCACGATAGAATATTTCCAACGGCAGGGGTGAGTACAGGCTCCCTGATTTGCGTCTCTTCCTGTAAGATAGTTGCTCAGAAGACATCTTCCCGAATAAGAAATGCACATTGCTCCGTGGATAAAAGTCTCAATTTCCATATCGTCCGGAATATGCGCACGGATTTCGCGAATCTCTTCAAGAGAGAGTTCTCTTGCTGTCACCACTCTTTTCGCGCCAAGCTGATACCAGAAACGATACGTCTCATAATTTGTATTGTTTGCCTGTGTGCTGATATGGCGCTCAATCTCCGGACAAATCTCTTTGGCATACATAAAGATTCCCGGATCTGCGATAATAAGTCCGTCCGGTTTCAGTTCCTTTAATTCATAAAGATACTCTCGCACACCTTCCAGGTCATAATTGTGGGCAAGAATATTCACAGTCACATATACCTTCACTCCATGCTCATGTGCAAAAGCAATACCTGCTGCCATATCGTCATGTGAAAAATTCTTCGCCTTCGCTCTTAAGCCAAAAGCCTCTCCGCCGATATATACGGCGTCTGCACCAAAAATAACGGCAATCTTAAGCACCTCAAGGCTGCTTGCCGGAACCAATAATTCTGGTTTTCTCATAATTCCTCCTGTTTTACACTTACTGTCACTCCATCTCCCAGGGGAAGAATGGAAGTAACAAGAGCCGGATTGTGCTTCAGCTCATACAGATATTCCCGCATTCTTTTATAGATAGTTCTGTTCCTGCGCTCCACCAAATAATGAGATTCTATGATATCCCCTTCCTGAAGAACATTGTCAGAAATCAGAACTCCTCCTTTTTTCATCAGACGCATTACGTCAGGCAGCCAGTTAATATACTGTCCCTTGGCTGCATCCATAAAAATCATGTCAAAGCTTCCATCCAGTTCTTTCAGAATTTTTCCTGCGTCCCCCTCCAGCAGAGTAATCTGCTTTTCTCTTTGGGCTTTTCTGAAATTCTCCTTTGCAATGGGAATTCTTTTTTCGTAATTCTCTATAGTGACAATTTCCAAATCTTTGGGTCCATATTCGCACATAAGAAGTGTGGAGAAGCCTATGGCTGTCCCCACCTCCAAAATCCGTTTCGGTTGCTTTAACGCCAGAAACATCTTTATGAAACTCTGCATTTCCCTGCGAATAATAGGTACGCGCTTCTCCAGCGCATACTGTTCCAGATTCTCCAGAAAGAGAGTATTCCCCATATCCAGAGAATTGATATAAGTTCTCATCCGTTCGTCAACAATCACGAAGCACTTACCCCTTCCTGTTCTGTATCTCCTGCAAGAATTCCCATAATCCTGCTTGGCGTATAGGCTGTGCTCAGAAGATACGTTCCCGGACGCAGCTTTCCATGATAATTGGAAAGTGTTTCCTGTACCACAAATACAAGGTCATCCTTAATAAGTCCCTTATTCTCCAGGGTTTTGGCAATTTTAAAAACAGAAGCGTCATCCTTTATCACAACGGTGATCTCCTGTCCCTCCCCTGGGCTCATAGCCTGCTGGTTAAAAACAGAATAGCCAAACTGATACGTTGTTTTTCCAAGCCAGAAAATCAGAAGCGCTACACATATATATAACGCAATTCTGAAGAAACCTCCGGCAAGAACAACTCCGGCTGCTCCCGCCCTGTCTCTTGTATTACCCATGTTTCTCTTCCTTTCCATCCGGAACGCAGAATTACAAATCTACGTCCGGCGTATTCATATCAATGCCTTCCGTCAGCTTGATGCAGATTTTCTGCATCATTTTGCAGAGAGCAAGCTCCGCATCCAGATATGCATTTACCTCCGGATTACTGCGAAGCTCTGAGGATTCCCTCGCCATTCGTTCCATGACTTCAAACAGTTCATCCCTGTCACACTCATTCTGAATCCTGTAATTGTTACCACGAAATGCATTAACCCTTTCCTGAAGCTGAGGATTTCTTTCAAGATTCTCCTCCTGCCTCCTGTATTCCTGATAAATATCAGTTTTCCTGACAACATCCAGAAGATTCCTGATACTTTCATCAATGGCATCCATTGCTCTTATCATAAAATCATGCCTCCATGATGATAGGCAGAATCATAGGACTTCTCTTCGTACGTTTCCATAAGAAATCACTGAGTGCATCTTTGATTACATTTTTAATCTTGCCCCAGTCTGTGATATTTCTGTCAAGACAGGAATCAAGAGCATTTTCAACCACTTCTCTTGCATGATCCATGAGATCCTCGGATTCACGCACATAAACAAATCCACGGGATACGATATCCGGTCCTGCAAGGACTACATTACTGTGGCGCTCCAGCGTTACAACTACGATCATGATACCATCCTCTGCCAGATGCTGGCGGTCACGGAGAACAATATTTCCTACATCTCCCACGCCAAGACCATCTACAAGGATTGCTCCTGTGTGTACAGATCCTGTAATCTCCGCGCTCTGCGCATCAAGCTCCAGAACATTTCCTGATGCCAGCACAAAGATATTCTCCTTAGGAATTCCCAAATCTTCCACAATATGTTTCTGAGCAGTAAGGTGGCGATATTCTCCATGTATCGGAATTGCATATTTCGGACGTACCAGAGAATAAATCAGTTTGATTTCCTCCTGACAGGCATGTCCAGATACATGAACATCCTGGAAGATAACCTTCGCTCCCTTCATAGACAGTTCATTGATGACTTTGGAAACTGCCTTCTCATTTCCCGGAATCGGGTTAGAGCTGAAAATAATCGTGTCATTCGGTTTAATCACAATCTTTTTATGAATGCTGGCAGCCATACGGGACAAAGCAGCCATGGACTCTCCCTGACTTCCAGTCGTAATCAGAACTACCTGCTCATCCGGATAATTCTTCACCTGATCAATCTCAATGAGGGTTTGATCAGGAATGCGTAAATATCCAAGCTCGGAAGCCGTTGTTATAACATTCACCATACTGCGGCCTTCCACAGCCACTTTTCTTCCGAAACGATACGCTGTATTAATAATCTGCTGTACACGGTCAACATTGGACGCAAACGTCGCAATAATAATTCTATTTGTCTTATACTCATTAAACAGGTTATCGAATACCCGTCCCACTGTGCGCTCCGACATGGTAAATCCGCTGCGCTCCGCATTTGTACTGTCCACCATCAAGGCAAGCACACCTTTTTTACCGATTTCCGCAAAACGCTGCAAATCTATGGCATCTCCAAACACCGGTGTATAATCCACCTTAAAATCTCCCGTATGAACGACAATTCCTGCCGGTGAGTAGATTGCCAGAGCAGAGGCGTCCTGAATACTGTGATTTGTTTTGATAAACTCAATGGAAAACTCGCCCAGGTTGATAACCTGTCCATGTTTTACCTCTTTTAACTTCGTTGTCCTGGTCAGATTGTGTTCTTTTAATTTATTGGCAATAAGTGCCAGAGTAAGCTTCGTAGAATAAACCGGCACATTTACATCCTTCAGCACATAAGGAAGAGCACCAATATGGTCCTCATGTCCATGTGTAATCACGAATCCTTTCACCTTGTTGATATTTTCTTTTAAATAAGTTACGTCCGGAATCACAAGGTCGATTCCCAGCATATCATCCTCCGGGAATGCAAGTCCGCAGTCTACTACTACAATACTGTCTCCATATTCAAAAGCCGTAATATTCATTCCAATCTGCTCTAATCCGCCCAGAGGAATGACTTTTAATTTGGATGCAGGCTTTCTACCCTTACGTGATACGTTCTTTACCGGATTCTTAAAGGGTACCGGCTTTCCAGTCTTTTCTCTGTCCTTCTCTGCATCCTGATTTTTATTATAGTAAGGTTTGGAATGCTGTCTGTATTTATAATTTTTCTGTCTGTTTCCCGGCCTTCTTCCGCCGTGCGCAGCCTCTCCAGTCTGGCTGCCGTAATAATTGTCATTTTCGTTCTTCAAGCAATTGCACCTCCATGCTGTGGCTGTTTTCGATAACAGACCGGTATCCCTGTCAGGCTGCCGGGCTGTTATCCTCCATATGAAATTTTCGATTTTTTCAGTCACGCTATTTTTTACATTTCAAGGTCTACGTCGTCTAACATCTGTTCGAACACCTGAAAAACCGCCTGCAGTTCGTTCTCATCCTCGACCATTTCATAGCAAGCTTCCTTACTGTCATCACTTGACAGATCTTTCAGGATATATGCGTTCGCCTCATCATCCGGAGAATCCGATACAAGCAAATATGCAATCCCGCCGATTCTTGTCTGTTCCTCAACATAGAACTCTGCTGTTGTACCGTCTTCAAGCTGAAATTTAATTTTTTCCATAAAACATTCTCCTAACGGGGCAGGGAATCAAGATACCCCTGCAAAATAAAAATGGCCGCTAATTCGTCCAGGTACTGCTTCCGGTTCTCTCTGCGTACCTTAGCTTCCATTAAAGTTCTGTTGGCTTCCACTGTTGTAAGCCTTTCATCCCACATCACAACAGGCAGACCAGTCCTTCTCTCCAGCATTTCCTTAAACTCCAGAGATTTCTCGGCCCGCTCTCCTATGGTGTTATTCATATTCTTCGGATATCCAAGCACAATACGTTCCACCTGATATTCCTCAGCAATTTCTTCAATCCGGGCCAAAGTCTGACGCAGTTTATTCTCCTGCTTACGCCAGATTGTCTCCAGTCCCTGCGCGGTAAGTCCCAGAGGGTCGCTCACTGCCACGCCTACTGTCTTTGAGCCATAATCCAATCCCAGTATTCTCTTCATCAGCGTTCCCAGGATCTGTTCTTAATATACTCGTTTAAAAGTTCTTCCACCAGTTCGTCACGCTCTACTTTCATGATCATACTTCTGGCACCCTTGTGGCTGGTAATATAAGTCGGGTCGCCGGACATAATATATCCGACAATCTGATTGACCGGATTGTACCCTTTTTCTTCCATTGCATTGTACACCAGATCAAGCACCTCTTTTACCTGAAGCTCCTGCTCTGGTTTCGTTCTGAAATACTGTGTATTTCCCAGATTATTCTCTGCCATTTTCTCTCACGTCCTTACTGTTATTTCGTAATCGCAGGCAATACAGATATCCGTCCGCCCACAATCACCTTTACTTTTCTATTTTAATATAGATTGCATTAAAATACAATCAAAACTTTCCCTGTAAGAAGATGTTCCTCCAAAAACTTCTCTGCTTTCACGGAAATAATATCATTAACTCCATACTCCTCTGACTTCCTCACAGCCAGTTTCACATATTCACGGCTGTGTCCCACGTACCATTTTTCACCGTTTAACTCAATCTCTTCTTCCAGAAGAACTTCCAGTGTATGTCCAATCATGGAAGTTTCATACTCTTTTGCCCGCACCTGATGAAGCGCAAGCATCTTATCGCTTCTTTCTCCTTTAACAGCCTCTGTAAGCTGCCCTTTCATGGCCGCAGCCTTTGTTCCATGTCTTCTGGAATACTTGAATATGTGAGTTTCATAAAAATGAATGCCGGACACAAAATCATAAGAAGCCTCAAACTCTTCCTCGGTCTCCTGAGGAAATCCTACAATCACATCTGTTGTAAGTGCCGGATTATCGTATACCTTTCGAAGAAGCTCACATCTCTCAGCATACTGCCCGGAACGATATCTGCGGTTCATTCTCTCAAGTGTCTCATCACAACCGCTCTGAAGAGACAGATGGAAATGAGGACAAACCTTCTCCAGAGCCGCAATTCCCTCTGCAAACTCTTCTGTTACAATACCGGGTTCCAGAGAACCCAGGCGGATTCTTTTAATGCCTTCTATTTTATGAACCTCCTGAATCAGAGAAAGGAGAGTTTCTTTTTTTCCCTCCGGGAAATCTACACCATAGGAGCTCAAATGAATTCCGGTAAGCACCACTTCTTTATATCCCTTTGCAGCCAGAGCCCGTACCTCTTCCATTACCTGACTGATACTGCGGCTTCTGACCCTTCCTCTTGCATAGGGAATGATACAGTAAGTGCAAAACTGGTTACAGCCGTCCTGCACCTTAATGTAGGCACGTACATGCTCTGCCGTATGGTCAATTTTTAATTCCTCATATTCCTTAGTCTGATTAATCTTAATCACATCTCTGTGCTTGCTGTGTTTCTGCTCATACTCCTCTAAAGCTTCTACAATATTTTTTTTTCTGTTATTTCCCAGAATCAGATCCACTGCTTCGTCTTCGTCCAGCTTTCCTTCATCTGTCTGCACATAACAGCCGGTTGCTACAACAATGGCATCCGGATTCATTTTTTTTGCCTTATGAAGCATCTGTCTGGACTTGCGGTCAGCAATATTTGTCACTGTACAGGTATTGATAAGATAAACATCTGCTCCCGGCTCAAAGGGTACAATTTCATATCCCGCCTCTTCCAGAAGCTGCTGCATTGCTTCTACTTCGTATGCGTTTACTTTACAGCCTAAATTGTGAAGTGCAACTTTTTTTCCCATGTATTCCTCCTCATTTTATTCTCTGATGTACTATTGTGTGCATCTTTTATACATATTCACTAAATCTTTCTAAAAATTTTATATCTTTTCACCTTGACTTTTAAATGTCCTAAAGGTAAGATGAAAATTGTAATTGGACAGATTACCAGTTATATCCATTGCCGTTTCCAACCATCCGGCAATGAAATTCAAGTAACTGTGAAGGTATTGGACAGTTACAAAACTTATTATATTATAGGGAGGTTCTCACAATGAAAACATTAAAAATTTCACTCAACTCCATCGATAAAGTGAAAGCATTCGTTAACGAGATCAGCAAATTTGACTGCGATTTCGATTTAGTATCCGGAAGATATGTAATCGACGCTAAATCCATCATGGGTATCTTCAGCCTTGACTTATCCAAACCGATTGATTTAAACATTCATGCTGACGGCGCTGCTCTTGATAACGTAATGGCAGTTATCGAGAAATACGTTACAGAATAATTTTTATAATTGCCGAGGAACTGAATTTCAGTTCCTCTTTTTTTCAGGGAGACATTTGTGTTCTCCCTGCTTTTCTTCTGTATCTATTTTATTCCACTTCAATAATTTCCACTGTCTCCAGTGCAGTCTTCATTAACTCTTCAATTTTTTCTGCCAGATTTTCTTCTGATTTACGGATTACTTTAAGATTTGGCTTTGTAACCGGATGTTTTGCCACAAAGATAGTACAGCAGTCTTCAAATGGCTGGATGGAAGTTTCAAAAGTATCAATTTTTCTGGAAATTTCTACAATTTCCTGTTTGTCAAAACCGATTACAGGACGGTAAACCGGAAGCTCGCAGACTTCATTTGTAGCATTGAGACTGTGAAGTGTCTGGCTTGCAACCTGTCCGATGCTCTCTCCCGTGATCAGACCAAGGCATCCTGTCTTTTTGGCAAAATGTTCTGCAATACGCATCATATAACGGCGCATGATAATTGTAAGCTCCTCATGAGGACACTGGTCGTAAATATAGAGCTGAATATCAGTAAAGTTTACTACATGAAGACGGATTGGTCCACTGTATTTTGCTACCAGTCTGGCAAGGTCTACTACCTTCTGTTTTGCACGTTCGCTGGTATACGGCGGAGCATGGAAATAAACTGCATCAATTTTCACTCCTCGTTTGGCAATCATATAGCCCGCTACCGGACTGTCAATTCCTCCGGAAAGAAGAAGCATGGCTTTTCCGCTTGTTCCAATCGGCATACCGCCTGCTCCCTTAATTGTCTCCGAATATACATAGATTTTATCGCGGATTTCCACAGAAAGAGTAAGCTCCGGCGTATGAACATCCACATGAGACTCCGGAAATTCCTTCAGGATACAGCCGCCGAGGTCTGCGCTGACTTCCATGGACGGAATCGGATAATTCTTTTTCGCACGGCGTGTATATACCTTAAAGCTGCCGCTGAAATTCGGATGGCGGTTTTTCATAAATTCTACTACATCTTTGGACATCTGTTCAAATCCATTGTCCTCAAAAATTGCTACAGGACAGATTCCTACAATACCGAACACTCTCTGAAGTGCTTCTACTGCTTCATCGAAATCATATTCCTCCGGACAGTATACATAAATACGTCCCTGATCTTTTTTTACTTCAAATTCTCCTTCAATCTTTGAAAGAGAAATGCGAATCTGCTTTACAAGGGCATCCTCAAAAAGATATCTGTTTTTACCCTTGAGTGCAATTTCTGCGTATTTTATCAAAAATGCGTGAAAGGTCATTTTTATCTCCTTTTTTGTATATATAAAATTATCTGTAGTACCTACTGTGTCAACGACGGGAATAGCGGCGAAGAAGTGGCACGATTTCTTTCAGAATATCAAGACAGTAATCTATCTCTTCAAAGGTGTTTTCTTCTGAGAAACTTATTCTCACTGTACATTCAATCTGTGAAGCAGGCATTCCCATAGCTGTCAATGTAGCGCTGGCCTTTCTTTTGTGACTGGAGCAGGCACTTCCTGCAGAAATATAGATTCCTTTTTCTTCCAGTGTGTGAAGAAGCACTTCGCTTCTGATTCCCATAAAGCTTACACTCAGAATCTGAGGCGCACCCTGACGAAGCGGCATACCGTTGATTATTACATCCCCAAGCTCTTCCAGTCCTTTTGCCATTCGTTCCTTTAACTGATAAAGATGCTCCACCTTTTTGTCCAAATCTGTATAAATCTTTTCGGCCGCAACTCCAAGTCCTGCAATTCCCGGTACATTATCTGTTCCTGAACGCATACCGTTCTGCTGCCCTCCGCCAAGAATCATAGGCTGTACCTTCGCCTTACTGCTGATGTAAAGGAATCCCACGCCTTTCGGTCCGTGAATCTTATGACCACTCACAGAAAGAAGGTCGATTCCCGCTTTTTTCGGATAAATCCGAAACTTTCCAAAAGCCTGAATGGCATCCACATGATACAGCGCCTTCGGGCTTTTTTCATGGACAAGGGCTGCAATCTTTTCTACCGGCATTACGGAGCCCACTTCATTATTTACATACATGGTAGAAACAAGAATCGTATCTTCCCGAAGCGCAGCCTCAAGGACATCAAGTTTTATCACTCCCTGTTCATCCACGGGAAGGATTGTCACATCAAAGCCCTGTTCCTTCAGAAATTCTACGGGACGCGCCACTGCCGCATGTTCCACCGCAGTTGTGATAATATGGTTCCCTGCTCTTTTATTTGCCATAGCGCCGCCAATAAGCGCCAGATTGTTGGATTCTGTTCCCCCTGAGGTAAAAAGAATCTCTTTTTCTGTTACCTTCAAAATCCGTGCAAGTTTCGAAGCGGCATCCTTCAAATACATCTCTGCCTGTACGCCTTTCGTATGCATGGCTGACGGATTTCCATAATCCTCCAGCATGGTTTTTACCACAATATCCTTCACTTCTCCATAGCACCGGGTTGTGGCTGAATTATCTAAATATGCTTCCATTTCTTTCTCCTGTTTAGTCCTTTTCCAATTGAAACATCAATACGGAAAGAATCGCCAGTCCTGCTGTCTCCGTGCGCAGTATACGGTGTCCAAGAGTAATTGGACGAGCGCCAAAACTTATCGCCGTTTCCACCTCAGATTCCTCAAAACCGCCCTCCGGACCGATAAAGATTCCTATGGACTGTCCCGGTCTGATTCCGTTCAAAATTTCTTTCGTTTCTCCCATGCCTTTTGCCAGCTCATAGGGAACGAGACAAATGTCAAGGTCTTTCGCAAAATCCAGAGCCTGTTTAAATGTCATTACATTATGAATCTCGGGAATCAGCATACGCTTGGACTGCTTCGCCGCACTCTCGGAAATCTGCTGCCAGCGCTGCACTTTTTTGTCCGCCTTCCTGGCGTCCAGCTTTACGACACAGCGCTTTGTCTCTACAGGAATCACTGCATAAGCTCCAAGCTCTACAGCCTTTTGTATGATCAGTTCCATTTTGTCTGCCTTGGGCAGTCCCTGAAAGAGATAGATACGGTTTGTAAGCTCGTAATCGGGCTCCTGCGCGTACAGAATATGAAGGAGCACCTCTGTATCCATCTCTTCTATCTGACAGTGATATTCCTTATTTTCGCCGTCACTGACCCATACCTCATCTCCCACTTTCATGCGGAGCACGTTTTTGATATGATTGACGTCGCTTCCTGTAATGCGGATACGGTGATTTTCTTCCTCAATCTGATGAGGCTCTGCGAAAAAACGCTGCATAACATCAGTCCTTTCTTGCTGTGACACAAACCCACTCGCCCTGATGTGTTATCTCTACAAGTGTCAGTCCTGCTTCCTTCACAGCTTGTACCACTACCTCTTCCTTTACATCGAGGATTCCTGAGGTGATGTAGTATGCGCCTTTTTTCATCTGGTTTACAATAACCGGTGTCAGTGGCACAAGAACGTCTGCCAGAATGTTTGCGGCTACAATATCATACTTCTCATAACCAACCTTATCCTGTACTTCTTTATCATCTATGATATTTCCGATCATCATATCAAAGGATTCGTCCGGAATACTATTCGCTTCTTTATTCTCCGCAACAGCCGGAATCGCACATGGGTCAAGGTCTGTTCCCACTACATGCTTCGCGCCGAGCTTAAGTGATATGATACCCAGAATTCCGCTTCCTGTTCCAACATCAAGAAGCTCTGTATCAGGAGTCACATATTTTTTCAACTGGCGGATAACGAGCTGGGTTGTCTCATGCATTCCTGTTCCAAAAGCTGTGCCCGGATCAATATGGAGAATCATTTTATCCTGATCCTCTTCTTTTACCTCTTCCCAGGAAGGAACGATCAGAATATCATCAACATAGAACTGATGAAAATATTCTTTCCAGTTATTAATCCAGTCCTTGTCCTCTGTTTCAGACTCTTCGATGGTTCCTTCTCCGATATCCATGAAGCTTTTCAATTCATCGAGTGCAACTCGAACATTCTTGAGAATTTCTTCTTTATCTGCATCTTCTTCCAGATAAAAATTGAGGTAGGCAATTCCGTCATCTTCCGGCCCTTCCGGCATAATGTCTACAAACATTTGCTCCTTATCTTCCTCTGTAAGAGGTTTTTTATCAAGGATTTCCGCTCCTTCCACACCGACCTCGGCAAGCGTACAGATAACGATATCCTCTGCCTCTGTTGTTGTTTTAACAGTAAAACGGTTCCATTTCATAAATCTAGTTTTCTCCAATCTCTTTATTTTTGGTTGTTATTTTTTCAAAAAACTTTCGAAAAGGAATACTTCTTGCTTCCTTTTTGTAAAAATTCCATGCCAACTCTACAAGCGCCACTCCTGCCACGGCATCTATAAAATAATGCTGTTTTAGTGTCTGTGTGGAAATAATAATCAGCACGGCAAACGCAAGTGAAAATCTCTGATACCACACCGGGATTTCCTTTGCTCCTTTCAATCCTCTCCAGCAGAGCCAGCTTACATAGCAATGGATCGAGGGCAGAAGATTCGATGGATGAGCGCCACCATCCCATGCGTACATCAGATTCAAAACCACTTCCGACAGAGTATTTCCGGCAACATTCGGTCTTATATTTGTAGTCGGTATAAGAAGGAACACAATAAAACATGCCAGATGCACTGTCAGGTCTGTCGCAACGAAGCGGTAAAAAATCTTCTTTCCTCTCTGTGCCGCAAGAATATAGTTCGCAGCCCAGAAAGGAAATGCCAGGAGATATACCCAGATAAATTCAGGTATCAATGGCACTGCCCTGTCAAATCCTGTAGTAAAATCATAATGATATCTGGATGCAGTCAGGGCATCTGCTCCCCAGTAAACTACACAGTTCACTGCCAGAATGGACAAAAGAGGCACTATTGCCCATACCGGAAGATATTTTTTTTGTATGTCTTTTATTTTCATCATAACCTTTAATATACAATACTACGAAAAAAAAGAAAAGAGGGAAATCCCTCTTTTCTCTTATTTTATAGAATCTTTCTATTCCTCAAATGTCTCTTTCAGCTTATCCATAAAGCTTTTTTTCTTCTTTTCATGCTTTTCAGTCTTTTCTGATGAATCGTTCTTTTCGCTGGAAGGGCGGTTTCCGCATGCTTCATCAAATTTACGCAGCGCTTCTTTTGCATCTTCATTAAGATTAGTCGGAACCTGTACTACAAGTGTTATGTAGTGGTCACCGCGGATATTCTTATTGCGAAGAGATGGTACACCTTTGCCTTTCAGGCGGATTCTTGTATCTGTCTGAGTCCCCGGTTTCACCTGATATTCTACTTCACCGTCTATCGTGCTGATTCGTACAGGACCGCCAAGTGCAGCCTGTGCATAGGTTATCGGAGCGGTAGAGAAAATATTCATATCCTGTCTCTGGAAAATCGGATGACGGGCTACATTTACCTCTACCAACAAATCGCCTCTCGGTCCGCCATTGATACCCGGCTCACCTTTTTCACGAATGCGGATGCTCTGTCCATTGTCAATACCAGCCGGTACAGATACCTGAATCTTCTTTCTGGAAGATGTATAACCTGTTCCTCGACAGTCCGGACATTTGTCCTTAATCACCTTACCTGTTCCATTACATTCCGGGCAGGTCTGGACATTACGAACCATACCAAACATGGACTGCTGAGTATAAACAATCTGTCCCTCACCATTACATTTCGGACAAGTTACCGGAGAGGTTCCCGGTTTTGCTCCTGTTCCGTGACAGGTGGTACATTCGTCCTTCAGCATGATTTCCAGTTCTTTCTCACAGCCAAAGACAGCTTCTTCGAATGAAATGTTGACACGCGCACGAAGATTTGCTCCCCGTCTCGGTCCATTGTCGGCACCGCGTCTGCTTCTTCCGCCTCCTCCGAATAAATCGCCGAAGATATCGCCGAAGATATCACCCATGTCAGCACCACTGAAGTCAAAACCTCCAAATCCGCCGCCTGCTCCGCCTCCGCCGTTTTCGAAGGCAGCGTGTCCGAACTGGTCATACTGCTTTCTCTTGGCCGGGTCGCTAAGGATCGTATATGCTTCTGTAGCCTCTTTAAACTTCGCCTCAGCCTCAGCATCACCCGGATTTACATCCGGATGATACTTCTTAGCCAGCTTACGGTATGCTTTTTTTAGCGTTGCGTCATCGGCGCCTTTGTCCACGCCTAAGACTTCATAATAATCTCTCTTATCAGCCATGATTATTTATTCCTATACCTATTTATCAAACTTCTTTATAGTCGGCGTCTACGATATCATCACCGTAGCCAGCTTCATTTCCACCCTGTGAAGCTCCGCCTCCCATATTCATATCAGGTCCTGGGCCTGCCTGGCCTGCTCCCTGTGCGTTTTCATACATTTTTGCGAAAAGCTTCTGAGCGCTTTCCATCATCTTCTCCTGCGCAGCTTTAATATCAGCAACCTGAGATTCTGTCATCTCTTCTACATTTGAAGTCTGTGCAAGTAAATCTTTCAGAGCATTTAAGTCAGCTTCTACTGCAGCTTTATCGTTGGCATCCAGTTTATCTCCAGCTTCTTTCAGAGCATTTTCAACCTGGAATACGATAGAATCTGCACCGTTTCTTGTATCAATTGCATCTTTACGTTTCTTATCCTGTGCTTCGAATTCAGCAGCTTCTTTCACAGCCTTATCGATTTCATCGTCTGACATGTTAGAGCCAGCTGTAATTGTGATGTGCTGCTCTTTGCCTGTTCCAAGATCTTTTGCAGATACATTAACAATACCGTTGGCATCGATATCAAATGTAACCTCAATCTGCGGAACACCACGACGTGCTGGCGGAATTCCATCCAGACGGAACTGTCCGAGAGATTTGTTATCTCTTGCAAACTGACGCTCACCCTGTACAACATTGATATCTACTGCTGTCTGGTTGTCTGCTGCTGTAGAGAAAATCTGGCTCTTCTTTGTCGGAATTGTTGTATTTCTTTCAATCAGACGTGTAGCGATTCCACCCATTGTCTCAATAGAAAGAGAAAGCGGAGTAACATCCAGAAGAAGGATATCGCCTGCACCTGCATCACCAGCTAATTTACCACCCTGTACAGAAGCACCAAGTGCAACACATTCATCCGGGTTAAGGGTTTTGCTAGGCTCTTTGCCTGTTAACTGTCTTACTTTATCCTGTACTGCAGGAATTCGTGTAGAACCGCCTACCAGAAGTACCTGACCTAACTCAGATGCTGTGATTCCTGCATCGGAAAGTGCGCGGCGTACCGGCTCTGCTGTTTTTTCTACAAGATCGTGTGTCAGTTCATCAAATTTAGCTCTTGTAAGGTTCATATCAAAGTGTTTCGGACCTTCTGCTGTAGCTGTAATGAATGGCAGATTAATGTTTGTTGTTGTTGCGGAAGAAAGCTCTTTCTTTGCTTTCTCAGCTGCTTCTCTTAATCTCTGGAGAGCCATTTTGTCGTTGCTTAAGTCTACGCCTTCTGTTCTCTTGAACTCAGCAAGCATATAATCTGTAATCTTCTGGTCGAAGTCATCGCCGCCAAGACGGTTATTACCAGCTGTGGAAAGTACCTCGATAACGCCGTCGCCAATTTCGATAACGGAAACGTCGAATGTACCGCCGCCTAAGTCGTATACCATGATTTTCTGTTCTTTTTCATTGTCAAGACCATATGCCAGAGCTGCTGCTGTAGGCTCGTTGATGATACGTTTTACATCAAGGCCTGCGATTTTACCTGCATCCTTAGTTGCCTGACGCTGTGCGTCGTTGAAGTATGCCGGAACTGTGATAACTGCTTCTGTAACAGTTTCTCCAAGGTATCCCTCTGCGTCTTTTTTCAGTTTCTGAAGAATCATAGCAGAAATTTCCTGTGGAGAATATTTTTTGTCGTCAATTGTTACACGGTAGTCAGAGCCCATCTCTCTTTTAATGGAAGAGATTGTTTTTTCTGCGTTTGTTACTGCCTGACGTTTCGCAGGTTCACCTACGAGACGCTCACCTGTTTTTGTAAATGCTACAACGGATGGTGTTGTTCTTGCACCTTCTGTATTTGCGATAACGGTTGGCTGTCCACCTTCCATTACAGCTACACAACTGTTTGTTGTACCTAAGTCAATACCAATGATTTTTCCCATGATAATTTTCCTCCTGTTATCATCTATCTGATATTAAAAAAATTAACCTTTTGCCCATAAAAAAGTTTTTCTTTTCTCCGAGCGATATTAATTAGCTACCTTAACCATACTGTGACGAACTACGAAATCCTTATAAGTATAACCTTTCTGGAATTCTTCTACGATGATGTTCTCACCGGCTTCTTCGTCCTCCACATGCATCACTGCATTGTGGAAATCAGGATTAAACTCCTGACCGACAGCTTCGATCGGTTTCACGCCAAGCTCTTCAAAAGTTGTCATCATCTGCTTGTAGATCATTTTCATTCCCTCTGCAAATGCATCGCCTTCCTGTGCCTGTGCAAGACCTCTTTCAAAGTTATCTACAACCGGAAGCATATGCTCCACGATATCTTTTGCACCGATGATGTACATGCTGGCTTTTTCTTTCTCCGTTCTTTTGCGGAAATTATCGAATTCTGCCATATTGCGCTTCAAACGGTCTGTCAGTTCTTCAATCTGCTGTTCATATTTATTTTCTTTATTCTTCTTTCCAAAGAAGGACGTTTTTGTTTTTTCCTCCACAGGAGCCTCTTCCGTTTCAGAAACTGTTTCTTCTACAGTTTCCTCAGCCGTATTTTTTTCGGCTGTCTCTTCGGTTTCTTCTGTTACAGGAGTTGTTTCCTCTTCCTGTTCCTGGAAAGTGTTTTTGTTATCTTCCACTTTTTTTCCTACCGCCTTTCTGCCTGTTCAACTATTTGACTTAATTAACTCATCTAACTGGATTTTCAATGATTTCAGGCTATCAACTACATTTTCATAATCCATTCGCTTAGGTCCTATGATTCCAATTGTTCCGTGCATTCCTTTTCCCAACTCATAGGTTGCTGTAACTACACTGCAATCTTTCATTGTCTGAATCGGCATCTCGTTTCCGATATATACCTGAACACCGGTATTATTATCATCTGACATGTGATCTCGTACCAGATTCATCAGCTGCTGTTTTTCCTCAAAAGTGGATATCAGCTCACTTGCTTTACTGGTATCTGCCAGCTCCGGATATTTGAAAATATTGGTTGCCCCTGAAGTATATATTTCCATATCATCTTCATCCACCTGGATCGTCGCTGCCACAGCATCCAGAACTGTCGCAACTACACTGGAATGAGTTCCTGCCTGTTCTTTCAGACGGGCAATCATTCCCAGATTGATATCCTGAATGGGAACACCGTTTAAATTGGTGTTCAGAAGAAGATTTAATTTCAGGATTGTCTCGTCATCCATCTCCTCATTAAGATTAATGATCTGATTTCGGATAACATTATTATCACTCACAACTACTGCCACCAGTTGAAGTTCGTTTACCCTGGAAAGCTGGATGAACTTTATCTTGCTTCCACTGTACTGGGGTACGGAAATCATTGTTGCGTAGTTGGTATTGGAGGCAAGCACCTTGGCAACCTGCTTGAGCACTTTCTCCATTTTTCCGGTTTTCTCTATCATAAGCTCCCGGATTTCTTCTATTTCGGCTTCCTTTTCCTTCATCAGCTCGTCAACATAAAGTCTGTAGCCTTTGTCTGAAGGAATTCGCCCTGCCGAAGTATGAGGCTGTACAATATACCCCATATCTGTCAGATCTGACATCTCATTGCGAATAGTTGCTGAACTGACATTCAGGTCAGCATATTTGGAAATGGTACGTGATCCCACCGGCTCTCCGGTTTCCATATAAGTCTTGATGATTGCTTTTAGTATTTTCTTTTTACGCTCATCTAATTCCTTATCCACGAATCCATCCCCTTTCTGCCTTATAATTATTATTCATAAATTATATGCTTTTTCTTTGATTGTTAGCACTCAATAAGAAAGAGTGCTAACATCTATGTTCATAAGATAGCACCCTTGAATTGGTTTGTCAATATAATTCGTCAAATTTTTTTATTATTTTTCCATCTCCTGCAAACTCTTCTTTAATTCTAACATCTTATCACGCAGTTCCGCTGCCTGCTCGAAATTCAGGTCTGCTGCCGCAGCACGCATCTGTTTCTCTACCTGGGCAATCAGTTTCGTAAGCTCTTTCTTACTCATGGATTCCGGTTCTTTTTCAAGCTGCGCTTCTGTTCTGGCAACCGCTTTGGATACTGCGATGAGATCTCGAACTGCTTTCTTAATCGTAGTCGGTGTGATATTGTGTTCTTTATTATATGCTTCCTGAATGGTGCGTCTCCGCTCTGTCTCACTGATAGCCTTTCTCATGGAGTCTGTCATATTGTCCGCATACATGATAACATGACCTTCACTGTTTCTGGCAGCTCGTCCGATAGTCTGGATAAGAGATGTCTCGGACCGGAGGAACCCCTCCTTATCTGCATCAAGTATCGCTACCAGCGTAATTTCCGGAATATCAAGACCTTCTCGCAGGAGATTGATTCCCACAAGCACATCGAATACATCCAGACGCATATCTCGTATAATCTGCGCACGTTCCAGCGTATCCACGTCTGAATGAAGATAGCGGACGCGTATTCCCAGTTCTTTCATATATTCTGTCAAATCTTCTGCCATTCGTTTAGTAAGGGTTGTGATAAGTACCTTATTTTTCTTTTCTGTTTCTCTGTTTACTTCCCCAATCAGGTCGTCAATTTGTCCTTCCACCGGACGCACCTCTACTCTTGGGTCAAGAAGTCCTGTTGGGCGGATGATCTGCTCTGCTCTGAGAAGCTCGTGTTCATACTCATACTCTCCCGGTGTAGCGGACACAAACAGTACCTGATCCAGCTTGTCTTCAAATTCCCCGAAGCTTAACGGACGGTTATCCTTGGCAGAAGGAAGGCGAAATCCATAGTCCACCAGAGTTGTCTTTCTGCTCTGGTCTCCCGCATACATTCCTCCAACCTGCGGCACTGTTTTGTGAGACTCATCTATAATAAGAAGAAAATCATCACCGAAATAATCCATCAGAGTCTTGGGCGGTTCCCCCTCTTTCTGATTCGTCAGATGGCGGGAATAATTCTCGATACCGCTGCAAAATCCCGTCTCCTTGAGCATTTCGATGTCAAAATTTGTTCTCTCTGCTATTCTCTGGGCTTCCAGAAGTTTATCCTCACTCTTAAACCACTGTACTCGTTCTTCCAATTCTTTCTCAATATCCACACAGGCACGATTGATTGTTTCCTGAGGAACTACATAATGAGACGCCGGAAAGATTGCAATGTGCTCCATTTCCCGACGGACTTTTCCGGTAAGCACGTCTATTTCTGTAATACGGTCAATTTCATCCCCGAAAAATTCCACTCTGTAGGCATACTCTGACGCCATAGCAGGGAATATTTCCAGTACATCCCCTCTTACCCTAAAGGTACTTCTGTGAAAATCCACATCGCTTCTTGTATACTGAATACTCACAAGCTGGCGAAGTACCTCATCGCGGTCTTTCTCCATTCCCGGACGCAGAGAAACCATCATTTTTTCGAAGTTTTCCGGTTCACCAAGACCATAAATACAGGAAACAGAAGAGACAATAATTACATCTTTACGCTCGATCAGAGCCGCTGTTGCAGAAAGCCTAAGCTTGTCAATTTCTTCATTTACAGAAGAATCCTTTGCAATGTAAGTATCCGAGGACGGAACATACGCCTCAGGCTGGTAATAATCGTAATAGGAGACAAAATATTCCACTGCGTTATCGGGGAACATCTCCTTGAACTCTCCGTATAACTGAGCTGCTAACGTCTTATTATGAGCGATGACAAGTGTCGGCTTCTGTAATTGCTGAATCACATTTGCCATCGTAAAAGTTTTTCCAGAACCCGTAACCCCTAGTAAAGTCTGGCATTGATTGCCTTCCTTGAACCCTTTCACAAGCTCTGCAATCGCCTGTGGCTGATCTCCGGTTGGCTTATATGGGGCTTTTAATTTAAAAGCATGTCCGCCCTGCGGGCTGCTTTTATGAGCAAGTAGCTGACTATTGTCAGCGGATTGCGAATGTCCTTTTTCTGCATTCATGGTAAATCCCTCCATTTGTGACTTTTACTATGATCATTATCAGCCAAA
>Bissell_p1__coassemble_659_pt1 | contig 21600 bp, 17 predicted proteins | sample Bissell_p1__metabat2_low_PE_033 | metagenome-assembled genome bin Bissell_p1
ACTTATTAACCAAGTAGTCTTACTGACTACACCATTATTATACTAGGAGTGATTTTATGAGTGATATGCTTCATTTGCAGCTTGAACAGAATATTCAGGTCAGCCACCATCATATTTATCTGCAGGATATCGCCCGCCTCTCCTGCAGCAATCCCAAAATTCTCAATAAGCTTCGGGTCATGCCTGTCATAAATCTGGACAAAAGCAAACCGGGGCGTTACGTCATGTCTGCAATGGATCTGGTAACTCTGATACAGAAACAGGAACCGGAGCTTGAAATCAACACCATCGGCGAGCCGAAATTTATTATCACCTACACAAACAGGAAGAATCCCTCAAAAATATGGGAATGGTGTAAAATCTTTTTTGTGGGACTTGCCTCTTTTTTTGGGGCTGCCTTCTCTATTATGACCTTTAATAATGACGTTGATCTGGGAAATCTTTTTTCCAAAATTTACAGTCAGGTAACAGGAAGTCCTTCCTCCGGATTCACAATTCTGGAAATCGCCTATTCCGCCGGCGTCGGGCTTGGGGTTCTGTTCTTCTTCAACCATTTCGGTCATATGAAGCTCACCTCCGATCCCACGCCCATGCAGGTGCAGATGCGGGCGTATGAGGATGATGTCAACACCACCATCCTCGAATCTCCCCGGCAGGGTGAAAATCATACAGGCTCCCTATAATTTTCCCCTTAAATTTTTCAGGATTCTTTTTTCCAGACGCGAGACTTGTACTTGGGAAATCCCCAGTTCCCCGGCAATCTCAGTCTGGGTCTTTTCCTGAAAATAGCGCATATAAATCAGCCTGCGTTCCCGCGCATCCAAACTTCCCAGAATTTCTTCCAGAAGGATTCTGTCAAGAAGAACTTCCTGACCGTTTACCTTCTCCGGCAGCTTATCCATCAGGGAAATTTCATTCCCCTCCCCCTGATAAATCGTTTTATGAAGAGACTCTACCTCCGCGCCTGACTCCATAGCCAAAACCAACTCCTCCATCGACATCCCGCACTCCCCCGCAATCTCTTCCAACGTCGGTTCTCTGCCAAGCGTTCGTTCCAGCTCTTCCCGAAGCTGATAAATACGCGCACAGTTCTCCTTAAGAGATCGGCTTACTTTAAGGAGCCCGTCATCCCGAAGATACCGCTTAATTTCCCCCGCGATCATTGGTACTGCATACGTGGAAAACCGCACATCGAAACTCAGATCAAAATGATCTACCGCCTTAAGAAGCCCGATACTCCCAATCTGAAACAAATCCTCCATTTCCACGCCTCTTCCCAGAAACCTTTTTGCAACACTGTAGATTAATCCTTTATTTTCCTCGAACAATGTATCTCTTGCCTCTTTATCCCCCTGGTGAGAACGCCCGATCAGGGCAAGAGTATGTTCCATTTCTACCTCCCTATGACTTTTTTCATATGCACAATTGTCCCGGCTCCTACACAGGATTCTACCGAGACCTCATCCATAAAGGCTTCCATAAACGTAAATCCCATACCGGAGCGTTCTTTTTCCGGCTTTGTAGTATATAATGGCTCCATTGCTTTTTTGATATCTGATATCCCCTTACCATTGTCCGTTACATCCACAAATAATTCCTTCCCCCTGAGACGGCATTTTACCTCGATTTCTCTGATTTCCCCCTCATAACCGTGAATAATACAGTTGGTGACAGCCTCTGATACTGCGGTCTTTAAATCCGCCACCTCCTCCAGAGTGGGATTCAACTGGGTACAAAATGCAGCCACAGCAATCCTTGCCAGCCCCTCGTTCACAGGCCGACTTTCAAAAACAAGCCTCATTTCATTCGTGTTTTCCATCTCATTCTCCCCCTCTATTCTCATGATTTTCTGATTCTCCACTGATTTCCATATATTTATGAACACCCGATAAGTGCAAAATCTTCTCCATCCGGCCATTTACGTGAACAGCTCTCAAAACATTGTTTCTCATTCCCAGAGCTTTATATCGCCCCATGATCAGACCGATTCCCGAGCTGTCCATAAACTGTGTTTTTTCGAAATCAAACACAATCTTTTTTATATAGATTCTTTCCATAATCCTGTCTGATTCTCTGCGTATTGCATCAGATACCGGGTGATCTACCTCCCCGGGTAAAAAAATCGTCAGACAACTTCCATTGACCATCAGCATCTCATCCATATCCAGTCCCCCTTTATCATTGTTAACACCTCTGCACTCTTATTTTGAAATCCACGCTGCAGAGCAGCTCTTTTCCCCGAAAAAGAAAAAAGGAGATGCACATATATTTTCGTGCATCCCCTTTTCGGAGGTTTCTCTGTTCGTATTATTTCTTCATTATAAATCAATATCCATCGCCGGAATAACCGTCTCCCGAATAGCCATCCCCTGAGTAGCCGTCTCCCGAATAGCTGTCTCCCGAATAGCCGTCTCCCGAATAGCTGTCTCCTGAGTAACCGTCTCCTGTGTAGCTGCCGTCCGGTGAACCTTCTCCCTGATAGCCGTCTCCTGCCGAAGACTCATCCGGTGAAGCGGATGGGTCTCCCATATCCCCGTCTCCGGCTTCTCCGTCTTCCTCACTGCTTTCAATTCCGCTCACTCCCGTATTAGCGCAGATGGTGTTATAAATCCCCATCACATCGTCCGAAAGCATGTCCACATATACCTGTTGGATTTTCAGCGCAGCCTCATCCCAGTTCTCCTGAAGCATAGCCGAATAAGAGGCCATCAGAGCCTCATAGCTGGAAGCTTTTTTCTTTTCTTCTTCAAGCTGCTTTGCAGCTGCTTCCATCGTGTCTCCTGACTCCTGCGCCCGATTCTGCGCCTTGGAAAGCTCCACTCCCTGACTGGCCAGAGATTCGCTATATTTGACAATCTGCTTATTAGCTTCTCTGTATATCCCTTGCCTGATAGCCGGAACCGCCAGAAGCCAGAACGCTACCGCCCCTGCCGCAAAGCCTGCCATCAGAGTAAAAAACAGCGAAGCTCTTCCCCTTGCTTTATACACAGGAGGCTGAATGGGCTGATCACTAAAAAGGCTGTCTTCTCTGTCCTGGATTGTCTGATTCCCTTTAAAAAATCCCTTACTCTTATGCTCCAGCTTCGTCGTAACTCCTGTCTGCTCATCCACTTCGCGCAGGAAGCGCAGAGTTGTAGTATTCGTCTTATCAATCTTCGCAGCCTTGCGCAGAGTTCTTCTGGCTTTATTCCACTCCTCATTCTTAATCTGAATCAAAGCCAGAAGATGATAGCCCTTAATGAGCTTGGAGTTCTGCGTGAGAATTTTTTTCAGACGGATGGCCGCCATATCTTCATGCCCTTCTCTGCACAGGGCCAGAGCATCGTTGTACTTTTTAATTGTTTCGTTGATTGCTTCAAGCTTGTTCGGATTGGCCTGCAATTTGTCAATATACTCCGACGCCAGATTTCTTCCCGGCTGTAGATTCTTGCTGATGACCCACTCGCTCAAAGCAGCTACTACCTCTCCTGTCTCGAAATAAACAAGCCCCAGAAGATTTCTTGCCTGAATGTTGCCTTTATTATAAGTCAGACTCTGCTTCAGGCAGTTGATCGCCCCCGACAGATCTCGGATACTGGCTTTTTCAAGTCCCTGGTTGTAATAATACTTGGAAAGATAATCCACCTTTTTCTGAACAAGTACATTACATCCGCAATGGGTACAGTAATCCAGATCCATATCTGTCAGATAGGCGCCGCAATTCATACAGTTCATGTATTTCTCCTTACTTTATCCGCTTGCCGTTTTTTGCCTCACGAAGAATCTCCTGAAGAATATCCAAAATATCCGTCAGCTCGTGGTCATAAATTGCGCCCTCCGCGTCCGTCACATCCAAACACGGCTCAAACTTCTTAAGTTCCTCTTCATAATCGATCATTTCTTCATTCTCCTGATGATATCTTTGATTTCACCAACAAGGTACAATGAGCCTGCACAGAAGAGCATTCCATCCAGCCCCTTGGCTGCAAGGGCTCTAGGGAAAGCCTCCATGACATTTGACACAGCCTCCACGCTCTCACATCCCATTTTTTCAAAAAGAGCGGCAAACTCCTCTGCAGGTACGCCGCGATATCCGCCTACCTCTGTCACGATCACATGGCGGAATTTAATCCTGCTGCAGATTGTGTGAATCATATCTGTGAAATCCTTATCCTCCACTGCGGAAAAAAGCAGCGTCAGTGGATAATCCTTCTGGAAATGCTCCGCAGTTTCTACAAATTTTTCCACGCCATCCTCATTATGAGCACCGTCCACGATGACTCCCGGAAGAACAGTCTCCATTCTGCCCTGCCAGCGTGTCTTCTTCATACCCTCCTGAATCTGCTCCATTGAAATCTCAAGTCCCATATCCTTGAGAATCTCCAGAGCGGTAAGAGCCAGAGACGCATTCATCACCTGATATCCGGCAATAAACGGAATTGTAAATACCGCATCACCATAATACGCATTTTTCAGAGAGAAATCAATGCCTGACTGGGTGTTTCTGATGATCTCCCCATTCTCCCGTTTCACCTCGTAAGCCGGACATCCAAGTTCCTTAGCTTTTACGCGGATTACCTCTGCTGCCTCCGGATCATTTCCGTCGTAGATAACCGGAACTCCCGGAACCAAAATCCCAGCTTTCTCTCCGGCAATCTCATGGACTGTATTTCCAAGATACTGCATATGATCAAGACTAATTGAAGTAATAACACAGATCATCGGGTTCTCAATGGAAGTCGTCGCATCCAGTCTTCCTCCAAGTCCTGTTTCCAGAGTCACATAGTCCACTCCTGCCTCAGCAAAGATCAGCATCCCCATAAGGAAAAGCATTTCGAAATAAGTCGGATGATAGCTTCCCTCTGCAACAAGCTCATCAGCCAGATTCTTCACCTTATGGAAAGCTCTGAGGAATGCCTCATTGTCAATATTCACCTCATTAATCTGAAATCTCTCATTGATTTCCACCAGATGAGGGGAGGTAAAAAGTCCGCAGGAATATCCCGCTTCTCTCAGAACGGAAGTAATAAATGCACAGGTACTTCCCTTTCCGTTCGTTCCCGCAACATGGATCACGCGGAATTTATCCTGAGGATCCCCAAGTCTTCTTAAACATTCCTTCGTATGCTCCAGAGAATTCTTCTTCGTAAACTTCGGAGTCTCATCAATATAAGCAACTGCTTCTTCGTAATTCATAAAAAAATTCCACCACTTTATCTAATGTATTTTTAGCGGCAATTGGGAGCTTCTTTCAGACGCTCCCTCCTGTCACACTAACCATTATATAATAGTGGTGGAAGATGTCCAGTCCTAATCGTAATATTTTATACGACAGGAACATTTATTTTTTTTAATTTCTGTGAAAAAATCTATTTTTCCGGCAATTTCCATTTATTCTGGGAATAAAGAGCGTAGCAGGAACGGTCATAGCTCTTACTCAGAGCCTTCCTTGTGGAACTGTTACTTCTCTGAATCACAGCCAGACGGTCAAAGTCGTCAAGCTCCCGTCCTGTAATAATAAGTGTTGTCGGATTTACGTAAATGGTGTCGTACCATTCCCCGTTAATCTGCACCTCACTGGACGGCGTGAAATTCGTTCCTCTGATATAATAAGTGAAATTTGATGAGGCAACAAACTGAAGGGAATCAAGCGTTGTATCATAAATTCCCATCCGCATCTTTGTTCTCTCAAAAGGATTCTCTTTATCATATGCGTATTTTTCGCCATAGAGAAGGTCGTACTGAAGAGTCTCCAGATCCACCTGATAATTCTTCGTGTTCCTTCTCGCCTGATGATAACGGAAAATCGTACCGTCATGAATACCGACTCTGTCCATCACTTCTGCTGCCATCTGGTAAGCTGCAAGGTTTTCATCTTTCTTCGGAAGCCCGAAGTTATCCCAGATTACATAGCTGGTCTGGAACAGATACTTATTCTTCACATCATCGACTGTCAGATCCAGTGTCGGGAGATGGTCGCCGTACATCACAAGCACCACATCCTCCGGATACCGGGAAAGCCTTTCTGTCAGCTCTTTAATGAAATCATCCATTTCCCTGAGCTGATTCACATAGTATTCCCACTGATAGTTTTTCTCTGTAGTAGGCGCTCCGGATACTTTCACCGCAGGATCATTCAGAATAGGTTCCTCCGGATAAGCTCCGTGTCCCTGAACTGAAATCGTATAAACATAATCTGGTTCCTCCGTGGCTTCCATTGCTTTCAGAATCTCATCTGTAAGAATCTTGTCCTGTACCCAGCCAAGAGGTGTTTTTTCGTCCTCCTCAGGCATATATTCCTCCGAAGTGAAGGAATCAAATCCAAGATTCGGAAAAATTGTTCTTCTTCCATAAAAATTCGCCTCATTGTTATGTATCGCATGGGTACTGTATCCCAGGTTCTTGAGAACATAAGGCGCGCTCTCACAGGTTTTTTCCTTGAGAATACTCTTATAAGGATATTCTCCCGGTCCGAAATAGTGAAGACTCATTCCCGTAATACTCTCAAACTCCGTATTTGCAGTACCTGCTCCTACAGAAGGCACTTTATAATATCCGGAAGAGTATTCTTCCATAAGCTTCCTGAATGTGGGAATTGGATCTTCTGAAAACTTCAGCCACTCTACAAGAGTCGGGTCAAAGAAGGTTTCAAGCTGAAGGAATATAATATTTGGATAATCCCCCTCTTTAGTCTTTGGCAGATTACGCTCTGTACGCTCGATTCTCGCAATCTCACTTTCAGAATAATCCCTCGGACAACTGATTCCCGTGTTAAAAATAGTCGTCGCCAGACAGTATGGATATCCATAATCCTCATAGGCAAAGGCTATATTACCGAAATAGTTGGACAACACTCTCTTCTCCAGCGCAAGCTTGGTGCTTCCTGCAAAGAGGAGAGCACCGGCAAGCACAAGAGGAATGTTATATTTATATTTCAGCGGTCCCTGATATTTCGGTCCTTTTATAAATAACATCACAAGTAACAGGACCAGAATTGCAAATAAAATGCAGACTACTACAACACCTGCAAAAGGCAGATATTTGTTGGCAATCTTCAGAGCATCTGTAATCATATGAAGATCAGGCCCTGTAAAAGGAGTGACGCGGGTCATCAGCAGTACGCCGTTAATGATTCCCAGTGTCAGCCAGAAGATACTCACAAGCACACGCCAGAAACATCTTCTTCTGAACAGATACACAATCAGCGAGGTAGTAAAAATAAATGCGGCATTGTAAAGAAATACCAGCGGTCTTCCGGTCATGTAAGTCCATGCTTCCGTAAAAGAATGACGGCAGATCGCCTCAATGATGAAATATCCGGCAAGACTGCAAAGCGCGTGCAGAATCAGGGAAATTTTATTAAAAACCTTGTACCACTTCATCAAAACACTCCTTTGTTATTTCAACTGCTCTAACTGTACGTTTACCTTTTCAAGCATTTCTTTATATTTCGCAAGTTTATCCTTCTCAGCGTCAACCTTGGCAGCTGGAGCTTTGTTTACGAAATTCGGATTATTCAGCATACCTTCGCAGCGGGCAATTTCTTTACCAAGACGCTCTGTCTCTTTCGTCAGACGCTCAATCTCCTTTTCTCTGTCGATGAGGTCTTCCAGAGGAAGATACACAACCGCATTGGAAACAACGATGGAAACTGCATCCTCATTGATTCCGCTCTTGTCTGTCTGTGTGTGGATTTCCTTTGCAAACGCAAGGTTTACGAAGGATTTCTTGCTCTCCTCGTACATTGCGCAGACATCGGAATCTTTCGCTACGATGTAAAGGCTGGTCTTGCGGTTCTGAGGAACATTCATCTCTGTTCTTGTGTTTCGGATTCCTCTTACCACTTCCTTGAAGCTCTCGATTGCAGCCTCTGCCTCAGGGAAATTGCGCTCCTCTTTGTACTCCGGCCATGGGGAAATCATAATAGACTCCTCTTCCGGAAGAAGGGTACAGAAGATTTCCTCTGTGATAAACGGCATATACGGATGAAGAAGCTTCAGTCCTTCTGTCAGAGCTGTACGAAGTGTCCACAGCGCATCGTTTGCAGCCTTCGGGTCTTCCTCTGCTTTCCAGAGACGAACTTTGGCAATCTCGATATACCAGTCGCAAAGCTCATCCCACAGGAAGTCGAATACCTTCTGTACTGCAATACCAAGCTCATATTTTTCCATATTTTCGGTTACTTCACGAATTACGGTATTTAAGTGAGAAAGAATCCACTTATCTTCTGCACACAGAGCGTTTAAGTCCTCAGGCTCTGTCACAGTCTTTCCTTCCAGATTCATCATAATGAAACGGGAAGCATTCCAAATCTTATTTGCAAAGTTACGGCTGGATTCTACTCTTTCCCAGTAGAAACGCATGTCGTTTCCGGGCGCATTTCCTGTCATCAGAGTCAGACGAAGGGCGTCTGCGCCGTATTTGTCGATTACTTCAAGAGGGTCGATACCGTTTCCGAGGGACTTACTCATCTTACGTCCCTGAGAGTCACGCACAAGACCGTGAATCAGCACATGATGGAACGGAGACTTGCCAGTCTGCTCCAGCGCAGAGAATACCATACGGATAACCCAGAAGAAAATAATGTCGTAGCCTGTTACCAGAACGTCTGTCGGGTAGAAATATTCCAGCTCCGGTGTTTTTTCCGGCCATCCTAAAGTGGAGAACGGCCACAGAGCGGAACTGAACCATGTATCCAGAGTGTCCTCATCCTGATGAAGATGAGTGCATCCGCACTTCGGACATTTCTCCGGCATTTCACGGGCAACAACTACTTCTCCGCACTCGTCGCAGTAGTAAGCCGGAATACGGTGTCCCCACCAGAGCTGTCTGGAAATACACCAGTCGCGGATATTTTCCAGCCAGTGAAGGTATGTTTTGTCAAAACGTGCAGGAACGAATTCAAGCTCACCATCCTCCAGAGTCTTGATGGCAGCCTTTGCCATTTCATCCATTTTTACAAACCACTGAGGTTTGATCATCGGCTCTACAGTTGCGTGGCAGCGGTCGTGAGTTCCTACGCTGTGGTTATGAGGAACTACCTTCACAAGAAGACCAAGCTCTTCCAGATCTTTCACCATTGCCTTACGCGCTTCGTAGCGGTCCATACCTGCATATTTACCGCCAAGGCTGTTAATGGTAGCATCATCGTTCATAATGTTGATTTCCGGAAGGTTATGACGGCGTCCTACCTCGAAGTCATTCGGGTCATGGGCAGGTGTGATTTTTACGCAGCCTGTACCGAATTCTTTATCTACGTATTCGTCAGCGATTACCGGGATTTCGCTGTCTGTCAGAGGAAGCTTCAGCATCTTTCCAACAATATCTTTGTAACGCTCATCCTCCGGATTTACTGCAACTGCAGTATCTCCAAGAAGTGTCTCCGGACGGGTTGTGGCGATTTCCACGAAACGGCCTTCTTCCCCAACGATTGGGTAGTTGATGTGCCAGAAAAATCCGTCCTGATCCTCATGCTCAACCTCTGCATCAGAAATAGAAGTCTGACATACAGGACACCAGTTGATGATTCTGGAGCCTTTGTAAATATAGCCTTTTTCATATAATTTAATAAATACTTCCTGTACTGCCTTGGAGCATCCTTCATCCATTGTGAAGCGTTCTCTTTCCCAGTCTGCGGAAGCGCCCAGTTTCTTTAACTGGTTGATGATTTTTCCGCCGTACTCCTCTTTCCATGCCCACGCATGTTTCAGGAATTCTTCACGTCCGATTTCATTTTTATCAATGCCTTCTTTTTTCAGTTTCTCAATAACCTTAACCTCTGTGGCAATAGCCGCATGGTCTGTTCCCGGCTGCCATAACGCCTCATAGCCCTGCATTCTCTTGAAACGGATCAGGATATCCTGCATTGTCTCGTCAAGAGCATGTCCCATATGGAGCTGTCCTGTTACGTTTGGCGGCGGCATTACGATTGTGAAAGGTTTTTTGTCCGGATTTACTTTTGCATGAAAATATCCGTTGTCCATCCATTTTTTGTAAAGACGTTCTTCGATTCCCTTAGGATCATAGGTTTTTGCAAGTTCTTTGCTCATGGTTTCCTCCTGATAAAATACATCCTTTATGTTTCATATCATATCTTCCTGCCAATGTAAGGTAAAAAACGCCCCTCACACTGACGTGTGAAGGGCGATGAATCGTCGCGGTACCACCTTCATTATGCATTCGATGCATATCTCATTGTCCCTTAACGCGGGGTACGGGGGTGCTTACTTATCAAGAACGGTTCAGCATCCCGGCTCAGAAGCTACCTTCCGCAGTGCTTCACCTTGAACCGCCTTCCAGCCTCCGGGCGCTTCTCTCTGGCAGGTACTGCTGCGTACTCCTCTTCCTCATTGCCTTTCCCGAGTCTCTGTTTCAATTACTTCTATATAGAAACAAAGGCTCAAAACATGCTCTAATCATAATTGCATTCAAAGGTGTTGTCAAGACGGTTTGTGATGTTTTAGAAAAAATTCACACTTTCTCCTCACCTGTCCAGCAGGCAAGGAGGGCTTCTCTGACATGGGAGGCCCGTTTCTTTCCCACACGGATAATCGCATCATTATCCATATAAAGTTCATTGCTTTTCATCTTCTCTGCATGGTTGAGATTCACGATATATCCCTTCTCAACACGTAAAAAATCATCTGATTTCAGTTCTTCCCAGACTTCTTCCAGCGCTTTGCGCACCCGGCTCTCGCCTTTTTTGTGGGTGATAACTACATATTTTCCGTCTTTTCTCAGATAAAGAATCTCTTTATACGGTATTTTTTCTACTCTCCCACGTTTTTCGATTACATAAGCGCTGCTATTTTTCCGGTCAATAACAGGAAGAACGCTTTCATAACACCTGTTCAGCTTCTCTTCCAGTTCCTCTCTGAGAATATACCGGAAAGCGCCCAGCTCGTATGTCGGCAGCACCTCCTCCGTCTTTGCGGAGTCAGAAAGAAAAACGATGACAGATTCCGAATACTCTTTGCGGATTTCCCGCGCAATCTCCAGCCCGCTTCTGTCCGGCATATTCATCTCTATCAGGTACACATCATAACCTCTTTCCTTCAGGTCATAAAGAAACCACTGCGTCTTTCCGTAAGTCGTAATCTCAAATTCCATATTTCTTTCTTCAAAGAACTTGCGCGTTAATTTGAATTCTCTTTCCAAATCAAAATCATCTTTGTCCAATATAGCAATACTAATCATATTTCTTCCTCCTCCTGAAAAATATAATATAATTACTATATCAGTTATTTATTTTCATATCCCATTGTGTCCTTAAAATCACAGGAAAGTGTCCGTAAAAAATAGGATTTCAGAACTCTGTCACTGAAATGTTCTCCGGCTATTCGAGTATTCACATAAATTTCTCAAACAATAATTGTAACCTCAAACTTCGTATCATCGTACGAGAAATTTATAAAACCATCATATTGTTCGATGATACATTTTACACTTTCTAAACCAATGCCGTGATTTTCCCGTTCTATTTTATCTGTTATAAACCTTTTCTTTTCCCGAAGAGGCTTTTTACTACACGAATTTTTGAGTTTAAGAACAAATTGTTGATTAACATTTCTCATACATAAATCCACATAACGATCACATTCTGAACATTTACATGCTGCTTCTATTGAATTATCCAGTAAATTCCCCAAAACAACTATAAAATCTGTATCTTCTAAAGGTATTGAATCAACAGATAATTTATATGTAAAATTAATTTTTTTGTTCTTCATTTTTCTGTATTTAATATTCAACATAAAATCAACGCTTTGTATTCCTGTCCAATAGTGGTTCTCTTTTCGTATTAACTCATCCTGAGAAGCTTGTAAAAAATTTACAGCTTCATCTACAGCTCCATTCTCTAAACATTCCGCCACATAAGATATCAAATGTTTTTCATCATGCACAAGCCTCCGATAATTATTGTAAGATATGCTTATCTCTTTATATTGTTCTTTTACGATATAAGTTTGTTGCTTAAGAAATCTTTTTTCATTCTCTATTAATTCTCCATATGTTTTTACAAAAATAAAAATCAATGCCAAAATTATAATTATAAATATCATTAACGTCTCTGATAAATCCCGTGGTGTAATAGAACCGGCCCCAAAGTTCACCAACGAAAATATTATTCGCCAAAGAATCAAAGTTGTTATAAATGTAAGCATTTTATATTCCGTGAGCAATTTTTTTATTACCGTTTCAGACAATCTAGTATGCAACAAATACCCTATTACTATGCACACAGTAATCCAATATATCACTTCCATATATGTATGTTTTCTCGGATATATAAAATAATCTTTGAAAGCTTTTTCCTGTAATAACCCCCAAAAATTAATATAAAGAATCTTCATTATTCCCAGACCCGTACTATATAAAAAGCTCCATAAATATGATTGAAAAAAAGAACTTCTGTAATAAATAAACAAAAAAACACAAAAGAATAAATTTCCTGTTATCATCATCAGAATTGATAAATAAGAATCCCAATACTGAGCAGTTAATACTCCTGTCATCCATAAAATGCCCAACACTTTTATGTCTTTTTGTTTAATTTTTTTTCGTCTCTCCAAGACTTTAAAAAAAATCAAAATGCAAACTACAATTAATAAAATTATATACACCCTGTCTTTTTCTATCTCTAAATAAAAATTAGAAAAAGAACAGGTTGCTATTATCAATAATATGTAAAATACCCACTCCGCAAAATAATGCCTTCTCTCCATCCTTTCTCTCTTCGGGAACATTTTTCCGAAAAACCAGATTCCGATTCCAGTCTCCAGAAATGTAGCAATAGCGTATAAAAGAATCTTCAGCATCTCATCACCCCCGGTATTCCAAATTTTTCTCACAACACATTGTTTATCAATATTTTCACTTCAAAAGTCTTATCATCGTACGCGAAATCCATCTCTCCGTTATATTGATTCACTATATGCTGTACACTTGCAATTCCCCATCCATGTTTTTCGCCCTTATCCGATATAAACTTTTCTTTTTTCATTACAGCTTTTTTTATACATGAATTTTTTATTTTTACAAGGAAAAAATCATTCCTATTTTTCATGGTGAGATTTACTATTCGTTTTCCTTCTTCACACTTCTGTGACGCTTCGATAGCATTATCCAGTAAATTCCCCATTACAATTACAAAATCTGTTTCTTTCAAAGGAATGGTATCAACATCCAAATTGCAGAAAAATTTTATATCTGCCTCCTTCATAACTCGAAATTTAACATTTAAGATAAAATCCAGATTTTGAATCCCTGTCCATGTACGCCCTTCCTGATCACTTAAAGTACACTGAACATCTTTCAAAAAGTCCAAAACATCATCTATTTTCCCATTTACTAAACACTCCGTTATATAGGAAATAAGATGTTTTTCATCATGTACCAGACAACGGTATTTTTCATGCGCTTCACTTAAATCTTTGTAGCGGCACTCTATCGCATTATTTTGTATATCCATAATTTTTTTCTCGTTTTCCAATAATCTACTATATACTATAAAAAAAAGAAACATTACTGTAATTATTGTTAACATAAAAATCCCCAATATAAACAGCAAATCATTCTTTTGTACTTTGCCATAATCATACATAACACATGTCATTGACCAAAGCAGGATACTTATCCCCCAAAAATTTTTTTGGTATTTTTCCAGAATATTTTTAAATACCATTTTGAACATAGAACCCCTAAGTATCCAAAAGAAAATACTACATACTACAATCCAATAAACAATCTCACTTAAATTATGCACCCTTTCCACTTTCAGAAAATTCACATAATATCCTTTTCTCATCACACCACAAAATATTATATAAATATCCTTAACTAAGGTTATACTTGTTAAATAAAAAAACTCCCACAAATAGGCTTGAATCAGATTACATTTAAATAATATAAATAAAAATAATACCGGAAATACATTTCCAATCAGAACCACAATATCTCCTGAATAAGAACACCAATATTGCGCAGTAAGTGAAATAATCATTCCAACAAAGAACAAACCTCCCATATTAGGACACTTTTTCATCCTCCATGCCAGTGCCGTATATATTATAAGTCCAGCAAAGTATATGAATATCACACTGTTCATGTACTGTATTTCGTCTTTTAACTTCAAAAACGTCTTGGGAAATGTATAAACTGTCACAATTAGAAATGTATATAATCCCCACTCCGCAAAATAATGCCTTCTCTCCATCCTTTCTCTCTTCGGGAACATTTTTCCGAAAAACCAGATTCCGATTCCAGTCTCCAGAAATGTAGCAACACCGTATAAAAGTATCTTCAGCATCTCATCACCCCCGGTATTCCAAATTTTTCTCACAATACATTGTTTATCAATATTTTCACTTCAAAAGTCTTATCATCGTACGAGAAATCCATCTCTCCGTTATATTGATTTACTATGTACTGCGCGCTTGCAATTCCAAGCCCATGTTTTTCCTTTTCCTCTTTATCTGTCACAAACCTCATTTTATCTCTGGATGCTTTTTTCATACATGAATTTTTAATTTTCAGCATAAACATTTGATTCATATTTTTCATATTTAACTCAATAAATCTTTCTCCCTCCGGACATTTCTCAGACGCTTCAATGGCATTATCCAGTAAATTTCCCATGAGAATTACAAAATCTGACTCTTCCATTGGTATGTATTCAACATTTAGATTACATAGAAACTTTATCTTTGCCTCTTCCATTTTTCGATATTTAATGTTTAAAATAAGGTTCAGGCTTTTAATCCTGCTCCAGATTTTTCCCTCTCTTGCAACTAATGTCTCCTGAAAGTTTTGTAAAAACTCAGCCGCAGTTTTGTTTTCCCCTTTTCTTAAACATTCCGCAACATAAGAAACCATATGTTTTTCATCGTGAACCAACTGTCTGTATTTTTCGTATGAAACGCTCATCTCCTCATATTGAGCCTGTACCGCATGATTTCTTGCATTGAGAAGAAATTTTTCCTTTTCTATAACCTGACCATAAACTTTTGCAAAAATTATAATCAGGAATAAAATCATTCCTACAAATAATATCATAATAAAGGATAAGTTATCATTCTCAATTTTCCCAAGACCATAATCAACTAATATATGTATAATCAAAACTAATGCCACATTAGCAATTAATAACATTTTCTTATGTAATAATAAAAGTTTTTCAATTACTATTTTGCTTAATTTAAATCTAAGTAAAAAACACATTATCAGACAAATAAGAATCCACCAAACCACCTCACTATATGTATGATTTCTCGGAGGCAAAAAGTAATCATAAAAATAATTCCCTTTGAATACTCCACAAAAAGTGATATAGACTACCTTAATTATTCCAATAATAACCGAATAAGAAACTTCCCATAAATATGCCTGAAAAAATGAACATTCCCAAAAACAGTATAGAAATAAAACAGGAAAAACATTTCCCGTTAATACCATTGGTGTTGAAAAATATGATGCCCAATTTTGTACCGTTAGAGATATAATCATACCTGAAAATAATAATAATTGTATATCGGGATGCTTTTTCTTTTTCCATGCCGCATATAAATATAGTATAAGCAGAACACAATATATAATTATCACCATATTCATGTAACCTTTTTTATTTTTTAACTCCAAAAATGAACTTGGAAATGAATATGCTGTCACCATCAGAAATGTATAAAATCCCCACTCAGTCAAATAATGTCTTCGCTCCATCCGCTCTCTCTTCGGGAACATTTTTTCGAAAAACCAGATTCCGATTCCAGTCTCCAGAAATGTAGCAATACCGTATAAAAGGACTTTCAGCATCTCATCACCCCCAATATTCCAAAAGCGCGTCTCTCACAGCAGTTATACCTCTCTTTCGAATGGGAAGAATCATTCCATCACGCATATATACTTCCCCCTCTTTCAGTTTCATAACATGCTTAATGTTTATGATAAATCCTTTTTCTATCATCATAAACTCATCTGATTTTAACTCCTCCATCATTTCATCCAGTGATTTTCGCATTTTACACTCGCCATACATATGTATGATAACAGTGTATTTTCCCTCCTTGCGCATGTACATAATATCCGAATAGTTTAATTTTTCTATCTCGCCTCTCTTTTGTACTACCAGATAACTTTTTTCCCTTTCCTGCAGAATCGGAATCAGGGTATCATATGCTTTCTCCAGTTTTTCTTCCAGCATTTGTTTGGGAATGTATCTCCAGGTATTCACCTCAAAGGCTTCCATCATATAGTTCATATAATTGGTAATAAAAATAATAATCGGATCCGGATATCTGATTCTGATAGCCTGTGCAGCTTCCAGTCCTTTTACCTTCGGCATCTCCATATCCAATATATATACATCAAAGGTTTCCTCCTGTATTCCTGCCACAAACCACTCCGCACTCTGGTAAACCGTCACTTTACATTCAACGCCTTTTCCTGCAAAATAATCCTCTGTAATTTGCCTTTCCTTTTGCAGATAATATTCCTCATCATCTACAATCGCAATTCTGATCATCCTTTTTCTCCTTCTCAAACATATAAAATCTGAATGTTCTTACATCCCAAAAATAACTTTCTTATTCATTGACTTTCTGTTTCCTGATTACCGATACCATCCCAGAAGATTTCCCAGACTTTGGGATACCGTATTTTTTATAAGAATTCCTTTATAATGCTGACTCTGCATAGTAAACATCATAACATATAATTCCTGTTTTTTTCTCATATATCATGCTCTTTTTAGACTTCCTTTTATTTTTCTCTATTTTCGCCTATCTGATAGGCATAATACGCGTTTTACTTTTCTTATCAGTATTGATAAAATACCAGATAAGAGATTATTGTCATTTACAGGTTCTCTAATCAGGATTAATTTTATTTCATTTTTTATTTTTTTGCAGCAAATGTCCGTTAAAATACAGTTAAGTGTCCGTTAAATACCCTATTTGAGCAAATCTGCCGATATGGGGTATGCTGGCTTCCGGAGCCGGATGGATTTCTCTGAATTATGCCAGATTTGTTTCTGACAGTAATTTCTGAGTTCTCTGTTTTTCTTATCTCTTTTCATAAAAAAACAGGGGCTGTCGGTTTTCCCGACATCCCCTGTTTCCATGTGACTGAAGCGTCTTATTTGATGGTTATTTTTATTGTTTTTGAATATGCGCCTTTTGTGGTGTGCTCACCGTTTTCATCACGGACGATACTGCGCATACGGAAATAATAACTGTTATTTTTCTTTAAAGCTTTTGTGGTGTAACTTCCTTTCGTATCGGGAAGCCTTGTCAGTTGCTGATAGCTTTTATCTTTGGCATTGCGGTAGTAGATTATATATTCGCATTTCCCGTTCCGATAAGCAGCGGGAGTTGGTTTCCAGGTAAGTTTTGCTTTATAGCCTGAAACAGCCTGCACTTTCAGCGAAGGAGTTTTTGGAATGGTAAATGCTATAATCTGACTTTCATTATAGGCTGAATAGTAATTTTTACCGTTCACTTTATTATAAGCCCGTACAATAACTTTATAACGCTGACCTGCTTCCAGTCCTTTAATGGTTACAGAACCAATCGTTTTTTTAACTGATACACGCTTAATGGTTTTTCCTGTATCACTATCCTTGACATAGACAATATATCCGTCAGGGGATATTTTCGCATGATTCCAGCTGCAGGTAAGAGAATCCTTTGTCCTGCCGGACAGCTTTACCCCTGTTACCGCTGCCGGACGGTAAACCTGTACCTTCTGTATCTCGGAAGGAAGACTGAAGAATTTTTTCTTTCCATCTTTGGCATATCCCCGTACACTGAGATAATAAGTTCCTTTCTTTACATTTTTGAAGGTAACCTTTGTAGTGTTTTTGTCTTTAAGAGTATATTTCTCAACACTGGGAACCGTCTGAGTTACCTCTTTATCATACCAATCACGATAAAGAAATGTTTTTTCCGGTTTGATTCCAAGCACATAATCGTATGCATCTGCATATTTGTCCCTGTTTTCCAAAGTTACCGTTACTGTTGAACCATTTACAGTAACTTTACCGATTTTCGGCTGAGCCGGTGTATTTATTTTAACCGTTGCTTTTTTCGGGGGACTCCATATTGTCCATGTTTTATCTTTTTTCAAACCACGGACTCTGATATAATAATCTACGGCTTCAGATACGTATTGAAATTTCACTTGATTCTTCTTATTGTCAACCTTTTGTTCAGTAAAAACTTCCGCCAGAATCAATTCATCCGGGTAGGACATTTCAGTTTCATGTGGTTCGTATTCAATAATCTGAGACAGTACATATTCATATTTCACAATATCAGGATGCTCTCCCTCAATAGAAACATCGATGACATTTCCGGACACGACTGGTTTATTCAATTTAAGTACGGGGGTTTCTGCTGTTTTCCCGTTACTTCTAAATTTAATACCCATGGAAGAAGCATAAGCCTCTGCATAAGAACCATTCTCTCCAATAATCGTTATACTGTCTTCAATTCCCCAGAAGGCGGTTGCAGATATCTCTTTCACATTGGAAGGAATATAAAGTTCTTTTAAACTGTAACAATTCTTAAATGCACCGTCATTAATCACTTCAACACTTGTTCCTATATCCACTTTTTTTAAATTAATGCAGTCACTATATTCACTGGTTTTTATACGACGATAACCATTTCCCGTATGTACGTATTCCAACATTTTACATTCGCTTGCTATAAATTCTCCATAAATCATTGTAATATGATCCGGAATAATAATCTCGCGGATGTTAGATTCTGCAAACATACAGGTTTCGTAATTACCATCTCCTATCTCTCGAATGGTATCTGGGAATTTTACCCTTTCAACCTCATTGTACATCCATGGAAACTCAGTTACCGGTGTACCATATAATCCACTCTTTATAGAAATATCTCCTCTCAGACCTGCTGCACTATACCAGGTTCTCTCGTTTCCTGAATACCGAACCCCGTCAATCTCTACCTCATCCTCTCCTTTGCCATTTACAGGACGTTCTCTTATTATCAGATTTATTTTTTCATTATCCTTAAGGTCATTATAAAGATAAGTATAGCGATAACACTCAACGGTAAGCCCCTCACAGCCATCGAAGATATTTTTCCCTACCTCGAAGAAGGCTGATTCAACGGTTACTTTTTTCAGTTTCGTACAATTCTGAAAAGCTTTGTCTGCTATGGAGTATACAAACAAATCTTTCGTTCCGTCACTGACGTATTCTTTCAGAGTAAGATTCTCAGGCACTTCCTCTGTGTAGCCTACAATTCCACAGGTATCCCTTCCGGTATCTTTGCGGTATATCACTCCTTCGTAAACAAACTGATCGGAAGACAGCTCTGTCTCTGTAAAAACAGCGGATTCTGACAATACCTCCGGTGTCTCAAACATGACTTCCGTTCCATCATCAAAGACGTTCTCAGTCAATTCACTTGAAGGAAGCTCTTCTGTCTGTCCTACAACTCCACCGTCTGTAAACACATCCTTCTCCGACGCATACACAGATACCGAGAACAGCGTTAACGTAACTGCCGTTGTCAACATAACATTTTTCAACTTTTTCATAAGCATTCCATGCCTCCTTTACATGATAATCAAAATATATTTTCTGTATTATTATACCACGGGAGAAAATCATATTTGTAATATGACCTTTATCGGCACTGAAATGACTTTGAAATGCTGTTGAGACTTGTTTCATAATAAATCGTCACCAGATTAGTAAAAATGATTCGTCCACTGCACTTTAATACAGTGGACGAATCATTGATTTATGACTTAGTTTAAATAAATGTTAAAGTATTTAAGGAATGATACATATCCTGACCGGAATCACCTTTACCCCTATAACAGTTACCACACATAGTCATTTTTTTAGTTTTTTTGTTAATATCCATTGATTCTACTTCATAACTGTCGTATCCATCTAAGGTAACTGAAATTACAAAATCAGGTGTTAAATTTCTGTCAGCAGAACCTTCCATTACCCTTTCAATATCTTCTTTTGCTACATGATATATAATGCAGGTATTCTTCGTTTTTCTGTTTTTATCATATGCCGGTATAAACAAACCATAGCTTCTATGATAATATACATCCTGAAGTATTACCTCATCTTTAGTTGCATTGATATCAACCAAAAACGGTTCCTGTTCAGTCATATTCCTTCCATCATAGACAGCTTTATTAAAAGCAATTTTGCCGGAATCAACGCGCTCCCTATTCATAATAATAAACTCGGACTCACCAGAATTATTACCATAATAAGCAATTCCATACTGTTTTTTCGTCAGACTTAACCGCCTGATTTCGTTTCCGTCAGGCGTTAAAATTGCCACATGACCTTTTTCATCCTTTTCAGTTGAGTTGTCAAATACATAGTAAGTCACATATAAATTATTATCATCCGGGCTGTAGGTCATTCCATTGCAATGATAAAGTCCGGTATTTTCTTTTTCACCAAATGTTGCAATCACATCCGGCGCAATGCTTTCCGGGTTCGGTGTCTTATGCAGTGTTGCGTATAAATTGTTTTTATCGCATTTCAGGCAGTAAGCTGTATCATTTGCATCCATAGCCATGCTCTGAACATTTGGAACAGGAATACCATTCATATTGACTGATGGGATTTTTGCACCGATTTTTACCGAGCCGTTAAATGTAAAATAACCGTTTCCAACTTTATTAAGATCCGCATGCCATTTTTGGAATTCGATTCCCGGCTGATATACAACACGATCTTTCAGGCTTTTATCGGTGAGACCAATCACATTGGCAAAAACATACATGTTATTATTATATAAGGTAATACCTTCAAAATTAAACTGTTTGTATTTTTTGCTGTCCATATCTGCCTGAAAAACGGCAAACGGATGATAAGTTCCGCCTTCTGCGTATGTTGCTGCCTTTACCAGCAGAATCCGGTTTTTACAGGAACTGTAATCACTTATATAATGGTTCGTCAGAATAAACAGTCCATAGTTTCTGTCATAATAAATTCCGTTCGCTTTTTTATAATCTGTTGCTTCATTTGCCACAACACGGAAATGTATTCCTTTATTTACATTCACGTCTAAATTTTCCATTGAACCGATTACTAAATTAAACTCTGACGGATTATTCCTGTTAAGATATTCCATCAGAATAAATTCATCCGTTCTATAGCTTGCGATTCCTACATAAGTCTTAGCGAGTCTGACTTTTCCCAAAATAGTGCCGTCTAAGCCTAATTTAAGCAGATATGGAATGTTGCCGCTGTCTTTACACGTTAAATAAAGAATCTGGTTTTTAGCTGTCATTCCATAAACAAAATAGTCGAGTGTCGCAAAAACAGAAGACGAAGTGATTGTCCCTGATTTAAAATCGGTAGATTTTAATATCTTACTCTTACCATTGCTGTTCACTTTAGCAAAATACATAGTGCCGCCTATTCTTGCCATAGCAGCTGCATTTGAAAATCCTGAAGATGGATTATCAACTTCTGCTGCAAGTGTTGAACTGCAACTGATACGCAATTCTTTATCTGATATTGTTCCTGCCATAATTTTTTCTCCTTTTTCTTTTTAATGTTGTTTTATATATTCACCGGTGATACATCTTATAAAGAGTCATAAAAAC
>Bissell_p1__coassemble_682_pt1 | contig 20865 bp, 15 predicted proteins | sample Bissell_p1__metabat2_low_PE_033 | metagenome-assembled genome bin Bissell_p1
CGTCTCTTTTCTGAGTATGTCCTTTACGTGGCACGTTACTTCCCTCCTTAATCATTTTGATTAAATCATCGGTACTCACGCTATAACTATCGCATGTTCGCACTGGTAAGGTCCTATATTTAACCCGCAACCGACAGGGTATATGGAATACCGTACAAAAAAATCATAGTTTCCGTGAATTTTCGATAATTCGTAAACACCGTCTTTCTTCAGACGGAAAATTCTCTTTGAGAATTATTTTTTAACTTTCGGTCTCTTAGCGCCGTATTTGGAGCGAGACTGTTTTCTGTTAGCAACACCTGCTGTATCCAGTGTACCTCTGATGATGTGGTATCTTGTACCTGGTAAGTCTTTTACCCTTCCACCACGGATAAGTACAACGCTGTGCTCCTGAAGGTTGTGACCTTCTCCTGGGATATAGCTTGTTACTTCGATTCCGTTGGAAAGACGAACTCTGGCGATTTTTCTAAGAGCTGAGTTAGGCTTCTTAGGTGTAGCTGTTTTAACTGCTGTACAAACGCCACGTTTCTGTGGTGCAGACTGCTCAACGGCTTTCTTTCTTAAAGAGTTGTATGTTCTCTGAAGAGCCGGTGCTGTAGATTTCTTTACAGCTGTCTGACGTCCTTTTTTTACTAACTGGTTGAATGTTGGCATTCCATTTCACCTCCCGATTTATTTCTCCATAAGTTTCTCTTATGGGGCCTTGCGGTTGCTATTCTACGCATTTGCGCGCCAAAAAAATCGTGTTTTCTTTGCACGCTTGCTCATTATATCCTTTATATATGGGACTGTCAAGGTGTTTTTCGCTAATTTTTTTAAATTTTACTTTTCCAAATATGCAGCGCTTTGTTATATGCACGATTGCATTTTAACCAAACTTTCATTATAATAAACATATTATATTGTTTTCATACAGGAAAGGCAAAACTTATGAAAAAAACAAGTATGATGGCAGTTATTTTATTTCTCACCGGGATGTTATGTGTTTTTTCACTTTTTTTCTTCAACCGGACGGCTGACCGCCTGATTGTCTCTACCGAAAAAGATGTAGACAGTGCAATGGAGGCAATCAGCATGAAACGTGACGAAATAAAAAACGCCGAAAAAAGCTTTGCAGACGCAATTGAAAAAACAGACGCCAATATCAAACGCCTGAAGCAAAAAGCCCGCGCTGCTCAGCAGCCGGCTGAAAGAGAGAGGGCAAACATCCCTATGGAAGACTCCTCCGGCGCTTCCGTCTTTGAAGGACAGGCATCCGAAGATGTTTTTTCATCGGAAGCTCCCCATATCGTAGCAATCGACCCGGGGCATCAGAGCGAAAAAATAGACATGAGCGACCTTGAACCAAACGGTCCCGGTTCTTCAGAAATGAAAGCCAAATGCACTACAGGAACTCAGGGCGCTTTTACCGGTATCCCGGAATACAGCCTGAACTTAAATATTTCTCTGAAGCTTAAGGATGAGCTTGAAAGCAGGGGCTATCAGGTTGTTATGACGCGAACAGACAACGACACTGCAATCAGCAACAAAGAACGCGCTGAATACGCAGCGGCTCAGGGAGCCGAAATCTGTGTCCGCATCCACGCAAACGGTTCAGATTCCGGTAATTCCTCCGGTGCTCTTGCCATGTCTCCTTCCGAATCGAACCCTTATGTATCTTCCCTTTATGAAGATTCCAACCAGCTTTCCTGGGATATTCTGGATTCCTACTGTTCCGTAACCGGTTTTACAAACTGGGGCGTACAGTATACTGACACTATGACGGGAATCAACTGGAGTTCCATTCCCGTTACCATCCTTGAAATGGGCTTTATGACAAACGAAAATGACGACCGTCAGATGAACGATGAAGCATTCCAGAATGTTATGGCAAGCGGTATTGCAGACGGTATAGATACGTATTTCTCAAGATAGGAGCAATCAACATGAAAGATAGTAAATCAAACAAACCAGTTTTTTTATATATTGTCATCGCAGTCCTTGTGCTTGCGCTGGCAGCGCTGGGAGTCCTTACCTTCGCATCTCTTGACCGACTTGCCTCCCTTCAGGCAAAGATCACACAGATGTCTGAAACTGTAGAGGAAATTTCTGAATCTGCATCAACTCTGATTCAACAGTCCATGCAGCTTGAAGAACTTAAGAAAGAAGAAGCATCCATGCCGGATACCTCTTCTAATGAAGCGGATTCCTCACAGACAGAAGGAACGCTTTCCCCTTCAAACGGCTCAACCTTCACGGGAAACACTGACGAGAGCATGGACCAGCTTCTTGGTCAGGTTGAACAGCTTCTTCCCAAAGACAACGGAACCTGGTCCGTTTATGTATGTAATCTTATGAAAGGTTCTGAAGGCTCTATTGCCAGCGCGCCCATGCAGGCAGCCAGCCTCATCAAACTCTTTATCATGGGAAGCGTTTATGAAAACTATGACGCACTTTCCGAACAGTATGATCGGGAAACACTTGACAGTCATATCCATAATATGATTACCGTCAGCGACAACGATGCAGCCAACACATTAGTAAACTGGCTCGGTGGCGGAAATGACACAGAGGGTCTTGCAAAAGTAAACGCATTCTGTCAGGCGCACGGTTACAAAGATACTCAGATGAACCGTCTCCTTCTTGCAGGCACGGAAAACGGTGATAATTACACTTCTGTAAAAGACTGCGGAACTTTTCTGAAAGAAATTTACCAGATTTGTAATAACCTTCCTACAGACTCTTCCTTAACCAATGCCCAGGCCATGTATTACCACCTGAAGCTTCAGCAGAGAAAAAACAAGATACCTGCCCAGATACCGGAAGGCGTCCACGTAGCCAACAAAACCGGAGAGCTTTCCAATGTTGAAAACGACGCCGGAATCATCTTTGATACGGCTCAGGGCGTAGACCTTGTTGTCTGCTTCATGTCTCAGGACCTCACAGATACAGGCGCAGCTCAGGAAACAATCGCCTCAAATGCCCGCGCCATCTACGGATATTATAACGAATAACAAAGGGGGAAGCTTACGCTTCCCCTTCTTCATAAGACATTTCCCATATTTCCGAAAATACTGCCAGAGGGCAGTCTGTCAACAGGCACATCAGTAAAAAACATTCGTATGGATTCACTATATAAATTTCACTCATCCCGCATCTGAGCAGAATTTCCTGAATTTCTTCCAGAAAATGACGGTATCTGTTATACGGATCATCCTCCTGCATCTCCTGTGATACAATGAAAAACTCCAGTGTGATCAGGTCAAATCTCTCCACAGGGAGCCTGTGATACAGAATATTAGTAATTCTCTGTCTGCTGAACCTCTTCTGGCTGAAATGCTTCGCCAGAATGGAGGCAGACATTTTTTTCAGATTTCCCATCTTATTGATAGGAATGCCGCTGCAGATAACTTTTTCCACATCGGACGGCGTGATTTTCTCCGCTGTCCACACTTTGTCCCCGTGTTTCTCTTCCTCATCCTTCTGATACATAGCGGCAATGATTTCCTTTGCCCTGTACAGAAGTCTGGAAAACTCCTGAAACGCCTGACTTTTCTCTGACATCGGGTCGCCCATTTTCGCCTTTAAATAGGAAAGATATTCCATAAGACTTTCCTCTGTATCCAGACAAAGATTATTTGCATAAATAATCCCCTCTGTTTTCGTATTATCCGGTTCCAGACGTTCATATGCCTCCTTCAGTTCTTCCGCCTTACGATATCCGAACTGATGACAATAACAATACCAGTAAATGACCTCCATAGGATTGTGAAAATCGAAATCCTGCTCCTTCAGAACTCTTGTCAGAAAGTCCGAGACATCATCTGCTGTCATACGCAGCCCGAATCCCAGAATAAACAGGGTATCTCTTTTCACAGAAACCTGTGTCAGCCAGTTATTCACAAGAGCCGTAAGTTTTGTTGATGTTGGATTCATTGATTTGGGCGTAAAAGTTTCCTTAAAAGATTCCAGTACAATCTCCCTGTAAACCTCCTGCGGCACTTCTGAAAAAGGCTCATCCAGTTCTGCTCTTTCATATATGTACCGTTTCAGATGATCCCCAAAAGAAACCAGCTTCATCTCTTTATACAGATAATTGAATATCACATCTGCATCTTCATCTTCGAAGCTGTCCAGACTCACTACCTGACGAAATCTCTGGGCTGCCTTTCTGGTAAATTCAAAATCCTGAACCCTGTCAAAAGCTACTGTCTGTTCAAAATCCAAATCCTGCATGCGGTTTTTCATACTACCTCACCTACAATCTCTTTCCTTAAACCGCCCAACCATTTTTTTAGTCTCTCTCCTGGCACCGGATGCTGCACTTCGCACAGGACAATCGTCACATTGTCTCTTGCCCCTTTCGCCAGAACACGTTCAAGCAAAACTTCAACTGTACTTTCCAGCGGAATTTCTCTTGTAAGAATATCCGCAATTTCACCGTCTGACAGCATATCTGTCATCCCGTCTGAACAGAGAAGAAACCGTTTGCCCGTTTTATATTTAAGCTCCGACACAGTCGGATCCGGAAACTGCTGCTCTTCAGGTATTCCCAGATACTGAGTCAGAGGAGCCTTTCCAAATGCGAATTTCCCAATCACATGATCTGTGGAAATCTGGAAAAAGCCGTCTTCGTCTACTGTATAAACACGACTGTCTCCAAGATTACATGCATAAATATTTTCTGCTCCAAACAGAAGCATGGCGACTGTAGTCCCCATGGAGCTGATTCGATTTTCATCCCCATATCGACAGACTGCCTGGTTCATACTTCTGCATAATCCCTCTACAAACTCATTGGGATTTTTTCTTAAAGTCTTTTTATTTGTTTCATAATAATTGCCAAATTCTTCAGAAGCCAGAAAGGCTGCCATTTCACCGCAGCTTTCTCCCCCCATCCCGTCAAAGACTGCAAGAGCCGGGATTTTCGCTCTGGAAATAACTCCTGCATGAATTCCTTCACTTCCCCGGTTGTCTGCCGGAAGTGTGTTTCCGCAGCACCAGAAATTATCTTCGTTATTTCCACGTATTTTTCCAATATGGCTTGTATATGCATATTTAATCTGGTAGCACATTTTTCACACTTCCCATCATTTTAATTCTTCTGCGCCTTTCAAAAGATTCATTTCTGCTTCCGCTCTCTTCAGATATTTCGCGCCTCTCTCCATATATTCCGGATTATCCTTTTCATTATCATGACAGATTTCATCTTCATCAATCCACCTGATCAGATTTCCGTCATCGTCATAGTAGTAGAGTTCTGCTTTCGTATCGTACCATATATAAGCAAAAAACAGCTTTTCTTTCCAGTAATAATATTCCTCATAGACCTTATCCTCGGAACTGGAAGGATAAACAAGCACTTTCATATACTCTCTGGTGTCGTGGTTATAGTAACTGATCTTGTCCCCCTCCACTCCTGTCCAGTCGTATCCATTCGCTTCCAAAGTATCTACAATACTTGTCGCCCGTTCCTTAATCGTTTCAATCTGGGACATGAAATCCTTTGACGAGTCATTGGTTTCGTACTTCTCATCCTCAAGAATATCCACAAGACCTGTCGTATCCTGTTGGATATCTGATTCATTCCTTCCTGACATCTTCATGTAAATAGAGAAAACAATTACTGCTGCACAGGCTGTAAGAAGAACCGGAACAAGCCATCCCAAAATCCGCCGTCTGTGTTTCTGTCTCCGTTTCTGCGTCGCCTTCTGCTGTTCAGGCTTCCTTTGTTCAATCTTCTTCTGTTCCTGAACAAGATTTTGCGTTTTTCGACTTTGCTGCAATTTTTCTGCAGCAGCCGGACTTCCGAAGTCATTCTCTGTTACTACTTTATATCGTCCATGCTGAAGATCGTCCAGATCATTGTAAAATTCTTCCGGAGTCTGATATCTGTCTTCCGGTCTGTATGCACAGGCTTTCAAAATAATTCCGGAAAACATTTCCCCTGCATCCGCCGGTTTTTTCAATGGTTCACCTGACATTCGTCTGGCAAGAGCATTTTCTTTATCCCTGTATGTGATAAACTGTTTCTCCAGATTTAAGAACGGCAGTCTGTTTCTGTTCATCAGCTTATAAAGTACAATTCCAAGGGAATAAATGTCGACTCTACTGTCATATTTCTCGCCTTTATACATCTCAGGCGCCATATATGAGTACGTACCTTTTTTAGAAAAACTGCTCATTGTCCGTTCCAGTTCACGGGCAATTCCGAAATCTCCAAGCTTAAAATCCCCGAATCTTGAAACAAAAATATTCTCAGGTTTAATATCCCGATGGATAATATTTAACTTACGGCAATATCCAAGCGCTTTGCTCAAATCAAGCCCCAGCTTGATAACATCCTTCTCGGTAAGCTGCTTCTCGGCACAGTAGTCCATGAAACTTGTGAGGTACTCCATTCGTATGGAAATTTCCCAGCCAATATCATCCAGATATTCCATTACCTTAAAGTCTTCTACCGATACAATATGGGAATTTCCGCGAAAATACTCCATAGTACTGATTTCCTGAATACATTCCTCCACCAGATTACGGAAATACTCTCTTACAGACTGATCATCCCCGGCCTCAGAACGAACACTGTTTAGCTCACTCTGACTTCCCGGAATATTGATGACCTTAATCGCCGAATAAAAAAACTTTCCCCGCTCACTGCGCTGCGCTTTATATACCTTTCCGAAAGAGCCTTCTCCAATTTTTTCTACAATCTTCCATTCCGCCCACGGCGAAACCGGATGTTCCCTGTCCATACTGCACCTCCTTCTTTATTTTTTATAAAGTAGTTATATACCCACTTTATTATAGTCGGATTTTATCATAAATGAAACTATAATCTGTATTTTACAATATTTTCCCAAAATTTGTCCAGTAAAACAAAAAGAAGAGCGTCCCTTGGGGAACGCTCTCCTTTTCTTACGTGTATTTCATTTATTCTTCGTTGTCAGATTCTTCCATCTCTTCGATTTCAAAATCCTCTTCCTCAGAAAACTCCTCTTCGAGTACAGGAATTTCTTCCTCATCCTCTATCTCATCAGAGATTTTCTCTTTTGTTTCAGGAGCTTCTTCAGCAGTCTCCTGTTTCGGTTCCGGCATAACTGTGTCAAGCTGAACTTCGCTGTAACGCTTCATACCTGTACCTGCAGGAATCAGTTTACCGATGATTACGTTCTCTTTCAGACCGATCAGCGGGTCAACCTTACCCTTAATAGCTGCTTCTGTAAGAACCTTGGTTGTCTCCTGGAAAGATGCGGCGGACAGGAAGGAATTTGTTGCAAGAGAAGCCTTGGTAATACCAAGCATAACCTGCTTGCCTTCTGCCGGCTCTTTGCCTTCCTTTTCCATCAGCTCGTTTGCATCCTCATAGTCGAGAACGTCAACCAGTGTTCCCGGAAGGAATTCTGTATCTCCGTTGTCCTCGATGCGGATTTTCTTCAGCATCTGACGAACGATAACTTCGATATGCTTATCGTTGATTTCTACACCCTGGAGACGGTATACACGCTGTACTTCACGGATCATGTAATCCTGAACTGCACGAACACCCTTGATTCTCAGGATATCATGCGGATTTACACTACCTTCTGTAAGCTCGTCACCAGCCTCGAGAACCTGACCGTCTGTAATCTTGATACGGGAACCGTATGGAATCAGGTAAGTCTTGGAATCTCCTGTCTCAGGATCTGTCACGATAACTTCACGTTTCTTCTTGGTGTCATTGATAACTGCAGTACCTTTAATCTCAGTGATGATAGCAAGACCTTTCGGCTTTCTTGCCTCAAAAAGCTCCTCGACACGAGGAAGACCCTGTGTGATATCTCCACCGGCAACACCACCGCTGTGGAAAGTACGCATGGTAAGCTGTGTACCAGGCTCACCGATAGACTGAGCTGCAATAATACCAACAGATTCACCAACCTGAACTGCTTCGCCTGTAGCCATGTTCGCGCCGTAGCACTTCGCACAGATACCGACTTTACATTTACAGGTAAGGATTGTACGGATCTTAACCTCTTCGATCGGTCCGCCATCCTTATTGTTTACGCCCTCTTTCATAATGCGGGCAGCACGTTTCGGTGTAATCATGTGATTTGCTTTTACAATCACTTCACCGTCTTTATTCTTAATTGTCTCGCAGGAGAATCTTCCTGTAAGACGTTCCTGAAGGCTTTCAATCTCTTCCTTGCCGTCTACGAAGCCTTTGACATACATACCGGAAATTTCATCTCTTCCCTCGCAGCAGTCAAGCTCACGTACGATAAGATCCTGAGAAACGTCTACAAGACGTCTTGTCAGGTAACCGGAGTCGGCTGTTCGAAGAGCTGTATCGGACATACCTTTACGCGCTCCATGAGCGGACATGAAGTATTCCAGTACGTCAAGACCTTCACGGAAGTTAGACTTGATAGGCAGCTCGATTGTATGACCGGTTGTATCCGCCATAAGTCCTCGCATACCTGCAAGCTGTTTAATCTGTTTATCGGAACCACGGGCACCGGAGTCAGCCATCATGAAGATGTTGTTATACTTGTCAAGACCGCCAAGCAGAGCCTTGGTAAGCTCATCGTCAGTCTTCTTCCATGTATCTACAACCTCTTTGTAACGCTCTTCCTCTGTGATAAGACCACGTTTGTAGTTCTTGGTGATAAGGTCTACAGTATCCTGTGCCTGTTTGATCATCTCAGGTTTCTGAGGCGGCACTGTCATATCCGCGATGGCTACTGTCATAGCTGCGCGTGTGGAATATTTGTAACCTGTTGCCTTGATCGCATCAAGAACCTCGGCAGTCTTAGTTGCGCCGTGAGTATTGATAACTTTTTCAAGAATCTGTTTTAACTGTTTCTTACCTACAAGGAAGTTAACTTCAAGAAGAAGCTCATTTCCAGGAATGCTTCTGTCTACGAAACCTAAATCCTGAGGAAGGATTTCGTTGAACAGGAAACGGCCAAGTGTAGATTCTACTGTCTGCTGAAGCACTTCGCCATCCGGCATTGTCTTCTGGCAGCGAACTTTAATAATTGTCTGAAGTGTAATCGCCTTATTCTCGTATGCAAGAATCGCTTCGTTTACACTCTTAAAGACCTTGCCCTCACCCTTGCTTCCAGGCCTTTCCTGTGTCAGGTAGTAAATACCAAGAACCATATCCTGTGACGGAACGGCTACAGGACCACCATCGGAAGGTTTCAGCAGGTTGTTCGGTGATAACAGAAGGAAACGGCATTCTGCCTGAGCTTCCACGGAAAGCGGAAGATGAACAGCCATCTGGTCACCGTCGAAGTCCGCGTTAAACGCAGTACATACAAGAGGATGCAGCTTGATTGCCTTACCTTCTACAAGAATTGGTTCGAACGCCTGGATACCAAGACGGTGCAGTGTAGGTGCACGGTTCAGCATAACCGGATGTTCTTTGATAACGTCTTCCAGAACGTCCCATACTTCCGGCTCCAGCTTCTCAACCATTTTTTTCGCATTTTTAATATTGTGTGAAGTTCCGTTGGCAACAAGTTCTTTCATAACGAAAGGTTTGAACAGCTCGATTGCCATTTCTTTCGGAAGACCACACTGGTAAATCTTCAGCTCCGGTCCTACGACGATAACGGAACGTCCGGAATAGTCAACTCGTTTACCAAGAAGGTTCTGACGGAAACGTCCGGATTTACCTTTCAGCATATCGGAAAGGGATTTCAGCGGTCTGTTTCCAGGTCCTGTTACAGGACGTCCGCGGCGGCCGTTGTCAATCAGGGCGTCTACTGCTTCCTGAAGCATACGTTTCTCGTTGCGCACGATAATATCCGGCGCTCCAAGTTCAAGAAGTCTTTTCAGACGGTTGTTACGGTTGATAATCCTTCTGTATAAGTCATTTAAGTCGGAAGTTGCAAAACGTCCTCCGTCAAGCTGTACCATAGGACGGAGATCCGGCGGAATAACCGGAACTACAGTCATGATCATCCATTCCGGACGGTTTCCTGATTCACGGAAGGATTCTACAACCTCAAGACGTTTGATAATTCTGGCACGTTTCTGTCCAGTTGCATCTTTCAGCTCTTTTTTCAGCTCTTTTGCATCTTTCTCCAGATCAATTGCTTCCAGAAGTTCTTTAATGGATTCTGCTCCCATGCCCACGCGGAAATTCTCTCCGTATGACTCACGAGCTTCCTGATATTCTCTCTCTGTAAGAATCTGTTTGTACTGAAGCCCGGAATCTGCCGGGTCCAGTACGATATAGTTTGCAAAGTAAAGCACCTTCTCCAGTGTTCTTGGAGAAATGTCGAGAATCAGACCCATACGGGACGGGATTCCCTTAAAATACCAGATATGGGAAACAGGAGCTGCAAGCTCGATATGTCCCATACGCTCCCTGCGGACAGATGACTTTGTAACTTCTACGCCGCATCGATCGCAGACAACGCCTTTATAACGAATTTTTTTATATTTTCCACAGTGACATTCCCAGTCCTTGCTCGGTCCGAAAATTCTCTCGCAGAAAAGTCCGTCTTTTTCAGGTTTCAGTGTACGGTAATTGATGGTCTCAGGTTTTAAAACCTCGCCTCTTGACCACTCTCTGATTTTCTCAGGGGACGCCAGTCCAATCTTGATGGCATCGAAAGTCATTGGCTGATATGTTTCATTGGTGTTTGCTGTTTCTGCCATGTATTCTTTTCCCCTTTCTACTCTTCGTCATCAAGAGTTTCATCAAACTCTAAAAAATCGTCTTCGTCTTCTTCCTCTTCTACGTCAACAAGCTCTTCTCCCTCAAACTCCTGCTGTGTATAGCCGTGTTTGCTGAAGGATTCGCTGTCGGACTGTCTTCTGGATTCACCTTCAATAACAGAACGCAGGTCTGTATCGCCGTAATCTACGGTTTCCATAATCTCTACCTCTGTCTGGTCTTCTCTTAAAACTTTTACATCCAGACCAAGAGACTGGAGCTCTTTTAAGAGTACCTTGAAGGATTCCGGAATACCCGGCTCAGGAATATTATCACCCTTGATGATAGCTTCATAGGTCTTAACTCGTCCGATTACATCATCGGATTTCACTGTCAGGATTTCCTGAAGTGTATAGGATGCGCCGTATGCCTCAAGCGCCCAAACCTCCATCTCACCGAAACGCTGTCCACCGAACTGAGCTTTACCACCCAGAGGCTGCTGTGTTACGAGGGAGTATGGACCTGTGGAACGTGCATGGATCTTATCATCTACCAGATGATGCAGTTTCAGGTAGTGCATGTGTCCGATGGTTACAGGGCTGTCGAAATACTCGCCTGTACGTCCGTCACGGAGACGCACCTTACCGTCTCTGGAAATCGGAACACCTTTCCACAGAGCTCTGTGTGCTTTGTTCTCATCCAGATACTGCATAACTTCCGGCGCTAAAACATCTTCATATTTCGCACGGAACTCTTCGAAATCTTCTGTATTAACATAGTCGTTGGCAAGTTCCAGAGTATCCTGGATATCCGTCTCGTTTGCCCCTGCGAATACAGGAGTTGCCACATTGAAACCGAGCGCTTTGGCAGCAAGGCTTAAGTGGATTTCCAGCACCTGTCCGATATTCATACGTGAAGGTACGCCCAGAGGGTTCAGTACGATGTCAAGCGGACGGCCATTTGGAAGGAATGGCATATCTTCAACAGGAAGTACACGGGAAACGACACCCTTGTTACCGTGACGACCGGCCATTTTATCACCAACGGAAATCTTTCTCTTCTGTGCAATGTAGATACGTACAGACTGGTTTACGCCAGGGGACAACTCGTCGCCGTTCTCTCTTGTAAATACCTTGGCATCTACAACAATACCGTATTCACCATGAGGTACTTTCAGGGAAGTATCACGTACTTCACGCGCCTTCTCACCGAAGATCGCACGAAGGAGACGTTCTTCTGCTGTCAGCTCTGTCTCTCCCTTAGGAGTTACTTTACCGACAAGGATATCGCCTGCACGAACCTCTGCACCGATACGGATAATACCGCGTTCATCCAAATCTTTCAGCGCATCGTCGCCTACGCCCGGAACGTCGCGTGTGATCTCTTCCGGTCCTAATTTGGTGTCACGGGATTCTGCTTCATATTCTTCAATATGGACGGATGTATAAACATCATCCATAACAAGTCTTTCACTTAAAAGTACAGCATCCTCGTAGTTATAACCTTCCCAGGTCATAAATCCGATGAGCGGGTTTTTACCAAGCGCAAGCTCACCATTCGCTGTGGAAGGACCGTCAGCGATAACCTGTCCTGCCTCTACATGCTCGCCCTGGAACACGATTGGTTTCTGGTTGTAGCAGTTGCTCTGGTTACTTCTTAAGAACTTGGTAAGATGGTAATCGTCTTTTGTTCCGTCATCGTTCTTAATGCTGATGTCTGTAGATGTGGAACGGAGAACTGTACCGGATTTCTTAGCCAGTACGCAGACACCGGAGTCAACGGCTGTCTTTGTTTCCATACCTGTACCAACTACAGGAGCTTCCGTTGTGAGAAGCGGCACTGCCTGACGCTGCATGTTGGAACCCATCAGCGCACGGTTGGCGTCGTCGTTCTGCAGGAACGGAATAAGGGCTGTAGCAACGGAGAATACCATCTTAGGAGATACGTCCATGTACTCGAACATGTGACGCTCGTACTCCTGAGTCTCTTCCAGATAACGACCGGAAACATTCTTATGAATGAAATGTCCTTCTTCATCCAGAGGCTCATTCGCCTGTGCTACATGATAATTGTCCTCTTCATCTGCTGTCATATAGACTACTTCGTCTGTGACACGCGGATTCTTAGGATCTGTTCTGTCGATTTTACGGTAAGGCGCTTCGATAAATCCGTACTGATTAATTCTTGCATAAGATGCAAGAGAGTTGATCAGACCGATGTTCGGACCTTCAGGTGTCTCAATCGGACACATTCTTCCGTAATGGGAATAGTGAACGTCTCGAACCTCGAATCCGGCTCTGTCTCGTGACAGACCGCCAGGACCTAAGGCGGAAAGACGTCTCTTATGGGTCAGCTCACCCAGAGGGTTGTTCTGATCCATAAACTGTGACAGCTGAGAAGAACCGAAAAATTCTTTCACTGCTGCAGTTACAGGTTTAATATTAATCAGAGACTGAGGAGAAATATTCTCAGAATCCTGTGTTGTCATTCTCTCTCGAACCACACGTTCCAGTCTGGAAAGACCAATACGGTACTGGTTCTGAAGCAGCTCGCCTACTGCACGGATACGACGGTTGCCCAGATGGTCGATGTCGTCGTCATTTCCAATGCTATATTCCAGATGCATATTGTAGTTGATAGACGCAAAAATGTCTTCTTTTGTGATATGCTTCGGAATCAGGTCATGGATATCTCTGCGGATAGCAGCTTCAATATCTTCCTGTGTGTCATTTTCTTCCAGAATTTTTTCGAGAACAGGGTAGTATACTAATTCTGTAATACCCAAAGCTTTCGCATCAATTTCAGGAAGGAAATGATGAATATCAACCATTAAGTTGGAAAGGACTTTAATCTTGCGGTCCTCTTCACCCTGAATCCATACAAACGGAACCGCGCTGTTCTGAAGAGTCTCTGCGAGCTCAACTGTAACTACTGCGCCTTCTTCTGCAAGGATTTCGCCGGTGGTTGTATCTACAACCTCTTCTGCCAGCTTATGGCCGACGATTCTCTTATTAAAATGAAGTTTCTTATTAAATTTGTAACGGCCTACTTTGGCAAGGTCGTATCTTCTAGGATCAAAGAACATTGCAGTAATAAGACTCTCTGCGCTCTCTACTGCCAACGGCTCTCCCGGACGGATTTTCTTGTAGAGTTCAAGAAGACCTTCCTGGTAGTTTGTTGATGTATCCTTGGAAAAGCTTGCCAGAATCTTAGGCTCTTCGCCGAATAATTCAACGATTTCCGCATTGCTTCCCACTCCAAGGGCACGGATGAGAACAGTGATCGGAACCTTTCTTGTTCTGTCCACTCTTACATAGAAAACATCATTAGAGTCTGTCTCATATTCCAGCCATGCACCTCTGTTCGGGATTACTGTACTGGAGAACAGTCTCTTTCCAAGTTTATCGTGTGCAATTGCGTAATAGATTCCAGGGGAACGCACTAACTGGCTGACGATTACACGCTCGGCACCATTAATAACAAATGTGCCTGTAGCCGTCATGATAGGTAAATCTCCCATGAAAATCTCGTGTTCGTTGATTTCTTCCGTTTCTTTGTTAATCAGTCGCACTCGAACCTTCAAAGGTGCGGCGTAAGTTACGTCACGTTCTTTACACTGTTCGATATTATATTTCGCATCTTTTTCGTCAAATGTAAAGTCGATGAATTCCAGGCTGAGCTTTCCGCCGTAATCCGCGATTGGAGAAATATCATCAAAGACTTCCTTCAAACCTTCGTCGAGAAACCACTGGTAGGAATCTTTCTGGACTTCAATCAGATTCGGCATTTCCAGGACTTCTTTTTGCCTCTGGTAGCTCATACGCATACTTTTTCCAGTTTTTACAGAACGAATTCTGTTTTTTTCCATTGACGTTTCACCCCTGTTTTTTCTTTATATTTATTATAACATGATCCCCTCATCCGCAGACAAGTGGGCACATCTTGCCATAATATAGCATCTTTCACTATAGCACAATAAAACTTCTTGTGTCAACCACTTTTTTAATTTTTTTCCAATTTATCTGGTTTTTATCTTTTTATCGCTCACACTATAAGGTAAGGACGTGTTAATTGCATAAATCGTATCCGTGTGACCATTGCCTTTCAGCGTATTTCCGCTGTAGGTTTTTATGGAGGAATCAGTTCCAATCACTGCATAACCCTTATTGCTTTTAATTGTGTTCTTTGAAATCACCACATCCTTAGATATCCGGATGCTGATTCCATTATTTTTATTAGACGTAATCTCATTCTGGGAAACAACCGCCCCATTTGCGCCAGATAGACACATGCCTGCCCCTCTGTTCTTAAAAGTATTGTTCTTCTTCACAGAAAGAGCCGTATTTTTCCCCTCAGATTTAATGCCATCCACAGTATTTCCACTCACTTTATTCCCTGTAATCTGGGCACTTTTTACAGAGGAAACGTAAATCCCGTCTTTTTTGCATTCGCTCACTGTATTTCCAGAAATCAGGGTTTTCGAGTTGGAATAGGCAACAATCCCCTCTGCGCCAAGATTCTTCACTGTGTTTTTCTCTATTTTCGTACTATCACTACCGGTTCCGGCCACAATGCCGTCATCCATACAGTCTGTAATTGTATTCTTTATCAAAACATTTTCTCTGGATGGTTCCGCGTAATCCGATGAACCTCTATAAATATAGACAGCATTACCTTTAGAACCTTTTATCCTGTTTCCGCTTATCGTATTTGAACTGCTCGCTCCCAGAATCATACCGCAATTATCAAACTCCTCTGCCGGAGCAAGCTCTATGATGTTATCAGAAAGTTTACATTTTTCAGCATAAGTCAGACGGATTCCGTTTCCCGGCCCTGAAATCCGATTCTCTTTTATTGTAATACCGCGGGCAGGATAGTTTCCATCCGGCACACCATTGGGAGCCGCCGCAGATTTCTCCCCCACAATGCCGATACCAAAGCTCTTCCACAATCCTTCTCCAATGACCTTCGGCGTATTCAACACAATTTCATTATTGGAGACAACAATATCAGATTCGTATTGATTCCCTGTATTCGTAGCAGCTTCTCCATCCGGCAGATGGGTATTCCCCTTATACAAAGAACGAACATAAACGCCGGTACCCACGTTTATCATCTTATTATTCTCAACAATAGAATCAACGTAATTAAGACACCAGACTGCTCTTTTTGCAACATCCCGGAAAATATTATTTCTGATTACAATATTTCGGTAGGGTCTGTTGAACACCATACTGTGACTTCCCACTCCGGCAAAAACATTCTCAAAGGTATTCCCTTCTATACAGATATCTTCACATACCGCCCCATCGTAAGGCAGATAATTCGGCATAATATAGTCTTTACATGCATCAATCTGGATTGCCTCCTGACCTCCGCCGGTAAATTCCTCCCAGTATCCACGAAAAGTACAGCCTGTCACCTTCGCGTTTTTCACACCGCCCAATTCCAGGAAATGAGATTTCAGATTATTGAGAAACGTGACATCTTTAACTTCCACATTGGACGCATGTCCGATACGGAAACACACAAAACCTCCATCCGCTTCTTTATCCGGCACAGTTTCGTAATTAGCATCCCAGGTTCCGCCTTCAATGACTATGTTTCGATACCCTTCATATCCTCCGGCAGATTCTTCTGTGTTACCCAGACGAAGCATCAGATGCTTTCCCGGAGACATTTTTTTAATCACTGCCCCCTGTGCATAAAGGTGAATATTACTGTAGGTACAGATTGTTCCTGTCAGTATATAATTCCCCGGCGGAATAATCACTTTACACATCTGGGTATCCGTCGCCTTATCTTTCATTTCCAGCAAAGCCGCATTGAGTTTCCCGGTAATATCCTCTCCCTCTGTTACTTCCAGAGTTTTTTCAAAGGAAGTCTCCTCTGTATCCGTAAAAGAATTTCCTCCGTCAGAAAAAGCAGCCTCTCCATCAGAAAATCCTTCTCCGGAAAATTCTCCCTCTGCAAAAAAAACATCCTCTATGCATTCTTCTTCAATATAAATCTCTTCTTCCGCATTAAGGTCTGCTTCCTCTTCTTCTGCCAAAATATACTCCCCGGCAAATAAATCTGCCGCGCAAACTTCTTTAACAGTCAGCGGAACATTCAAGGTCGCGATTACAGCAAAACATAACACACCTGCAATTGCTTTCTTTATCATATCTCTCTCCCTTTTTGGCAATACATCAAAAAAAGCAGGAATGCCACAGAGACATTCCTGCAATTCATCTTCTGTGTGAGAAGATAATTATTTAAGAGTAATTTTAGCGCCTTCAGCTTCAAGTTTAGTCTTGATGTCTTCAGCTTCTGCTTTGGAAGCACCTTCTTTAAGGAGCTTCGGAGCACCGTCAACAACTTCTTTAGCTTCTTTCAGACCTAAGCCAGTGATCTCACGAACAACTTTGATAACTTTAACTTTGTTTGGTCCAACTTCTGTAAGCTCTACATCGAACTCATCTTTCTCTTCTGCTGCTTCTGCAGGGCCAGCTGCTGCTACTACAACACCTGCTGCTGCGGATACACCAAATTCTTCTTCACAAGCTTTTACTAATTCGTTTAACTCTAATACGGATAATTCTTTGATAGCTTCAATAAATTCAGCTGTTGTTAATTTTGCCATTTTAGTTTCCTCCATAATCTTATTTTATTCATTGGATTCCCTCTATCGGGATTTTACGGTTAAGCTGCCAATTATTCAGCAGCTGCCTCTCCACCGTTTGCCTCAGCGATCTGATTAAGCACACGAGCGAAGTTTGCAATCGGAGACTGGATGCTTCCAAGCAATTTGCCCAGGAGTACTTCTCTGGATGGGATGCCTGCCAGTGCTTTGATACCAGCCTGATCATTGTAGTTACCTTCAACTACACCTGCAACTAATTCTAAAGCCGGGTTTTTCTTAGCGAATGTATCCAGGATTCTTGCCGGAGCAGTTGCATCTGTTGCAGAAATTGCAAGAGCGTTTGTTCCATGTAAATGCTGAATAAGACCTTCGCACTGAGTACCTTCGAATGCACGATGCATCATTGTGTTCTTGTATACTTTATACTGAACACCAGCTTCTCTTAATTCCTTACGTAAAGCTGTATCCTGTTCAACTGTAAGTCCGCTGTAGTTTACAAGAACTACTGACTGAGCGTCTTTTACGTTGTTAAGAATTTCTTCTACGATTGGTTGTTTCAGTTCTACTTTTGCCATGAAATGGTACACCTCCTTATAGATTTTGATATACCGCCGTCGCAATAATAAAAAAGCCTTACTGCATGACAGTAAGGCTTGAGTAATCCTAATATAAGAATACTTAATCCTCGGTAGGCGTTTTAACCTTATGCCTTATGGCACCTACTGTCTTCGGCAGCGTTCTGTGATAAAATATCACACTTTTCCGGGATTGTCAATAGTTTTCTTATAAAATCCTCTTTTTATTTTGTTCCGAAAATACGGTCGCCTGCATCTCCGAGACCTGGGCAGATATAAGCGTCGTCATTCAGACATCTGTCCAGATGTCCCACATAAATCTGAATGTCAGGATGTGCTTCATGTAATTTCTCAACACCTTCCGGAGCTGCGATCACGCACATAAACTTAATATTCTTCCCACCCTGTTTTTTGATGAAATCCACTGCTGCCACTGCTGATCCGCCTGTAGCAAGCATCGGGTCAACCACTACTGCAATACGCTCATCGATGGACTCCGGAAGTTTGCAGTAATATTCATGTGGTTCGTGTGTCTCAGGATCGCGGTAAAGTCCAACATGACCAACTTTTGCGGAAGGAACCAGAGTAAGGATACCGCTTACCATTCCAAGGCCTGCACGGAGTACCGGAATCACTGCCAGCTTCTTTCCGGAAAGCATCGGTGTCATACATGTTTCCAGCGGTGTCTCTATCTCCACATCCTCTACAGGGAGGTCGCGAAGCGCTTCATATCCCATAAGCACTCCAATCTCTTCCACCAGTTTACGAAACTCATTTGTTCCTGTGCGATGATCTCTCAGCATGGAAATCTTGTGCTGAATCAGCGGGTGTTCCATAACATAAACATTTTCCATATTTTTTTCCTCTCTTGTGTTCTTATTTAATAGTTGATTCATAATAACATACATTGTAAGGTCCGTCTACATCTGTTTACGGACAATACGGTATTCATCGCCCATTTTAAAATATGGACACTGCCTGAAGTCTCCGGTGATGAACTTCGCCATTTCATCTTCGTCCAGATTCACTTCACAGGTATAGCATTCATAATCCTCATCATAGCTGTAGTTAACACAGTATTCACAATTTGCTGATACGCCCATTTTCTCTCCTTTAACCCCAGATTCCACTCCTTGTATCTTCCAGACTATCCAGAATATAATCGTAAATATCCTCAGAAACGCCATCCGGATAATGTGTTCCGTCCAAAGTGGAGTATCCGTTTTCTGTCAGATATGAGTAAACATCAATGTAATTTACTCCCACCAGATTCTCCTCCATTTCAGAATTGAAGCTTTCAATTTCTGTATTTGTAGTATATTTATCATTTTCCACCGGCCCTACCGATACGAAATAAGTTTTCGCGCCGATTCCGGCCCATTCGATTGCTTTATTATTAATATAATTCACATAATTGTTTATATTATACAAATCATTTACGCCCATGAGAATGATTACAGACGTATACTCGTCTATCTCAGCCTCAATATCCGGCACACCTGTGGAAGACATCCAGTCATATCCCATAGAGCACTTACAAGACCAGATACTGTCGTCGTCCACTGCATCCCGTATTCCTTCCGTTCTGGAGTCCCCGATAAAAATCAACTTGCCGTTCTCTTCTGTTTCTGCGCGTTCCGGCCTGCTCAGAGTCCACTCTTCTGAAGCTTCAGCCACATTTGCCGCAGACAGACTCACAGCAGCGCAACAAACTGCCACCCCAACAGCTTTCCGTCTTTTCTTCATACATCATCCCTCCGGAAGCATATCCGGCCAGGAAAGGATTTCTTCCGAAATCACCAGTTCATAATTACCCTCTATATCCTGACTCCTGCCAGCTTCAAACACATTCGTTTCAGCGCCCCAGACCCTATCCTCATATTCCCATACATGGAACCGTAGTCCCCTGAACATGAAATCAATACTTCCGCATCCGTTCTCTTCTGTATATTGATATTTGATATTTTTCTTTTTCAAAGCATCCTGTACACGGTTCAGTCTCATAGCTGCGTCCTCCTCCTGAATAAATTCACTCTGCATTGCTTCTGACACATTTTCTATCTGTATATCACGCTTCCCCCTTGCATAAATATACGAAAACAGATGTCAAAACATTCCTTTCTGAATAATTATCAGTATATCACTTTTTTTCTCATAATCCAATACAGTCTTTAAAATAACTGGATTTTTGCCAAAACTTTCCCCATTTTTTACATTTTTATGCTATAATTATTAAAAACAAAACTCTGAAAGAGAGGACATACCATGAACCTGAAAATGACCAGAAGCGAGCGAAACTGGGTTCTCTATGATGTAGGCAATTCAGCTTTTACCATGCTCATCGCTACTATTATGCCCATTTATTTTAATTATCTGGCAGAAAATGCGGGACTTTCTTCTGTGGAATACCTTGCCTACTGGGGTTACGCAGCCTCCGGTGCCACTTTCATTGTCGCTATTTTAGGACCTGTGTTCGGAACTCTGGCAGATACGAAGGGATATAAAAAACCGCTTTTTCTTCTCGCCCTTGCCATAGGATCCATCGGCTGTATCAGTCTCGGTTTCGCAAGGCAATGGCTTATTTTCCTTATTGTATATATTATTGCAAAAGTAGGATATTCCGGAAGCCTTATCATTTATGATTCCATGCTCTCAGACGTAACTTCCGGAGACAGAATGGATCTGATTTCCTCAAACGGCTATGCATGGGGATATATCGGAAGCTGTATTCCTTTTATAGCCAGCCTTCTGATTGTACTTGGCGCAGACAAGCTGGGGCTCAGTATGGTAACTGCCATGGCGATCGCATTCGCCATCACCGCAGCCTGGTGGCTCCTTATGACTGTGCCACTTCTGAAATCCTACCGCCAGAAATATTATGTAGAAAAAAGAGCACGGGCAATCCGGGAAAGTTTCAGCCGGATTGGAAGAACCTTTGCAAATATCAAAAACGAAAAACGGATTTTCATTTTCCTTCTTGCCTTTTTCTTCTATATTGACGGCGTGTACACCATCATCGACATGGCTACTGCCTATGG
>Bissell_p1__coassemble_700_pt1 | contig 20536 bp, 23 predicted proteins | sample Bissell_p1__metabat2_low_PE_033 | metagenome-assembled genome bin Bissell_p1
TCCGAAAATTCACCCAATCACATCGCTCATATCATATCTTCCCGCCGGTTTTCCTGCAAGGAATTTCGCAGCTTCTACTGCGCCTTTGCCAAAAACAGCTTTGGAATATGCGGTGTGTTTAAATTCAATTACTTCGTCAGGGCCTGCAAAAATAACTTCATGCTCCCCTACGATTGTACCGCCGCGGACTGCGGAAATACCGATTTCTTTCTCATCGCGCATTTCGCGTCTCTGGCTTCTGTCGTATGTATAGTGATACTGGTTGTCCATTGCTTCATTTAAGCTGTCGGCAAGAGCCAGCGCTGTGCCGCTTGGAGCATCCAGTTTCAATTTGTGATGCTTTTCTACGATTTCCATATCAAAGCCTGCCGCTGCCAAAACCTTAGCAGCGTCCTGAATAAGCTTCAGAAGCGTATTGATTCCAAGAGACATGTTTGCAGATTTCAGAACTGCAACTTTTTTCGATGTTTCTTCTACCTTTGCAAGCTGCTCTTCGCTTAAGCCGGTCGTACAAAGAACAACCGGAAGACCACGCTTTGCGCAGTAATCAAGGAGAGCGTCTGTAGCTTTTGCGGAGGAAAAGTCAATCAGCGCATCCGCCTCTACCTGACAGTCGCTCATATTTGTAAATACAGGAAATTTATTTTTTCCCTGATCTGAAATATCAATTCCCGCAACAATTTCCGCATCCGGATCTTTTTCAACAAGGTCTGCAATCACCTGTCCCATATGACCGTTGCAGCCGTGCATAATAATTTTTACCATATGTATCTTCCTCTCAGTCTGTCTCTCTTAAGCAAGTTTGATTCCGAAATCTTTCATGGCCTGTGCAAGTACCGCCTTGTTCGCATCTTCCATCTCAGTAAGAGGCATACGAAGCGGGCCGACTTCCATTCCCATCAGATTCAGGGCTGCTTTTACAGGAATTGGATTAACTTCACTGAAAAGAGCATTTACAAGCGGAATCGCTTTAAGCTGAATCTCTGTAGCCCCCTTCACATCGCCATCCATAAATTTCTGAACCATATCGTGAGTTTCCTTCGGCGCAACATTGGATAATACGGAAATTACACCGTATCCACCAAGAGAAAGAATCGGAAGTACCTGATCATCGTTTCCGGAATATAATTCCAGACATCCGTCTGCCATAGACATCAACTGAGCAACCTGAGATAAATTTCCGCTTGCCTCTTTGATACCTACGATGTTTTTTACATTTTTGGCAAGTTTCACTGCTGTAGCCGGCTGGATGTTGCAGCCTGTACGGCTTGCCACATTATACATAATGATCGGTGTTTCCGGAACAGCCTCAGCTATTGCTGTATAGTGTGCGATCAGACCATTCTGTGTTGCTTTATTATAGTAAGGAGTTACAACTAAAAGTGCATCTGCACCATAAGAAGCTGCCTCTTTCGACATCATAATCGCTGTTTCTGTACAATTGGAACCAGTACCTGCAATGACAGGAACGCGCTTTGCAACCTTATTAATTGTAAACTCAATTGTCTTTAAATGTTCTCCATGTGTCATTGTGGATGATTCGCCAGTAGTTCCGCAAATAATAATCGCATCTGTGCTGTTCGCAATCTGGAACTCAATCAATTCCTCAAGTTTCTCATAATTTACCCTGCCATTCTCATGCATCGGGGTTACGATTGCAACGCCTGCACCTTTAAAAATTGCCATTTGCTTTCCTCCTTCATTCTTCTGTGTATGATATGCCCGGCTATGCTGAGCACCTCAAGTTTACTTATGTTCTATCTGCTTCGTTGTCAGAGTTGTGATACTGTCCACACATTCTTTCAGACCATCCGGTATGCGCCATCCGGTAAGGATAAGGTGCATACAGTCATCCTTAAGCTTCAGGATTTCTTTCAGCGCCTCCTCTGTAGTAATTCCATAATCCAGAAGTCCAAGAATCTCATCAAGCAGCAGAAAATCACATTCCTGGGTCGCAATTACCTTTCTTGCAAAATTGAGGGCATTTAGAATATTATTTTTCTCTTCAGCCTTCTCCTCTTCGTTCAGATCCTCATAGCATTCTTCCATTTTTTCAAAACGGAAAATCTTAATATCAAGGTTCTCAATATCCTCAAGAAAATCCAGTTCGCGACGCTCTTTGCCCTTCAGAAACTGAATGATAATCACACTTTTGCCCTGTGCCGAAGCCTTCAGGCATTGGCCGACAGCCAGAGTTGTCTTGCCTTTCCCGCCTCCGCAGTAAACTTCAGTTAATTCTTTTCCCATAACAATTCCTCTTATCGTTTATGAATCTGGTACTTGTTTTAATCATAACTGTCCAGACCGCAGGAACAGTTATTATAATCGTTTATTTGCTTATATTACCTCAGAATCAAAAGAAATGCAAGCGTTTATCCCATTCTTCATTACTGTTCGCAAAGGACCTGGATGCCGTAAACAACATTCACTCTATATATTCCAGCTTGCTCACTGACACCTCATAGGCCGTTCGCTTCTGCGTTTCATTTTCTCCGATACGCTTCATATACTCGCGGCTCTGAATCCTTCCCCAGATCAGCACATGTCCTCCCACTTCAAAAGCTGAAGCATATCTTGCATTCCTGCCCCAGCAAATACATGGAATATAATCTGATTTTCCGTAAGGGCGATTGACTGCAAGCAAAAGATCCGCAATTTCCCTTCCAAGAGGAGTCTTTCTGTATACCGGCGGTTTACAGATATATCCATCCAGAAAAATCTGATTTACCGGTATGGAATCATCCTCTTCCTCCACGAATTTCAGCTCTCTTGCAAAAACAGAAAGCACAAGGCGATTGCGCTTTTCTTCATGTCTGTTATAGGAGCGAAACTGTCCATGAATTTCTATGTATTCTCCAATGTAATCCTGAGTCACATCCACAAGCCGTTCAGATACCATGACCGGAATCCTGTCTTCGGAATCGCTTAAGCGCTTCACCAGAAGTTCCGTCATATAGAATCCCTCCCCGAAAACCTGGTGACTGAACGAAAAGCCGGCAGCGATTTTCCCCATAACCGATACCTGATTGTTTTCAATAATTTTATCTGCCATAATGTAGTTCTCCTTCCTCTTTGTACCCTGTCTTGTATTTTTTCTATATATGTCTATGTACAAGCTGAAAAATTTAGAACTATTTTTTCAGGAATTTTTCAGGGAACACCTTGTAATCTTTTTAAAATGTGGTAAACTTTAACTTCGGAAAAGCAACTGAAAAAATACATTAATATAGAAAGAACACATGCAGCCCTAAAGCTGTAATGAAAAAGAAAGGATTTCAATTTATGAAGACAAAACGCGAAGACGTACGTAACGTAGCCATTATCGCCCATGTTGACCACGGCAAAACTACTCTGGTTGACCAGCTCCTGAAACAGAGCGGTGTATTCCGTGAAAATCAGGAGGTTCAGGAACGTGTCATGGACTCCAATGACATTGAACGTGAGCGCGGTATCACGATTCTGTCCAAAAATACAGCCATTCATTATAAAGGTACAAAAATCAACATCATTGACACACCCGGACATGCCGATTTCGGCGGCGAGGTTGAACGTGTCCTGAAAATGGTTAACGGTGTTATCCTTCTTGTAGACGCCTTTGAAGGCGCCATGCCTCAGACTAAATTTGTCCTCAAAAAAGCTCTTGAGCTTGACCTCCACGTAATTGTCTGCATCAATAAGATTGACCGTCCGGAGGCTCGTCCTGACGAGGTAATTGACGAAGTTCTTGAACTTCTTATGGACCTCGAAGCATCCGATGAACAGCTTGACTGCCCGTTCCTCTATGCTTCCGGCAAAGCAGGTCATGCAGTTCTTGACTTAAACGATACTCCAAAAGATATGACTCCTCTGTTTGAAACAATCCTGAAATATATCCCGGCTCCGGAAGGCGATCCGGAGGCAGATACTCAGGTTCTTATCAGCACCATCGACTACAATGAATATGTGGGACGTATCGGTGTCGGAAAGGTTGAAAACGGTAAAATCGCAGTGAATCAGGAGCTTACTCTTCTGAACCACCATGACCCTGACAAACGTCAGAAAGTAAAAATCAGCAAGCTTTATGAATTTGACGGCTTAAATAAGGTTGAGGTAAAAGAATCCTCCATCGGTTCTATCGTTGCGATTTCCGGTATTTCCGATATCCATATCGGTGATACGCTCTGCGGCGGAGATCATCCGGAATCTATTCCTTTCCAGAAGATTTCAGAACCTACCATTGCCATGAACTTCCTTGTAAATGACAGCCCGCTTGCAGGTCAGGAAGGAAAATATATCACTTCCCGCCATCTTCGCGACCGTCTTTACCGCGAACTTAACACAGATGTCAGCCTTCGTGTGGAAGATACCGATTCTACAGAATGCTTCAAGGTTTCCGGCCGTGGAGAACTTCATCTGTCTGTCCTCATTGAGAATATGAGACGCGAGGGATATGAATTTGCCGTAAGTAAACCGGAAGTTCTTTACCGTACAGATGAGCGTAACAAAAAGCTTGAACCTGTGGAAATCGCTTATGTTGATGTTCCGGAAGAATTTTCCGGCACAGTTATCCAGAAGCTCAGCGAGCGTAAGGGTGAACTTCAGGGTATGAGTACAGCCAGCGATGGTTCTGTTCGCCTTGAGTTTAACATTCCATCCCGTGGTCTGATCGGTTTCCGCGGAGAATTCCTGACTTCCACCAAGGGTACCGGTATCCTCAATACTATTTTCGACGGCTACGCGCCTTATAAAGGTGATTTCCAGTACCGTAAACAGGGCTCTCTGATTGCTTTCGAAGCAGGTGAATCCGTTACCTACGGTCTGTTTTCCGCTCAGGAGCGCGGTACTCTGTTTGTAGGCCCCGGAGAAAAAGTGTACAGCGGTATGGTTATCGGTCAGAACGGTAAAGCAGAGGATATCGAGCTTAATGTATGTAAGACAAAACATCTTACCAATACACGTTCCTCTTCTGCCGATGAAGCCTTAAAGCTTACTCCTCCGCGTGTTTTAAGCCTTGAGCAGTCCATTGACTTCATTGATTCAGATGAACTGCTTGAAGTAACTCCTACAAGCCTCCGAATCCGCAAGAGAATCCTCGATCCAAGAGAACGTAAGAGAGCAGCATTCAGAAAGAACGGCTGATTTCAAATATGCCAAACGGGAGCCTGACGGCTCCCGTTTATTTTTGTTCTATATTCCTGATAAAACCCACGTAGGTGACAATGAAATAAACTACATAAATTCCCAAAAATAACGCGGCGCTTTCTGCAAAAAAGATGCCTGCCGATACCGGTACTCCTGTCAGCAAAACGAATTTTCCACTTGCAAAAAGTATCATTTTTCCGCTTATGACCATAGCCAGCAACGCCGGACAAAGGTAATATGCCACAAGCTGTTTCGCCACAAGTCCACGTATTTTTCTGCTTCCCACTCCAAGTTTTTTCAGAACCTCATACCGCTCCTTATGCTTAGCTGAATCGCTTAACTGCTGTACGGAAAGCACTGTTACAGCCACACAAACAAATACAAGACCTATGTAAAAGAAAGGGATAATAACCGATGCCAGCATATATTTTACTTCCGGAATCAGATTATCACGGACAAGATTGACTGCCGCATAAGTCACAATATTATCAGAACCATAGCACAGCCCCTTGTCTATAAAGTGTCCCAAAAACTCTACTTCCGACTCTGTCTTTCTTTCAATGGAATCCAATTTCAACTGCAGGTCTTCAGGCGCCTGTCCTTTTATCTCTGCATCTGTAACTGTAATCCCCTGCGCCATATCTTTCAGTTCATTTCCAAGCCTTGGCTTCATATGAATCAGATATTCTCTGCCTCCTAATTCCACTTCTTCATATCCCAGAATTTCACGAATTTCTTTTTCCTTGGGGCTGCCGTCTTTATTTACATACATTCCTCCCCATGCTGTCTGGTTATTCGTAAGCATCCATCTGTTTGCCTGATCCGTCTCATCTGTATAAATATAATAAGAATAAAAATTTTGCAAATCTGTATAATCATCACCTCCTTTTAATATTCCGGTAAGTTCATCCATAGAGTCTGTCCGGCTGGTGAGAAAAATCACCGGAATCTCAGACACAGCCCGAATCTGTGTACACACCTCAAATCCGGAAATTCCCGGAAGGTTCACGTCCAAAAGAATAAGGTCAGGATTTGCCTTTTTTATCAGCTCCGGTAAATTTTCGAAGTCCTCTGCAGTAAAAATATGCATTACTGCCCTTCCTTTCTCAATATCTGTCTGCTCCTGCTCCGTTCGGTTTCCACTCCTGTTCAAACAGGAGATTCACTGCTGCCTCGTAATCACTGAAGTGCTGTGATTTTTTTATTTTCTTTGCAGGCTTCTCGTAATTGGAAAACTCCGGCGCCATGTAATTCCACAACTCCTTCATCCGGAAGAGAACATTTCTTTCCCCTGAAAGAATTTCCTGATACTGCGAATAAATGCGGTCATGGAATGCACGAAGCTTCTTTTTGTCCGGCGCTTTGCCATCACGGATTTCATCAAGAAGTCCGGGATTTGCAATGATTCCTCTGCCAAACATGAAAATTTCTGTCTGAGGGAACTGTTCTGTGAAGTTCTTATAATCTTCTTTTGTAAAAAGGTTCCCATTGTATCCTACAGGCATGGAGAACCGCTCTTTCCCCTGACGGAACAGTTCAAGACGGGGCTTTCCCTTGTAGTGATCTTTCAGAAGTCTTGGGTGAATAATCAACTCCTTAATCGGATATTTTTCATAAATATCCATGAGGTATTCCCAGTCTTCTTCATAATCTGTCCCCACTCTTGTTTTTATGGAAATCTCCATATCAAGACTGGAGTAAACACTATCCAGAAACGCATCAAGCTTCTCTGGCTCTCCCAGAAAACCTGCTCCTTTTCCCTTCGCAGTAACTGTACCTGAAGGACATCCAAGATTCAGATTTATTTCTTTATGACCATATTCATCCCTCAGAATCTTTGCCAGCTGGATAAAGTCCTCTGCATTATTTCCAAGAATCTGAGGAATCACGGTCAATCCTTCGTTTGTCTCCGGAGACACCTCCCGTATCTCCTTGGCGCTTAACCGCTTATTCTGCTTCGCAGCCAGAAACGGGGTGAAATATTTATCCATAGAATGATAAAATTCCTGATATGCTTTCCTGTAAATATGATTTGTTATGCCTTCCATTGGCGCCATGTAATCTTTGTATGTCATGTGGTTTGTCCTCTTTTTTATGAATTATGGGAATATCATAGCATGATTTATTTTCTCCGTAAAGCTGTCACAAAAGAGTATCCGCTTTTTCTTTAATCTGTTTAAAATCCCGTTTTGCTTCTTCCATCTTCTCAGGGTCACGCAGAATTGCCGATGGGTGATAAACTGCAGTCAACCATGTATTTTTTCGATATAAAAAGGTTCCGTGCTCTCTTGTAATAAGGAATACAAGCTTCCTGCTCCTGAGGAAAGGGGTCGCGATTGTGAGGCGGATGGCATTTCACCACATTTGTAAGATATATTTCTTCTCTGCTCATACCAACACTTTCCAACAGCTCATCGAATACCCTGCACGACGGTCCTGTAAAGGGAATCCCATCCCTATCCTCACTGTTTCCCGGCGCCTCTGCAATAAACATGATTGGAGACTCTAAATTTCCTTTCCCCATCACAGATTTATTCCGCGTAACCGCCAGAGGACAATGCCCGCAATTGTCAACAAAATGCATTAATTCCTCATATGTATACATAGTTTCTCTCCGTTCCTTTTAAAAATGTGCAAAAATTCTCTCCTGTTTCTAAGCCCGAACCTCCTGTTTTCTGATACATGCATACGCTCCTGTCAGAGCAATCAGCGCAAATATCAGACCAGACACTACAAGCTTTAATACAGATGCAGAAGTAAAGAAACCAATAATCGCTCCGCTGATTTTCCCCCAGAAAGAATCCGGAGCTTCCATATGCGCAGAAAAAATCCCAGTTCCGGACGACTTTTCTATCGTCAGGAACTGGGATTTGAATTTCACTATAATCCAAACTCCTCTGCCAGTTTCTTAAACTCAGGCAGGGAATTTATGATTGTCTCGTAAGATACGCAGTATGCAAGTCTTACATAACCCGGGCAGGCAAAGGAGCTTCCCGGCACCATAAGAATATTGTATTTTTTGGCTGCCTCACAAAATTCCTTTTCATTTGCCACAGGAGATTTCACGAAGAGATAAAATGCGCCCTCCGGCTTGATGCACTCGAAACCGCATTCCTTTAAGCCATTATACAAAGCAAGACGGTTCTTGTCATAGGAAGCCATATCAACTTCCGCATCTACACATTTTGCAATCACCTTCTGCATCAGAGACGGCGCGTTAACGCATCCGATAGTACGGTTTGCGATTGCTACTGCAGTAATCAGGTCTTCACTTTCATCCGCCTCATCCGGAATCACAAGATAACCTATACGCTCTCCCGGCAGTGAAAGAGATTTACTATACGAATATCCTACAATCGTATTTGCATAATACTTTGTCAGATACGGAACCTCCACACCGTCATAAGCCAGTTCTCTGTAAGGCTCATCCGAAATCAGATAAATCACACTTCCAAACTCTTTCTGTTTCTTTTCCAGAATCGCAGCTAATTTCTTAATTGTATCTTCTGAATAAACAACACCTGTAGGATTATGAGGCGTATTTACGATAACTGCTCTTGTATTAGCTGTAATCTTTTCCTCAAATTCTGTAAGATTTGGCTGGAAGGTTGTTGTATCCGGAGAAATCTCCACCAGTTTGCCGTCATAATTGCGGACATAAGCGCCATATTCAAGGAAGTAAGGAGCAAAAACAATTACCTCTTCTCCGGGATTGAGAACTGTTTTCAAAATTACATTCAGACCGCTGGCAGCTCCCACTGTCATAATCAGGTTTTTTGCAGAAAAAGCAGTTCCGAAACGACGGTTCAGAGATTCTGCGATTGTCTGGCGTACATCCTCAAAGCCTGCATTACTCATATATCCGTGAAGCACAGTCGGCGCTTCCTCGTTTACTAGCTCAATAATTGCCTGACGTACACAGTCCGGCGCCGGAACACTCGGATTACCCAGACTGAAGTCAAACACTCTGTCTGCTCCGTAAATTGCTTTCAGACGATTTCCTTCCTCAAACATCATACGGATTGCGGAATTATTTTTCAGATATGGTTTCATTTTTTCTGCTATCATAATCATTTTCTCCCTTATCGAAATGTCCGGCAGCCCGGGCAGTTATTTTCTTTTCTTAGTCATTCCGAAACAGAACCAGCCCACAAGTCCAAGCATTGCAAATCCAATGCACATCCATGTCACGAATACAACCGTTCCTTTCTGGCTGAACATATCATAGTAACCTTTAATAAAGATAAATGCAACAATTGCGGGAATCACGATCTGCATGTACAGGCGCATCCATGTTTCTTTTGCAAATTTCAGTCCATGTCCTGTATTTGCTTCTTTAATGAAATTATCCCAGCCCCAGCCTCTCTTATTAGTACAGAATACGATAAATACAAGGGAGCCAAGAGGCAAAACATTATTTGACACTATAAAATCCTCAAGATCCATAATGGTACTGCCCGCTCCAAGAGGCTGAATACCGGAAAGCACATTGAATCCAAGAACAGCCGGAAGAGAAAGGATAATCACCAGCACAATGTTGATTACTACAGCTTTTTTACGGCTCCATCCCCACAACTCCATACCAAAAGATAAAATACTTTCAAACACAGCAACAACTGTAGACAGCGCTGCAAAAGACATAAACAGGAAGAATAAACTTCCCCACAGTCTTCCTCCTGCCATCTGATTAAATACATTTGGCAGAGTAATAAAAATAAGTCCCGGTCCTGCTCCCGGCTCTACACCGAAAGCAAAGCATGCAGGAATAATAGTAAGTCCCGCCATTAACGCAACAAACGTATCCAGCAGGGTAATATGAACCGTTTCGCCCATGATAGAGCGGTTTTTATCAAGATAACTTCCCATAATTTCCATAGAGCCCATACCGATACTCAAAGTAAAGAATGCCTGAGACATTGCCGCAAAAATAACATTTCCCCATCCTGCTTTATGGATGTTATCAAAATTTGGCACAAGATAAAACTTCACACCTTCTGCAGCTCCATCCAGCATAACAGAATTCACTGCAAGCACAACAATCAACGCCAGAAGACAGATCATCATAATTTTTGTGATTCTCTCAAGTCCCTTCTGCACACCCAGAGAACAGATTCCGAAGGATAATACAACCACCAGAATCATCCAGAAAATCATTGTCGCAGGATCTGCCTGAAGTCCGGAAAAATATCCCGCTACTTTTTCTGCATTTCCCTGAAACTTACCTGTTGCGGTTCCGAAGCAATAATACATCATCCATCCCGCAACCATGGTATAGAACATCATAAGTAGATAAGTTCCAATCATACTCATGTAGCTGAATTTATGAAAATTCGCCCCATCCTGTTCAAGCTTATGAAAAGCTTTCGCTGTACTTAAACGGCTGCCTCGTCCAACACTGAACTCACAGACCATAATCGGAAGTCCCATTGCCAGAAGAAAAATCAGATAAATTACAATAAATGCAGCTCCTCCGAATTTTCCTGTAATGTACGGAAACTTCCACACATTTCCAAGTCCTATAGCACATCCTGCGGATACAAGAATAAATCCCAGACGTGACCCGAATTTCTCTCTTTCTCTCACTTATATATTTCTCCTTTTTTACATTTTAAAACCGCGGGACAAAACCCACAGCCTCTTTTTTATTGAATTTCACGCTACTGCGTCCATTCCAACCCTTAATGCTTTTTTATTTAGTTCTACAAACTGCGGCTTGATATTTGCTGATACAATGCTATCCCAGTCAATCGCTTCAAGTCCCATTGCTTTGATGATTGTTCCAAGAAGAATCATATTTGCAGCTTTTTCATTTCCCAGTTCTCTTGCAAGAGCTGTTGCATTTACAACTTTTGCCTCTACATGCTTATTAATTTCCTCAAAAACATCCTCTGGATACTCTTCCTCTCCTGTGATAACAGACATAGAAGGAATTTCTTCATTATTGACAACAAGTGTTCCATCTTCTTTCAGATAATCCAATGCTCTTAAAGCCTCCATTTTTTCGAAAGAAACCACGATATCGGCTTTTCCTTTTTCTATAACGGGAGACATAACTTTCTCTCCTTTATCTTCAGCGTAACGAACCTGAGAAGAAACGCTCCCGCCTCGCTGGGACATACCGTGGATCTCGCTCATTTTTACATCATAGCCAGCTTCCATCAGACCTGTTGTCAGAATCTTACTGGCAAGGATGGTACCCTGACCGCCTACTCCAACTAATAAAATGCTTTTCGTCATGGTCCTAATCCTCCTTCACAATTGCACTCTTCGGGCAAACCTGTGTACAAACATCGCATCCAACGCACTGTACACCGTTGATAACTACTTTCTTTGTCTCCTTGTTGTAGGACATTGCAGGACATCCCGCTTTCAGACAAAGCTTACAGCCTATACATTTATCCGCATCTACTCTGTTTCTTGTAACAAACAGAGATTCAAACTCTTCCCTGTCCTCTTGGGAAAACTTCTTCAGAGCACATGGCCAGCGGGTGATAATCACCGACGGCTCATCAAGAGCAAGACATTTGTCCAAAGTTTCATCTATTTCCTTAAGGTCATTCGGATTAATTACATATACATGTTTCACGCCAATGGCTCGAACCAGATCTTCAATCTTAATGATGGTTGTCTCCTCATTCTTGGCTGTATACCCCGTTCCCGGATTGTTCTGATGACCTGTCATACCTGTGATTCGATTGTCAAGGATGATGTTTACTGTGTTACTCTTATTGTAAACAGTGTTAATCAGAGAATTAATACCTGTATGGAAGAAAGTGGAATCTCCAAGAACCGTGACAACTCTGCGATTCACACCTTCCATATTAAAAGCTCTCTGAGCACCGGCGCCAAGGCTGATGCTCGCCCCCATGCAGACTGTAGAATCCATGGCACTGTATGGTTTTCCTGCTGCCAGAGTATAACATCCGATGTCACCGCTTATCATAATATCTTTTCTCTTGCCCAGACGATAGAAAAGACCTCTGTGCGGACATCCTGCACAGAAGGTAGGCGCACGATTGATAAGCTTGCTTCTGTCAAATTCCATCGTTTTATTGGGCGTTCCTGTAACACAGGCACGGATAACATCAGGCGTCATTTCTCCGTAAGCCGGAAATACGTCTTTTCCAATACACTCACATCCCTGCTGTCTCACAAATTCTTCGATGTACGGGTCATTCTCTTCCAATATATAAACTTTATCCACTTTTGAACAGAAATCTTTAATCAGATTTGCAGGAAGAGGATTTGTAAATCCAAGCTTCAGGTAGGAAGCCTTCTCTCCCCACACCTCTTTCCCATAGTAGTAACAGACACCGGAAGCAATTACCCCCACCTTTGTATCGCCCATTTCCACACGGTTAAACGGGGACTCTTCACTGTACTGTGCCAGAGCTTTCATACGCTCTTCCACTTTTACACGAAGCTTTCTTGCAATGGCAGGAAGACAGACATATTTCGCAGGATTCTTCTCCCAGGCTTTTGCCGGAACATCTGCTCGGTCGTTTAATTCCACGATAGATTTAGAATGACAGACACGAGTAGTCATACGAATGATAAATGGTGTATCAAACTTCTCTCCAAGTTCGTAGGCTGCCTTCACCATGTCAACACATTCCTGACTATCAGCCGGCTCCAGCATAGCAAGCTTTGCTGCTTTTGCATAATTTCTGTTATCCTGCTCATTCTGAGAGGAAAACATTCCCGGTTCATCGGCCGTCACTACGACATTTCCACCATTTACTCCCATATATGCCCAGGTAAATAACGGATCCGCCGCCACATTCATACCCACATGCTTCATGGACACTATACTTCTCAAACCTGCGACAGATGCGCCGATTGCAGATTCCATGGCAACCTTCTCATTCGGCGCCCATTCCGCATATATTTCTTTATATGTAGACAAATTCTCCAGGATTTCTGTACTGGGAGTTCCCGGATATGCAGATGCATAGGAAACACCTGCTTCATATGCGCCTCTGGCGATTGCTTCATCGCCTGTCATCAATCTCTTCATAAACTACCTCCCTGCACCGCTTCTCCGGCGCTCTATTTGCTTATTGTACCTCACAGCCCCTCACCATGTCAACGCATTTATGCGTTAAAGTGTAAAAAAGTGTTCAACAAAATGATAATCACGAAAAAAACACCGCAATCCCACAGAATTACGGTGTTTCCTCTTTTATCAGTTTTTAACATCCAATCGGACTAATGCTCTCTTGAGCTTCGCTTCCGCGATTTTATATTCACGGTCTCCTAATCCACCTTTTGTAAGCATCTGCTCTGCACGTTTCTTCGCATCTTTGGCACGCTCTTCATCAATGTCTTCCTTCCATTCCCATGTTGTCGCCAGCAATCGGCAGGTTCCGTTCATCATAGAAAGCATTCCACCGATACACGCTGCACTTCTTTTGGTTCCGTCAGGCATAACTACATGAGCCTCACCCATTCCAAGAGCTGTACAGAAATTACAATGTCCGGCAAGTATTGCCAGATTACCCGTAATGCTTCTGCACACGATACGTTCTACGTCACCCTCAAACAAAAGGCCATCCGGTGTTCCGATTCGTAACGGAAATGTCTTCATAGACAGCCTCCTTTACAGATTCTTAGCTTTCTCAAATACATCGTCGATGGTTCCGGCAAACAGGAAACAACTCTCCGGAATCTCGTCACACTCGCCGTCAAGAATCATCTTAAAGCCACGAAGGGTCTCTTTCAGAGGAACATACTGTCCTGCCATACCTGTGAACTGCTCTGCTACAGAAAAACTCTGTGACAGGAATCGCTGTACTTTACGGGCACGGTTTACTGTCATCTTATCATCCTCAGAAAGCTCGTCCATACCCATGATAGCAATAATGTCCTGAAGCTCTTTATAACGCTGCAGCACTCTCTGTACCGCACGGGCAATTTCATAATGCTCTCTTCCTACGACCTCCGGTGAAAGAATACGGCTGGTAGAATCCAACGGATCTACAGCCGGATAGATACCCTGGCTGGCAATATCACGGGAAAGTACAGTAGTTGCATCCAGATGAGTAAAGGTCGTAGCCGGAGCCGGGTCCGTTAAGTCATCCGCAGGCACGTATACTGCCTGAACGGAAGTGATGGAACCCTTTCTGGTTGAAGTGATTCGCTCCTGCAGAGCGCCCATCTCTGTCGCAAGAGTAGGCTGATAACCTACAGCAGAAGGCATACGTCCAAGCAAGGCGGAAACCTCGGAGCCAGCCTGCGTGAAACGGAAAATATTATCAATAAAGAGAAGCACATCCTGATTCTTCTCATCACGGAAATACTCCGCCATGGTAAGCCCAGAAAGACCGACACGCATACGCGCTCCCGGCGGCTCGTTCATCTGACCATAAACCAATGCGGTCTTATCGATAACTCCACTCTCTTTCATTTCATTATAAAGGTCGTTACCCTCACGGGTACGTTCTCCTACACCGGTAAATACGGAAAGTCCGCCATGTGCAGTTGCCACATTATGAATAAGCTCCATAATAAGAACTGTTTTACCAACACCGGCTCCTCCGAAAAGACCGATCTTACCGCCCTTTGCATAAGGACAGATTAAATCTACAACTTTAATGCCTGTTTCCAGAATTTCTGTTGCAGGCACCTGCTCTTCATAAGAAGGTGCAGGACGATGAATAGACCAACGTTCCTCTACCTTCGGTGCAGGCATATTATCAACCGGGTCACCCAGCAGGTTAAATACACGGCCAAGACACTCTTCGCCAACGGGAACCTTAATCGGTGCGCCTGTGTCAACTGCTTTGGTGCCTCTGACAAGACCGTCGGTAGAGTTCATGGCAATACAGCGAACTGTATTATCGCCAAGCTGCTGTGCTACCTCGGCTATCAGCTTTGCGCCTTTATTATCAATTTCTATGGCATTGAGAAGTGCAGGCAGTTCATCGTGCGCAAAGCGGATGTCCAAAACAGGACCGATGACCTGAACTACTTCGCCAATGTGTTTTTCGCTCATTTAAGAATCTCCTCTATTTATATGCTGTGAAAGCCCATTACAGACCCTCTGCTCCTGCAACAATCTCCGTGATTTCCTGCGTGATGCTCGCCTGACGCGCTCTGTTATAATACAGATTCAGTTTATCAATCATTTCCTCTGCATTGCTTGTAGCAGCATCCATTGCCATGCGTCTGGCAGCCAGCTCGCTGGCTACTCCTTCGCAGACAGCGCCGTAAATCAGTCCTGCCAGATATTCCGGAACCGTCGCATTAAAAACTTCTTCTGCATTCGGCTCATACAGGATCAGATTTTTCGTATCGGCCATTCCGCCGCTCTCCTCCCGGATATCCGGCAGCGGAAGCATGGAAAATACTTCCGGAACCTGAGAAAGCATGGATTTAAACATCGTATAACACAACTCTACATGCCCGAATGTTCCTTTACGGAACTCTGTGCAAAGAAGATTTGCAATCTCGAAGCAGTCTGCTACAGAAATATCTGCAATTTCCGCAAATTCTTCTGTCAGACATTCCACACCTTTCCTTCGGAAATATTCCACTGCTTTTTTTCCGATTGGCAGAACTACATAGTCCTTATCTGCACTGGCAGCTTCCATACACTTAAAAAGATTTGCATTATATCCGCCGGCCAGCCCTCTGTCACCGGCAATCACCACATAACAGCAGCGATCTCCGACGCCTTCTCTGGCATAAACGGAAGAAAAATCTGTATTTTCCCTTGCAATATCTTTCAGAGTATTGTGAAGCTCTGTGAAATAAGGGCGACAGGTCTCTGCCCTTTCCTTTGCTTTACGCAGTTTGGAGGATGCTACAAGCTCCATTGCCTTGGTAATCTGCATGGTGCTCTGCACACTTTTGATACGCAGCTTTACCGCTTTCATGTTTGCAGCCATTGTATGAACCTCCTAATCACTTTATTTCTCAGGTCTTGAATTCAGAAAATTCTCTGTGTACTCATCCAGAACTTTACGTAACTTTTCTTCCGTATCTGCTTCCATCTTACCGGTCGCACGGATTTCCTGCATAACAGCTGCGCCTTCTGCATTTGTATCCAAATAAGTGTATAAGCTGCTCTCGTATTCTTTTACGTCATCAACAGCAACACGGCTTAAAATACCCTTGGTAACTGCATAGAGAATCGCTACCTGTTTTTCTACAGGAACCGGAGCATTCTGACTCTGTTTCAGAACCTCTACAATACGGGCACCCTGCTCCAGACGCGCCTTTGTATCTGCATCAAGGTCGGATCCGAACTGTGCGAAACTCTGAAGCTCACGATACTGAGAGTAAATCAGTTTCAGTGTACCGGCAACTTTTTTCATTGCCTTGATCTGCGCATTACCGCCAACTCGGGATACAGAAATACCAGGGTTTACCGCAGGCATAACGCCTGAATGGAAAAGCTCGGTTTCCAGGAAAATCTGTCCGTCTGTAATAGAAATTACGTTAGTCGGAATATATGCAGATACATCGCCTGCCTGTGTTTCAATAATCGGAAGCGCAGTCAGGGAACCGCCGCCGTGCTCATCATCCAGCTTCGCTGCACGTTCCAAAAGTCTGGAATGCAGATAGAAGACATCACCTGGATAGGCTTCACGTCCCGGTGGACGACGGATCAGAAGAGAAAGTGCACGATAAGCAACTGCATGTTTACTTAAATCATCATAAATAATGAGCACATCTTTTCCCTTGTTCATAAAGTATTCACCCATTGCACATCCTGAATATGGTGCAATGTACTGCAGCGGGCTGGCTTCAGAAGCAGTTGCCGCCACTACAATTGTATAGTCCATAGCCCCGTTTCTGGTAAGATTCTCTACCAGATTGGCTACTGTGGAACGTTTCTGTCCAATTGCAACATAGATACAAATTACATCCTGACCTTTCTGGTTGATGATCGTATCTGTGGCAATGGTTGTTTTTCCGGTCTGACGGTCGCCGATGATAAGCTCACGCTGGCCACGTCCAATCGGAATCATGGAGTCGATTGCTTTGATGCCTGTCTGAAGAGGCTGGTGTACAGACTTTCTCTCACAGATACCCGGAGCAGGACTCTCAATTGCGCGAAATTCCTGCGTGTCAATCGGGCCTGCACCGTCAATCGGCTGTCCTAATGCATTTACAACACGGCCAATCATAGCTTCACCTACAGGTACGGATACAACCTTTCCTGTACGTTTCACAGTCTGGCCTTCACCAATATTTTCATCGGAACCAAATAATACGATAGATACACTGTTTTCTTCCAGGTTCTGAGCCATACCATAGCTTCCGTCTTCAAACTCCAGCAGCTCTCCTGCCATACAGTTTACAAGACCGCTTGCTCTGGCAATACCGTCACCTACCATAAGAATCGTACCTGTTTCATTCTGCTGAATAATGTTATCGTAATATTTAATCTGGCTGCGGATGACTTTGGATATTTCTTCAGGTTTTAATTGCATGTTTCCATTCCCATCCTTTAAATACTTATTTCATTCAGTTTTCTGGAAAGGCCTGACATACGGCCCTGGACCGTTCCGTCAAGCTGCTTGCCTTCCAGCTCTACACGCAGACCACCGATTACGGAAGGGTCTTTTTTCTGGGTAAGAGAAATCTTCTTTCCGCTGATTTTCTCAAGCTTCTCTGTCAGAGCTGTCATCTGTCTGTCATTTAAAGTAACTGCACTGATGACTACAGCCTCAGAAATTCCATGTTCTGCATTATAGCGCCGTGTAAATTCTTCACAGCATCCTGCAAATTCCATGAGAATGCCTCTGTCACACAGCAATTTTAAAAAGTTTACTAAATAGCGCTCAGCCTGAGAGCCAAATGCCTTCTCAATCATATCCTCCCTTTCCTTCTTCGGAATGGAAGGCTGTCCAAGAAGACTTACATACTGAGGGTTTTCGCAAAAAATTCTGCGTATCTCCTTCATCTGCTCATGTATCTGCTCCGTGAGCTGTTCTTCGGCAGCAAGATCATACAGGCTGCCCCCATAGACTCTGGCAGTCTGTGTCATTATGCTTCACCTACATTCTCTATAAATTCGTCAATAAGCTTCGCATGATCTGTTTCGTTAATTTCGCGCTCGATGACCTTACCGGCAATCTCCATAGCCATATCGCCAATTTCATTTTTAATTTCATTGACAGCTTTCTTTTTCTCCTGAGCAATGTCTTTCTCTGCCTTTTCTTTCATGGCAGCGATCTGCATGGAAGTTTCTTTAAGCATATCTTCACTCTGGATTGCAGCAGTTTTCTGTGCATTTGCCATAATATCGTTTGCTCTGTTTTTTGCTTCCTGCATATTTTTTTCATACTCGGTTTTCATTGCCTGCGCTTCCTCTTTCGCCTGTACAGCCTGCTGAATTTCCGCATCTGCTTTGGCTCTGCGCTTCTCCAGCACCTCATTAATCGGTTTAAACAGGAAACGTTTAATCAGATATACCTGGAGAAAGAGGTTCGCGATCGTCGCTACAAAATTCCACGGCACAATTGTTACTAAATCCTGTACCATTCTGGTTGTAACCTCCTTATTACCGTTCTTTCCTTTATCAGCTGAGGAACTTCATGAACATACCAGGTGCTACGAAAATAAGAAGCAGACCTGTTACGAAACCGTAAATACCTGTTGTCTCTGCGATGGCACAGCCAAGAAGCATAGTAGAAGTAACATCACCTTTACACTCCGGCTGACGTCCGATTGCCTCAAGTGCTTTTGCTACGGCATTACCCTCACCAATACCAGGTCCGATACCGGCGATAAGAGAAGCTCCTGCACCAATTGCACATCCTGCTAATGCGATACCTTTTGCAAGTAACTGAAATTCCATAGTAAAATCCTCCTTAAATTAAAAATTCATTTAAATTTTATTATCCTTCTTCCGCTGCATTTGCAATATACATTACAGTCAGCATACAGAAGATAAATGCCTGCATAACACCTGAGAACCAGTCAAAATAGACTGAAAGGATTGCAGGGATACCAACATCAAGGAACGGTATCTTTGACAAAACATCTCCCAGCACACCCGGCAACAGCCCAAAGAGTGCGGAGCTTGCCAGCGCCAGAGCGCCATAAATAAGACCGTTGATTACCACACCTGATAAAATATTTCCGAAATGACGACAGGCCATACTGACCGGTGTTGCCAGTTCGGATAAAACATTAAATGGTGTCATAATGGCGATAGGGGTTGTAAAGCCTTTCAGATAACCTCCCACACCACCAGTCTTAATCTTTTGCGCTGTGATCATAATAAATACCACAACTGCCCATGCAGCCTCTGTCGAAAGGTCTGCTGTAGGGCTTCGAAGTCCGATAAGACTGATCAGGTTGGACACAACACTGGTCACAAAAAGCGCCGCTACAAATGGAATCATATAGCGGAATTTCTCTCCCATATTTCCCACTACGAAGTTGTTGGCCTTCTCAACAATCATCTCTGCAAGAGCCTGACGTTTGGAAATATTCTCCACCTTCAGGTCATGCGTCAGCCAGATACACACTCCTGTAATTAAAATCATGACAATCCAACTGACTACCATTGTCTCACTGATGCGAAGCTGCCCCAATATAGGCAGGTCAATGGGCAAAGTAAAATATATCTTTGCACCTGTAATGTCTAACTCCATGTGTACTTCACCTCCCATCTCTATATAATTTTAAATTCCATTACTTCCTGCTTTTCATAATTCCTGCTATTTTAATTCCCGCTCCCGGAAATAACAGAGGAATGATTCCTGCTGCAAACTGGAAACAGGGAGCTATAATGGCTACAATTACCCAAAGCATCTGAATCAGCATCCTCTGGGAATAACTTGCCTTCATTTTCATTCTTGCCGCAGCCTCATCTGTTGTTGCCGCTACTTTCTGCACGGTAAGTCCCATGAGAAAGAAATTCAGCACCGCTACTGCACCACCACCTATTCCGGCTAAAAACACAGCATAATTAAAAGGTATTTTCTCCGGCAGTATAAGATGAAGGACAAAAAATCCAATCCACATGATAATTACGCCTGTTACCGTATAGACTGCCACATTTTTTGTTTCTTTTTTTACTGCAGGCTGAACATTACTGAAAAAACTGCTCATAATTCTTCCCTTTCCTCAATCCTTCACAAACTTTTAAGAATGGCTGTTAAAGGATATCTTATGTTTTTTCTTTTTTTCTTCTTTTTTCTGATGATTCATAGTAGATAAATAAAATTTATAAGCTACCATCCCGGAGCCTCCCATACCGAAAAAGAAGCCGATAATATAAATCCAGCCTCCGATTCCTGTCACCCCGCTGATCCACCAGCAAAAAGCCAGGCAAAGCAAAAGAGGTGTAATAAATGAAAGACTAAATTGTGTAAGCATTGTAAGATTTTTTATAATGTCTGTCCATTCTTTCATAAAACAACTCCTTTACTTTCAATTCACTCTTCAGATAGTC
>Bissell_p1__coassemble_810_pt1 | contig 18339 bp, 21 predicted proteins | sample Bissell_p1__metabat2_low_PE_033 | metagenome-assembled genome bin Bissell_p1
TGTATAAGCCTTTACTGTGAGATACGGGCGGCTTTTACTGGCAGAAAAGGGAAACTCCGTGTTTCCGTAATTTGCTGAGAGCGCTGTTTCTTTCACATAAGGAAGTTTCTTTGCTTCCTCCAGTCCTTTTTCATCGGTGTCATAAAAACTCACATGCCACTTCCCGTCTTTGAGAGACACTGCGTATTCCATAAACGCCATCCCTGTGTCCTTTCCCACAAAGACACAGGTCATAAGAGTCACCATAAGCACAATGCCAAGAAAAGTCGTAAAGGTTCTTTTCTTATTTTGCTTCATATATCGGGCAGTCACATAATGTACAATATTTTTCCTCATAAAAACTCACCGCCTGTCACACGAATCCGTTCATCCCTGACAATCTCTCCGTCTTCCATACAAAGCATACGGTCTGCCTGCAGCGCAATACTCTCGTCGTGAGTAATCAGAATCAGAGTTTGTTTCTGAATGCGGTTGGACTCTTTTAAAAGGTTTACGATTTCTTCACCGTTTTTCCGATCCAGATTTCCGGTTGGCTCGTCTGCAAGAATAATAGCAGGTCTGTTGAAAAGCGCCCTTCCAATGGATACTCTCTGCTGCTGTCCTCCTGATAGCTGTGCCGGAAGATTAAACCTTCTATTCTCCAGCCCCATCTGCTTTACAATCATATCCAGCCTCTCTCTGTCCATTCCTCTGCCGTCCAGAAGATGGGGCAAAACAATATTTTCTTCCACATTTAAAACAGGGAGCAGATTATAGAACTGATACACAAGACCAATCTGTCTGCGGCGAAAAATCGCAAGTCTGTCCTCATTTAAAGAATGAATATTCGTTCCACCGATACATACACTTCCTTTGGTAGGTCTGTCCACCCCTCCCAGAATATGAAGAAGTGTCGATTTACCGGAACCGGACGGGCCTGTAATAGAGACAAATTCGCCCTTTTCAACTGAAAAACTCACATCCTTTAATGCATGTACCCCATTATCTTCGGAGCCGTATATTTTTGAAAGATGTTCACATCGTAAAATTTCCACTCATTGTCCTCCTTTTCCTTTTCTGATTTTATTGTATCCTGTCCGAATGACTCTGCAGTGAATTTTTCAGTGACAATTCTGTCACTTTTTCTTCCCGTCCCTTCAGAGAACTCTCTCTTTCCCCCGAAAACATATAGAAAAAAACACGGACAAACCGTCTTTCCGAGGGTTTGTCCGCATTTTTATCACAATATTGGTCAACCAATAATTTTCTTTAACTGATCTCTGTTAAGTACAAGATTAAATCCCATTGGATTTATCACATACGCAGCCGCCTGCTCCATCATCAGCTCCGGAAGCTTGGCAAATGGAATCTTTGCTACACGAAGCTTCTTGCCTCTTGTAAACTTCTCCAGTTCCATTACATCTGAAAATACCGGCTGAAGAATTTCTTCTTTTTTATTTTTCAGATACGGAATATTTATTTTCTTAGGATCCTCTGGATCTACATCCATGGCAACCAGATAGTCTGATTTCTTGATATTTACCAGAAATTCCTCTTCTAACTCACGAATGTTTCCGTGCTCTTCAGGTTTCACCGGACGGCGAAGCTCCTGCATAAAGTAGATACCGGAAAGCTGTAAGGTAGAATTCAGAAGAGGTCTTTTCGCTTCTTCTATTTTGCTCATATCTGCCTGTTTCGCAATATCTGAAAGTTCAACTTCAATCTGCTCTTCTCCGTCAACCCACACAACTGTGTTTACACCAATGGCATATAAGGTTCCGTAAAATCTCGGATAATCCTTTTTTTCGAATTTCATACCCATAAGCAAAATCTTATCTTCCAGAAGCTTCTTTCCGAATTCTTTGATTGCTTCCTGAGTGGAAAAAATCCATGCCTGATCGTTATAACTTTCCTCATCACATTTTACATAAGGAAGCTTGGTCGCCTGTGAATAGGCAACATAAACAATGTCTCTGTTCTGTAATTCTTTTACTGCATCCTCTTTGCTGATTCCCATAATCTTATCCTCTCTGTCTCAGTTCTCTGATTTTATTTTTCATATCCCCGGTTACCCTGTAGGATTCCAATATTTTCTGTAATGATTTCTTATAAGTAAATTCATCCAGATTGTGGTGCTTAACAAGATATTCATACATTTCTTCAGGAAATGCCACAAAATATACGGAAATTGCCCATGCCACCGCCATCTTTGCATAATACCCCTCCTGATGAATAAGCTCCAGGCGGCTGACACTCTCTTTCAGATACTCCTTATTCACAAAATGGCTAAGGAGCATGACCGCTCCAAATCTTGCCTCATATTCCTCATCAGAAGCAAAATACGGTTCCAGAAAGTTCCAGTACAGCTCCGGATATTTCTTCGCATCCTTTAAACTGTTGCAGAAACTGTCGCACACGGCCCAGTTGTCTATCCGGGGTACGAATTGTCGAATCCGGATCATTCTATCCTCACAGGCAAGTTTCGCAGTTGCTGCCACAAGTCCTTTCAACATTGTTTCCTCATAATAGAAAACTTCTGCCTCTTCAAACCATTGCTGCCAGTCATTTTTACCAATCTCTTTCGCTATTTTTCGCAAAACAGGAAGCCGTACCCCAAGTATATTCTCAGTCTCCGGCACCAATCTGCTGTGAAAGTCCCTGTAATCGGCATCTTCATTCTCTTTCAGCCTTTCCCGCACATAAGCGACTGTGATTTTTTCTTTTCCCATGTATGTCTCACTTTCGTAATACCACAGTTATATATTATTTTATAATAAAACAGGCAAAAAGTAAAGAGGCAGCCCGACTTTCTCCCAAGCCGTACTGCCTTTTTAAGTAAAATTTCTCTTATTTACAGTTCTTTTCTTTACGCTTCGTCAATCGCTTTGCCGATATCGTGACGCATATATTTGTTTGCAAAAGTCAGCCACTCTGTAGCTTCATATGCATTCTTTCTTGCTTCCTTTAAGTCTGCTCCTGTAGCTGTGATTCCGACTACACGTCCACCATTTGTGACAATCTGACCATCAGAAAGCTTTGTTCCCGCATGGAAACAATAATAACCGTCTTTATCTCTGAAGTTCTCGAATCCGTACATCGGAATTCCCTTTTCGTATTTCACAGGATATCCTTCACTTGCAAGAACTACACAGACTGCTGCATTGTCCTCAAACTGCAGGTCAACCTGATCAAGAGTACCATCTACACAGGCTTCCATTACCTCAATGATATCATTCTTCATTCTCGGAAGAACTACCTGTGCCTCCGGATCTCCAAAACGCGCATTGTATTCCAGCACCTTCGGTCCATCCGGTGTAAGCATCAGTCCAAAGAAAATAATTCCCTTAAACGGACGACCCTCTGCAGCCATTGCATCTACTGTTGCCTGATACACATATTTCTGACAGAATTCATCTACTTCTTTTGTATAGAATGGACTTGGAGAAAATGTTCCCATGCCCCCTGTATTTAAGCCTTTATCTCCGTCCATAGCACGCTTATGATCCTGCGCAGACGTCATGGTCTTAATTGTCTTTCCATCTACAAAAGAAAGCACAGATACCTCACGACCGGTCATAAACTCTTCGATAACCATGGTGTTTCCGGCGCTTCCGAACTTCTTGTCTTCCATGATTTCTTTCACGCCTTCCTCAGCCTCTGCAAGGGAATTGCAGATGAGAACACCTTTGCCAAGAGCAAGACCGTCAGCCTTGAGCACGATTGGGAATTTCGCTTCTGTACGAAGATATTCCAGCGCTTTTTCCGCATCGTCAAAATTCTCATATCCTGCAGTAGGAATGTTGTATTTCTTCATGAGATCCTTGGAAAAAGCCTTGGAGCCTTCCAGAATAGCCGCGTTCTTTCTCGGTCCGAAAACCTTAAGTCCGCGCTCTTCAAATACATCCACCACGCCTCCTACCAGAGGATCATCCATACCGATGATCGTCAGGTCAATTTCATTTTCCTGAGCAAAATCAGCCAGTCTTTCAAACTCCATAGCGCCAATATCTACACACTGAGCAAGTTCCGCAATTCCGGCGTTTCCCGGTGCACAGTAAATTTTATCTACTTTAGGGCTTTTGGACACGCTCCATGCAATTGCATGTTCACGTCCACCGCTTCCTACGATTAAAACTTTCATGTATTTTACTCCTTTATCTACAGACATGCAAAACCGTATATCTGTATCTTTACTGTTCTATAACAACCTTGCCGTCTTTCACTGTCACTTTGCCATTTGCAATCAAATCAATCGCTTCTGGCAAAATTTTCCATTCGGCATTCTCCATCACCCTTCTCTGAAGGGTTTCCGGTGTATCCTCCGGAGCGATTTCCACAGCTTTCTGCAGGATAATAGGACCTGTGTCTGTTCCCGCTTCTACAAAGTGAACCGTAGCGCCGGTCACACGCACACCACGGGCAAGCGCTCCTTCATGCACGCGCAGCCCGTAATAACCTGTTCCGCAAAAAGATGGAATTAAAGATGGATGAATGTTAATAATTCTATTCGGGAACGCCTCCACAATCATAGACGGAATTGCAACCAGAAATCCTGCCAGCACAACAAGATCCACCCCGCTCTCCTGAAGCTTCTCAAGAAGCGCTTTATGAAACTCATCTCTGCTTTCAAAAGATTTCGGAGAAATACAAACAGCATCAATCTTATGATTTTTCGCTCTTTCCAGAGCATAGGCTCCAGCATTATTGCTAATAACAAGACTCACCTGTGCATTGGTAATCTCACCGTTATCGATGGCATCCAGAATTGCCTGGAGATTGGTTCCTCCGCCGGATACAAGTACGCCGACTTTTAGCATAAAGTCACTCCCTTTTCTCCTGCTTCAATACGTCCTACTACATACGGAGTATCTCCTGCTTCTCTGATTGCTTCCATAGCTTTATCCACATCTGCAGGATTTACAGCGATAATCATACCAAGACCCATATTGAAAGTATTGTACATCATCTGTTCGTCAATATTGCCAACTTTAGCCATTAATTTAAAAATAGGAAGAACCGGATAGCTGTCTTTCTCTACAATTGCTTTTGTTCCTTCTTTTAACATACGCGGAATGTTCTCGTAGAAGCCGCCACCTGTAATATGACTGCAGGCATGAACACGAACACCTGCGTTTTTCACGCTCTTTAATGCTTTTACGTAAATTCTTGTCGGTGCAAGAAGCGCCTCTCCAAGAGTTGTTCCCAGCTCATCGTAATGATTATCCAGGGATTCTCTGGACATCTCAAACACTTTACGTACAAGAGAGAAACCGTTGCTGTGTACACCTGTAGAAGCCATACCGATAAGAACATCTCCTGATTCCAGCTCTTCGCCTGTGATCATATCTTTCTTGTCGCAAACACCTACTGCAAAACCTGCAAGGTCATAATCCTCCTCAGGCATAAGTCCCGGATGTTCTGCTGTCTCTCCGCCGATCAGCGCAGCTTCAGACTGAAGACATCCTTCTGCAACTCCCTTTACAATCTCAGCAATTTTTTCCGGATAGTTTTTGCCGCATGCAATATAATCAAGGAAAAACAGAGGCTCTCCGCCTGCGCATGCGATATCATTTACGCACATGGCAACAGCATCAATACCAATAGTGTCGTGCTTGTCCATGATCATGGCAAGCTTCACCTTTGTTCCACATCCGTCTGTACCGGATAATAATACCGGCTCTTCCATCTCTTTGATCTTCGCCAGAGAGAATGCTCCTGAGAATCCTCCAAGACCTCCCAGAACTTCTTCACGCATAGTTTTCTTTACATGCTCTTTCATTAATTCCACGGATTTATATCCGGCTTCAATATCTACTCCTGCGCTCTTGTAATCCATAATATCCTCCTGCGTATGTTTATGATTGGGTATTTATTTTCGAAATTAAAAGGTTACGATTCCCTGTAATCTTAATAGTTCTTATATCCGACTTCCTGAAGTCTTGCGTCTTTGGCTACAACCTGTTTTTTCAGCTCTTCGCTGTAATCTTTCAGACGTCCAAGAAGTTCTGCGTCTGAGGTTGCAAGAATCTTCGCTGCGAGAAGACCTGCATTAGCTCCGCCGTTGATTGCCACAGTTGCCACAGGAATTCCAGATGGCATCTGTACGATAGAATAAAGAGAGTCTCTTCCTCCCAGTGAAGTAGTGTGCATCGGGATTCCGATTACAGGCATCGGGAAAATTGCCGCACACATTCCAGGCAGATGCGCTGCCATACCTGCACCCGCAATGATTACCTTAAAGCCTTTTTCTTCAGCTGTCTTCGCATACTCAAAGAACACATCCGGTTCTCTGTGTGCAGAAATAATTTTCATTTCATAATCAATTCCAAGTTTTTCCAGGATATCTGCCGCCTTACTCATGACCGGCATGTCTGAGTCGCTGCCCATCACAATTCCAACTTTTGCCATAATAGCTCTCCTTTTATATATAAAAAATTTTTTTAAGTCTCTACCCGTAGATTCTACTAAGATTCCCTTTTTCTGTCAACATAAATACGGCAAAGAAAAAATTTGATTACCTAACACTTTTTGGAATCTCTTTTTTCTTTGCCGTTTTTTATTTATTCTTCAAACGGCTCATTGAGCGCTTCTGTTCCCGGAAGCACAAAACGTCCGTCACGGATAATTTCTGTTTCCTCTCCATCCTCGTCAAGTGTACAGATACTGCCCAATTCATCGTAAGGAATCGTAATATCTGTATGGCATCCATAATAGGCAAGACTTAAATCTTCTTTACGGAGAATAGAAATTTCATTATCTCTTGCAATAATTTCCTTTCCGTCAGGATTATAAACCGGAGTATCCTCCGCCCAGCTGTAGCAGGTATCTCCCACTGCAAAATGCGGTCCCATCTTCTCTGCAATCAGAATCGGAAGCTTATCTGCAATATCATGTTTCTTAGCTGCCACATAAGCAGTCGTATTCGTTCCTATGGCAAACTCTCCCATAGCAAGCTTCGGATGATGGAAAAGAACATTGTCCTCGATGTATTTTCTGTTTTCTGCCTCGTCCTCAAAGTTTGAACAGGTATAGTCAATAATCTGTCCGCAATCAAACGTGAGCTTCAGGTCACGGAATTGCAGGCCGCGAAGATAAACCTTTTTCACATGGAGAACACCGCCTGTGCCTGCAAGAACCGGAGAGGTAAATACTTCTCCCACCGGAATGTTTACATCTGCCACACAGTTTTCAAAATTAGTCTGTTTCTCCGGCTCTGTAAGCTCATGAAGATGAATGATCAGATCTGTCTCATTTCCGTCACGTCCCTTAACTGTGACCCATTCACTCTTATCCAGTGTATCGATAATAGTCTGCTGAAGTTTCTGATATTTGACATAATCCAATGTATTAATCTTTACGATTTCACGGAAAATCTCCTCATAATTACCGCCAATCTCCGGAAGCGGGTAAGCAATGATACAGAAACTTCTCTCTTCTCCCTTAATGTAACGATTTACAATCTGTCCAGACTCATTATTGAGCTCTACTTCGAGCTTCTGCTGCGCCTCAGAATGGCTCAGGCTTTCGCTTTTACTCACCGGTGAAAACGGTTTCTCACCGAATACATCGATACATGCAGGGCCTCCGTGTACTGCTGCCAGTTCTTTATATTGTTCATAAGATGTCTGCATTGCACGGAGCTTGCGCTGTATAAAATCAGCATCCAGAAAAAGGGCACTGTCCTGCTTGTGATCATAATCAAACTGCGGATTGGCAACTCCACCTGTGTAACCGATACGCTGATGATCTTTTTTATTTACTACATGAGATGCATAGCGATAAATAACAGGCTCCAGACCGATTTCGCGGAAATTAAGGATTGCTGCTCGTACCATGCGTTCAAAACCAAGATTGTACCGGATGTTTACCGTCTTCTTCTTTGTAATGTCCTTTCTTCCCATAATGAAACCAATACGGTATCCTTCTGTATAGGTTTTTGCCATAGCGTCGATTTCTTCCTGAGAAAGTGAATTTAAAAAGCCGGCTGCTCCGATTTCATTTTCGGAAACATATTCTCCATATTTATATAAGTAGCGAAGATCTGAAAGATCAGACTCCATAATAATCTTTGTCGCAAAATCCAGTTCCGGGTCAACCCCCTCGCGGATACGCTGTTCCATCATGTCCTGACAGTAGTCATTTACATAGGAAACAAGAATGTCTCTTACCTGTTTCTCCTGTGGAAGCTCATCCTGTCCGAAAGCGGAATATACCTCAAGAAACAACTCAAGCCCAACTGTGTAATCCCACATTTTACGCTCAAAAGCATATGCAATCGCACTGTGAAGCTCCGCATAGAGAAAAGAAAAATCTTTTCCGTATTCTCCGAGCATCTTCTGCGCATAAGCCGGATTTCCGTAAGAAGTTTCATAATTCTCTTCAAGTACATCCTCATACAGAGCATGATTCTGCTTCTGTAATTCTTCTAATGTTTTTTCTTCAAAGTTTTCATCCAGAACTTCAAAAGTCTTCTGTAAAAACTGCGCTTCTTTTCTAAAAAAATCACAGTAAGGTTCCGGCACTGCGTTTTCCTCCGGAATCTCCATGATTCGCTCTTTCGCCAGCGCAAAACGTTCCATAATTAATTCGTCCAAACTGTTTTCTCCTGTTCCTGTGTTTATTTTCATTGCATATCGTCGATAATATGCCCCTGTTCAATATGTTTCTGTACTATTTCCTGCATGTACTCCCAGATTTTCTCCGAGCCGTCTTTTGTATATCTGTTTCTTTTATAAATCTGGCTTTTTTTCACCCCATGCTCTGCCCAGCTTCTGCCGTTCGCCGCATCGTTGAGCATAAGAGGCTGGCAATTGTCAAGAACATGCGCAAATTTCGCTTCAGCCGTTTCATAAGCCTCAAATTCCTCCCAGAGTTCACGAAGCCATTTTCCCTGCTCCTGAGGAAGAATGCTGAAAATCCGTTCTGCCGCATTTTTCTCTCTTGCCTCTTTCGTAGCTGCGCCTGCTTCATCGTAAGCATAAGTATCCCCTGCGTCGATTTCTACCAGGTCATGAATCAGCACCATTGGCACAACCTTGCCCAAATCTACCTCTTCATTGGAATATTCCTTCAGAAGAACTGCCATCAGAGCCAGATGCCAGGAGTGTTCCGCATCATTTTCTTTCCTGTTCCCGTCTGCCAGATAGGTCTGACGGAAAATGTTTTTTACTTTATCGACTTCCAGAATAAAGTCCATCTGCTTTTTCAAGCGTTCCATATCTTTCATTTCTTATGATACCCCCATCAGAAAGATTCCAAGCCACCCCACCATAATGATTCCGTTGGCAATGGAACCTATAATACTTGTTCTGTGATTCCTGTCTTCCTCTGAAAAACCGGAAAGTCCCAAAACGAATCCATAAACAGATAGCAGCATTGCAAAAAGACCAATGCCCCCCACAATGAATCCAAGCTCTCCCTCCAGAAAAAAGGCCGTCGTCACGGCAGCACCGAATAAAAGGAGAGACGCTGCTGCCAGTCCTGTGGAAATTTTGCCTTTACGGGCTTCTTTTTTCTTTGCAAACGCATATCTATATCTTTTTGCCATAATGCTTCCTCCTCAGGTAATTGCAGATAAAAAAGAGCAGATAGCCAATAGCTGCTCCTGATGTATTCAGAATGAGATCGTCTACATCGAAACAGCCTACCTTTGATATAAGCTGGATTACCTCAACAGTCAGACTCAATCCAAAGCCTGACAGGATAATCAGAAATCCGCTGCGCATTCTGCCTGTAATAATGGGAAGTATAAATCCAAATGGAAGAAAGGCAACGATATTACCTGCAATATTGCTCAGAAACGCAAATGTTCCAAGCTGCTCTCTGTATACCCAGAATCTGCGAATTTCCGCAAATGGAACAAAATTATAACGATATTCACGTTCTACTGCTCCAAGCCTTCCATACTCCTCAGCAAAAAACAGAATATATATCAGCAGAGCCACATATACGGCGAAGAAAAAACACCCCATCCCCCGAATGATTTTTTTTGTTTCTTTTTTCAAATGCGCTCCCCTAACCAATACCAAAAAGCCACACGACTCTCGTGCGGCCTTCCGGTCTGATTATAACAAAATTTCATTTTTACGTTTCAGAAGCTTTGCTCCGCTTATGATCATAAGAATCCCGGCTGTAACTCCTGTTACCAGAACGACAATACCTGTCGCAATACTGCCGCCTCCGGCAATCGACATTGTTTTATATATTTTTTCGTTCAAAGTCATTCCTCCTGAAGCTGCGCTGTGCTCTTTTATTTTACGCCGTACTGCTGGTAATATGCATCAATAGCTGCCTTTAAGGTATCGTCAATGATGACTCTTCCCTGGCACTCTCTGTTGTAAAGATATTCTACAACCTCATCCATAGATACGATTGCTGCAGTATCAAATCCATAAAGATCCTTTACCTCGTCAAGCGCACATTTCTCTCCGCCCTTGCCGACTTCCATACGATTCAGTGAAACCATCAGTCCTACAATCGTTACATCTGCTGCATTTTTTACCTTCGGAACGGTTTCTTCCATGGATTTACCGGAAGTGGTAACATCCTCAATCATAATCACACGGTCTCCGTCTTTTAATTTGCTTCCAAGAAAACTTCCCTTGTCTGCCCCGTGGTCTTTCTCTTCTTTACGGTCAGAGCAGTAACGAACCTCTTTGCCGTATAATTCACTGTAAGCGATTGCTGTCACTACGCCAAGGGGAATCCCCTTATAAGCCGGTCCGAATAACACGTCGAAATCATCTCCATAAGTATTATGGATTGCTTTCGCATAGTATTCGCCCAGTTTCTTTAACTGAGAACCTGTCACATAAGCGCCTGCATTCATAAAAAACGGAGATTTACGACCACTCTTTAAAGTAAATTCACCAAATTTCAGAACATCGCTTTCAACCATAAATTCAATAAATTCCTGTTTATACTGTTCCATATCTGAATTCCTCCTGTAAAATAAGATTTTTCGTTTATTTTTCCATAAATTTCAGTAAAACGAAGATCCTTCACTCTGTGAAGCGCTATCTTCTTATATGCTCTTCTTATATGCATTTCTGCGATTACATATCTTTTTGTATTTTATCATACACAGAAAGAAATAACAACGGGATTTTCGTTTGCCTTTTTGCTTTATGCTGTAATTTTATTGCTATTCCTCTCCCTGTATGGTATGGTAAAAATATGCAAATCCTATTTTATTTTTGGAAGGAACTTTTTATGGGTACGATTACTTTTAATTTCTGCTCTCCCAGCGATGCACACAGGGAGCAGCCAAACAAGGCTATCCTTGTAGAGGCTTCCTCTTCACGGGATGAGGGAGAATGGAAAAATATCCGCCACTCTCATTATTTTACAGAGCTTATTTATGTAAAAGACGGAAAAGGTGATTTTCTGATGGATGACTCCCTGTATCCCATTACAAAAAACCAGCTGATCCTCATCAATCCCCACGTAAACCATACGGAATTTTCAAGCGAAAAATCTCCTTTAAGTTATTATACAGTGGGCATTGACGGCATTGGCTTTTCTTTTCCCGATCACAAAAATTTCCGGATTCTAAACTGCAAGAACAAATATCCTGACTTTTATTTTTATTTCTACACACTGCTTCATGAACTTTCCCAAAAGGCAGACGGGTATGAAGAAGTCTGCCAGCATATGTTGGAATGCCTTGTCATCCAGCTTAACCGCCTCACAGGTTCTGTTATGGCAATCACTGCCTCAAGACAGCCTTCCAGCGAATGCGAAATGATACGAAATTACCTTGACTCCAATTATAACGAGGAAATCACACTTGACTACCTGTCAAGACTCAGTCATCTGAATAAATATTACCTGACGCATAAATTTACCAATTATTACGGCGTTCCTCCCATTCAATATCTGAACAACCGGCGAATTGAAATATGTAAGAACCTTCTGGAAAATACAGACTACCGGATTTCCGACATCGCAAGACTATCCGGCTTCTCCTCCCAGAGTTATTTTTCCCAGAGTTTCCAGAAAGCCTGCGGCATGAATGCTCTCGCCTATCGAAAGCTCCACAAAAAAACTCCGAAAACCTGATTGTTTTCGGAGTTTTTTAAGAAACGCTCTATATGCCTTCTGTTTATCTCACGCATCCGATGAGTTCATGGATGTCTTCGATTTTATTTCTGATCATGTAATCTTCAATTCCATTGATTACATCCAGAGTGGTACACGGATTATAGAAATTCGCTGTTCCCACAGATACGGCTGTCGCGCCTGCCATAATAAACTCCAGCGCATCCTCCGCTTTCTCGATTCCTCCCATTCCAATAATCGGAATCTTCACCGCATTTGCCACCTGATATACCATGCGTACTGCAACCGGCTTCACACAGGGACCGGAAACACCACCTGTTCGGTTAGCAAGAGCAAACATTCTTCGATTGACATCAATCTTCATACCAGTCAGGGTATTGATAAGGGAAACCGCGTCTGCACCGCCCGCCTCCGCAGCTCTTGCAATCTCGGCAATGTCTGTTACATTTGGCGTCAGCTTCATAATCACAGGCTGTTTCGCGATTTTTTTGATTTCCTTTGTCAGCTCCTCCACATGCTTCGGGTCCTGACCCAATGCCAGGAAATTCGCATTGACATTGGGACAGGAAATATTGATTTCCATCATGTCTATGGGCTGATCAGCAAGACGCTCCACCACTGCCAGATATTCTTCCGGCGCATGACCGCACACATTTACAATAATATTCGTATCATATTTCTGAAGGAAGGGAATGTCTCTTTCACAAAAAACATCAATTCCGGGATTCTGAAGACCAATGGCGTTCATCATACCGGATTTCACCTCTGCAATACGGGGAGTTGCATTTCCCTCCCACGGTACATTGGCAACACCCTTGGTTGTCACTGCGCCCAGCTTGTTCAAATCCACAAATTCACAGTATTCCGCACCGGAGCCAAAGGTGCCGGAAGCAACCGTCACCGGATTCTTCCATTCCACGCCGGCAATATTTACGCTCATATTCATCAGATTTCCACCTCCGTACTCAGGAATACCGGACCATCCTTGCACACACGCTTGTTGTGTACATGGGAATGATGGTCTACTTCTTTGGATTTACATACGCAGGCAAGACAGGCGCCTACACCGCATGCCATACGCTCTTCCATGGAAACCCAGCATGGAATATTTTTCTCAAGAGCATAAGCCTTGATCGCGCGGAGCATAGGAGCCGGACCGCAGGCAAAAATCGCATCTGCATCCAGATTATTCTCACGGATAGCATCCATGACATTTCCTTTTGTTCCTGCGCTTCCGTTCTCAGTTGCAACATAAACTTTACCATACTTTTCGAACTCTTCATTCAGGAAAAGCTCGTCTCTGTAGCCAAGAACCATAGTTACTTCCGCATCCAGCTCCTTAGCAGTTTCCAACATTGGAGGAATTCCGATTCCGCCGCCCATGAGAAATACTTTTTTTCCTTTTACTTCATCAAGAGGAAATCCGTTTCCCAGAGGTCCCATCGTCTCAATTCCCACGCTTTTATGAAGACGGGAAAATTCTTCAGTTCCGGTATCCTTGCCTGTTACTCTGTAAACTACACGGATTCTTCCATTCTCCTTATCAATCTCACAGAGACTGATCGGACGTGGAAGAAGCTTGCTTCCATCTCTGGAATAAAGAGAAACAAACTGTCCCGGTCTTGCATTTGCCGCAATTTTATCTGTCTGGAGCCACAGGCTGTAAATATCTGTACCGATGCACTCCTGACTTACAATTTTACAAATTTCTTTTGTCTTTTCGCTCATAGCTTCCTCCTAGCGTCTGTTCAGAGCGCCGCTGATATCCGCGATCATATCTTCCACTGCTGCACGGGAAGCGTCTGCATAATTAAGTTCTCCGAATTTAGCATATTTCTCCTGTTTGTAGGCTGCAATGATTCCACGGGAGGAATTTACGATTGCGCCCAGTCCATCTTCATTAAAGAAGTGAACAAGGTCTGCGCCTTTACCGCCCTGTGCACCGTAGCCCGGTACAAGGATAAAGGTTTTCGGCATAATCTTGCGGAGAACCTTACCCATTTCCGGATAAGTTGCGCCTACAACAGCGCCGATATAGCTGTAACCATTACCCATATGCTCTTCGCCCCACTCGGCAACCTTTTCTCCGACCCACTCATAAAGAGGGCGTCCCTCGATGATTCTGTCCTGGAATTCACCACTGGACGGATTGGAAGTCTTTACAAGAATAAAAAGACCTTTATTTTCTTCTTTACATACTTCGATAAACGGTTTCACGCCATCAGAACCAAGGTATGGGTTTACTGTCGCGAAATCTTCATCAAAGCCTGCATATATTTTGCTTCCCACCTGAACTTTGCCAAGGTGACCAACTGCATATGCAGCAGATGTGGAGCCGATATCACCACGTTTAATGTCACCGATTACCACAAGACCTTTCTCCTTACAGTAATCTACTGTTCTTTTATATGCCACAAGTCCCGGAATCCCGAACTGTTCATACATGGCAATCTGAGGCTTCACAGCCGGAATAAGATCGTGTGTTGCATCTACGATGCCTTTGTTATACTGCCAAATCGCCTCTGCAGCTCCCTCCAGAGTCTCGCCGAATTCTGCAAAAGCTTTTTCCTGAATATGTTTCGGAATGTAGTTCATCATCGGGTCAAGACCTACTACGATAGGCGCGTTTGTTTTCTGGATTTTTTCAATCAGTTTATTAATCATGGTATTTCCTCCTAGGTGTTAATTTTCAAATCATTTATCCTGATATACGATTTTTCCGTCGCAGATAGTGCAGAGAACTTTTCCCTTTACCTTCCAGCCGTCAAACGGTGTATTTTTTCCTTTGGATACAAATTCCTCTTTATTGATCTTATACTCCTGTTCTATGTCAACAATAATCACATCTGCAGGATGTCCTTCCTGCAGTGTTCCGCATTCGAGCCCTAGAATCTGAGCCGGATTCCAGCTCATTTTTTCCACAAGCTGCTTCATAGTCAAAATTCCTGTTTCCACAAGCGCAGTATAGGTAAGTGCAAAGCTTGTCTCAATTCCCACAATACCAAAGGCCGCCGTGCGCATGGAACCTGTTTTATCCTTTGCTGCATGAGGAGCATGATCTGTGCTGATGACCTGAAAAGAACCGTCCTTGAGTCCCTGGATCAACGCCTCCACGTCCTCTTTCTTTCGAAGAGGAGGATTCATCTTATAATTTGGATCGTCTCTCTCAATGTCGTCAGAAGTAAGAATAAAATGATGCGGGCAAACTTCTGCCGTAATATTCTTAATTCCCTGTTCGCGAATTACTTCCATCATCTCTGCCACACCTTTCGTGGAGCAATGACAAAGATGGAGACGCGCTCCGTTTTCTCTTGCAAGAAGAATGTCCCTGGCTGCAATTACATCCTCTGTGGCATTGCAGATTCCGGGAAGACCAAGTCTCTCTGCGTTCTCGTCTTCATTCATACAACCGTTTCCACGAAGATCTATATCTTCACAGTGAGCAAAAATCGGTACATCATACTTCGCAGCAATCTTCATTGCCTGCCGGCAGAGACTGCTGTTCATTACAGACTTGCCGTCTTCGGAAAGAGCTGGAATTCCCGCCTTAACCATTCCTTCAATATCTGACAGTTCCTCACCTTTTTCTCCTGTTGTAATTGCTCCGGACTGGAGTACATGTATACCGGATACCTGCGCAGCCTTATTGTGTACATACTTTACACGATCAGGGCTGTCAATGACCGGCGTTGTATTCGGCATTGCCACTACGGTGGTTACACCGCCTCTTGCCGCCGCCTTTGAACCTGTTTCTATATCTTCTTTATGTGTCTGTCCCGGATCTCTGAAATGCACATGCAGATCAATAAGTCCCGGAAGTACCAGGCAGCCTTTTGCATTGATTACTCTGTCATTTTTATCTTTCGGAGCAAGTTTTTCACCTATTTCGGTGATTACCCCGTCTTCCAGATAGATGTCCGATTTTTTATCAGTGTCCGTGGCCGCATCCACGATGCGTCCGCCGCGAATCAGAATACCCATGCTTATATCTCCCTTCTTTTTTCCTATTGTATATCATACACGATAACTATGATTTAATAAAGTCTTTTTTTGTCAGGACTTCAGAAATATTACTCCGCACAGGGTACAAAATCTTTGTCAATATTTACATTTGTGCTTGACACAGAAAGATGCAGGATATATAATCATAATATCTTTAAAAGATTATTTAATGTAAAATCACTAGTTTTTAGAGATTATATTTTTACATGATATAATCTGTAAAATCTGGTGATTTTTTTCGCCAGAAAAAGCTTTTTAACTTTTTATTTTTTATGGAGGTAACACGAAATGAACAAGGGAACTGTAAAATGGTTCAACGCAGAAAAAGGTTACGGATTTATCACAGGTGAAGACGGAGCAGACGTATTCGTACATTTCTCCGCTATCAACGGTGAAGGATTCAAATCCCTTGAAGAAGGCCAGGCTGTAACTTACGACTTAACAGAAGGCGCACGTGGAATGCAGGCAGCTAACGTTACAAAATGCTAATTACTATTTTGTAACGGTCTGAATACAGACTTTATTATGCATTAACACAAAATCCCCGGAGGATATCCGGGGATTTTTACTGTTCCATTTACCTTATCTGATTCATCTAAATACTTTCGCAGTTTTTATTCTGCTGTTTCGTCCGCCTTCTCTTCGACGTTCTCTCCCTCAACAGTTTCATCAGAATTGATTCCTGCCGTGTACTCGTCAAGAGCTGTAGTATCAAGAACGGTCTCTTTCGTCACAGATGCCGCCTTATCCGTAGCCTTACTGTAAACAGAAAATCCAATCCACACAACAACCAGCAGACAAACCGCTATACCAATAATTTTTTCAAGCATAAGAATTCTTTTTTCTTTTTTGATAATACGGCTGCGGTTCGCTTTTTCCTTTTTATAAGCATCAACTTTCTTCTGGCTCATGGTCTCTCTCCTTTAGAATTCAAGTATTTTTTTATTATAACACATTTTTATCCAAAAGGAAAGAGTCCCTTAAACGCAGACGATAATGCCTCCATCGTTTGCATACATGGTACTTACGCCTGCCGTATCCAGAATTATAATGTCTTTCAGTTTCATTTTTTCCTGAAGAGCACTCTTAAGAACTTCTGCACGGGACGGACAGTCACAGTGGCTAATAGCAAGAATCTTTTTCTCACTGTCCACAGTCTTCTCCAGAATATAGTCCACCATCTTGATGAGTGCTTTATTCATACCACGTGCCTGATCAAGCTGACAGATTGTCCCCTCAGGAGTAGCACCCATAACAGGTTTTATTTTCAGCGCAGAAGCAACCAGTGCTTTTGCTTTACTCAGTCTTCCATTCTTTCTTAAAGTTTCCAGATTTTCAAGAACAAAAAATGTATTCTGCTCTTCAATATAAGCTTCCACAGTTTCTACTACTGTCTCAAAAGCCATTCCTGCCTCTTCACATTCCTGAATTTTCATAGCAATAAGAGTCTCGCCAACAGATGCGGATCTGGAGTTAAAAACATGAATCTTTTTTTCCGGATAATCTTCCAGAAGAAGATCTCTGCCCAGAACAGCGCTGTTGAATGAGCCACTCAGTTCTGCAGAAAGAGTAACACAATAAATATGATCCGCCTCACATGTAAACGCCTTCATATAACGCTCCGGTGACGGGCAGGCAGATTTCGGACATTCCGGACAATCTGCAATCTTTTTCAGAAAAGATGCCTGATCAAATGTCTCGTCATCTATAATATGATCCTCACCTACCGTCAGGGTCAGCGGTACTGATTCAAATCGTTTATCACCTTTCCATTCTTTCGGCAATTCACCGCAGCTATCTATCACAATCTTATATCCCAAATTATATCGTCCTCTTTTCCATTATATGTAGTAATGAATACCAGATATATATTATCATATAGATTCTTTTTTGAAAAGGCTTTTTCCTCAAAAACTCTGTTCTTTTTTTCGTTCATCCTATATAATGATAAAAAAAGACTGAGAGGAAACATTTCACTATGCTCGCTTTATCTGTCACTGATATAAAAGATTTTATGAATCAGCTTCTCATCGGAGAAACCTTCGATCATTTTTCCCTGATTGAAGCCTCCATCGTTACTTTTAATACCTTTACCATTGACGGTAAACTGCAAAAAGATTTTTTTGACACAGACACTCTGGAAGCTTTCACCGAAAATGCTATGGAATATTCTTTATGGCATGATGTAAAACCATTCTGTTTCTCCGTTATCCGGGGAAAAAGAACACCTGTCAGCTTCAAAATCGTTTTCCGTCTCCCGCTAAAAAAAATGCAGGTTATGCTGGAACAGGCAATCCC
>Bissell_p1__coassemble_855_pt1 | contig 17537 bp, 13 predicted proteins | sample Bissell_p1__metabat2_low_PE_033 | metagenome-assembled genome bin Bissell_p1
TATGCAGACAGACTGATCGAGCATATCAATACACATCCGGAATTCATTCAGCCGGAATCCCGTAAAAATGAGATGATGAACAACTTCCTTCTTCCGGGACTTCAGGATCTCTGTGTATCCAGAACTTCCTTTAAATGGGGAATTCCTGTAGACTTTGACCCGAATCATGTAGTCTATGTATGGCTTGACGCTCTGACAAACTATATTACGGGAATCGGCTATGACTGTGACGGCGACAGTACAGAACAGTTCGGCAAGCTCTGGCCTGCAGACCTTCATCTGATTGGAAAGGATATTATCCGTTTCCATACCATTTACTGGCCGATTTTCCTGATGTCTCTTGATTTGCCGCTTCCGAAGCAGGTGTTTGGTCATCCGTGGCTTCTTCAGGGCGATGGAAAAATGAGCAAATCCAAAGGAAATGTTCTCTATGCAGATGAGCTTGTAGACTTCTTTGGCGTAGATGCAGTCCGTTATTTCGTTCTTCACGAAATGCCGTTTGAGAATGACGGTGTGATTACATGGGAATTAATGGTAGAGCGTCTGAACTCTGAGCTTGCCAATACACTCGGAAACCTTGTAAACCGTACTATTTCCATGTCCAATAAATACTTTGGCGGAGTTGTTGAGAATAAAAATGTCTGCGAGCCTGTAGACGACGACCTTAAGAAATTCATCCTTTCTGTTCCGGCAAAGGTAGACGCGAAGATGGATAAGCTTCGTGTGGCAGATGCTATGACAGAGGTATTTACAGTATTTAAACGCTGCAACAAATACATTGACGAGACAATGCCGTGGGCGCTTGCGAAAGAGGAAGATAAGAAAGACCGTCTTGCAACTGTTCTCTACAACTTAGTAGAGGGTATCTGCATCGGCGCAACTCTTCTGAAATCCTTTATGCCTGAGACAACAGACAGAATCCTTGCGCAGTTAAACGCACAGGGAAGAGAGTTAGAGGATTTGAAGACATTCGGTCTTTATCCGTCAGGAAATAAAGTGACAGAGAAACCGGAAATTCTTTTTGCACGTCTTGATGTGAAGGAAGTTATGGCAAAGGTAGAAGAGCTTCATCCTCCTGTAAAAGAGGAAGAGCCTGCAGAGGATGAGAATGTCATCGACATTGAGCCTAAAGCAGAGATTACTTTTGATGATTTTGAGAAATTACAGTTCCAGGTTGGAGAAATCATTGCCTGTGAGGAAGTGAAGAAGTCCAGAAAACTTCTCTGCTCTCAGGTTAAGATTGGAAGTAAGGTGCGTCAGATTGTGTCCGGAATCAAATCTCACTACAGCGCAGAAGAGATGGTGGGCAAAAAAGTTATGGTAGTTACCAACTTAAAACCTGCCAAGCTTGCGGGAATCCTCAGTGAGGGAATGATTCTCTGCGCAGAAGACGCAGACGGAAACCTTGCTCTTATGACACCGGAAAAAGAGATGCCTGCAGGAGCAGAAATCTGCTGATAAAGGGAGAACACAAAAAGTTCATATTTTAACTCTTGACAGAATGTGCTTAAAAACATATAGTAATCACATAAATAAGAGGGAGTAGCTGGCACGTAAGTGTTTGCGATATCGTCAATCTCGACAGGCAGCAGCCTGTCCGTATCGTGATGAAACAGCGAGACTTTTATTGCATAGACCGATATGCAGTAAAGGTCTCGTTTTTTTCTGCATAAAGGAGATGCTTCTCAGAAGAAGGAGAAATTTTCTGCATACCGGAAACAATAGCTTATGAAGGAGGAAATGCTTATGAAGCCTTATTACAATCAAAGCACCGAAGAGATACGTACAAGTATCAACGGAAATTCAGAACCCCTCACCGATGCTCAGGTAAAAGAAAAAAGGGAAAAATTTGGCTACAATGAACTTGTAGAGGGGAAAAAGAAAAGTATTCCCATGATTTTTCTGGAGCAGTTTAAAGATTTTCTCGTAGTGATCCTGATTATCTCAGCCATTGTTTCCCTGTTTTTAGGAGAGGCAGAGAGTGCAGCGGTAATCCTTATTGTTATCACAATGAATGCTATTTTGGGAACGGTTCAGACGGTAAAAGCGGAACATTCCCTGAACAGTCTGAAACAATTGTCAGCCCCTACAGCGAAAGTATTGCGTAATGGCGTTGTAGTGGAAATCCCAAGCCGTGAAATAGTTGTTGGCGATGAGGTTTGTCTGGAAGCAGGGGATTACGTTCCTGCAGACGGTCGAATCCTTGAGAATGCCAGCATGAAAATCGACGAAAGTGCATTGACAGGTGAAAGCCTTGGAGTGGACAAGACAGCAGAGACTTTAGAGGGAGAGCTTCCTCTTGGCGACCGCACCAACATGGTATTTTCCGGAAGCTTTGTTACTTACGGCCGTGGTAAATTCCTTGTAACAGACACAGGAATGAATACAGAGGTAGGTAAAATCGCAGGACTTCTGAAAACAACCTCTGAGAAAAAGACGCCTCTTCAGGTAAACCTGGATAACTTCGGAAGAAAGCTTTCCATTATCATCCTTGTTCTTTGCGCCGGACTGTTTGGTCTTCAGGTAGTAAAGGGCGGAGATATTGCAGATGCATTCCTCTTTGCAGTTGCCCTTGCAGTAGCGGCAATTCCGGAAGCATTAAGTTCTATCGTAACAATTGTTCTTGCTTTTGGTACACAGAAGATGGCAAAAGAAGGCGCGATTATGCGTAAGCTTCAGGCTGTAGAAGGTCTTGGAAGCGTATCCATCATCTGTTCCGATAAAACAGGTACTCTTACACAGAACAAGATGACAGTAGAGCATTATTATCTGGATGGAAAAGACGTTCCTGCAGATCAGGTAGACCCGGAGAATCCTCTTCACAAACAGATGCTTCGTTTAAGTATTCTCTGTAACGACTCCACCAACATTGACGGTCAGGAAATCGGCGATCCTACAGAGACAGCTCTTATTAACATCGGCGATAAAGTAGGAGTTCCTGCACAGCGCGTAAGAAACGCATATCCAAGACTTTCGGAGATTCCTTTTGACAGTGACCGTAAGCTGATGTCCACTCTTCATAACCTGAAAGACGGCACAACTATGATTACAAAGGGCGCTGTAGACGTTATGATGAATCGTGTGAAATATATTCAGAAAAACGGCGAATGCGTTCCTATGACACAGAAAGATATAGATGCTATTGCAGCAGCCAATGAGGGATATTCCAGAGAGGGACTTCGTGTTCTTGGCGTAGGATATCGTAAATTTGATAAGGTTCGCGATCTTACAACAGAGGATGAAAACGACCTTGTATTCCTTGGCCTTATTGCCATGATGGACCCGCCTCGAGTAGAGAGCGCCGAGGCAGTTAAGGATTGTATCAGTGCCGGTATCCGTCCGATTATGATTACCGGTGACCATAAGGTAACAGCGGCGGCAATTGCGAAACGTATTGGTATTTTAACAGATGAATCACAGGCATGTGAAGGCTCTGAAATTGATGGTTTAAGTGATGAAGAACTGAAGGATTTCGTAGAAGGCATCAGTGTTTATGCACGAGTAACACCGGAACATAAGATTCGAATTGTCCGCGCATGGCAGGAAAAAGGAAATATTGTTTCCATGACCGGCGATGGTGTCAACGATGCCCCGGCTCTGAAGCAGGCAGACATCGGTGTTGCAATGGGAATCACCGGTACAGAGGTATCTAAGGATGCATCCGCTATGATTCTGACAGATGATAACTTTGCTACAATCGTAAAAGCTGTAGAAAACGGACGTAATGTTTATGCAAATATCAAACGTGCGATTCAGTTCCTTCTTTCCGGTAACTTTGCAGGAATTCTTGTGGTGCTTTTATCTTCCCTTTTAGGACTTCCTGTACCGTTTGCGGCAGTACATCTTCTGTTTATCAACCTTCTGACAGACAGTCTTCCGGCGATTGCCCTTGGACTGGAGCCTTATAAACATGCGGTTATGAAAGAAAAACCAAGACCAATGAGCGAATCTATTCTGACAAAGACATTCCTTACAAGAGTCGGAATTGAAGGCAGTGTAATCGGACTGATTACGCTGGGAGCGTTTATGATTGGTTATCAGGGAGGAAATGCCCGCCTTGCCAGCACAATGGCGTTTGGTGTTCTTTGCCTTTCCCGTCTGGTACATGGTTATAACTGTAAATCTAAAGGCAGAATCCTCTTTACAGGAAGATTCTTCAATAACAAATATATGCAGTATGCCTTCCTTGCAGGTTTTATACTTCTGACACTGGTACTTACCGTACCTGCGCTTCAGGGCTTCTTCGCAGTTCAGACACTGAATCTCACTCAGCTTCTGACTGTATACGGACTGGCATTTTTGAATCTGCCAATCATCCAGATTATGAAGTCTCTTAAGAAGAGTAAATGATGGTGTGTGCATCTGTAATGAATAAATAATAAAAAGAACGAAAACTCCATTCCATAGTTTTTGAACGCATGGAACTGGAGTTTTTTTCATTAAAAAAGGGGACAAAAAAGGAAGCGGCCGGTGTGGAACCGCTCCCTTATTAATCAATCTCTTCTGCTAACCTTTTTTCTTATTCGTTCTACTACCATCTTTCTTTATAGCATTCTTTCGCCGTTCTCTTGCCATTTTTCTTATTTCCACCATTTCCTGATACTGTTGCTCTATCCTTAATTCTTCCCCTTTCTCTACCTTCACTCCCCATTCTTCCAATTGTTTAAGAAATTCGTCTTCCTTAATGTTATCAAATACAACATAAAAACAGTCTAAATACTCTAATGAACGAAAGATTTTTTCTGTTGTATATGCTTCTTCATTTTTTCTAACAGCACTTTTTGAAAAAACTACCCCCTTAAAACCTTCTCTTTGTCTTCCCCAGGTGTCTTCTCTGATAATCGCAAGCTCTTCCCACTTGTGTTTTTTCTTCCATTTTAGCCAGGTAACTGTACACCCGTCTTTGTCCATAGTGATGGTTCTCAGTTCCGGAAATACATACACAATGGTCATATATAAAGCAAGCATAACTGCACCTATAGCAGCTACTATACAGTCATGCGCCTCCAAAACAATTAGCCACATCAAAGATGACATTACAATATAAGAAGGAAGCCTTGCTGATCTGATTTTCTTCATAACATTAGCCCTGCCTTTTCCAATGTTCTTCCATTGTACTTCACACCACTTCCTATACATCTGCGACAACACCGCCTGCAAAAGTTTCCGCCACTGTTCCCATTATTTCACCATAGGTCTCGTTCTGAACATTTCTCACATGGAAATAATTCTTTGCGACATTCCCAGCATTCGAAGCAATTCTTTCCGCATCTTGCGATACATTTTCCCTCCATGCCACTCTCTATAATTTGCCAAAATATCCAACGAAGAATGTTCGGAATAAACAAGTATCGCCGGTAAACGATACCTGCCTTTTGCCTGATCCACGCTTAAAACGGACAGCAGCCTCTTTCTCAAAGGTGTATTATATTCATCTATGCACAGCAAAAAAATAATGCCGTAGGAATCCTTTTTTTCCGAATTTTCTACATATTTTTTCCAGTAATCCAAAAAAATTTCATTCAATTTTTCCATCCATTCATCAGAATATTCTTTTATATGTATCAATTCAAAGAATAAATTCCCTTCTTCTTCCTCGCGCATAAATAAAAGTGCTTCCTGTCCGTCTTCCATAAGGTATTCTTCCGGAAAACGATACCCGTTTTGTTTACATTCCTTTATCAGGCTTACCTTCATTTCTTCATAATCCATCTGATATTTGCAATGAAAAGGCTTGTACGATCCCCAGTTTGGAGGTTTTGCAATATAGCTGAATGGTTTCCATATTCCATTTTTGCCCTTCACATATCGAAAATCCCGGTTATAGCAACAGCAATAATAACTTCTGAGAACCATCCAGACCAAAAATAATCCCCAAAAATAGATTATGGAAATTATGTCTATCCAAAATACATGACCAAAATCATGAAAATAAATATACAGCATATATATGCAGGCACAGCACAATGGCAGAATTGTTGCTTTTTGACAATAATAAAGTCCTCTCAAATCTGCCAAAACTGCTTTGCCAGACGCATTTTTCCGCATAAATCCCCTTGCATAAAGAGGATTGCTGTTATTCAATTCATCTGCCATGGAATAATGAGTTCGTTCCGCCAGCTGATTAATTCCCGGAAGCCACAGAACAAGAGCAGATGCCGCGGCGCCCCCTACCGCTCCAAAATATCCTACTAATATTACAATTGCTCCTAAAAAAACAACGAGCATACCCAAAAACACTATATAAAAAATCATGTTGCCCTCCAACTCCTTCCAGATAAAATTTATCACTCTCCTCTATATGGTTGTTTCGGCAGATCCTTGTTTTTGAGATTATAGTGTCTGCGCCCCTGATAGCACCAGACAGTTGGAAGACGCAGACATGGGCTCAGATCCCCGTCTTCCACATTCACGTCAAAGCCAAATACCTGAAGGTTCTTTAACTTGTCAAGAAATTTTAAATTAGGAATGGAATTATTTCCCTCCAAATACAGAACTTCCAAATTCTCCAATTCTTCCAGTACGGAAAAATCCTTAATCTTGCCACAGCGATCGATATTAAGATGTTTTAGCGTACTTTTTACTTCTGCTAATGCTCCTATATCTTCCAGAGAGCGGCAATAAGCAAAACTTACATCTTCTATCTTCTTTGACTGACTCAGGCCTTTTAAAGATTTAATTCCACAGCTTATCATGTCCAACTTCTCCAGTTTTTCTGAACAGAACAAATCTGTCAGATCCCTGTTCTTTCCTCGAAAATCCGACACATCTAGTCTCTTCAATGTAGGAATCTTCTCAAAGTTCTTCATTCCACTGGTAACCTGAACACCAATAGCCTCCAAACCGTTGATCTTGGAATAATCCAATTTATTGATGTATTCTTCATATTTTCCAGAATAAGCACTACACCAAAGCCCCCGTATGTAGGGCAATCTGTACAGCGGTGAATAATCGTATTCTCCTTCAAATCCAATCGGAGGTTTGATTATCAAATGTTTTAGTGTTGGACATTGCTCCAAAAAGGAAAGATCACTTACCCGGACAATCGCTTCTTCCAGCCTTCTTTCATTGATATACTTTATGTAGCTGTCCAAATCCTTCAAGGGTGCACGAAATCTTACTCCTACCGAATTTGCCCATTCATTTTCGCGAATAATAATTATAGCATCTTCATCAGGTCCCGCATACTGATAGCTAAACCCATCTATTATTTTTTCTAATTCCCAGTATCTGTATGCCATTCGTTCTATCTCCTTCTTGAATTGAAAAGATCATACTTACAACTCAAGGAGAACACATTAGTGGAAGTCTGTCAACCTCTTTTAGAAAATTTTCAATATTATGGTTAGACCCCACACATAGAATTTAGTCTTTCAGTTTAACTAACTGATATTGCGGAGTGAACAGTAACAAATATTGATAGTTCACACAACTTTCCCAGTCACAGACTTGCTATTATAGAAGGTGAATGCTAAAATTGAGACAATGGGAAACGATAGAATTTCATAAAGGAGAAGAAGCATGAGCGAAGGTTTTACTCATTTCGATAAAGACGGAAACGCAGTGATGGTGGATGTTTCCGGAAAAAATGTTACATACCGCACTGCTGTTGCCGCAGGAGAAATCCATGTAGGAGAAGAGATTATGGCTGCGGTAAAGGGCGGTTCCGTAAAAAAGGGAGATGTTCTCGGCGTAGCGCGTGTAGCCGGAATTATGGCGGTAAAGCGTACCTCGGATCTGGTGCCCATGTGTCATCCGCTGCCGATTCAGAAGTGTTCCGTAGACTATGAGCTGGACGAAGCTGCCGGAATTATCCGGGCTTTTTGTACAGTTAAGACAGAAGGAAAAACAGGCGTAGAAATGGAAGCACTGACAGGGGTGCAGATTACGCTTCTGACGATTTATGATATGTGCAAGGCGATTGATAAACACATGGTTATGTCTGATATCCATTTGGTAGAGAAAACAGGGGGAAAGAGCGGAGACTTTCACTTCGGGGATAAAGAATAAGAAAGAAGGGTTTACTTATGAAAAGAGTTGCGATTATTACTTCAAGCGATACAGGATACAGAGGAGAAAGAGAAGACTTAAGCGGACCGGTAATTCGTGAAATAGTAGAAGAAGCAGGATACGATACGGTACTGATGGAGGTTCTTCCCGATGATAGAGAAATGCTTTCCAAGAGGATGGCTGAAATCGCAGACAGCGGCGCTGCAGAGCTGATTCTTACAACGGGCGGTACCGGTTTTTCCCGGAGAGATGTGATGCCGGAGGCGACAGAGGACATTATTGAACGCCGTGTACCGGGAATTCCGGAGGCTATGAGGGCTTATAGCATGACCATTACGAAACGCGCCATGTTAAGCCGCGCCACAGCAGGAATCCGTAAGGGGACGCTGATTATCAATTTGCCCGGAAGCCCGAAGGCAGTAAGAGAAAGTCTGGAATATATTATAGATGCTCTTGGACACGGAATTGAAATTCTTACAGGAGAAGCGTCCAACTGCGCAAGAAAATAAGAGAGAACAACAGGAGACAGACAGATGATTTTTGATACACATGCACATTATGACGACGATGCTTTTGACATAGACAGAGAAGAGCTTCTTGCATCTATGGAGGCTGGCGGAATCGGTACAATCGTAAACTCCTGCGCATCCATTGATGGTCTGGATAATACCATTGCCCTTATGGAAAAATACCCGTTTATTTACGGAGCGGTGGGCGTTCATCCGGACGATGCAGGAGAGATGACGGAAGAGGTTCTTGGGAAAATCAGCCGTATGGCAGACCATGAAAAAGCTGTTGCCATCGGAGAAATCGGACTTGATTACTATTGGCATAAAGAGAAAGAAGAGCATCTTATTCAGCAGAAATGGTTTCGCGCCCAGATGGATCTTGCGAGGGAGAAAAAAATGCCTTTTATCATCCATAGCCGTGAGGCGGCGGAAGATACTCTTACTATTGTGAAAGAATATATGCAGGGCGGTATGTACGGCGGAATTATTCACTGCTTTTCCTACAGTAAGGAAATTGCGGCTGAGTATCTGAAAATGGGGCTTTATCTTGGAATCGGTGGTGTTGTTACCTTCGAAAATGCAAAAAAATTAAAAGAGGTTGTAAAATACGCTCCTCTTTCACAGCTTGTACTGGAAACAGACTGCCCTTATCTGGCTCCCAAGCCAAACCGGGGAAAACGCAATTCCTCTCTGAATCTTCCATATGTAGCCCGGATGATTGCAGAACTGAAAGGCGTTACTCCGGAAGAGGTTATTGCAGTAACTGAGGAAAATGCAAAGAAAATATTTGGAATCAAATAAGAAGAAAGTAATTAGAAAAAAATGCTGGCTCCCGGTGATGATGATGAGTCAGCATTTTTTGCATTATTTGAATTTAAAAGAAATCCTGTTACTCAGAATAGTCTCCTTCGCCGGAATCTTCAGAACTGTCTGTCTGGTCAGATTCCCCGGAGTTTAGCTGCTCATAATACTGCCATGCCTGAATGGATTCTGTATCCTCCACAATATCGCCGGAAGCTTTATCAACCATATTTCCGTCCCAGTCGAATTTCACATTGAGGAGATTAGTTCCTGTGGATGGTTTTACATTCATGGACATAATTTCGTCAAATTTATTTTTCAGATTGGAAAGGCTGAATTCTTCTCCGATAATATCCCGTACACTGTGGCTGGAAGCGAGGGTTTCTGTATAATCATCCAGCAGATAAGGTCCGAATTCTCCGTTTGCCGTATCATAGTGCATAACAACAGGAGTAAGTTCAGGGGTCAGGATTTCAACATTTTCCACACCGTTTTTAACGGTCTTCTGAACAGTAAAGGAAGCCATACCTCCAAGAAGCTTATTCAGGCTTTCCTGACCAGTGACGAAGTTACCCAGAGAGTAGTAAACCAGCATACTGTTTCCGGAATCGTCAAAGATGCGTCCGTATGGCTGGAGCACATGAGGATTTCCGCCAATGACAACATCAACGCCCTGCTCCAGAAGAAAAGCTGTCCACTGCTTCTCGTATTCGTTGGGCATTGTTTCGTTTTCGGCGCCCCAGTGTGCGCAGACAATGATGCAGTCGCTCAGTTTTTTTGCTTTCTGGATATCTGCGGCAACCTTATCTTTGTCAAAAATATCAATCATATAAGGTTTGTCTTCAATTGCGGCATTTCCGCTGTTTGTTCCATAAGTATAATTGAGAAAGGCAATTTTGATTCCGTTTACTTCTCTGACTTTAACAGCGTCTGCGTCTTCCTGGGAGTCGTGGATTCCCAGAAGAGTGATGTCCGGATAATTGTTTTTCCAGAATTCAAGAGTCTGGGCGAGATTGTCATAACCGAAATCGTCAATATGATTAGTTGCGGAAGTGACAATATCGAAGCCTGCATCTACAAGAGCGTCTCCAACTTCTGTAGGTGTTGCAAAGGCAGGGTAACTGCTGATGCTGCCGTGGTCTGTGGTAAAGACTGTCTCCTGATTGACAATCGCCAGATCGGCTGCCTGAATCTGGTTCTTCAGATTGGCATATACATGCTTGTAATCCCACTGACCGGATTCATACTGACCGGACTCCATAAGGCTGGTGTGATAAAGATTGTCGCCCACTGCGAGAATAGTTGCCTTGCTCACGGCAGGCTTGGCAGCTTCTTCCTCAGCTTTCTTTTTTTGAATCGCAGCAGCTTCTGCAGCCTCCTTTTCCGGCTTTCGGACAAGACTGTAATCTATCTGGTTAAAAATCAGAAAAAGGACAGCAAGCACAGCAATAGAACTGATCAGGCTGATCTTGGAGTTATTCCTTTCTTTGAAATTCAGTGGTATATTATATTTTTTCTTCATAAACGCAAAGTCCTTTAGATTAAGTAAGAATATATTTTATGATAACATTTTAATTATATCAGACTTTGTCGGGCAAAGAAAGATAAATTAAAAGAAAAAAACTTTGTGTACCAAAGAACTATAGTGTATAATACATTATATATAAAATTTTATGGAGGGGCAGCATGAATCATTACGAAACCATTAACGATGTACTGGTAAATCTGTTCAATGAGATTATGGACATTGAGCAAAAAGCTCTGGCGACATCAGAATTTAACAATATTTCTGTCAATGATATGCACATTATAGCAGCGATTGGAATAAATGAACCGAAAAACATGACAACTGTTGCAAAGGCTCTTTCTGTCACAGTGGGAACATTGACGATTGCGGTGAATAATCTGGTGAAAAAAGGCTATGTTCAGCGTGTGAGAAGCGAAGAGGACAGGCGTGTAGTGCTTATATCTTTGTCCGAAACCGGTAAAAAGGTATATTTTCATCATAAAGCTTTTCATGACAAAATGGTAATCGGAATCCTTAAAGGTTTAAGTGCGCAGGAAACAGAAGTGCTGACAAAGGCGCTTCAGAATGCACAGGAATTCTTTGACACTTATAAATGATTCTGTAAAGGGAACTGCGTATCAGGCAGTTCCCTTTTCTATTCAGCTAAATCCGCATTCATGTATTTTTCCAATACCGGAAATGGTACCGGGCCGATTTGCAGGATTTTTTCGTGGAAGTCTTTCGGGCTGAAGTTGTCGCCGAGCTGTTCCATGTGATGGTGTTTCAATTTCTGGAAGTGAAGATTTCCAAGATAGTATTTCAGGTAGTTTCCCGGGGTTTCTGCGATGTAACGGTAAATTTCGGAGGCAGCAGAGGCGCTTCGTATACCAAAACTTCTAAGAAAGGCAGAAGAGCGGGCTTCGTCCCATCCGTCATAGTGGATGCCGATATCAAGAAGAGAATAAATGCACAGGTTCAGGCTTTTGTTGAGCCATGCAAGCCGCGCAGCATCGGAGGCATCCGGAAGAGAGGACAGGGCTGCCGCATACTGACAGGCGTAGGATTCTATATAAGTCGCCCAGCCCTCCACATATCCGCCAGAGGTAAAAAGATAGCGAATCAGCGGCGGTTTTTGTTCGGCAAAGGTTACAGTCTGGTATAAATGCCCCGGAAATCCTTCGTGTGCAAGAGTAGTGAAGATGTCGAGATTGTTCGTACTTTTGGCACGGTTGAGATAAATCACATTTGGGGAACCGGTATCTGCGGGAGGAGTGAGATAAAAAGCAGGGCTTAAAAAGTCTTTCATGGAATCATGGACATATCGAAGCTCGTAAGAGGGCGCTTCAAGCACAGGGAAATCCTGCTCAATCTGGTTCTGAAGGGTTTCCAGCATCTGAGAGGGAGACAGAGAAAGAGATGCTGCCAAACGGTGCAGGCTGGAAAAAAGCGAAGGATTCTTCTGTGTAAGCACAGAAACTTCTTTAAAATCTGAGATAAGCTGGGAAGAGAGCCATTTTCGAATCTCTTCTACAGATAGGAAGGAACCTGTCTGGCTTCGGATAAGATACTGGTAGTAAGTTCTTCCCCCTTCAAAATAAAAAAGTCCTTTGGAATTCCTTCCTGTGCCCCGAAGTTCTTCCAAACCGTCTATAAGGGACTGGTAAGCAGGAAGAACCTGTTCTTTCAGCAGTTTTTCGTGATATGTAAGGAGTTTTTGGCGTTCTTTTTCCCCGACATATCCGCAGGCGGCAAGCTTTTGGGCAAAAATATCCTGCATATAATTTGAATCAGGGTCTTTTATAAACTCACGGCACTGAGCCTGAATTCGGTTCAGGGTTTCGTCGCACATAAAGAAACCTGAGAGAGATTTCTGTTTTTCAAAAGCAAGAATACTCTGAAAATAAGGTTTTATCTGAGGGAGAAGCTTCAGATAGTCTGCAATGTCTTCTTTCCTGTAAAAGGCATATTCTGCCAGAAGAACAGGGAGCTGCGCCTGAATCCCGAGGCTTGGGCTTAAATGTTCCTCCAGAAGATAATGGTCGCCAAGAGAACGCAGGGTATGAAAATGGAGAAGAAGATGATCCAGAGTAATTCTGTTTTCCTCAGAAAGACGTTCAGGAGAAAAGGACTTCAGTCGCTGCTCGTAGGTTTCGCAGGTTTTATAAGTCTTTTTCATATCCGAAGGAACGCTTCCCAGAGAGGGGGATACATTGGTGATTCCCTGTTTTTCGGGACGAGCAAGGGTATAGTGGAGAGTGAGCGTGTTTCCGCTGACCTCAGAACGAAAAATATCCTCTGCAAATTTTTCGAAGCGGGCATTTTCTGAAAAACCATAATTAAAGAAAAATCCGAAGAAAATGCCGAAAATAAGAACAAGAAATAAAAGAATTCCCCTGCGCAGGGATTTTTTTTGAAGAGGAAGCATAAACAAACCTTTCGGGGTTTTCTACTATTTTATTGGATTTCGGGAGATTCTATGCTATGATGGTGAAAAAGTTACGGAGGAAGAACAATGGCAGAATTATATGATATAGCGATTTTGGGAGCCGGTCCTGCAGGAATCAGCGCGGCAATCTATGCAGCGCGCGCAAGACTTAATGTAATCTGGCTTGATAAGCAGTATGCCACAGGAGGACAGATTATCAATACAGGAGAGGTGGACAACTATCCGGGGCTTCCGGGGCTGACAGGATTTGATCTCGGAGAGACAATGGGAAAACATGCAGAGAAACTGGGGTTGACTCCGGTAAGAGAGAGCGTTCTTTCTATAGAAAATATAGAAACAGAAGAAAACGGAAGAGAAAACATTATTCGCACAAATAAGAGCGAATATCATGCAAAAACTCTGATTGCAGCTTTTGGCGCAGGACACAGGAAGCTGGGAGTTCCGGGAGAGGAAGAATTTAGCGGTATGGGAGTTTCCTACTGCGCAACCTGTGACGGCGCTTTCTTCAGAGATAAAACAGTGTCTGTTGTAGGCGGCGGAAATACGGCAGTAGGAGATGCGATCATTCTTGCCCGTTTCTGCAAAAAAGTATATCTTATCCACAGACGTGCAGAGCTTCGCGCAGATAAAATTCTTCAGGAGAATTTGTTTGCCTGTGAAAATGTGGAAATGGTATGGGACAGCGGTGTTTCTGAAATCGTTGGAAATGACCGTGTGACAGGAATCCGCATTCAAAATAAAAAGACAGGAGAGGAAACTCTGCTGGAAACAGATGGGGTTTTTGTTGCCGTGGGAATTACGCCGAATACAGAAAAATTACAAAATGTAGTAGCTCTTGACGAAGCCGGATACATGATAGCGGGTGAAGATGGTATTACAAACGTGCCCGGAATCTTTGCGGCAGGCGATATTCGTACGAAATCCCTCAGACAGGTGGTTACTGCAGTTTCAGACGGCGCAAACGCTGTGAATTCTGCACAAGAATATCTTATGAAAATTGTTAAAAAATAAAAATCAGTACAAGAAAGTAAAAAAATTCCTTGTGCAAAGTGATTAGAAAGCCCCCTTCTGACAGGGGGCTTTTAATTTGACAAATAAAAATCTCTGTGATAATCTACACAAAGTTTTAATAAATGTAATTATTATGTAACAAATAAACTTGGAAAAGAATCAAAAATAAGATTCACAAAAACAAGGAGTGTAGATATTATGAGAAATAAAATGAAAGCAATTTTACTGACACTGGCAATCGCTTCCGCAGGCACACAGAGCGTAACTGTTCTGGCTGCTCCTGAGGCTGTCTTTGTATCAGAAACAGATAAGGAAGAGAATGCAGAGAGTACAGAGAATACAGAGCAGTTTACAGACCATGCTGCTATCGAGGAGCTTCGCCAGAAGAAAGATCAGGCTGCAGAGGAAAAAGCAAGAGAAAAAGAGGCTGCGAAGGCAAAGGAGCTGGAAGATAAAAGGGAAGAGCTTGTAGAATTTGCCTTACAGTTTGAGGGAAATCCTTATGTATACGGCGGAACAAGTCTTACAAACGGTGCGGACTGCTCCGGATTTGTAATGTCCGTATTCAAAGAATTCGGTTATGAGCTTCCGAGAGTAGCGGCTGCTCAGTTTGAGTCATCCGACCAGAAATCCGTAGATGAGATTGAACCCGGAGACCTTTTGTTCTACGGTGATTACGGAATCGACCATGTGGCGCTTTATATCGGAGATGAAAAAATTATTCATGCAAGTACCTCTGCAACAGGAATCAAAATTTCGGATTATAATTACAGAGAGCCTGTTGGAGTCGGAAGTTATATCAAATAAATATAAAATTGGAAAGAAGAAAGTCTGTACCATAAGATGGTACGGGCTTTTTTCTTTCGGAAAAGATAAAGAAATCGTCAGAAGGAAAGCTTCTTTTTGCAGAGGGAGAAGATACGGTGAATGTCGAAAAAAGAAAGAATTTGGCAATATGCACAAAGTTTTTAATCCTGTGTGGATTGTGGATAAAGTTATACAGATTCTTTCCACATATTATAAAACCGTAAAACCCCTATAAATAGAGTTATACACAAAGTTATCCACATTATCCACATGAAAGTTGTGTGGAATACTTGATTTACATAATAAAAAAAGAAACAGATGTTTTGTTCAAAATGATAAATCGACAAAATTAGGCAGAAAAAATGAAAAATCTATTGACTTTTTAAATTTCTAAAAAACATATAATATTTTGTCGGAAAGACAAAATTTAATAAAATAAATATAAATAGTCAGATAAATATAAAAATAAACATGCGTTCAGACACCATTATACAGGATTTAGTTGTCGAAAAAAAGAGAACCACAGGATATAGTTCCTGGGCTCTCTTTTTTAAAATAGTTATAAACATTTTGGGGAAGATTTTGTGGATAACAGTCGGTTACCCACAGAGGAGATAGGGATAACATGGTGTTATCCGCTAAGCCTTTTGTTTCATCCTCTTAATTACTTTTAATCTTGTGAATTCCTCACGCTCTTTTTCCTCCAGAGCATTTTGAATATCTCTGGTAAGTGTTTCGTATTTTGGAATCGTGATATTTTTCAAGGCATTGGCGCGCTTTTGGGTCTTTTTAATGTTCGTGGCAAGACGGATGGCTGCGTTTTCCACCATAGAAAGGCGAATGGAAAGCTCTTTTACCTTTTCGAAGGCAGCCTTTGCCTCGTCGAGAGACATTCTTGTGGTGTAGTAGGCATAAGTCGGTACGTTGCTTGTCTTGTCGTATTCCACAAGTGGGATTTCGGTACCCATAACGCTTCGGCTTTTGATTCTGATGGAGTTTTCCACAGGGACGGTACAGGCAATCTGTTGCACAAAGGCAATACCAATCTCCATATTGGCTTTCTGTAATGCGGCATAGGCAGTACGGAAAGTGGTGTCAATCTGGGTCTGAATATCCTTTGCCTGATCAATAAGTTCCATCATTTCGCGGATAAGAATGTTTCTCTTCTTATCCATAAGTTCGAAGCCCTGTCTGGAAAGCGCCAAAGAATTCTTTGCAAGAATGAGGTTTCCCTTGGTGGGAAAGGTATTGGGATCCATGAAATCACCTCACTTACTGACGAATGGTTTCGCGATAATACTGGTCAAGAACTTTAGTGTCAATTCTGTCAAGCTCTTCACGGGGAAGAAGCCCCAGAAGTTCCCAACCCTTGTCCAGAGTTTCGATGATGCTTCGGTTTTCTGTTTCTGTCTGACCTACAAACTCTGCCTCAAAGGCTTTTCCAAATGCCAGATATTTTTTGTCCAGAGGGGAAAGCTCATCCTCGCCGATAACAGATGCAAGGGCGCGGGCATCGCCTACCTTGGCGTAGCAGGAGAAAAGCTGGTTAGCCACATCCTGATGATCGGCTCTTGTAAAGCCTTCTCCGATACCGTCTTTCATAAGACGGGAAAGGGATGGCAGTACATTGATCGGCGGATAGATTGCCTGTCCGTGAAGCTGACGGTCAAGAACGATCTGACCTTCGGTAATGTAGCCTGTAAGGTCAGGAATCGGGTGGGTAATGTCATCGTTGGGCATTGTAAGAATCGGAATCTGCGTAACAGAACCTTTTCCGTCTCTTACGATACCTGCGCGCTCATAAAGAGTGGCAAGCTCACTGTAAAGGTATCCCGGATAACCCTTTCTGGAAGGAATTTCACCCTTTGAAGAGGAAACCTCTCGCATGGCCTCGCAGTAAGAGGTCATATCAGTCAGAATAACAAGGATGTGCATATCTTTTTCAAAGGCAAGGTATTCTGCAGCAGTCAGCGCAATCTTAGGGGTGAGGAGACGCTCTACAACCGGATCGTTGGCAAGATTCATGAACATGACAACATGGTCAGAGGCACCGCTTTCCTCAAAAGTACGGCGGAAAAATTCCGCAACATCATATTTTACGCCCATTGCTGCAAAAACAATGGCGAAGTTCTCGTCGGTACCTTCGCCCAGAGATGCCTGCTGTACAATCTGTGCAGCCAACTTGTCATGAGGAAGACCGTTTCCTGAGAAAATAGGCAGTTTCTGACCACGGATTAGAGTAGTCAGACCATCGATGGCGGAAATACCTGTATTAATATAGTTTCGCGGATATTCACGGGTTACCGGATTCAGCGGCAGTCCGTTGATATTAATGCTTACTTCGGGAGAAATATCTCCCAGACCGTCGATGGGCTGCCCGATACCGTTGAAGGTACGACCCAGAATTTCCGGTGAAAGACCGATTTCCATCGGGTGTCCGGTAAGT